>Ga0214164_1000024_pt1 | contig 112800 bp, 131 predicted proteins | sample TroBogepilimnion_13_FD_153003 | JGI IMG/M metagenome (GOLD analysis project Ga0214164, IMG submission 153003) | Freshwater microbial communities from Trout Bog Lake, WI - Practice 03JUN2009 epilimnion v4 | ecosystem: Environmental > Aquatic > Freshwater > Lake > Epilimnion/Euphotic zone ... | reverse complement strand
GTGATTAGAGAAAAGAGCCGCTACATTGAGTCGCTGTCAGTACTGTGGGAAGTGCAGATGGTCAACACTAGGACACCGTTCGAATCGGACCAGCGACAATCTCGGGAGAGCTGTTTGGAAACACTCAGCAATATCTTGAAGGTTCAAATCCTTCTCTCCCGCCCAGTTCATTGTCCTATAGCTCAATGGGAGAGCACGCGACTGATAATCGCGAGACCTTGGATCGTAACCAAGTAGGACAACCATGACGCGAAAGCTCACGTGAGCACCGCACTGATAAGGCGGAGGAATGGTTAAATTCCATTTAGCGTCGCCATGCTGTCTAAGTGTTAAAGGTTGCACACGAGTTTGTGGCACTCGTAGAACTGGATCGATACCAGTAGACAGTACCAACAACGCAGGTAGGTCGGCAAGGTGTCGAGGAGTCCTCATAAGGCTTTCAAGGTTGGTTCGACTCCAACTTCCTGCACCAATATATAAACTAGTGACGACAACGCTAGACGAGGATTGATCATGAAGGCCTACATCTTATACATTGACAAGGGTGACTCCAAGAAGTACGCTCTCGACACGCTCGCCTCATGCGAGGAACACGGTGTCGATGCTGAGCTCTTTCGCGGAGTGCACGGACTACTCAACGCCGACATCACGAAGAAGTACGGGTACACCATGGGTCGTCCCGGAACCTTCGACGACGATCGTCAGTATCATAGAGAGTTCTGCTGCTCACTCGGTCACATGTTTATCTGGATGAAGATCATTCAAGAGAACCAGCCAGCAGTGGTACTCGAGCACGACGCGGTGGTCAAGGCACCACTCAACGACATCAAGGTCAACGACGGCGAGATCCTATGGCTGGGACCGCGCGTATGGAACCGAGACGACTACTCAGTACCTAACGAGAGGGTATCTTTCAAGAAGGTAGACCACTTCGAGGGTACACACGCCTACGCCATCACGCCTATGACGGCTAGGAAGATGCTCGGCGCTATATTCTACACCAACCACATCACTATGAACGTGGACGGTCTTATGGGAGTCAACAACTCCTTCGGCATGAACCTCATGGCAGTCGACCCTCCACTGGTCGTCGCCGAGGTAGGTGACAGGGATACGTATGCTCAGGCCCCCGAGAAGGGGAACGCTGAGACGAACTGGGAGAACCTTCCTGGATTCTTGAGAGGTCTTAGACAGGGTGTCAAGCCGTTCAAGACTACCAGCGAGGCGGTGAAGAAGCAGTCACCGGTGTTCTCCTACAAAGCTTAAATCGGTCAGGGAAAGTGGTAATCCGCAGGTCTCCAAAACCTTGAGAACTCAGTTCGATTCTGAGGACCGGTGCCAGCATCTTAAACAGAGAACTATATGAACAAGAAGATCGCGCTATTCATAGACCATCCATACTGCTCGATCCACGGTGTCAACGGCATACTGAACGTGCTTCAACCGTACTACCAGTTTAAGATCTTTACTAGACAAGATATTCTCTATGATGACTGGTTCGACGACGTCGAGATGATAGCAGTTCCTGGAGGTCTAGGCGACGCGTCTAAGTTCAGCATGATCATGAGGTGGCATATACCGGTGATAAGAGACTTCATCTTACACAGAGGAGGTCGCTACCTCGGCATATGCATGGGTGCCTACTGGGCCGGAAAAGAATACCTAGACATCCTAGATGATCGCGACTGCGTACAGTACCTTGCTCGTCCTAATACGGATACGAGAAGGCCGCATGCCAAGCATCTAGAAGTCACGTGGAAAGACGAGAAAGAGAAGATGTTCTGGTACGACGGCTGCAGCATCGTCGGCGACGGCAGGTTCGACGTGGTCGCTAGATATGGAAACGGTGACGTGATGGCCGGCTATCAAGACAGGATAGGTCTCATAGGTTCCCACCCTGAAGCTCAGAGGCACTGGTACACCGAGTACGGCTGGATGAGGAAGGAATGGGACGAAGACAGGGAGAAGAAGAACCACGGTCTATTGCTAGACTTTGTAGAGGAACTAATGAAGAGATAAGCTTGGGTAGCTCAGTTGGTAGAGCAGTGGTTTGAAGAACCACGTGCCGGCGGTTCGATCCCGTCTCCAAGCACCATAACGGACACGTAGCTCAACTGAATAGAGCGCCGCGCTACGAACGCGGAGGTTAGGGGTTTGAGTCCTCTCGTGTCCACCATATATAAGACAGGAGGCAGCAATGAAGAAGATCGACGTCAACGAAGTGAAAGAGTTCCTAGATACTATGGGACCTGAGACGAAGATCTACATCGGCTGCGACTCCGAGAGGTTCCCCATCAAGGGTCAGTGGCACGCCGACTACACGCTGGTAGTGGTGGTGCACATGGACGGTAAGAGGGGATGCAAGATATTCGGAGAGATCCAACGTGAGCGCGACTACGACACCATAAAGGGTAAGCCTAGGCTGCGTCTCATGAATGAAACTTTTAAAATTGCTGATCTTTATATGAAGTTAGCTGAAGTTTTAGAAGATCGACATGTAGAAGTGCATTTGGATATTAATCCTGATGAACATCACGGTTCATCATGTGTAATTAATGAGGCTACAGGGTATATTAGAGGTATGTGTAACGTGATTCCTATGGTAAAACCAAATGCTTGGGCTGCCAGCTACGCCGCAGACCGCATGAAAGAAATTTTATACAACCAACAAAAGACAGCATAATCAAAATCAGCATTCTTATAAATAAAATATAAGAATGCTGATGGAGATATAAATGAATTATTTAAAAATATATAGTCAAATAATTGATAGGGCAAAAAACAATTTAAGAGAAGGTTATTTAGAAAAACATCATATTGTTCCAAAGTGTATTGGTGGTGATGATACTTTATCAAATTTGGTTCTTTTAACTGCAAGAGAACATTATATTTGTCATTGGTTATTAGCTAAACATTATAAATTAAAACCTCTATGGGCTGCTTTTGCTATGATGAATGTATCATCGATTAAACATAATAGATTAAATGGTAGTCGATATTTTGAAAGAGCTAGAATAGCTAGATCTTATGCCATGTCAGGTGAAGGTAATCCTAGATTTGGCACTCCTTCTTCGTGTATTAAACATACCGAAGAAACAAAACAAAAAATTAGAGAATCAAAATTAGGTAAAAAGAGAGCTCCTTTTAAAAGATCATCACCTAATGAAGAAACTAGAAATAGAATATCACAAGCCAATAAAGGTAAAGCAGCTTGGAATAAAGGTATAGAAACTGTTAAAGAAGAATGTCCGCATTGTAATAAAATGGTTGATAGGTTAAATATGAAAAAATGGCATGGTGATAAATGTAAACTATCACCTCTTAATAGGAGTATATTATGACATTGATGTCACCGGAAGATGTTGAATATCACCAAACCAAACTTGATCGTATTATTCAAAAAGATACGATTGATTCTTGGACTTATGTTAAAGTTCTTCAACATGAAATTGAATATCTAAAAAGTCAATTTCAAGATCATGATACAGGTCATCTTAGGACAGCAGTCAGTGTTCTCGAGAACCGTGTAAGAGAACTACGTATACATATGTAATTATAATTGCGGGTGTAGCTCAGTGGTAGAGCTTCAGTTTTCCAAACTGACTGTCGAGGGTTCGATCCCCTTCGCCCGCTCCAGTTACTGTTCGTTAGTAGACGGGTTGTCGTCGTCGGCACTGAGCTGGACGGGACCCGTATACTGAAGATCATAGTCGGAAGGCCAGCGAATAGAGTGAAGCCTACTCTTCGACACCCTAGCCCTGCAGACCATGTTGTTCTGGTTTCCACCTAGGATGTGGTAGGCTTCCTCGTCGTCCTCGCCGAGGTAGAACCCTACGTGTCCGCCGCCGTTCCTAGTGAACACCATGACTGCGCCGACCGACGGTTCAGAGAGCCCCTGTCCCCAGTTACCGTACTCGAGCGCGCTCAGCGGGTTCTTAGGTACCATGAGACCGTTCTCGGACATGCAGTGGGCAATGAACAGTCCACACCAAGGAATGTCGTCGTGCTGGTAGTACTTGGCAGCGTATCCGCCCAGTGCCTCTGCCCAGCTGATGATCTGCGGGTTGCTAGGCTCATCGGGATGGTGCCTAAGGTCGACTCTGAAGCGCTCGACGCCGATCAGACTCTCAGCGGTATTCATCCATGGTAGAGACATGTTTTCCTCCTATGCTCTCTCCTACAAACATATATATCTTTAATGCGGACGTAACTCAGGGGTAGAGTTTTTGCTTGCCAAGCAAAATGTCGTGGGTTCGAATCCCATCGTCCGCTCCAATCTTTTGGAGTGTTCGTTATGAAGAGACTACTGTACGTCGTACACAGGTACGCGCCGTTTCCTGGAGGCTCTGAGAACTACGTCAGGGATATGGCCGAGGAGTCGGTAAGGAGAGGCCATGAGGTCTGGGTCTTCACCGGCACTCACAAGGGAAACAACATCAACGGAGTCAACGTCACCAGTGACTCAAGCATCCTCGGCACACCTTTCGACCTGATCATCGTACACGGCGGCGACGTCGGTGTACAAGACTTCGTGCTCAGACAAGCACAGCACATACCCTCTCCCATCCTCTTCATGCTCATCCTACCGTCGAACAGCGACCTATACAAGCGGGCCAGTAAGAACGTCGCTTTCGTTGGATGCTCTACTGAAGAGGACTGGGAGTGGGTAGACGCCAACTGTCAAGGCAGGGGCGTGCAGGTCCGCCACGGCATCGACATGAAGAAGGCAATCGGCGTCGACGGCTTCAAGAAGAAGTTCGGCATCGACACGGAGTACATGTTCCTGTCGTGCGGAGGGTACTGGCAGAACAAGGCCATGAAGGAGCTGGTCGACCTGTTCAACCAACTCGGTCGCACAGACGTCACCATGGTGACCACGGGGTACGCCCTCGACCCGAGCCTGATACCACAGGACTCTAGGTACGTCAAGAACCTAATACTCGACGACCGTCAAGACGTACTCAACGCCCTCTTAGAGGCTGACTTATACGTCATGCACTCCTTCAAGGAGGGATTCGGTCTAGTACTGCTCGAGGCTATGGTCAACCTTACGCCTTGGGCTGCTAGGTACAATGCAGGCGCTCGACTCATGCGTGACTACGGCTTCACCTACAAGGAAGACCAACAGCTGCTGCAGTTCATGCGCGACTACAGGACACCAAAGAACTACGACGTCCTGATACCTCGCAAGCGATACGCCATGGAGAACCACCTTATAAGTAACACTGTGGACGATATTATGAGGTTGATAGATGACAAATAAGCTGCTGATACTGGACCTCGATGGGACGCTCATCGAGTCACGCGACATCCACTTTGAAGCGCTCAACGACGCGCTCAGGGAAGTCGGAGAGGAGTACGTCATATCAAGGGACGAACACCTCAGCACGTACGACGGACTAAACACTACCAAGAAGCTTGAGATGCTCTCGACTAGGAAGGGTCTCGACCGTAGGTACTTCGACCAGATCTGGAAGAAGAAGCAGGAGGCTACGTTCCACCACCTGTCTAGGCTCGGTCCAAACTACGCTGCACAGTCCATCATCACTACCGCAAAGGGTCGTGGGTGGAAGGTAGCAGTGGCGAGTAACTCTATACGTGAGACCATCCGCATCGCACTCAACGCGATCGGAGTCCTCCCGATGGTTGACTATATAATGAGTAATGAGGACGTCAAGTATACCAAGCCGTTCCCCGAGATGTACTGGCGCTGCATGATAGCGCTGAACGCCCTGCCGAAGAACACCCTCATCATAGAGGACTCTCACATCGGTCGCAGGGGTGCTCTCGACTCAGGCGGTCACTTGCTTCCCGTGGAAGACTCATATGATCTCAGCGTAGAGAAGGTGATTAACAAGATGAACGAACTCGAGAGTGAATTTACAGAAGTCAACGTGCCGTGGCGCGACTCAAAGCTCAACGTACTCATCCCAATGGCTGGTGCGGGTTCTAGGTTCGCAGCTGCTGGCTACACGTTCCCCAAGCCGCTCATCGAGGTGCACGGCAAGCCGATGATCCAAGTGGTCGTCGACAACCTGAACATGCAGGCCAACTACGTCTTCATCGTCCAGCGCGAACACTACGAGAAGTACAACCTCAAGTACGTGCTCAACCTCATCGCCCCTAACTGCAAGATCGTTCAGGTCGATGGGTTGACCGAGGGAGCTGCGTGTACTACGCTCCTTGCCAAGGAGTTCATCGACAACGACGAGCACCTAATCATCGCCAACAGTGACCAGTTCATTGAGTGGGACTCCAACGAGGCCATGTACGCCTTCGGTGCCGACGACATCGACGCGGGCATCTTGACTTTCAAGTCTACCCACCCTAAGTGGTCGTACGCGAGCCTAGACGAGAACGGCTTCGTCGCCGAGGTAGCAGAGAAGAAGGTCATCTCGGACCACGCTACTGTCGGCGTGTACTACTGGAACAAGGGATCCGACTACGTCAAGTACGCAGAGCAGATGATCGCCAAGGACATCAGAGTCAACAACGAGTTCTACGTGTGCCCGGTGTTCAACGAGGCCATTCAAGACGGCAAGCGAGTACGCATCAAGGAAGTAAAGAAGATGTGGGGCATCGGTACGCCTGAGGACCTCGGCTACTTCTTGGAGCACCACAAATGAACAACCTATACAACAACAAGTCGAGCATCCACTCTAACCAGAACATCTACGACGCGTTCAACAACTTCATCTTCAGTCAGGACCGCAACGTATTCAACAAGCTGGTCTCGAAGATCGAGTTCTACAAGATGACTCAGCACCTCAACGGCGACATCGTCGAGTGCGGCGTGTTCAAGGGTTCGGGCATGCTGGCGTGGCTCAAGCTCATCGACCTCTTCGAACCCAACTCACTCAAGAAGTGCGTAGGCTTTGACTTCTTCGGTGATGAGTTCGTCGACGAGCTGAAGAACGACATCGACCGTGAGACCATGAGACAGGTGTTCACTCGCGACAAGAACATCAAGCAGGACGACGTCTCGATTGAAGGCATCAGGAACAAGATCCTGTCTGCCGGAATCAAGGAGAACAAGTTCGAGCTCATCGGCGGCGACATCGGCGAGACGAGCTTTACAGCTACCAAGGAGCGTCCTGGATTCAGGATCAGCGTACTGAACCTAGACCTAGACCTCGAGGAGCCTACCTACGCTACCCTCGTCAACCTATGGGACAACGTGGTCTCGGGCGGCGTGGTGATCTTTGACGAGTACGGCTACCACAGCTGGAGCGAGTCGAACGCAGTAGACAGGTTCACCCGTGAGAAGGGACTGAGCCTCAAGAGCACCATCATGCAGGCGCCGACGGCGTACATCGTCAAGCCATGAAGACGGCCATACTGCTCACGGGGAACGTCAGGACTTGGGACCAGACCAAGCAGAGCTTCATCGATACCTTTGGTCCGATGGACCCCGCCGTCTTCCTCGCGACATACAACAAGCGGTACAACTACCACCCCTACATACAGGGTAAGTTCGGGTTCACCGACGACGACCACGTCGAGACTCAGGAGATACTCGACCTGTTCTCGGGAGTCAACCTCCGCGGCTTGTACGTAGACGAGAACAGCTCTAACTATACAGTACCCGACGACGTGCACCATAAGTTCAAGGATCTCGAGTCGACCTACTACCAGTACATCAAGCTGGCTCAGGCGGTCGAGATGATGAAGAACCAAGAAGAGGCGAGCGGCAGGTATGACGTGGTCATACGCACTCGATGCGATCTGGTGTACACTGGAATCGACATAAGTAGTTTGACAGAAAATGAAAAGTCGATTATAGTAGACTCTGGTAACATGTTCCCCAACGACGTACTGATCGCGTCGAGCAGGGACAACATGGTGAGACTGACTGAGTTTATAGTGAACGAGTTCTACAACCCTGTCGACCCCGACAGCCACTTGACTCCTCCGCACGGGTTAGTCCACGCGGGCATGAAGCATCTGGGTCTAGATATAAAGTCACAGAAGATCATCGATCACGTTCTGAGAAGAAATGATCAGAAACACTATTACTAAGGACCCGACATGCTACTGATCTCACATCGAGGACTGTTCAACGGACCAGACGCCCTCTTAGAGAACCATCCCGACCAGATCCAGCGCGCGCTAGACTGGGGATACGACGTCGAGATCGACCTACACGTCAAGAACGGTAAGCCGTTTCTTGGTCACTGGGAAGGTAAGTACGAGGTCGACCTAGACTTCCTCAACAACGAGAAGTTCTGGATACACTGCAAGACCGTAGAGGCGCTCGACTGGGCGATCGACTACCTGCCGCTCGAGCCTCACATGTTCTTTCATCAGCAGGACGACTGCACGCTGATCGAGGAGACTTTCATCTGGACCTACCCTAACCCTAAGCTGATCCTAACCAAGAACAGCATCGCGGTAGTCCCTGAGCTCGCATTCGGTCTCGACAACATGGTACAGGCTACTCAGCGCTGCTACGGCGTCTGCAGCGACTACGTATCGTACTGGCCAAACGATGGACTTCGATAATCCTGACTTCAAAGTAAAGTTCTGGGAATGGTTTGACAGGCTGCCTAGGCCTGAGAGAAAGAAGTTTCAAGAGTACCCGTCGGATATGGCTGAGCTCTTCTTCTACAATAAGTACTACTCACGGGGGATTGATGCTAGTGGTAACATGCCTGCCTTGCACGCAGGACTCGCCGGTCCGATTCCGGCATCCTCCACATTGAAAGACTCTGCTGTATAAATAGCTCGTAAACCCTATTGCAGCAGAGTCTTTCTTATGAAATACCTCATATATAAAATCACCAATTTAGTCAATAGAAAGTACTATATTGGAAAACATCAGACTAAAGACTTAAATGATGGATATATGGGTTCTGGTAAACTCTTAAAAAGAGCTATCAAGAAGTATGGTATCGAGAACTTCAAAAAAGAAATACTTCATATCTTTGATAATGAAGAAGATATGAATAATGCAGAAAAAGAACTAGTCGTCATTTCTGAAGAAACGTATAATCTGTGTGAAGGAGGTCGAGGAGGATTTAGCTATGTAAATCGTACCAGAAACCATCATGAACATAATCAAAAAATAGCTGACAAGCGTGACTATTCAAAAACAGATACTTCTTACGTCACAACAGAATGGATAGAAGAGAAAAGAGTTTCAGCAAAACAACATTGGAAAAACGGTACGTATACTTTCATTCCAGATACAACCGGTATGAAACATACTGATGGTGTAAAAAAGAGAATGAGTGAAGCACATTCTGGAAGTAAAAATTCTCAATATGGAACGTGTTGGGTTACAGACGGTTCAAATTCCAAAAAGATAAAGAACGAAGAATTAAAAGAATATCTAGACAATGGGTTTGTTAAAGGCAGACGTATTAAGCGACCGTAGTCCAACTGGTAGAGACACTAGCTTGAGGTGCTAGGCGTTGGAGGTTCGAGTCCTCTCGGTCGCACCATATATAGATTAGCGCTGACATAGCACAGTGGTAGTGCACATCATTTATATAAATACTCCAGACAATCTGGAGTACTTCTATGGAAGACTTAAAATGCCAATTTTGTGGACAAATGAAGAAAAGCTTAAAATCAATTAGAGCTCATCATGTCACATGTCCTAAAAATGATGACAGAAAATATAAGAACGGGATGATTGGTAAAACTCCATGGAACAAAGGTCTTTCTAAAGAAACAAATGAGATATTGAAAGGAGCATCAGAAAAATTATCTGGCGTTCCTCGAAAAGGAACTGTTTCTATCGAAGGAAGAATGAAACTTTCTTCTTTAGCTAAAGAAAGAGGTCTCGGTGGTTATAGACCCCATCCAAATAGAGGAACATATTATAAAGAAATATGGTTTGACTCTAGTTGGGAAGTAAGAGTAGCAAAATCTTTAGATGAGAATAAGATCAAGTGGGAAAGACCTAGAAATGGTTTCATCTGGAATGATGAAGGCAATAAGTACTATCCCGACTTCTATCTCATAGATCATGATGTATATCTAGATCCAAAGAATGCTTACCTACAGAAAATAGATAAGCAAAAGATAGAAGCTGCTTCAATTAGAAATAACATTAAAGTTATAGTTCTTAATGAAGAACAGCTTGAATGGAGTACGATTGCTCTCATGGTATAGAGGTAACATAACTCCTTGGTAAGGAGTAGTCGCAAGTTCAATTCTTGCTGAGAGCACCATCAAAAAAGAGGTCGACAGTTCGATCCTGTCTGTCAGCACCATTGGGGATTAGTTCAGTTGGTAGAACGCCAGACTCTGAATCTGGATGTCCGAGGTTCGAGTCCTTGATCCCCAGCCAATAAATACCATAAACGGAGAACTTCTTTTATGGTAACCGATCCCTATGTACTGTCCCTGCTCGCAAACAGAGCGTACGACGTATTAAGCGAGTCGTCTAAGACCATCTCTATCAGGATAAAGTCTGAGGAGAGAGGCGCTACTAGACGAGACATACAGACGAAGCTTCAGAACGATAAAGTCGTGTTTGAACAGAAGATGGTCCCTGGATCAAGCTTCGAGTCGACGATGTTCACCGCGAACAAGATAAACTATAGGTTCATCTACAAGCCGCTCAAGGGTGGCGGGTCGGGAGGCGGCGCCGAGCAGACGAAGCTCGCAGAGTCAGCACAGGCCGTGTACTGCGCCGTGGCTTTCGGCTTGGGCAGAGACCTAAAGAGCACTGACGAAGTAATAGAAAACTACAAAGCATACAGCAAGTTCTTTGACATCGACGGCGATCTTAAAAAGATTCTAAGCGAGCTCGGCGAGGACTGGGAGAGTTCCTCTATAGTCGGCGCCAACGCGATCAGGAGCTACCTGCCAAGGAAGAGCTACGTATTTCATAGAGGTTCAAGGCTAGTCAACTCTATAAACTCAAAGTTCGCTGAGCTGAACGCGAAGCTGATCTCTACTGATAAGTTCAAGAACATAAACAAGTGGTCGCCTGCAGACATCTGGGCCGTCGACGTCGGCTTCACTACGTTTGACACAGACATCAAGAAGATCAACGACCTATCATCTTTCAACGACTACATCTTGAGACTCATGAAGGAAAGAAAGATGGTCGGCATATCTCTCAAGAAGATAGAGACTGCCACTGCACACGCTACTGACTACAACGTAGGTACCGTCATCCCACAGGCAACGTTCTCTAAGTTCCAGATAACTGCGCAGTCGGCCAGCAAAGACGTCTTCGCTTCCAAAGACGTCTACGTATCGATAAACTACAACAACGCAGAGTATAGAGTCCAGTTCAGAACTTTTGATATCGAGAAGACTTGGCAGGGTGAGATCAAGAGTACCTCAGCCAACCTAGGTAAGCTGTCAAACGGTCCGCTGAACATCATCCTGTCTTCTACTATAGGTAAGACGCTGACGCCGGCCGACACTATCAAGTCGTCTGCTAGGAACAGGGACGTAGTCCTATTCAAGAAGATGTATGCCCTCTACAACTCTCTAGAGCCAGGAAAGATCTCAGAGGTAGACTTCGTCAACAGGGCAAAGCTTCCGTCGACCACGGTCGACTGGGTCTTGTCTAAATATCTAGGACTCGAGATAATCAGCTTGATAAAGAACTCTTCTAAAAAGAATGAGATATGTGATAGGATCATCAGGACAGCGATGTCGAGTACAAAATTATCAGCACCTTTTGTAAAGATTAGTTGACAAACTAATAAATCTAGTGTATAGTAAATATAATGCCCCATTAGCCCAACTGGTTAGAGGTGCTAGACTTAGAATCTAGAGGTTCTCAGTTCGAATCTGAGATGGGGCACCAATTCAACAAGGAGAGACTAAATGAAGAAACTTATCATCGCGCTCGCAGCGCTCACCGTGGCTTCGTCAGCTTATGCAACGGACCTCCCAGTAAAGAAGAAGCTCGTCGCTAAGCACCCTGCAGCAGTCACTGCACAGGCAGCTCCAGTCGTCGCAGCACCTACGACATCTGTCTCGGCAGACGTCGGCGTCGAAGTCGATGCTGGTACCAACGATCGCAACAAGACTGCCTACACGATCGGCGTCGAGCATCAGCTCGGTGGCGGTGCGTTCGTCGCTGGTCAGGTACAGCGTCAGGACACGGTAGCTTCGGGTGAGCACGACTCCGTCGAAGGCTCGGTCGGCTACAAGCTCGGTCTCGGCTCGTCTGTCGACCTCAAGGGTTCGGTCGGCGTCGGCGAGCGCTGGGTTCCAGGTAGCGAGTACAGCTACTACGTCGGTCGTCTCAGCGCTGACGTAAAGCTCTCGCCAAAGCTTACTTGGAACGCGGTCCAGTATCGCTATCGTAACTCGTTCGATACTGCGTACGACTTTGAGTCGCACCAGATCGGCACCGGCCTGACGTACAACGTCACCGACGCACACGCAGTCTACGCCAAGGTCTACCGTAACTACGACAAGGACTTCAACGGAACTGACGACGGCGTCCTCGTCGGCTATAAGTTCTCGTTCTGATAACCTAAGGAGTGTGGGCAGGACGGTAATGCAGCGGTTTGCTAAACCGTACAACCGCAAGGTTGAATAGGTTCGACTCCTATACGCTCCGCCAATTAGAAGGGGTCCATATATAAAGTATGGACCCCTTTGCTTTATGGAGAATACGATGACTGACTTGATAATCGGCGCTGTCGATAACTATGACTATGACCAGATGAAGATGTGGATCAACTCCGTCAACAGGTGCGGGTTCACTGGCAGGAAGGTGTTGGTGGTCTATAGGGCCAGCGACGATACCATCGCCAAGATCAAGGAGAGCGGGTTCGAGGTAGTGCGCGCCAACATAGAGGGACAGGCAGTACACGTCCAGCGCTTCGCTCAGATCGCAGAGATCCTTTATTCAATGGAAGACGTCGAGCGCGTAGTGTTCACGGACGTCAGGGACGTGGTCTTCCAAACAGATCCCATGAAGTGGCTTACCGTTTACAACAAAGACTTGGTAGTCGGCGCAGAGAACTTCAAGTACCGCGACGAGCCATGGAGCAAGAACAACATGCTCCAGATGTTTGGACGCGAGAGTCTCAACCGCATGCTCGACACTCCGGTCTACTGCTGTGGCGTCATAGGCGGTAGGAGGGATGCCGTGGCCGACCTTCTCTGGGCCTCCTACATGCTGTGTAGGGCACCCATCTTACAGTACGGCACTAATGGGATCGCCGACCAGTCTGCCATGAACCTAGTCTTGTCCCTCGACGCGTTCATCAGCAAGACTTCTTTCCAAGACACCAACAGTCAGTGGGTGTGTCACCTCGGTACGTCTACCCATGCAATCACAGAGGGCTCCGGTGAGATAGGCCAGCACTTCGCTAGGGGGTACACTACCGAGAAAGACATCAAGGGCTCCATGGTGTGTCCAGACCCCGCCCTACTCGGTGACGGGTCAGTAGTGAACCAGTTTGGCTTGCAGTTCTCTATCGTACACCAGTACGACCGTGCCAGTAAGTTCAGAGAGGCTATGGAGAAAAAGTTCGGATGATAATTCGCAGGGCGACGAGGAAAGACTATCCTAAGATACTCGAGATAGAGTACTCCAGCTTCACCACCGACTTCATTACCGAGGACCAGCTCAAGGTGAGCACTGAGACCTACGTATTGGAAGTAGATGGAGAGGTCGTCGCCTATGCTCTCTGGTACTTTAATTATGATAATATTTCAGGAAACTGCTATCTATACAGTCTCGCAGTGAATAAATATAACAGACGTAAGGGATATTCACGACTGCTACTTGATAAATTCATTTCCACTGAGAGTTCGACACACTCCCTCCACGTCTCATCTGACAACCAATCAGCCATATCTCTTTATGAGTCATGCGGATTCACGATCGTTGAGACGGTAGACAACTTTTACGAGGACGGGAGGTCAGCATTGTATATGCTGAAGGAACATGAAGACCAAGATAAACCACTTCTTCGGGAGACAAGACGCGTTCGACCTTCAGCTGGTTAAACTCAGCATGGAGCTCGGAGACACGCCTGAGAGCGTGGCTCTCGACAACGGTTGGTCTATCTACGACGGAAAGTGGATGCAGTCCCGTCTGACTCGAATCAGAGTAGACGCATTCATCAAGACTCCAAAGCCAATCAAGGGACACACTGTCGAGTATGTACCTACTATGGAGAAGACTCCAGAGGTTGACCGTGTGTACGAGGCATTCCTCGAAGCGAGAGGTTTCAAGCCTCACTTTGACCTGTACTGCGACCTCGATAGGGCTTCCCTAGTCTCCATCAAGAAAGACGGAGTCATGGTCGCCTTCACCAAGTTCATTGAGTACGACGGCGGAGTCGAGAGCCAGTTCACAGCTTGGGACTACGCTGAGCCAAAGCTGTCGCTTGGTCGCAAGATAGTAGACTTTGAGATCCAGTTCGCCAAGGACCTTGGACACGAGCACATCTACTTCGGTCCAGGCTACGACGAGAGCTCCTTTTACAAGGCGGGCTTTCCTGGATTTGAGTGGTGGGACGGAGATTCATGGAGCACGGACAAGGATAAATATCTGGATCTATGCAGATCAGACGCGTCCGTCAATACCCTAGAGGAGCTCAATCAGCTCTTCAAGAAGGAGTAATCATGAAGCTTCCAAGAAAGCTGTCCTTTCGTGAGTATAAGTACCTCACGGACCCGAAGTTCAAGAGACTGTTCAACAGACCATACAAGGTAGTCAAGACCTTCGACGTACCATACGTGGGTGGGTACTCCAAAGACGGAAGCACAGTCTACTTTGACAGGCACGCCAACTTGAAGATGCCGAACGGCAAGGACATCCAGAAGTTTCTTGAGATGCACGAGAAAGTCGAGAAGGCCCTCATCGACGGGTTCGGGTTAAAGTACCAGCAGGCCCACCTCATCGCGACTGCAGTAGAGCACGACGCGGTAGTACAGGCAGGGATCAACTGGGAAAAGTACAGCAGGTTCATCGACAAGTACATCAAGCTGGACGGTCACGAGAAGCTCACGAACGTCCCAAAGGACTTAGACCTAAAGCCCTACAAAGATGAGCGAGACAATCGACTAGTCATCACTCTCGGTAAGATGGAAAAAGCTAAGGTATAAAAAAGGAGGGGATGATCCCCTCCTTTATCTTTATGTGCTACATTTGACTTAGCACCATTCTACAATACTTTGACTTAGTCGGCTTATGGTTTAAGCCAGCATTGTAGACTGTGGAAGCGCCGCAGAGGTTGCCGTCTGCTACCTTTAAAGCTTCGCTGAGGTACCTCATACTGAATTCAAGGTTGATCTCAGGCATTGCAAGCTCTTGACACTTACCGGTAAATCCCACATCTCGTGCCGTTGAGCACTTGATTTGACCGAGTCCATATTCTCCATGAGAGCCCCTCAATTTAGGGTCATAGTTGGACTCTACCTTGACCACCGCGTGCGCGAATCTCTCAGGCACTCCGTGGTCTGCCGCCTTTCTCGATACCATTTCTTGGATTGATTCTTGGGCGTGAGCCCTTCCAATTGAGACCATCGGTACGTAGTCGTTGATGGTCAGTGTAGGCATCGATAGCAATGCAGCGGCTGCAATTGCTGCTATCTTCATTTATTCTCCTTAGGGTTGGGGCATCGGTTCTGCCAATACCTTACTTCGCACCAAAGGATACAGTGCGATTTATTATTTATGATGATAAGAATTAGAAGCTTTCTTCTCGAGCTTCCACGTGATCCGTCGGGCTCTCTTCCGAGACCTCAGGTGTGTCGACGATGAAGAACGTGATGTCCTCGTCGACGTCTTCTCTAGGCTGCAGGAGCCTACGAGCTTTACCGAGAGACTTAACTACCTCTCTAATAGTCTTCTGTACTACGGCGTCGTTGTGACCCATCTCAAGGTCCGTCAGCGCGCCTTCTAGGTTGTAGTCCAGTGAATACTCAATGTGGTACTTAGAGCCGTCTGCTCCGACCTGAACCTTAGGCTTGGGGAACAGGATCTCTGTGAGCTCTGCGAGCCTCTGTTCCGCCGGTGTCTTCTTCTTATATCCAAATATCTTAAACATTACCACTTCCCCGCTGGGCAAACTGAGAACTTAAGCCAGCTCTTCAAGGGCATGAAGCAGCCGCAGAGGCTGCACGTCTTGAAGGTTGAGTTATAGTTCTCGCATGATCTACATTGTTCTAGTCGTTGTTCACGATAGGGCTTGTTTACACTGTCTGTGTTGATGGGCGGTTCTTCATAGTCCGGAGGACTCTGCATGATATAGACTCCATTATCAAACTTTCTTTCTACCGATGTTGTATTTAGCCACGAGCTCCCACTCGTTCTTTTCCTTGTGAGGCAGGATCTTGATCTGGCTCATAGGTGCGCGTGGGTCTGCGATGACGTCGGGATCGACTACCTTGGCTAGGTCCCACTGCTCGAGGAGAGACACGATGACATTCCTCCTACCTTTGTCCTCGTCTGAGAAGTTGGTAGGCTTACCGTCGAGTGCGAAGAGCTCCTTGAAGTGGACGATATAGTACTTGCCCTGCTTGTGCAGGATATGGCATGACTGATAGAGCTTCTTCTCTTTACGAGAAGCGACACCGATCCTAGTCAGGGTCTCCTTGATCTTCAGGAAGTCTTCTTCTTCTCCTATCCTAATCTCGACCAGAGTATCGACGAGGTTCATTTAATACCACCCTTTTCTTGTTTTTGTTTTATCTCATCAAGCTGCTCTCTGGTAAGTATCCTTAGGGCAACCTCGGTGTTCCGAGTGTTGTATCCGAAGTATTCTTGAACGAGCTTAAAGTCAACGTCCCGCTGCGGTTTGTGCCACTTTGAGAAGCGTTTGCCTTTTCTGATGGTATTTATTAGATAGTCGAATTGAAGACGGCCATCTAGGTGGTGGTTTACGTTCATTTCCTGGGCGTAGGCAATACAGTCGACGAAGTAAGAGAGTCCACGGTTCACCATGAAAGATGGGTAAGATCCCTCGGATACGTCTTCAGTGAGTAGGTTCTCCTTGGTCTGGCCGACGGCCTTGATTACTTCAAAGGGGTTCATGCGAACTGGAGCTCCATCATGAGCTCGGTCAGGCAGGCCATGAGGTTGATCTCGTGGTCGGCAGCGAAGGCAGCCTGATACTGGTACTTAGCCAAGATGAGGATGAGCTCGGGAACCGACTGAGCCTTGAGGATGGTGCTCGACGCGTCGTACAGGCCACGGAAGACCGTGATCTGGTCTACGTCGGAGTTCTCGCCAACCCACTTACGTATGTTGCTGAACTCCTTGTTCTTCATCATCAAGACGAGGTCCTTGATGGATACCTCGATCATGTTGTTGAGGATGCCGGAGTCGATGCGACCTGTAGCCGAGTAGCGCTGAAGCTCGTTGAGTACGCGACGCCAGTCGGGGAAGTGCTTCTTGATCACCTCTGCGACTACTGCTTGGTCGAACTCAATGCCCTCCTTCTCGAGGATGCCGGTAACGCGCTTGAAGAACTGTCCGGCAAGCTTAGGGATGTCTGCCTTGACGATCTTAAAGTCTATGACAGAACAACGAGAATGGAGAGGCTCAATAATGCGATTGCGAAAGTTACATGTAAGAATGAAGCCACAATTCCGTGAGAACTCTTCCATGAAGTTACGCAGAGCAGGCTGAGTGCTATTGGCATTAAGATAGTCAGCTTCGTCGAGAATAACATACTTACGACCTCCAGACAGTGAGACAGACGAGGCAAAGTTAAGGATCTCGTTTCGAAGGGTATCGATGTTGCCATTCATAGACCCGTTGATTACGATGTAGTCACACTCGAGCTCTTCAAGCATGGCTCGAGCTACGGTGGTCTTGCCGACGCCCGCGCTACCAGATAGGATTAAGTTGGGGATGTTGCGCTGATCTACGAACTGCTGGAATGTAGCTTTGAGCTCGGCAGGAAGGATGGTGTCAGCGATCGCGTGTGGTCGATACTTCTCGACCCAGAGAAAGTCCTTGTCCATAATGTACTCCATGATATAAAAGGGATGCCGAGAGTAGTATTATACACCGCTCTCGGCACTTTGTCAACCCATCGTCGAGGCGTTGGCCTCTACTGCTACCCAGTACTCTACACCCTTGCCGGTGAAGTGTGAGATACCCTTGCTCGAGATCTCGACGTCGTAGTCGCCAGGAAGCACCTTGATGTTCTCGGACTTGAACACCATGCGGAAGGTCTTGTCAGTCTTACCCACGTTGACGGAGTACACGTCAGAGAATGGGTTCTTGGAGTCGATGGCCTGGAGGTTGATGTCCGTGCCGTCACCGACTACCGCGATCTCGGGAAGACGAAGCACCCCGAGACCCTTCATTACGTCGACCAACGCTTCATTGGTCAGCTTGAAAGACACGTCGACCTCTGGGAGCTTGATGCCCTTCTCAGGTGGTACGATGATCAACTTCTCGTCTGCGTACCCATAGCGCATCGACTTACCAGTACCCGCGATTGTCAAGAACTTCTCACCGATCTCAAGTGTAGGGTCGGTGAAGAGCGACAGGGTGCTGAGGAATCGAGACAGGTCATAGATCGCAAACTGCTTCTCAAACGTCTGCTCGATGGTTGCCTTGGCCATGACCGTCTTCGTAGTAGAGAACGTCGCTAGGACGTTTCCTGGCTTGAAGAGAAGCGATGCGTTGATCGAGGAGAAGTTCTTGAGAACGTTGATGGTCTTTGGTTCAAGCTTGATCTTTTGCATAATGTAACTTTCTTTCAGTTTAATTTACAGTAGGAGTAGATGCAGCGGTGACGATGCTCATGATCTGGGCAGGTGTCTCCTTACAAGACATTACCTTCCCAGACTTCAGAACGAGGGCCGTCACGTTTGGACGGTCCTCATTCATCGTGATAAGCATCGAGACCGGTTTAGTATAGCGTTCCATGACAACGATTTCGTCGGAGTCAATCCAGAACTCGTAGTTAGGTTCTGGATGTGTCAATTGGATCATCATATTATCGGTCTTCCTTTTCAATTACTTCTTGCTGAGAGCGGATGGATCAGCCGTAGCAGACGCACCGATCGACGCGAGGTCGGCAAGCGATCCACCAAAGATGTAGGTGCCGACGTGCTGCATCTTCATCCATGGGCAGAACCAAGTCTTCATGCCGAGCTCTTGGATCTTTTGGCAGAACCAATAGTCTTCCGAGAGGTAGCGCTTAGACTTCTTACTGTTGATCTCGTTAGCAGCCGCGATTACCTTTTCGACCTCTGCCTTGACCTGATCAGGATCATTGAGACGAAGCTCGCTGATGCGCTTCATCTGATTCTCATAATATACCCCAAAGTCTAATTTGTCAACCTCAGCTTGGAAATACATCATGATCTCGCGCGAGCCGTCGAACTGGGCTGTGCGGACGTGGTCGGGACGATAGCTGTACTGAGGGAACGAGTCAGCGAAGCGCTGCATGGTCTCCTTCTTGACCATCATGAAGCCCGTACCGATCTCGAGGACCTCGACTGGTTCCGAGATGGAGATGGACTGCTGATTGCCCTTTGGATTGAAGACGTAGTCGCCGACGAAGTTCTCGAGGACGTTCGGGTCCTTGTCTGCGATGCCCTTGTCGACTGCGAGCTTGATCTTCTCCCAGCTGATGCACTTCTTAGGGTATGGTCCGCCGATGACGTCGTACTCGTTGCCTTCCATGACAGACATTGCCAAGAGGGCGATGACGTCGTGTGGATTGAAGCCGATGTCCGAGTCGATGAACATCAGGTGAGTAGCGTCCGAGCGCATGAACTCATCGCAGCAGTAGTTGCGTGCGCGAGTGATCAGAGACTCGTTGAACAGAAAGTAGAACTGAAGTGGGATGCCGTAGTGTGTGCACAGTGCTGACAAGTCAGCGATTGAGCGGGAAAACATACCCGCGCACTGTCCACCATACATCGGCGTAGCGATGAAGAGCTTGTACTTGCGAAGCTCCTCGACTGGAACGTTGATCTCCATGATTATTTCTTCTCCTTGTCAATAACATCGTGAACGTATAGCTGCATCATCGCGTAGTGGATTACCTTCATGAGGTCCTTGCGCCAGTCTTCGCGCGATCCTTTGCGGCCGTATCGCTGGGCGTACTTCATTACGTTGCCCATGCAGAATCCCGTGCCGTGGCCTGAGTCCATGATGAACTCGGTGGCCTGAAACTTATTTCGTGAGTAGTGCTCACCGTACGTGTCGTTGACGTAATCGGTGATCTCCTTTATATATCGTCCCTCGTCGTACTTGTAGTTGATAGCTGTACCCATGCTGACGCTGGCAGGACCTACCGGTCCGTTCGAGCCAGCGATGCTCTTGAGGTAAGCAGAATAGTCAGTGACTGGTCCTACTGCGCCGGTCACGGGCCAACTGTTCTTATCATTAACGATGTCCCATCTATTATTCACATCAGCCATTGTGTAATGTTCCCTCCACTCTTTGCTTCAATCTCATAGGTCCTTGATAGGTTGTTCTGGTATAGGTAGTCGGTGTCTACCTCCTCGAGCTCCCCTTGGAGCCACTTCTTGATCTCACCAGCCATGTCTGCAGCCGTCTGTACCGGAACGTTCTGACAGATATGGTTTGCACTCTTGGTAGGGTCGAGGAGCTGGAAGTTGTCTGGCAAGCCCATGATCGTCATGGCCTCCCGATAGTTTATATAGCGATCCTCGTAGGGATGCGTCAGGTTAGTCGGATAGTGGCCTACGAAGGCGCCGATGTAGTCCTTGGGTATGATCGTCCCACGGCGCATGATCGACCCTCCAGCAGCGAGCTTGTCGTGCTTGTACTTACACTTCTCAGCCTCCTTGGGAAAGCCGTTGGCGACCATCCACTCCGCTACCTGCATGTAGGTGTCGCCGTGGCGCTCGATGTAGGCCTGAGTGTCGTTCTCACGCACCTTCATGGAGTCCATGGTGTCGAAGAACTGACGGTGGCTGATGCCTCCGTGGATCTTCTCGAGTACGTAGCGGTAGTACGGGTCATCGGTAGGAGTCTTCTTGTTGATGACGTCGCGCTGTGTGTTGCCCTTTGCTCCGAGGATGACGTCCTCGATCTTTGAGTGTGGACGGTTGAAGTACGAGAACATCGGGGTCTTGTCACTCTTCCAAAAGAAGTAGAACGAGCGGTTACGTACCTGAGGACCACCATGAAGCAGTGTCTTGGTACGATAGACCGACATCGTGTAGCCGTTGTCCTTACCGATCTGGCGAAGCTGGTTACGGATGTTGTCACCGATCTTACCAGCGAATCCAGGAGCGTTCTCTCCCCACAGCACCTTAGGCCGAAGGTCTTCGAGGACGTATCGAGTGGTGTCGATCATCCACTTGTTATTCTGATTGTGGTCACCGTATCCATGAGACAGCTGAGACAGGCCAGCACATGGACAGACGGAGCCGACCACATCTACATTATAACTCGGTTTCATATTCTTGTCAAGCACTAAATACGGAACCTCATTGTCGTAGTGGTTCACGATGTGCCTGTCGTTACCCCAGAAAGCCTCGTAGGACATGAAGTAGTCGGGTCGACTGTCGAATGCCTGCTCTTGACCTAGGGTCTCGCCGCCGATGAGCGGCACAATGGTCGCGTGTTTAATCGTCATTCACTTATAATCCATTGCAATGCGGAGGGTAGAGTTGACTACTTGATCCATATTTAAGTAGACGTACATACCACAGCGGCCGATGAAGGTGATCTTGGGGTTTAGTGAGCTCATCTTCTTGTATGACTCATATCGTTCTTTATTTATGTCATCGTTTACTGGATAGTAGCGCTCGAACTTATTATGTTTATAGTCGCAGGGCTCCTCAGCAGTCAAGATTGTAGCGTATGGGTTGTCGCCGTGTCCTGGAAGGTTCTTCCACTCAGTGATCCTAGTATATGGACCGTCGTGCGTGAAGTTGACGGTGGTCACCGGAAACGCTTTAGGAACCTCTACTACCTTGGTGTGGAACTTGATAGAGCGGTAGTCGAGGTGTCCGAGCATGAAGTCGAAGTACTCGTCGATAGGCTGACTGTTGAACACGTGATCGTACTGATCTTCCATCCTCTTGTGAAAGTGAGAGCGAAGACGCAGAGTGATGTTGGGATGGTCAAGCATGTTCTTGGCCATCTGTGTGTATCCATCCTTGGGAAGGAACTGATACTTGTCGTTGGGGAAGTAGCGGTCCTCGTCGTCGTCGCGGCCTGGAACCCTGTTCAAGATCTCAGGGTTGAGTTCCTCGATCGACTTGCCCCACATCTTCTTTGTGTAGGGACGATAGAAGGTGTCGACGATGTTCTCTGGTCCGACGATCTCCTTGGTGAGCCTGTTGGGAGGGAAGTCGACGAACTCACCGCTCTTGAGTAGGGCCTTGACCTTATGCTCGTATGGAAGCCACTCGGTGAAGCGACTCAGGTAGTTGAACACGTTCTCGTTGTTTGTATGGAACAGGTGTGGACCGTACTCGTGTACTCGGATACCGTGCTGGCTAGTGTAGTCGTACGCGTTGCCGGCTACGTGGTGGCGCTTGTCGATCACTGTGATGTCGTGACCAGCATCAGCTAGCTCACGCGCGATGGTGAGTCCCGAGAGTCCCGCTCCTACTACTAGGTACTTCACTTGGACGCCTCCAAGATGGCGCTGAGCTCATCACGTTCGACCTTCTTGTCGAGTGGGTGATTATCATACAGACACTCTTTCTGGAGCCGAGCTGTCTTGATGAGCTCATCGAGAGTCATCTGCTCGACATCCTTGGTCCTGAGTCCGACGTAGGCGTCGCCGTACACCGCACCTTCTCTGTCATCACAGATCAAGATCGAGCCTGCGTCTGCTACTTGAAGTGGGCGGGCACGCCACCAGCCAGAACCGGAGTGGAAGTATCCAGGCATCAGGCAACCCCACTGTGCGTTGTATATGCGGCACATGTCAGGCTCAGTGAGACGGGTCTGCTTGACCTCTTCTCCTCGACGAGCTCCGTAGAAGTTGATCTCCCAGCTCCAGCTCCCGTCGTTCTGCTGTGTAAGCCACTTGCGAGTCTTCTTTTGGACCAGCGAGGCAAAGTTCCATGCACGGATCTTGCTCGCGGGATTCACGTCGTTGTCGACGAAGCTCATGATGGAAGCAGGCTCACCGTAGTTGTTTGAAGGGGTACGGTTGAGGTGATATGGGTTAGGGTTGAAGCGGAACACTCGACTCTTGTCCCAACCGAGATCCAGCTTGTCGAGGTCACCACGATCGAACGCAGAGACGAGCAGACGGTTGTTCTTTGACAACACTGTATGTACTGCCTCGATGTATTCGCTGGCATAAGACGAGATTGTCTCTTTGTCCTCGATGCCCTGATAAAGGTCGACTAGGTACTCACGGAACGCCTTGCCGTTGTCGAGGTTCTCAAGGTCCTTGAGGTACTGACCAAAGCTCGTATAGATCTGGTCTACCTGCCAGTCGTCGAACGCGATGATGCAGTTGGGTCGCTGTGAGATGGCATAGAGTCCGCCGTACAGACGCTGGCAGAATGCCTGAATGCTGTGGATGTAGACTATGACTTCATCGTAGTGGTCGAGGTTCTCACCGAGATCGACTGCGCGCTGCTCTACCTCATAGCCCATGTCCTCGAGACAGCGGATGAGTGAGTAGTGTGATGGGACTACCTGCAGTTCTTGTACTAAGAAGTAGTCCTTCTTGCACTGCGACGCATTCATTCCCGTGATTAGAATCTTCTTCATCTTAGCTCCATATTATAAGCGCTGAGACACATGTCCTCGAGTGTCCTCTTACATTGTATATAGCCTGACTTCTTCTGTCCAACAGGGATTGAGATGATCGCTGGATCACCAGCACGTCTAGGCGCGTCGTTCACTTCAAAGTCCTTACCGCTGACACGCTTCATGGTGTCTATGACCTCTCGACAGCTGTATCCCTTACCGCTGCCGATACACTCATACGGTGTATTCTTAGGATTATACACTGCTTTCACAATTGCGTCAACCAGATCCATCACATGGATGTAGTCCCGTACGCATGTCCCGTCTGGAGTATCCCAGTCGGTGCCGTACAGGTTCATGGATGGTCTCTTGCCGGCCGCGGTCTCGGCTGCTATGCGGATGAGGTGTGTCGCGTTGCCGGTCTGTCTGAACTCGCCGTCGTTGCCGGCTACGTTGAAGAACCGGAAGATCGTGTAGTTCTTTGCCATGTTCTTCACTAGGCTCTCGGCCATAAGCTTAGACTGAGCATAGGGAGACACTGGGTCGAACGCGCCGGCAGTCGAAGCGAAGACGAAGTTCTCACAGCCGTTTGTGCCGTTGAAGTGCAGCTGCCAGTGAGTACCCATGGTGTTGTTGTGGAAGTACTCGAGTGGCTTGCTGACGGACTCCTCGACCGAGATGAATGCTGCTAGGTGTACTACCGCGTCGTATCTATAGGCCCACGTGAAGTCGTATGCGTCTCCGAACATGAGCTTGTCGACGTACTTGCGGACGTCGTTGGGTGACTGTCGGTCTATGTCGATGCCGTGGACCTCAAAGCCTTCTCGCTTGAGAGCCTTCACCGTATGGGAACCGATGTATCCTGTACATCCGGTTACGAGAACTCTACCCTTGGAAAACATAATCACTACACTCCTTCAAGACACTCAGTTCATACTCTCTATCGTTCAGCTTCCTATTTAGACCTGAAGGATGGGGTAGTGTGAAGTGCTCGACACCGAGCTTCTTGAGAGCCTTGGACGGGAACCCACCGAGGGCGAGTACCCTATCGTAGCCGACTGCACACTCGCTGAGCATGTCGAACTCAACGTCCTTGAACGAGTAGCTGCCCGGACGACCGATGCAGTTGACAAACGAGAAGTGCTTGAGACCGAGATAGTCTGCCCAGCCATAGAGTCGCTTGAGAGTGATGCAGGGCTTTACTTTGGTGGAGTTGGATGGGTTGATACCTACGATGAGTACCTTACCAGCCTTCTGGTTCACTGACGACATCGATGATCTCTTCGGTGTGAAAGTCGTGTCTGACCGCTGATACGCCAGCTTCCTTGAACATCTGCTTGGTGAACTTGTAGGCGTCTTGCCAGATGGGTGCGATGTCCGCTGGGTGACAGATAAAGACGTTCTTGATGCCTACTTGGATGATCCCCTTAGCGCATTCAGAGCATACAGGAAGACCATGAACGTAAAGATCTGCGCCGTTGAGACTAGTTCCATTGAGTGTAGCATTGTAGATACAGTTCTGTTCAGCGTGGACTACAAACTTGTACTTGATCTCCCTGTCGTGAAGGCGTCGCTCACTGTCGTCGACTCCGCGAGGGAAGCCGTTGTATCCCTGTGCTAGGATCTGACCTTGACCACCGACGGCGACCGCGCCGATCTTGGTGCTCGGATCCTTAGACCAAGTCGAGATGTGTTGGGCTAGCTTGAGGTAGTTCTGCGTCCATCGCCATGACTTACTTGACATCTTCTATCTCATTACAAAACATTTTGAAGCACTTGTTATGGTATTTCTTTATCATAGATATACTATCTCTCTCATGGCATCCAATACAATAGTTTATCTGTTTATTAGTCGGTTCTTTTCCAAGGTGAGCTTTTCTAACTGCTTCTTTAACATATTCTGGTCTTTTAGTTCCAAAAATTGGATTATTAGAACCTAACATAGCTTGAGATTGCTTAGGACGTTTTTGTCCTATAAGTTTTTTATTTTGTTCTTTTCTAAATGAAGATGCTTCTTCTTTTCTTTCTTCAGTCCATCTCTGCTTTAAGATCTTTTTTGTCTCTTCACTATGAGAGAATCCAATTTTCCATCCATGAGAACCACCAACCGCATTGTTCCATCCTATTTTTTTATAAGGTCTCATTTCTTTTTCATATAAAAAACACTCTTCTCTAGTTCCTTCAAATAGTACTTTAACTGATGATCCCTTAGGAACTCTGTTTTTTCTTAAATGTGTTTTATATCTCACGGATACGTTGTGACTAACTCCAACATATCCATCTTTTGTTGGATCTATACATGTTTCATCATATATCCAATAGACATAATTTTTCATTTTAGTTCCTCCTGATATATTCTTTATTTATATAAAGAAGGAACTAAAATGATTTGCCATTGCATTATTTGAAAATCTCTTCGTATTCTGCTTTAGTTAACATCTTACCGGTCTTAGAATATCCATCTATCATCCAGAAATCTTTCTGATAGCAATGCAGGCTACCAACTTGCCAGATGATGTCTCCAATGCCTACACCCAGGTCAGAGGCGAGCAGGTCCTGTACGTAGCGTTGCCAGGCCCAATCATTGCGATAACCCGCCCAGACGTCGTTGGACCGCATCTGGACCACCACCTGAAGCTTACCGTCACGGATCATGTACTGCACTGCGTTGGTACAGATGAAGTCGGACATGCCGTCGGTGTTGTAGTCCTTGTGCATGGTAGGACGAGTGTAGATCATTACCGCGCGACGAGAGTTAGGGTTCTTCATCAGCTCAGTCAAGACACTCTCGTACTGTAGCTCGTTCTCATACGACCAGATGAGGTAGCCATAGTTCGAGTTGATCATGCCGTCGGGAGTAGCCACCTGCTTCCAGATAGCTGGTGGGCCGCCTGGAATGCTGTTGACGTTGAGCGACATCGAGCGATACCATTGAAGCTCGCGATCGATGTAGTCTTGGTTCGGCTCGCCGAAGATAGCTGGCTCATTTGCATTGAACTGAGCGCCGACCATCTCAAGCATCTTCACACCGGTCTTGTCGGTGACGAAGTCTTCACGAGCGAGCATGTCCTTGAACACACGACGAATCGTGTTGACTGTAAATGCATAGTTCTGGGCCATTAGAGGTTACCCGGAGTCTTGATGTAGTTCACGCCGAAGCCTGGAGCTGCTGATGGAGTAATAGATTCCACTACAGCGTTTTCTAGCTTAGTAACTATAGCTCTTTTACGGTTCAAGAAGTCACGCGACGGGTCTTGGCCGTCGACCTTGCCACGAGAGTACGCGACAAAGAACGAGGCGTAGTTTGCCAAGTCTTTGGCCGAGTCGTCGAGCGATTCAAAGTTAGGGCTGTAGTTGGGATCGTGCTGCATGGCCTCGATGACCGAGCGCATGCGAAGCACCTTGGCCTGCATGACGTCGAGGATGGTAGCGCAGCCGGATGGGTAATAGTCGGCCTGCTTGATGGTCGAGTGTGGGTTCTGGTAGTCGTTGGACTTACGACGCTGCAGGTCGATGCATTCCTGCAGTACCTTGATCGATTCGCGTTCTGTCATACTTAAATCCCTTGTACTTTGAGGGTGAGAGGTCACATAGCTGCTTAGACAATTCGTTATTGTTTATAGTACCATAGATCTTCATATTTGTCAATGGGTACATCCGACACCAGTCGCCGTTGTACTGCATCGATCGAAAGCTTCTTGGGTTCTCTGACTCGTAGACCACGATGTGGTCGTTCTCGCTCTCGGGTACTCGGACGAAGAACAGACGGTCTACCTCGTCGCACTTCTTCCACTGCTTCTTACCGAGACAGAAAGACTCAAACTTCTTGATCAGGACGAGAGTCTTTACCTCTACGGTCTGATCATCCGCTGTCATGTCCTTGATGGCGTCGTACTTATAGTCGCTCATCTCAACGACGTGCTTCTCGGCCAAGAGACCCTTTACGATCTCCTCGCCGAGTGCGCCGAGCTTCTCGATCTGCTCGCTCCTAGTCATACTTCACCTTCGTGAAGAGACCATGGTTACCCTCGTGGGACGGGGCAGTCCAGCCTTCAGGCTTGATGAGGTCTGGCAGGCCGAGAGGGTTGGGACGAGTTGTCTTGATTCCGGTCAGCTTGTTCATGTTGGCCTCGAGTACCGCGTCCCATGCCTTGTGTGAGTCGACGCCGAACCCGTCAAGGGTACCGATGGCGACGACGCAGAGGTCGATGAGCGCGTCCACTACGTCTTCAGCACCCTCAGCGGAGCGAAGCTCGTCGAGTTCTTCTTGTAAGAAGTTGATGCGAAACTCCAAGAACTTTGCGAGCATCTCAGAGTCCATCTTGTCGATGACGGGATGCACGCCGTAGTGCTTGTGCATTCGCCAAATATCCATAACCCAGTCACGACTCATAATATTTTCTCCATTCTTTTTTGGAATAACTAGAATTTTTAGTACACCATCTATCAATAGTTTTTCTGGATTTTCCGGAATACTCGATAGCTTGATCTATATTTCCAATTATAACACCATTATGTTCATATGTCAATCTTTAGACATGTATCCACTCCGGTGCTTGACGTTTCTTCCAACTGTGCATGCTTGACTTACCTATCTTATAATAGTGTCGATAGTTTGTCAATGGGTCGTCGCTGATCTTGTACTCGTCGGCCATGGCGGACGGCATAGGAGTCAGCCCGAGCCTGCGCAGGTTCATAGGCGGTGACTGCAGGTGGTAGCCCATGGCCTGACACTTGTGTTGCTTGCCGTAGCGATATGTATACTCCTCGCAGAGGGCAAAGAAGTGCTCGACCAGCCAGTTGTAGTTGTCGACTGAGTCGCGACACCATACAGCCGACGGGTGGTTCATGTGAGTCGCCTTGTACATGACGTTCTCGCGCTCGTCAGGCAGTACCCACTGCTTCTGCTTGCGACCAGACTTGCTGACGCCCTCGATGAGTCGACCGTCGTAGAGACGATGGGCCGTCGAGAGCAGCTGTGCCGACTCGAGGATCATCTTGACGACGTGCTTGTCGACCATCATCTGAGCAGCCTTGATGGGGTCCTCGTCAATGTAGAAGATGTTCATCGTTTCCACTTTCTGAAAGCCTGCTCACGGTGGTAGAGGTTGGCGCGGTTGTAGAACAGGATGCCGTCGAGGTGGTCGAGCTCGTGCTGGAAGATGCGAGCGGTCATACCCGTGTAGGTCTCGGTCCGAGTCTCACCGTTTGGCTGGGTGAACCGTACTCGAATGTGCTGAGGTCGCTTGACCTTGACAATCAACCCTTGATACGAGAGGCAGCTCTCTTCAAGGAGTACTTCCTCTACGCTGTGGTGGACGATCTTAGGGTTGAAGCAGACCAAGTTCTGAGGCTGTGCCCGCATCGCGAAGACGCGGAAGTTGGTACCTACTTGGTTTGCAGCCAGACCGACTCCGTTGTTGTCGATCATGGTCTTGACCAGCTCAATCGAGAACTCGATAGGGTCGAAGGGAGGGCTGCTGAAGTCGAAGGGTAGACACGGCTTAGTCAGTATTGGGTTGCTGCTCGAGATTAGTTCCATCACGCCACCATCTTGCTAAAGTTCTTGTGCTTCTCAAACTTGATCACATTGTCGAACTTGTCCACGATCTGATCCGTCTTATGACTTATTATATACACGTTTGCATCATTTGTCAACTGGTTTAATATCTTCATGAACTCCTCGGTACCGCTGGCATCGAGTGAGCTGTCGAAGACCTCGTCCATGATAAGGATGTTGGTGTTGACCGAGTTGCGCAGCTTTGCCACTGCTCGCCACGTGAACAGCACCGCCAAGTTGATCCTCATCTTCTCGCCCTCTGAGAAGGACGCGTAGCTGAACTCGTCCCTGTAGCGGGACTTGATCGTCTCGTTGAAGTTCTCGTCAAGTTCGAACTGGACGAAGAAGTCCATGGCGCTCAAGTACTTGCTGATGAGCTTGTTGATGATAGGGATGTACTGCTTGATGATGCGCGACTTGATGCCGCCGTCTTTCAAGAGCACGCCGGCTGCCTGATAGAGGACTTGATCCTCAGACAGCTTGATGATCTGCTGCTTGGTATTCTCGAGGTCCAGGATCAGCTCGTCCAGCTTGCTGGTGTCCTTGTCCTTCTCGGTCACCTTGATCGAGTCGATCTCTTCTTGGATCTGGGACTTGTACTCCTCAAGGCTGCTGATCTTCGTGAGTACTCGGTGGAGCTCCATCCTCTTGGTGTTTATCTCGGCATGGATCTCCATGATCTCGGTGATGCGAGTGTTTACCTTATCGTACTCGGCAGACAGCTGAGTGAGACCCGCACTGACCTCTGCGATGTTGTCGTTCTTCTTGTCGATCGACTCTGCCTTGAAGCCCTCGTCGATGTTACGCTGGCAGGTAGGGCAGTTCTCGTGGTTGTTTAAGAACTCGATGTCGTTGTTTAAGTTGGCGATCTTGGCCTCGAGCTGGTGCTTGAGCCTGTTTACCTTGTTGACTCGCTTGCTCATGGCGTCCTCGTCGAGGATCTTGGTACCCAGCTCCTCGATGTCGCGGTCGATCTCAAACTTCTTGTCGATGAACTTGGCGATCTCGTCGTCGGTGGACTTGAGGCGCTCCCTCTTCTCCTTGATGAGCTTCTCACTGTTCTTCTGGATCTCGGCCATGTGCTCGCGCACCAGCTTGATCTTCTCCTCTACGAGGTCCTTGTCCTTCTCTGACTTCCAAATGTCGTTGACGTTCTCGGCTGCCTTCTGCTTGAGGAGCACGTTCATTGTCGTGAAGATCTGTAGGTCGAGTAGGTCCTCGATGATCTCGCGGCGCTGACCAGTAGGCAGCTGCATGAACGGGACAAATGAGGCAGAGCCAAGCACCACCACTTGGCAGAACGACTTGTGGTTGATCTTGAGGATCTGCTTCTCGAGGATCTCTTGGTAGTCTCGGACGTCAGAAGACTGGTTGAGAAGCTTGCCGTTCATGTAGACCTCGAACAGGTTAGGCTTCACGCCGCGGATGACGTGGTACCTGTTCTGTCCGATGGTGAACTCAACCTCTACCTGCAGCTCCTTGCGAGTGATAGAGTTGATGAGCTGTCCCTTGTTCACTTTCCTGAAAGGCTTGTTGAACAGCACGAACGACAGCGCGTCGAGGATCGTGCTCTTGCCTGCGCCGTTCTCACCGATGATGAGAGTGGTGCTAGACTTGTCGAGCTCGAGCTCCGTAAACGCGTTGCCTGTGGAAAGGAAGTTCTTATAGCGTATATGATGAAAAACTATAGCCACTTGTCTATCTCTTTCTCAAGTTTTCTTTCCATGGTAAAAGCTGTAAATTATCAACACTTGCAGCTTGTTCTATGGATATATTTTCATCAAAGCATTGTCTTAGAGATTTTATATGGTCTAATTGATAACCGCTTTCAACTCCGCATATAGTTCTAGGATAGTTATTTGGATTTATTTTATCTGCGTTCATTGCGTAATCATTCTACGCTTAGAGCCTCATTATAAAGATTCTGGATCACCATCTCGAGCCGAGGCTTGTCAACCTTGGTAGTATTGATCTGCTCGATGTACTTCTTGAAGATCGTCATGGTGTCCTCGGCCTCCTTGACGATGTCGCCCTCGTCCTCGATGTTGAGGTTGAGATGGTCCTCGACGATCTGAAGCTGGTTAGGTCCAGCCTTCTCGACGTTGTCGATGAACATGTCGAACAGGTAGGGGTTGGACTTGTTCTGGACGATGACCTTCACGATCTTCTTGCTGAAGGACGCGTAGTCGTAGTTGGTGATGAAGTCGATGGAGAACTTGGTGTCCTCGTCGTTGTACCAGATCTTCTTGAACACCGTGTAGGGGTTGCGGACGAAGCCGATGTTCCTGGTGTTGGTGTCGAGAATGTGGAACCCACGGTCGTCGTCGAAGTCTGACCACGTGAACTCGCTGTGGCTTCCTAGATAGTTGATGTTGCCGGTAGTAGACTTGTGATGGAAGTGACCGGAGCATACCATGTCGAACTTGTCGAACATCGACGCGTCCTCGCCGTGCGTGCTGATGCTGCCCCTGAACATCTCGAAGCCGTTGAGCTCGAGATGTCCTAGGGCGATCGGGGCGCTTGACTTCTTGATCATGTCGATTGAGTGCTCGCGGTTGTCCGCTGTGATCCATGGGATGAACAGCATCTTGGAGTCGCCGATGGTGACCTCCTCGGCGCGCTCGTAACGCTTGACCTCGCCGTACAGCTCGGCGATGGCGTTGACGTCGTTGGTGTTCTTGTAGTAGACGTCGTGGTTGCCGAGGATCAGGTGGAAGTCGATGCCGCGGTCCTTGATCGGCTGCATGAAGTCTTCCCTGAGACGCTTAGCCGTCAAGAAGTTTATGTACTTTCTGCGGTCGACTAGGTCGCCTAGGTGGATGACCGTGTCGATCTTCTCTGCGTCGATGAGTGGAAAGAAGACGTTGTCGAGGAACTGCTTGGTGTAGTCGTAGAAGATCGCGTTGTCGTTGCGGACTCCCCAGTGAGTATCTGTGATCAAAGCTATACGCATGAATAACCTTTACAATTATCAAAGTGGAATCTTTTCATAGCGGGTTTACCTCCAGACTTACCACAGATTGGACATATTACAATTGCTTTTGGTTCTTTACTAGCAGATTCAGACATTCTTTTCTTTGTAACTTATGTTTTAGATGTTTCTATCAGTTATCAGCGCTATCTTCATTTACGAGCTCTTCAGTTGGTTCCAGGAACTTCTCAATACCGGTCTTGACACGCTTCTTACTCTTGGTAAGCTTCGACTCGAAGTTTCGAATGATGTCGTCCGAGTAGTGGTTGTGCTTAGACTGGATCGTATGGGACCCACCGTCTACTCCAGAGTCCCACAGCTCGTCCATGATGCCGGAGTTCTCAAAGTTCTTGTGCTTGATATATGACTGCTTCTTCTCCTTGGTGATCCTTCGAATGAAGGCGTTCCATGCGATCTGAGTGAAGTAGGCGAATGGGTTGGTAGACCGCTCGGGGTTGAAGTTATCGACCGAGGCGAGACAGTTCTCGATGCCGTCTGCGATCATCTCGTCGCGGTATGAGTAGCTCATGAAGTTCGGCTTGGTGGACAGCTTGTTGCAGATCATCATGAGGCACTCGCCGACGTACCTAGGTACCTGCGGCTTGCCCTTGCCCGCCTCGTCGGCTGCCTTGCAGTCGGCCTTGTACTTGACCATCGCCTCGAAGAAGTCTCGATTGTTGACGTAGTGCCTCTTGGCCCTCGGCTTAGATATCATGCTTTAATTCCCACGCTGTACACCTTGTAGTTAAACTTCTCTTCATTGTAGATCTTTACGCGCTCGACGAAGTGCAGCAGTGTGAAGTTCTTGCGACTCTTCCACGTCAGGTCGTCGGCGATGTCGTACAGTGTGACAGACGACTTGGTCTCGGACTTACGAAGCCCGCGGCCGATGGACTGGAGGTTCCTCACCCGTGACTTCGAAGGACTAGCGAATACAACGTTATGCAGATTACGAATATTAACTCCGGTACTAAAAGTCCCGTAGCTAGCGACCACAATAGCGGACTTCTCTGACTCAACGATTCTACGAATCTCTTCACGTGCTTCTGCATCTACGGCTCCTGAAACGAAGAAGACTGGTCTGTCACCTGCCTCATTCTTGATATCATTATACAATACTTTTCCGTGTTTGTCAACATACTGGAACAACAAAAGTGTGTTCCCCTCTAGAGACAAGAGGAGGTTCCGAATGAACTTATTTCTGGCCCGACAGTTGACTAGGTAGTCCATCTCGTTCTTGTAGTCGGCCTTGGTCATGGCCTTGCGGATGTCGTCGGGGTACTTCAGGACTATCGCCTTGATGGTCAGCTCCGCGATGGTTCCCTTCTCGATGAGCTCTGCGGTGGTTGTGACCTTCCTGACTGGGCCGAAGAGACCCTCCAGTACCAGCTTATGCGTCTGGGTACCGTCGAGGGTACCCGTGAAGCCGAACCTGAACGCGCAGTCGGTGAGCTTGGACATGATCGACTGCATGGACTTGGCCTTGAACAGGTGGGCCTCGTCGCCGATCACGACGTCAAACTGGTCAAAGTAACCCTTAGGAAGTTTGTATATGCTCTGCCAAGTCGAGATGGTGACTGGCCTGTCTGTATGTTTATCTTGTCCACCGAAGATACGATGGACGTTAGCATCAGAGTCGAAGCCATAGTCAGCAAAATCACTGGCAAGCTGACTAACAAGAGAAGTAGTTGGTACGATAATAAGAGTCTTTGCACTGTAGTACCTCATGATCAGGTAGATGATGAACGACTTGCCGGAGGCTGTAGGAGAGAGGAGAAGCGACCTCTTGTTCCTGACGGCGTGCACGAAGGCGTCTAGCTGGTAGTCCCTCGGCCTCATCTTGGGCCCGAGCTTCTCTATGAAGTCGTGAGCCTCCTTGAGAGAGAACTCTTCAGGCTCGTACTCTACCGCGTCGAGCTCGAACTCGTAGTCTCGATCCTTGCAGAACTTCTCGACGTAGGTGATGAGTCCCACGTACAGTAGGCAGGACATGACGTTGAAGAGACGGACCTTGCCGTCCCACATCTTGTTCCTGTATGCCGGCATGAACTTGGCGCCGGGGACGTCGAAGGTGAAGTAGTCATTGAGCTCATAGGCCACCCCCGGATCACACCTCACTTTCATGTGAGTCTGGTCGTGGTACTCGATCTTGACTACTTCACTCATCTATGCCCCATTAGTAAACCTATGCCAGTCGATGGCGTTCTTGATAGCGTACCCTCTATTTAGCAGCGACTTAATAGCGCTCTCTAGGTACTCTACCTTCTCCTGCTGGTAACCGACCTTGAGGCTTAGCTCGATGAGGTGGGGGTCTGCCTCCATGTACATGGGTACGTCTGCCTTGAGTATGAGACCTCGAGCAGGCAGCTCCCATCCACGATCACGTGACTCCTGACTAGGACCCTGTGTATAGAACTCATGCTTCTCGAGCTTGAGTACCTTGAACTCTGACTCTAGCTTCTTGAGCCTGAGTCGTTCCTGTGAGTACATCTTATAGTACTTACTATGAAGCTGAGGGATCCTTAGACTCTCCTCAGCCAGCTCTGTCCTGTCGATGTCACAGTCCTTGGACCACATCTCCATGATCTCATCCAACGTCATACTGACTCCATACTGTTATTGTTTTGATATATCTATTATACACCAGTAGGAGATTTTGTCAATACAATTTATTGATCTTATATGAAGTATATTTGAAGGTGACGGTGGTTGACAGATACTCGACATCGGTCCTGGTCGTGTCGAAGTTCAGTCCATCCAATGAGATTGGGAAAGCATCGACGTAGGTGATGGAGTAGTTCGGGTTCTTTGCTGATGTTAAGATGATGAGGTCGAGGTCGGACTTGATACCGCCTCCGAGCAGGGGTGACTCACCGTTTAAAGCGGTGTACTCATCAAATGAATCTGGCTTGCCGAGACCGATGAGCCAGTTGTAGATCTCGAGATAGTTCTGAAGGTTCTCGTCTACCTTGTACGATATGACGAGCGGGTCGTAGTCGACGTGCTCACCTGAGTAGGGGACGCGGACGAACGGGTTGCTGACCATAGTAGGCTGAATAGCGATGCCTGGAATCTTGGCTTCCTGTAGGAAGAAGTTCAGGTTAGGAGCTCGCCTGATCTTAAACGTAAAGTTTAGAGGCGATAGGAAATTCGGGTTGCTAGGCGTATCGTTTAAGCTTGACATAGTATACCTCCACTGTCTGTATTTATCTCATAAAAAAAGGGAGCCAGAGGCCCCCAGTCTCGACAGGTTATTCCTGCTCTTACTGTTATTTATTCAGAGTCATCCCTTTACTGATATTAGTCCTGTGCTCTTCTGTAAAGGTCTTACCTGCCCATGCACCGACCCTACCCATACCTGCCTGTCCAATCTTTCTCTTGTGCTCTTCTGATAGAGTCTTTCCGAGCTTAGCTTCCCTGAGCTTCTGTCGGTGCTCCTCGGTGAACTTTCTACCGCGATTGGCATTCCCTATCTTAGCCTTGGTCTCTTCCGAGCAGGGACCAGTAGACTTGCCTTTCTTAGAGGCTGAGATCTTTTCGCCAATCGTTAAAGATGCATCAACATTTGACCACCAATGGTTTTGTGTTCCCAATTTAATGTTATAATATCTTACATTTTTTCTAGATTCATTCGTTGAGTTTTTTGGCATAGTTTTATCGGGATCAATCATACTCAACCAGCGCTCTTCTTCAATTAGAAGATCTTTTTTATTGGTGTAGATTTTTTTAATAATTCTTCTCTTAAAATCTTCTTTTCGTCTATTATAAGATTGTCTCATCATTCTAGATGAGCAGATATATCCATCATCTTCAGTTCCCCAATGAGAACCTATATAGTAGCGCTTGTACTTCCGATCAAACCATATATAAACAAAACCGTACTTTTCTTTTGACATAGCTGTATCTCTTTCCAGATATAGAGTCCGTAGGAACGGCCATTCCGTGACGGACAATAAAAAACCGGGGACTTTTGATCCCCGGTTTATTTATCTTATCTTTGCCACAAAAACTGTGACAAATATGATACCTCACATTAGATTATTCACAATCACCTTGCGGTAGTAGTAGTTGCTGTTGACGTTCAGCGTACCGTTACCCTTTGTGAGGCCCTGTGCGAATGGGTTCGCGACGACGCCGTAACGTGTCTTGAAGCCAATCTTAGGCTGGAAGGTACCCTGATCAACTGCACGAACCATCTGGAGTGGAACGTATGGGCAGTAGAAGAGACCTGCGTCGAATGCAGACGAACCCTTATAGCCGACGGTGAGGTAGTTACCACCGGTTGCATATGGGTCGATGTAGACGCGGAGGCGGCCGTTGAGAACACCAGCGAAGGTATTGCCGGTATCATCGACCTGTAGGTTGTTGCTGTTGAGAGCAGGTGCGTAGTCGAGAACACCAGCCATCTGAAGAGCAGACGCGACGTCTGAAGAGCAGATGACGATGTTACCCTTGCCGCGACGAGTCGTCTTAGCAATCTGGTTAGCTTCGCGCTCAAGCTGGAACATAAGACCCTTGAACTTCTCAACCGACCAACGACCGTTTGAGTCGGTGTCAAGATCGAAGATACCAGCAGTTGTGGTATTGTCCTGTGCACCAACAACACCCGAGATGTTGATTGAGCGGATGATTTCGCGGTTGATTTCTGCGAGGATCTCAGCCGAGAGGATGTTCGAGAGCTCGGTCTCAGCGTCAAGGCCGTGAATTGCCTTGAGGTCCTGAGCGAGTTCCATGGTGTACTCTGCCTTGAGGGCGCGAGTCTGAGCGGTGACGGTGACCTTCTCGATCGAGAATGCCATCTGAGCGAACGCAGCGTTTGAGTCTGAGCCGAGAGCTTCGCCCTGTGCCGTTGACATGCCGAACGCGTCGTTGTAGAAGCCAGAACCACCGATTGCGTTACCAGTGTTGGTCATCGCAGTGGTGTTGCTGTTTCCTGGGATCGATCCAGCTGGACCGTTACCAGCAGCCTGACCGAAGGTGCTGTTACCAGCAGTGACTGACGAGAAGGCGGTGTTGACTTCGTTGTAGAAGGTTTCTGCGCCGGTCTGGTAGTTCGTGCTGTTTGCGTAGCGTGAACGCATCGCGAAGATGAGTCCGGTAGGACCAGTCATTGGCTGAACGCCGCAGACGTCGTATGCCATAAGGTTAGGCATTGCACGGCGAACGAGCGAGATGAGGACTGGGTCGAAGGTGTCGATACCACCAGCGCCAGCTGTTGAGCTTGAAGAGCCCATGTAGTTGGCAGGAATACCTGAAGAGGTTTCCGAAAGAGTCTGGAAGTCACCGTGAGCAGCTGACTCGCGAAGAGCCTTCTCGGTGTTCTCGAGCATGACTGCAGTCACCGAACGGCGATGCGAGTCCTTGATTGGAGTTAGGTCTGCGTGCTCCAGGATTGGAGCCCACTTATTCTGAATTTCCTCAGCTAGATACATTGTCGTCTCCCTTATCTGAGTAGGAACTAAAGTTATTTATTAGAGATCATCTCTTAACTGTGCGTGAGATAGCCTGAACGTACTTGTTTACGCTCGGGTCCACGTGTACTGTGGAGCTGCTATCTGCAAGTTCTTCGAAGCTCTCGGTGATGATGTTGGATTCGGACTTCTCGGTGCTGAAGTACTTCTCCTTGATGATCTTGAGCTTCTTTGCATAGCTCTCGACATCGACGTCAAAGTCCACACTCTCTGCGAGAGCTTGGAACTTTTCCTGCTGGGTCAGGGTAAGACCGCTCTTCATCTCTGTGAAGACTTCGATCTTAGCGCTCTCAGCTAGGTCTCTCTTGAGCTCAACGTTCTCGCTGATGAGGTTGCTCATGCGAGCCTCGAGCTCTTCGACTTTGCCAGCGAGTGACTCTACAACGTTTACCTTCTCACGAGGAAGGTTGATGTAGTGCTCGCTGAATAGGTTCTTCATGCCTTCGATGAAGTCGTCCATTAGCTCGTTGCGGAGAGAGGACTCGATCTCGACTGCGTTTTCTTCCATCCACTGCTCGACTACGTAGTCGAGATAGGAGTCGACGTTCCTGGTGATCTCTTCGTCGATCTGCTTGATCTCTTCTTCAAGCTTTGCCTCGTACTCTTCTTCGAGACGAGCCTGCTCAACCATGAGGCGAGCGCTGATAGCTGCTTCAAAGAGGGTGACGGTCTTTTCCTTGAACTCTTCTGAGAGCTCTTCGCCGGCAAACATCTCTTCGACGTCTTCACGGACGCCGATCTTTGGCATCGCGTCCTTACGGTCTGGACCTGCATTGCCAGCGTGCGAAGGCTTCATCGAGATAGATGACTTGTTCTTGTCGGAGTTGTCGCCGACACCGTGGTCTTTATTAGGACCATAGATTGCCATGGTCTTTTCGAACCAGTCGGTAAGGTCCTGCTTGTTCATGCCGCCCATTACATGGAGCATGTTCTGCATCATTACGACCTTAGAAGCGTCGATAGCTTTTGGATCACTTACGCTGCGAGCAGCTGGCTGAAGAGAAGAAGCGGCTTCGGTGTCTTCCGCGACGTTCTCAACTTCTGTATTGTTTAGGTCAGACATAGGGGTCTCCTCGTTAGAATTTGAACTATTTATAATCAAGTGGAATTTAGATGTTCTTTGCAAGATCAGCGAGGTAGTTCTCAAAGATAGCAAGCTTCTTCTGCTCGATCTCACTCATAGTCATCTTGCGGATAGACTTCTTAGTATTAGATAGCTTCTCTTCAAGCCAGGTGTTCCTGACCGGATCGTATATCCACTCGACGTTTTCCATGATGCCCTGAACGAAAGCTCCTGGCGCAGATGGCTCTGCTACGATGTCTGCTGCCGTCGCGAGTCTGAAGTCAGGTCCTACGACCATGACGCCTTCCTTGCTTGGATTGAGAGATCCCATTCCACGAGACGAGACGCCGAGGTTGGCCCCAGAGTTGAGGAGTCCCTTAGCGATGTTGCCCATAGGTGTCTCGGTGAGCTTTGCCTTACCGATGAACCTGTTGCCGTCTCTGGTCAGCTCAGTGATGATGTGGGACACGCGATCGAGATTGATCTGCGGACCCATTGGATGGCCAAGCTCACCGTATCCACGGTTGTTCTTGACCACTTCTTTAAGGTAGCGATTGACCTCTGCTTCCATGATCTTCATGGGATACATACGGCCGTTCTTGTTCTTCTCTTCAGCGACGAGGAAAGGCCCCGTGATGAAGTGACTCTTTACACCAGACTCAGACGTCTCTGTTATATATTCTACCTGTTCTGTGAGTTCTGTGATGAGTTTCATCTTAGTATTCCTTATGGTGACGTCTGCGCAGTCCATGCGCCGCTGAAGTACCAGTAGACCCTTGAACCCGAAGCGCCGTCCGTCCTGATATACTGTGAGCCGACTGCTGGGGTTCCGTTTGCGGACGTAGATGATCCGGTGATCTTAGTAGTGCTAGGCGCTCCCGTACCATAGGCGATGGTAGGACCACCTGCTGCTCCTAGGGTAACGCTAGTGCCTGTCTGAATGCTCGCCTTGACGGTCATATTATACTCCGAATCCAGGTGTTATGTATACCTGTGACGTACCACTCGAGGTGATACCAGTAAAGTATGAGTTTGTAGGGAACGAGAAGATCTCTAGAGTACCTGGAAGGACTGGGATGCCAGTGCTGTTTGAGGAAACGACTACGGCGTTGCTGTTAGCTCCAGCAGCGTTGTTCGCGACGCCCAAGAAGATCAGGTATGATCCTGAGTTGAACACGCGATACTGGCAGTAGCTCGTATAGCCCGTCGAGTTAGACGCTGGAGTATACGTTACCTGAACTGGAGTAGGCGCTGCGGAGTTAGCTAGAAACGTAGCAGTGTTTCCGATTGGGTTGAATGCACCCGATGATCCTGATGTGTATGCCATTATACCCTCGCTGCGTCAAGGTTGTAGGCTGGCAGTGTAGGCGCCGGCTCGGTTACCTTAGATTCGTTTGACTGCTTGTATCCAGGACACTCATCCATTCCATGAACGCTGCACTTCTTGCCCTTAGCGGACTTGCTGCACTTCTCTTCATGAATGTGTTCGTGTTCTTCATTGCGTTGCTTAGCATAGTATGCTGCGATGGCCATCTGCTTGCGCTTCTCTGGAGACTTACCAGCAAACTTTGGATTGTCAGACTTTACGAAGTCCTTGATCCACTCGCCTGCATCGGCTTTCTTTGAGAGGACCTCGTCTACCTGCTCGGTCTCCCTGAGCTTGATAGGGTTCTCTTTGCTTGGCTTCTTAGGAGAAGTAGACTTAACGCCAGCCCTTGAAGCAGCGTCGCGTGCAGCCTTGAGTGCGATCGCAGCCCTAGTGGCTTCATCAACCTGCTCGACTTCTTCCTTGGCCATCTTCTTGTCATCGTCGTGGTCGCCGTAGGTCATGTAGTCGTGCACCGCGGATACGTGATCTTTAGCGATGGCGATCTTTGCCTGAACCCATGGCTCAACGTGCATAGAAGAAGGCATGCTCTTTGCTAGAGCGGTAGCCTTGTCGGCGAGGGCCTTGAGCTCTGCCCTGACCATGCTGGTCTCTTCGTCGCGGTCGTCGTATGCCTCACCGACAGTGACATGACCTGGAGTCTGCTGAGACTTAGCCAGCTTCTTTGACTCTTTCCTGCGAGCGTCTGGAGTGTTCGACTCCCAGCTGTCCCTAGTCTTCTCGGTGACTACTTCCTCGTAGGCATCCTGTGACTGCTTAGGGAACTTAGCCTCCTTGGTCTTGGTGCCGGCGTTGTCGCCGTTGCCCGCCCTGTCGGCGTGCTTCTCTGTCTTGTGCTTGGTGACGAACTTCTGCTCGTCACCCATCTTTGGTTCATAATCGACAGCTGGGTTCTTACCGGTAGAGCCCGGAACTACCTTACTTGACTTGACACCGTTCAGGATGTCCTTGAGACTCTTAGCCATGTTACTCCCCTTCTTCTTCCTCGTCGTCTTCTGCCCACACAACGTCATCTTCATCGTCGTCAGATTCTTCTTGATCGTCTGGCTGGTCAAACATGCCCTGCGCGATCTCGTTCTTTCTGTCTTCAATGGCTGCATTGACGCGGTCCAGCATCAATGAGTTGAATGCGTTAGCAAAGTCGACTGGTTCTTGTGTTGCCGTGTGATAGACTAAATCGCCTATAGTGTATTTATTATCATCACTCATCTTAAACTCTCCTTACTTGTTCTTTGCCACGATCTGTGATACCGACTTAAGATTAGCCTCATCGGCCTTAGTCTTGACGGCCTTCTTCATTATTAAGTTATACTCTGCCCTTGCCTGAGCGATCTTCTTGATCTTCTCTGCCCTTGGGTCACTCGGTTGACTGCCATCGTCGCTTGGAGGCGGGGCCTGCGACGAGTCGTCCCGCCCGCCGTCTTGAGGCTGTCCGCCGCCGTCTTCCGGCATTGGAGGGTTGAAGATCGGGTCATCTGCCTCTTCCTCGATCTGTTCGCGCATCTGTTCGATGTCGTCGTCAGACTGCATGAGGACGTTCTTCATTACCCACTCGTGTGAGTAGTACATGCCGACCATAGGCTGGATACCGTTTAGTACCTGAAGCCTGTTCATCAGCAGCTCAGCGTCCTTGAGCTCAGTGAAGTGGTTGTCGCGGGCGAAGTCGAACCTGATGTCTGGGCTGATGTTGTTCCAGTCTTCTACCGACAACATGCCCTTGAGTACCATCTGCTTGCCAAGTACCTCGATGAACAAGGCCGAGAACCTGCCACGGAGACGAGAGATGAAGCGACTGAACTTGATCTCGTCTCGTGTGACCTCAGTGGCGCGACCCAGTGAGAACAGTGCGTCGCTGTTGAGCCTATTTACCGGTACGTTTAGTGTCTGATAGAGCTTCTTCTGGAAGTATAGGACGTCGTCCATCTGACCAAGGTTCTGACCACCGGGAAGGGTGGTGACCTCGGTACCCTTGCCGCCTTCGCGACGTGGTATCCAGTAGTCCTCCATCATGGTCATGAACTTGCGGTCGTCCTTGACCTCGCCGGTGCTGCCGTCGTAGATCAAGCGGTTCTTGTGCTTGACCATGATCTCGCGGACGTACTGCTCGGCCTTCATCTTAGGAAGGTTGCCGATGTCGATGTACCAGATACGACGCTCTGGAGCGCGCGCTAGACGGTAGATGACGAGTGAGTCTTCGAGGGTACGAAGCTGGTTGAGAGCCTTGATTCCCTTGTGAAGGTATGACAGGACCATCGTTCCCTGAGTGTCTGTAAGACCTGAGGTGATGTATACGATGGCGTCCTTGGCGATCTTGAGGCCGGTGGTCGACGGACCTACCGACTTGTTACCGTAGTTGAATCCACGGTCGTTGAAGATGAAGTACTCGTTCTGTACTCTCTGGATGACGGCGTCGCCCTGCTCACCGCCCTTGACTCTCTTCTTGTTTACTTCGCGGATCTTTCTGATCTTACGCGGGTCAACGTATCTGAGTTCCTTGATTCCGTCTCTGGGACTCTTCTCGTCGATGATGACGTGGTAGTACATCCTACCGTCGACGTACCACCTGCGAGCTATCTCGTAGGCGTGACGGTTGAAGTCGAGGATGTTAAGACAGTTCTTGAACTCTGACTCGATAGTCTTCTTGATATTGTCAGAGAGGTCGAGGTTGTCGAGGTCGATCTTTACGATCTGGTCCTCGTCGATCGACATCATCTCGTTGACGATCTCGTCGCAGGCTGTGTCGATCTCTGGCTGGAGCGACATCTCACGGTACTTAGTGACCAGCTCAGCCTCTGTCCTTACTGTGCCGTCGAGGTCAAGGTAGGTTCCATACGAACCGGTAGCCGAGACGACTGCGGCTCCATCATCCTCTTGACGAGGAACGAAGGAGGTGGTGACTTCTTTAGGAGCTGTTCTCTTAAACTCAAATCCGAATAGTTCGGCCATCTGTCTCTCTCTAAAATAAAAGGGGGCCCTATCATGAGCCCCCTTCATAATTGCATTCACTATAGTTGAGGCATCATACTATATATTGAGACTGATTAGATCGTTCCTGGGAACTTCTCAACGTCCTGTGAGTATGTGTCGAAGTCTGCGTTCTCGTCTGCAGCTACTGGCTTCCAATAGTCATACGAGAATGTAGCAGTGAAGCGCTCGATCTGGTTAGTAGTATCCCAAGCGAGCTGGATAGCTGAGATCTCAGTTGGGAACATACCAACGAACTCATAAGACCTGAGTCTCTGACCATCCTTACCAAACTGAGTAACGATGACGTTGTCAGCTTTGTAAGCGAATGGACGGCTATGGAGGCGAACGTTAGAGACTAGGGTGTTGAGATCGTTGTGCCACTTCTCAAGCATGGCACGGATCGCGAAGTCTTCGTCGTTCAGGATCGTTACGGTCCAGTCGGCGAAGGTGCGATCGCCGGCGACCTTGATGTTCCTACCGAAGTAAGGAACCTGGACGGCGGCGACCGAAGATGCTGGGAGCTCTGCAGCCTCGGCGAGTAGGGTAAACTTGTTACCCACTGCCGAGTTGTTGAGAGCGATGGACGGAGGTGCGGCAAAGGAGATCTCGAAGAGGGAAGGACGAGCTCCCCCCATCGTTAGTCCGCCGCTCTTGAAGTTGTCGATATTGAAAGCCATCTAAGTTACTCCTGTGCTTTTCTTCTATTTATTAGAACTGACCGACGACTTCAGAGAACTGAACGCCCGTCCTGACAGCCACGAAGTTAAGCTGGATGAAGTTGATCGAGCGAGCTGGCTTGATATAGATGTCACCCCAGAACTCGTTACCATCGACTCTCTCAGGCGTATTGTTCGAGTCATCGCAGACCACGAGGAAGTCCGTGATACCGCGACGTCCCTTGATGTCCCTGAGATAAGGGGTAACAAGGCTGACGAACTGAGCGCGAGTGAACTGATCGTTGAGTTCAAAGAGGGTGAACTTCGATGCAGTAGAGATAGCCTTCTCGAGGATGATGAACAGTCTGCGAACGTTGATGCGGTCGAAGGCTGAAGGCTTAGCAAGCAGTGTCTTGTCGCCGTAGAGGACCGTACCCTGTCCTGGGAACGATACGACTGGGTTGACACCCTGTGGGTAGAGAACGTCGCGATCGGACTTGGTTGGGTTGTACGCAAGCTTGACGATGTTCTTGATCTGACCACGGTTGAAGCCGGCTGGTGAGAACCAAGCATCCCTTGTAGTCTCAGTGCGTACGCAGAGTCCCGCGATGTCACCGTTGAGAGGGATGTAGCGATACACGTCGTTGTAGCGGTCGTACATCTGCTTGTAGCCGGTATCCATCACTGCGTAAGACGATGACCTGTTCATTCCATTACGAAATGCAAGGATCGCGTCGCGCTCGTATCCGACGTTGTTGACTACGTCAGTGTACTGTGGCGAGAAGAATACCATGCAGTCTTTTCTCTGCTCGGCGATGTTGTCGATGAGCCAGTTGACTAGGGTATAGCCATTTGACTTACCTGTAAGGATCATCGCTACGTCGAGGTCTTCTGCAGAGGTATACTTGTTGTATGCACGAGTTAGGTCGCCGATAGCAGCAGAAGACTCAGGCTGACCGTCTGCACCCTGTACGAATGAGATCGTGTAAGGTGCGATAGAAGATGAGATGCTTGCGATAGTCTGAGAGTTTGCCGATGTAGCCTGACCGTCGTTTGCGTACCATACGTACTGAGACGTGTTGTTTAGGACAGTCTTGTAGTAGAGGGTACCGCCGTCAGACGTCTTAGCGTCAGTAGCGCGTGAGAGGTGAGCAAAGCGCTCAAGGACCGTTCCAGGAACGCCTGTGAAGTCGCCGTTCTCGTCTACGACTACTACGTGTACTTCGTCCTGTGCAGCAGTGTTACCGAACTGAGCTACGTAGCTTGACTGGGTAGGTGCGGTGTCGACAACGTTGAAGTATTCCCACTTACGACTGACCGAGTTTGCGGTGTAGGCAGTAGATAGGCGATACGTGTCATAGAAGTTGATGGTGAACGAAGCAGGGTTGCTTGCAGATCCAGGATACGACGTGTTGCTTAGAGACGCGATCTTGAGGTTCTGTGTACCGATCAGGTTGTTACCTGCGGTGATGTAGTCGCCGAGGGTGAGCCTTGACTTGATGAAGTCAGAGATCGAGTTGGTGACGCCCTGTGTACCGTCAGACGACTGGATGATTACGTTTGCTGTATTTGAGTTCAGCGAGAAAACGATAGAGCATACAGTCGAGTTACCGGTCGTGCCACCAGTTCCACCGGTCGAGTTCGAGGTAAGCGAGATCGTGTTGCTGAATGAGCTGTTGCTTAGGCACATCGAGAGCTTAAGCGAGTTACCCATCGCGCCAGGAAACTTAGCGACGAAGTTTACGTCGCCAGGAAAGCTTGCCTTGGTTAGATAGTCGTCGCTGTTCTTCACCACCGAAAGAAGGAGGTTAGCCGAGCTCGAGTTGACAGCGAGAGTGTTCGCTAGTCCGAGCGCGTTGTATGCAGCGTTGTTGTTTGCGGTATTGGCGTCGGTCGTGTTAGCAGCACGGGTCACGTAGAGGATGTTACCGTATCCGAGGAAGCTTGATGCAGTGAACCAAGTCTCGGCGGTATTTGAATTAGGCTTACCAAAGCGAGCTGCTAGGGTTGCCTCTGTGTCTACGAGAACGCGCTGTTCGACCGGACCCCAGCGAAAAATGCCAGCGATGGCGCCTTGAGTCGTTGCTACTGCAGGGACGATCGTAGTTAGATCGACCTCAGTAACGTTTACTCCTGGACTGACTTGGAATCCCATGTTTGTCTCCTTTCATGACTCCGAAAGATCTTATGGCGAGAAGCTTTGATGTATTTATCGGTTTCTGGTTCTTATCTGAGGAGCCAATTACCCTCTTCACCGTCGATGACTTCTCTGGAGTCTATCTCTTCAGAGCCAAAGTCCATGAATCCAAAAGGCATCAGCTCACTTAAGAGGTCTTCGTCAGACTTTTCTCTAAGCTTCATCAGTGTATTTATGTTTGTAAAGTCCTTAAAGTAGTTCTGGTCGGACATCCATCCGAACAGGACCAGCGGCATGACCAAGTCGTCGTGACAGCCTGCCTCGGCCTCATAGGACTGCGCCTTCCTAGAGAAGGTCGACAGCTCGTTGATGGTGTTGAAGTCGTTGATGACGAGCTGGTTCTGCTCTATCAGCATCTTGAGCATTGAGCATCCGATAGCTTTGACCGACTTTGTGGTCCTGACTCCTCGGTCGGCGTTGCCTCCGCCGAAGCCGGTAGTGATCCTCTTTCCAGACCTACCGAAGCTCTCTGTATAGAGCAGGTTGTCGTACTCAAAGTCGTACTGGAGAGAGGTAGATACCTGCTCACCGATGTCGTTGATCTCGACTAGGACGCCTGCGGAGTTGTAGATCTTGCCTACCCTGTTTACGACGTCGGCGTAGTCCATAGGTGTAATAGTGTTGCTTCTGTAGGTGCAGACCTGCTCATAGGGCATTCCCGTGATGTCGATCACCTGGAACGCAGAGTAGTCTAGTCCCTTGCCCCTTGAGACGTCGACTACTAGTACGTAGTTTCTGCCTCGCTCGGGTCTCTTGTACTGGTACAGACCCTCATGGTATGCTACGGGCTGCTGGTATACAAGCTCTTTGAGCTTCCATCCGTCGATGAGCGTACCAGACGATCCAAGGAACTCGACACAGTATTCCTGTGCGAACTTCTCGGTGTCGTTGTTCATCGCGGCGAGGGTGTTCTTCATCCAGTCTTCGTCGCGACCAGGAACGTCCTGCCACACGACCTTGATCGGGTTGTACCCGTTCCTGCCCTCCTCGGCTCCGACCCAAGTCTTGTAGAAGTGGTTCAGCCCGTTCGGAGTAGACACGAGAACGATCTTAGTCGTCTGACCAGAAGACACGGTCGGGAAGACCGAGGTGAAGAACTCATCCCAGTTGTCGATGAAGGCTGCCTCGTCGATGAACAGCATGTTGATGGAGTAACCACGGATAGAGTCGGCGGAGGTGGCTCCTGCGATGACTCGCGAGTTGTTCTCGAGCTCGAACGATCCCTTGTTCCACTCCACGACGCCCTGCTGGAGCCACTTAGGAAGGTGCTGGTAGGCCAGCTGGATCCTGCCTAGGATCTCTCGGGCAGTATCGCCCTTGTTGGCCAGTAGGGCTACGGTCTTCTCTGCATGGAAGATGATGTACCACAGGATGAACGCGCAGGTAGTCGTCGACTTGCCGGCCTGACGAGCCGTACCGATTACCGTGTATCGGTTGTCGGCCATCGACTTTAGCATTTCTTTTTGATAAGGATACAGCTTGAAGCTTATGAGACCCTTGTCGACGTTGATGATCTTCATGTACTTCTCGGTGAAGTACACTACGTCCTGTGAGCACTTCATGTACTCGCTGACTAGGTCTGGAGTCCAGTCGACGGCGATGCCCGAGCGCTTGATGTTCGGGTTACCGTTGTACCCCTTGAAAGTGGTTATGTTACTCTGTTCTACCATTCTTTAAGTTCTCAATCACTTTTTGAAGCTCGGCAGTCGAGCCGACAAACAGGTTATTGTTTATGGTCTTGGCTGCGGCGTTCATAGGAGTGTCCGCGCCGCTTAGGTCCCTGATCTTCTTCTGGATGTCGAGCAGGTCCTTGTTGGCGTCTACGATGGTCTTCATCAGAGTAGAGTAGACCTCGTATGCCCTAGGGTTCTGGGACTGGTCGGCGATCTGACCGAGCTGGTCCAGCGCGTCTACGCCGCCCTCGATTACCTTGTAGATGTTTGCTCGAGCCGTCTCAAAGTCGTCCCTAGCGCTGTCGCTGTGGGCCTTGGCGATTATCTCAGAGACCTGATTTGAAGTAGACATTGGAACCATACCAAATGCATCTGCTATCGGGTCTTTCTTCTCATCGCTCATGTTTCCTCCGTCACGCTGATGACGTATCCAAAGTCGTCGGTCGCTAAGATCGTGTGAGGATCGACAGAGTTGGCGGCGTTAGAGGTAGGCTCACCGTTGGCAGTCAGTCCAGGCTGTGTCTGGATAAAGACCTGACTGACCACGTTTCCTACCGCGTCTGCTATATTTACAGTGTTCGCGATGTAGAAGTTCGTGTTAGCGAACTTGATAGTCTTGTGCTGCTTGACAGGACCGTAGATGTAGCCCTTCATCGTGAAGTCGAGGGTCCAAGTCAGAGTCCTCCTCTGCTTGAAGTCTCCGTCGTACACGTCGTTGAGGGTGACGTTGTTCAGGATCACTGGGATGTCGACGATCACGTTCATCTCAGGGATGAGCTTGACGGTACTTGTCCAGTCAGGAGTAAAGAACGGAAGGATCTGCTCGATTATCTTAGATCCATCCTCAGCGTTCTTTACTAGGATAGTCAGCTCGAAGTCGAAGTTGTAGGCTACCGGATTGTACTGGTAGTTTACTGAGTCGGCGGTCGTGCTGTTTGCGGTGACACGAGTGTTGATGGTAGGTAGCTTCCTGTTTCCGTCGTAGCTCAGTCTCTTGAGCTCGAAGGTCATAGTTGGAAGCGTGATGGCGGTCGGACGACTGATGTCGGGGTCTGCCTCTACGCGCGCGATCATCTTGTCGCGTGGACCGTACGTCAGCGGGACCCTGAGGATGGCGGTCTCGTCGCCGGTCGTGCTGTTGGTCCTGATGATGTAGATGTCGTTGAAGAGCGTGCCGAAGAGCACGACGTACTTCTTGATGCTGCTGAAGTAGAATGACTGTCCAAAAATCTTACACCTCCTGGGACTTTTTAGTCCATCCAATTAAGTATGTGTACATATCAGAAGGTTCCTGTCTCAGAGAATGGATCGTGTTCGGAGAAGTCGATGAACTTGTCAGACTCAGTCTGGATCTCGTCGTTCTCTGCGAGAGGGTCGATGACTGCTGGGTTGAACGACTCGACGACTAGGTAGTCGAGGTCCTCGGTAGCGAGGGCGACTCCATCTTGATCGAGGATCTCATAGTCAAAGATGTTCTCGCTGTACTTGACCTGAATGCTGTCGATCTCAGAGATGCCTGTATTGAACACCTCACCTGAGTACTCAAAGAGCTCACACGTAAGCTCCCAAGTCTGGAGTCCACCGAGCTGGTAGAACATCTCGAACTTGTTGACGTACTTGATCTGGAAGCACTTGCTGTTCAGTGGGAAGTATATGAGGTCGCCTTCGTTAGGCCTGATCTGTGCAGTGAGGGATCCGACCTCCTCGTTGAACACTCGTCTGGCGACCGAGAACACCACTTGGTCTCTGATCTCAAGACCGAACTTCGACATGAAGTTGCCGTCGCCGCCGAAGCCGTCGACCGACTTGATGTACATCTCGATCAAGACTGCCTTGTCGTAGCTCGACGAGTCGTCGGCGCCGTAGATCTTGTCTAGGTTACCTAGGGTCCTCGGAAGGTAGTATACGTCTTCTCCGTAAAAACGAATTGCTTCAATAATCAAATTCTCAATGAGAAGCTGTTCCTGAGACGACTTAAAGTTGTTTACGTAGAAGTTAGTTGCCACGTTTTAACTCCCAGTAACGTTTTCTGGCTTCTGACATTTTAAGTGGTACCGTCAGTATATCATATCGGAAACAGGGATGCTGTAGCTCTCGATCATCTCTTTCTCAAGCGCTGCCCTCTCCTCGATTGCTTCGTCGTAGATCTTCTGACCGTTGAAGGTCATGCCGCCAGGAAGCTGCATGCCCTGATACTTCTTAATGTTCTCGCCCCACTGCTGCTTTATGAGGCAGGTAGCGTAGCGAGCGAGCCAGCGGTCGCCCCAGGTCTTGGTGTAGACGTCAGGATCGATTACCTGATAGCACTCGACGACTAGGTAGTTGCCGACGGCGAGCTTGGTCCAGTCCATATCGATGTAGAGCTTGTTGACGTGGCGGTTGTAGCGGATGGGCTGCTTGCCGACTAGGATCTGCTCGAGGAACTGGACGTGGGTGAGGGCCATGACATAGGGCACCATCGACACCGACGTGAGCGTGTAGAGGTCGTTGAGGGCGATCTGGTAGCGGATGTTGAACAGGTTGTTCGTGTTCATGGCGTCGCCGACGTCGAAGATGTTCACGGCTCCGATGATGTTGTCGGGAAGCTGGATGTACCCGTTGTCCATGTCCTGTTCGGTGATCGGGTACTTGTAGTACGTCTTGTCGGTACCGTCGAAGTGGTAGTCGGCAAAGTACAGAAGCGCCTCGTCGATGCGGTCGTCTACTTGGTCGTCGTCGACGTTGATCTCGATGACGGGCTTACCTAGCTTGCGCAGGCAGTACTCCTTGAACGTAGCGCGACTGTTAGCTATTGCCATTGGTGACTCCTATTTTAGCTATTTATAGTCATATAGATACATTATCAACCATGGAGAGCTACGATGAAGATTGAACTAAACATACTTGCTAGAATCGATTCTAACCCAGCACAGATGATCAGCACGATAGTAGTGGAGACTCGAGAAGGGGCTCCTCTGAATGAAGGACAACTGAACATGATCTTAGAACGAGCAAAGGCTGAGCTTCTTGAGAAGATCAATCAATTAAACGAAGTTGAACATTAAGAACTGCGATGTGACGCTTGGGATTATCGCAGCATAGGTGATTGCGATAAATCCAGGAGCTCCCGCGCCAGCTGCATATGCCGAAGATGTAGATCCACCGCCCCCACCACCAAAGTAACCACCGGCACCACCTTGAGGAATACATCCGCATCCCGCAGATCCGCCTTGTCCACCACCACCAGAACCCCAGAGTGGAATAAACTCATTTCCGTTGTTACCTTTTGCTCCACCCGTTGTTCCAGTCGTAACAGCTCCACCAGTTCCATTGTCGCCAGCTCCACCGTTTCCTGATGCTCCATTTGAACCGTTTGCACCGGCGCCGTTCTGACCAGCAGCTCCCCCACCACCACCAGCATTATTTCCACCAGTACCACCTGCATACTTGACAGTTCCAGTCGAAGCAGCTACAGTTCCTCCAGCTCCTCCGGTAGTCGATGTCGATCCAGTGCCGCCGGCCGCTACGACGGTCGTAGTATTGAATGTCGTTGAGCCGCCAGAAGTTCCTTGAGTACCTCCTGCGCCGATCGCGATCGGATAAGAAGTCCCTGGCGTAAGCGTTACGTTGGTCGTCTTTGCATATGCACCACCGCCTCCGCCGCCACCGTTTGTCGCATTTTTTCCACCGCCGCCACCGCCGATGCACTCGACGATGTTGTTTGAGCTGTTCCAATCTCTTGGTACAGTCCAAGTAGTACCTGAGTAAAGATAGACAGTCTTTATGACTGTGTTGACAAACCAAGAAACAAAGACTATACCTTGCGCTCCTGAAAAAGACTGGATTGCACCATAAGTACTTCCACCAGCGCCCCCTCCATATAGACCAGGATAACCTCCTGAAGTAGAACAGTTAAATCCGCCACCGCCCGCGCCGCCTCCGCCTGAACCGAATGAATATGAGCCGTTATTAAATAAGTTTGTTCCCGCTCCAGCCGTACCTCCTGAAACCGATCCTCCAGCACCACCGGATCCGGCGTCTCCACTACCTCCAGGAGCCATTGAACTTGCGGAAGTTCCTATCGTTCCATTATTTCCAGCTCCCTGAGCTCCTGCTGCTCCACCTCCGCCGCCTGATCCATTTCCGGTTGTAGTGCCGTTATTCGTATTTCCACCGTTACCACCGCTGTATACTACGGCCCCAATACTCGCTGATGCTTGTCCGCCGGTTCCACCCGTGCCTGTATTGATCACAGAAGTTCCGCCCTTGGCCAGCGCTACTGTAGCCGTGATCGTCGTACTCGAGACAGACTGAGAAGTGCTTACAGTATACGTGCCTGTTCCACCAGAACCAGTTCCTAAAGCTGTAATTGTTGTACCAGAAGTAACACCTGTTCCGCTAATTGTAGCGCCGACGAAGAGGACGCCGGACGTAACAGCAGTAACGTTTAACGTAGTTCCGCTGATCGTGCCAATAACTACAGCGCGACCAAAGTATGAGTCACCTCCAGCTGCGCCTACAGCTAAGGTAACTACTTGCCCTGAAGTAGCAGAAAAGTTAATAAACTTCGCATAGGCGCTGCCCCCGCCTCCACCAACGGTGGCGGTAGTGCCAGATGCAGTAGTGCTTCCACCACCGCCGATGAGCTCGATCGTGTTGTTTGAGCTGTTCCAGTCCGAAGGGACGGTCCACGACGTGCCAGAAGTTATAGCGGCGTACTTCCAATAGCCCATTATACAACCTTTGGAGGAGTTTGCGTTGCAGCAGGAACGTAGTAGTCTTCCATGACGAGCGGAGTACCGCTCTGGTCTACGAACTGACCATTGATATACCTAGTCTCACCTATAATGATCTGCATCTCGATAGTGCGTCCGGGATAGTTGACCGAGTTCATCGTCGGTACCGCTACGTAGCGGTTAGGGATCAGATCCGACTCCTCGACTACTATGAGGTTGTCTACTACGTTTGTTATCTGGTTAATATCAGCAGCATTAAGCGACATCGTTAGACTCCACAAAAACTTCGCCTTGAGTACCAGTACCCTTGACGATGTTCACTATTCTTGAGTTTGGTTCTAGAGAAAAGAAAGAATGAAGCTGTTCTGGTTCCCAGTCGATCACGTCGCCGGCCTTTACGACTCGTTCCCAGTTGGGGCCTATGGCTCTAAAAGAACCGCGCGCGACGACTGTGATGTGAACGTTCTCTTCATTATGCCAGTGCATAGGAAGCTCGTCATTGACTTCTGGAAAGTCATAGATCGTCCCATATAGCTTGCCAAATTGGATGTTATTAGCCTGTAACATCTACATCTCCTATCAAGTTTAATTTCAATCAGACGTTTCCATCGACGATCGCAAAGGTACTATTTGCCATGAATACAGAAGCAGAGCTGTACTGATTCAATATAGTATACGCTCCAGTTCTTGATCCAAGTGAGACGCCTGCGCTGTTGCCTATGACTACGCTGCCAGTTCCCATGCGAGTGACCATGGTCCTAAATCCGACTGGTACGCTGGCTGGGACTGTTACAGTCATAGATGAAGCATTTGTCGCGAGTACTACTGAGCCTGAGTCAGTGTTTGCTAAAGTATAGTTAGCTGTCTGGTTGTTGATCAGGTTATTGGAAGACTGTACAGAACCTCCGACCGTAACTATCGTGCTGTTGACTGACAGAACCGACTGACCACCGGCATAGAATGCATAGGTATTCGACGCACCCATCTGGATACGGTTATTGGCAGTAGACTCAAGCCAGACGTTTGCAACCTGTAGTGATGACATGTTATTATACTCCTATTGCCATCCAGTATAGAGGAACATTTGGGACTGTAACACTACCATTACTTGTCCAGACAGTAAAGCCTGTAGCTGTGACTGAGTTGGCTGTAGCTACCCTGCCTTGAGTTGCGGAAGTCGCTCCAATCACAGTAAACGTTAACGAATAAACGTTGCTCGTAAAAGCTGGAGAAAATGATAGAGTATTAGTAGATCCAGCGTTGGTAGTAAGCTGACCCCACTGCATCAATAGACCGTTCGGCAGATAGGTGTATCCGTTTGCAGCTTTAGTTGAAGATCCTAAGTTAAGCGTGTTAGTAGAGATCGCTACAGTTCCGTTGACCGACAGGGTATTAGTCGGAGAGGAGTTACCTATTCCGACGTTTCCTCCGAGAGGATTCAGAATTATGTTATATGGTGCAGCACCATTTGACCAACCCGACTGAATCCACTGAGCATAGTTGTTGGAAGAGCCGTACTGACCAAAGGCTAGGTAGTTGGCGCCGGGTCCACCTACCGCAAACGTTGCAGTATTCAATATGGCATTTCCATACGGCGCAGCTGACTGACCGCTCGTTCCTGAATAGATCGTTCCGTTGCTTACTATATTTCCATTACTATACAGGGTTAACGTGTTAGTCGTCGAGTTGCTCTGCAGGACCAGTGCGTTTCCGTTCGACTGCACCACCATTCCGCCGGTGGCGCTGTTGCCGGTAGAGATGGTCAAGTCGGTAGTAGTGTTTCCGGTCTGTAGCTTCGTTACGCTCAGTATGCTCATGCTCTATATCCCTTAGACGATAGCCCAACGTGAGCCGGTAGTGATGACCACGTTAGCGTTGTTGATTGTGATTGGACCTGCTGAGAGGTAGTTCTGTGTGGCCGCCGTCGTGAAGTTACCGTTGACGGTCTGACCGTTGATGAAGAACGCCGTATCTGCAGTCGACGTGTTACCCGTACCTGTACCCGTGCTGCCCGTGGCAGTCGAGTTAGCCCAGTAGACGCCCGTTCCGTTCGATGTCAAGACTTGGTTAGCCTGACCGAGTGAGCTGTTCGCCACGATACCGGTTGTATTGGCGAGGAACAGCGCAGTAGAGTTGATGCTCACGGCTAGAGTAGACGCGTTCTGGAACTGTGCTATCAAGCCGGTGTTTGACTGGACAAATATGCCGAGACCGGTGTTGGAGACGAAGTAGCCGCCGTATGAGCTGTTAGAGTAGCCAGACACCGCCGCTACCGATGACGCATTACTACCGACGACGATCGAGGTCGAGACGTTCATCGTAGTCGAGTTGACCGAGATAGCATTTACGGTAGACGCGTTAACGGTGACCGCGTTTGCTACGTTGGCATTGACGTTACCTACCGTAGCGAGGCCTGTGACGTTCAATGTGGTCGAGTTAGCCACGTTGGTGTTCAGGTTGGCTACGTTTGCAAGTCCAGAAGTGTTAAATGTCGCTACGTTGGTCGTGCCAGTCACGTTTAAGTTGATTGAGTTAGCTACGTTCGTGTTCAGGTTCGCTGCGTTGGCAAGACCTGTCGTGTTGAGCGAGACCGTATTGACCGAAGTAGCGCCGACCACGTTACCGGTATGCGTACCCACGAACGACGTCGAGTTGATGAACGAGTTGACCGTAGAGTTACCTACGATGATCGAGGTGTTTACGAAGACGTCACCCTGAACAGCGAGCTTGTTGGTAGGCGAGGTGTTGCCGATGCCGACGTTGCCTACAGAGGAGATGAACAGGCGGGTATTGCCGGTCAGCGAAGAAGGTATCGCTGAGCCGTTGCCCGAAGCTGAGTTGCCTGAGATGCTCGCGGTGAACACCGTTCCTGGGTTGCTGTCTGTCGCGCCGAACTGTGTAAAGTCAGTAGAGTTCGAAGAAGCACTGTTGCCGAGGATGGTATACTGAACACCGGAGACAAGAGTCGTAGCCAGCTGCGTCTTTTGATAGTTGAAGTAGGTACCGCCGCCGTATTCCTGCAGCATATAGTTACGATAATCTCCACGAAGCGTACCGATGGCGATCGACGGATCGCCCAGCGAGCCTCTCCATCCAGCCTCGATGCCCCCGGTTGGGTTATAACTATTTGCTAAGTTAACCCCAAAATATAAAGCACCACCGTTGTTGTTACCAGTGCTAAAGAAGCCGTTTGCTGGAACCGCGCTGCCGAACCCAAGAGAACCTGGAGGTGCAAAGCCGGCAAGCAAGTTAATGTCGACTATTGACAACTTAGCATTTGGTATATTTGCAGTAGAGCCAACGCCAGTATTACCGTTCAGGTAGTTGGAAGCGCTGCCTGACATATAGAGGTTGTATCTAGCACCTGCAGAGCCGACAGTAGCAGTACCGGAATCAGTCGTGGAAGAGATGTCGCCAGACGCAGTAACGAAGGTGAACGTAGAAGTTGTAGGACAAGAAGTGACTACGTATGAGCCGTTCAAGACCGAGTTAGTAAGGCCGGAGATGACTACCGTCTGACCGACTGAGAAGTTGTGGACTGCAGCAGTAGTGATGGTAGCTACGAGAGAAGTCACTGCTACGTTGTTGATCGTAGCAGAGTACGTAGCTGTCATGGTTCCTTGGAAGGCATAGTTGTTTAGACCATACCAAGTACTTCCACTTGCAAACCCGTATCTGTTAGAGATAGAGCTGTTAGCAGCCAGAGTCTGACCGACTGCTTGATAGTCAACCAAAGAAGTAATGCTGCCGTTGGCAGCCATGCCCTGAACGGTATAGATGCCGTATGCAGTTCCAGTAACGTCGGTGTTGACAGTAGGCTGCAGCCAGATTACATAGCTGTTAGTCTGACCACTTACAGTCTTCTGGATCCTGAGCGGGTTATATGCGAGAGAAGACGAAGAACCTATGCCGACACCGTTAGAAGACATACTTACGATCGAGGCAACGGTCGCAGAAGTCGTAGCATAGATGGAAGCAGTGTTGACCGCACCCACTACGTTGAGTGCAGCTGCGTTTACCAGAGTAGCATTGACAGAGAACGTTGAGCCGACTACGATCGACGTAGTGGCGTTCACAGTAGCAGAGTTGACTGATACGGCGTTGACTGTAGCGGTGTTTACTGTGACCGCGTTGACCGTGGTAGCGAGGACGTTACCCGTATGGATACCGACGCTGTTGGCCAGTACCGTAGTGGTAGCGAGAGCGGTAGAGTTGATAGACGAGTTGACAGTCGAGTTGCCGACCGACACAGACGTCGTGATCGCTGGGGTAGTCGAGTTAGCGAAGGTGCTGTTTACGTAGGTGTTTGATGCAGCGTAGGCGACTATCGCGGCGTTCTGTGCAAACGTCGAGTAGACGCTGGTGTTCTGAGCAAAGGCTCCGTACACCGCTGAGTTCTGTGCGAAGGTGCTGTATACCGCTGAGTTCTGTGCGAAGGTAGCATAGACAGCTGAGTTCTGAGCGAAGGTGCTGTATACCGCAGTATTCTGCGCGAACGTTGCAAAGTCAACCGAGTTGGCTGCAAAGTAAGAAGCTGGCTGACCACCGAGGTATCCAGCAGCGTTCGCAGTCAAAGTGGCTACGTTAGCAGATAGGGTGCTCGTCAGCTGATATCCCGCAGCAGAGACGCCGCCGAGATAGTTAGATGAGTTGGCGTTGAGGTTACCCTCAGTCTTACCGAAAGCGTAGGTTGTGTTGTTAGCGGTACCCGAGAAAGAGGTGCTGTTCACTACCGAGTTGACAGTAGAGTTGCCGACGGTCACCGAGGTAGTCACGATCGGGGTAGTGATGTTCGCGAATGTCTGGTTGACGTATGTGTTCGTAGCAAACGTCGAGTACACTACCGAGTTGACTGCGTAGTAGGTCGAGAGCTGACCACCGAAGTACGTAGTCGAGTTCGACGTCAGTGTGGCTACGTTGCCCGACAGGCCAGCAGTCGTCTGATAACCAGAAGCAGCGATCGATCCGAGGTAGGCAGCCGAGTTGACGTTGAGGTTACCCTCGGTCTTAGCATTAAGAAGCAATGCGTTAGCGGAGGTTCCAGAGAACGACGTACCGTTGATCGTCGCGTTGACCGTGCTGTTGCCGACTACTACGTTCTGCGTGAACGATCCCGTACCAGATACACTGAGGTTACCTGATAGGATGTTGACGTTGCCGGAGGTGACGTTGATCGTGTTGCCGAACGTCGAGATCATTCCTGCGCTGGTGACGTTCAGACCGTTGGCGAAGTCGCCGGTCATGCCGTACACGATCCACCTTGCGGTAGAGTTACCGAGCTGGAGGCTGTTGCTCGATGGGAAGATCGAGGAGTTACCTGTACCGTTGTAGGATAGGGTACCAGTGACCGTGAAGTTACCGCCGACGAATAGGTTGCCGACGATGTTCGCGCTTCCTACGTTGGCAAGACCGGTGACGCTCAGGTTACCGTTGTTGATAGCCGAGTTGACCGTGCTGTTGCCGATCGACAGTGTCGAGGTGTTCAGGGTAACGTTTGAGCCGACTACTACCGAGGTCGTAGCGTTCACCGTAGCCGAGTTGACAGACGCTGCGTTTACAGTAGAAGTGTTGATGGTGACAGCGTTGACCGTAGCTGCGTTTGCGAAGGTTGCGTAGACGTTCGTCGCATAGACGGTGTTCGTCTGGACGTTTGCCAGCGCGTTGACCGTGATGGCGTTGACGTTGGTAGTATTGGCGACGTTGGTGTTTAGGTTGGCCGCTGTTACTAGACCAGTAGTGTTGATAGAGGTCGAGTTTACCACAGTCGCGTTTACGTTGCCGGTATGGATACCAGTCGTGTTGCCGTTGAGCGTAGTGGCGTTGATGGTGATCGTGTTGACCACTCCGCTTCCTACCGTAGTGTTGACTGTAGAGTTGCCTACAGAGACTGCAGTGGTATTGATAGATGCAGCGTTGGCAGCAGTACCGACGATGATCTGACCGGCAGTAGAGTTGACGGTTACGCCTGTAGCAAATATCAAAGTGTTGCCGAGTGGGTTGACTACTACCTCAGCGACGCTGTTGCCGAAGCCGTAGTAGGTCGAGTTACCCGAGAAGAAGTGGGTAGAGTTCGAGAACGTGTTGATCGTAGAGTTACCTACAGAGACCGACGATCCGTTGACGATTACCTGCTGGGCAGCGTTTCCGATGTACAGCGCAGTGGTGTTTACCGTAACGTTTGATCCAACGACTACGGTAGTAGTAGCGTTGATCGAAGCAGAGTTGACTGATACGGCGTTGACCGTCGAGGTATTGACGGTGACCGCGTTGACTGTTCCAGATACGTTGATCGACGTCGAGTTGACAGTAGTCGTGTTGACGTTGCCTACGTTGGCCAGGCCAGTGACGTTGAGGGAAGAAGAGTTCGCTACTGCTGTGTTGAGGTTACCGACGTTTGCAAGACCCGTAACGTTTAGGGTCGATGCGTTGGCTACGTTCGCAGTCGAGTTACCAAGAGTCGCGAGGCCTGTGACGTTGAGTGTAGACGCGTTCGCGACGGCAGTGTTGAGGTTACCGACGTTGGCTAGACCGGTTACGTTAAGCGTGCTTGAGTTGGCTACGTTGGTGTTGAGGTTAGCGACGTTTGCCAGGCCGGTAGAGGTAAACGTGGTCGAGTTCACCGATACCGCGTTGACAGTAGAGGTGTTCACAGTGACGGCGTTGACAATCGTGGCGACTACGTTGCCGGTATGGATACCAGTCGTGTTGCCGTTGATGTTTGTAGCGTTGATTGTAACTGTGTTGACTACGCCGGTGTTGATGATCGAGTTGACAGTCGAGTTACCGACAGAGATCGTCGAGGCGTTGACTACTACTGCTAAGGTCGAGTTGCCTACGATGATCTGACCAGCAGTAGAGTTGACCGTGATGCTGGTAGCCGTTATAGCGATGTTGCCCGCTGGGCTGACGATCACGTCGGCGACGCTGTTGCCGAAGCCGTAGTACGTTGCGTTACCCGAGAAGAAGTGGGTAGAGTTTGAATACGTATTGACGGTCGAGTTGCCGACCGAGATTGTAGATGCGTTGGCGATGAGCTGCTGGGCAGCAGTACCGACCTGAACGGCTGTCGAGTTGATGCTGACGTTCGCACCGACTACTACCGACGTTGCAGCGTTGATAGTCGCGGAGTTTACCGAGATCGAGTTCACGGTAGACGTGATCACCGATACTGAGTTTGCTACGTTCGTGTTGAGGTTGGCTACGTTTGCGAGTCCGCTGACGTTTAAGTTAGCAGAGTTCGACGTGCCGACTACTGTGAGGTTGGAAGCAAAGGTTACGTTGCCGGAGACGTTTGCAGTGCCTACTACGGCGAGGGTCGCATCGGCTGAGGCGCTGTTGATACCGACTTTACCGCCAGTAGCTACAATGAGCGTGGAATTGACCACGATGCCGTTCTTGACGACAAAGTCTTTATCCGCCATTCTCCGTTCCCTTTCCCGGTTGGCTCTTTTTCTTTTATTTATAAAAAGAAGAGATCAGACCGGTATAGATCTCTGAGAAATTGTAGTCTGAGAAGAAGTATTTGCTACGGCTATCGACGACCTGAACGGGTTGGACGCCGATATAGATGCCGAGTAAGGGAAGACTTGGGACACCAGATTAGAAGACCTAGCAGTCACGGCGGTCTTTATAGAAGCACTGGAGTCGAAGCTCGACTGTACTATGGTATTGTTTACCACTACCTAGTGACCTGTGGGGTTACTGTCACGATGCCCTCGATTACCCTGTAGACCGAGTTGGCCGTGGTATCGGTGAGCTCGACGTCGTAGACATACCTACCCGAGTCTAGAGATCCGGTAGTAACGTAGTCGAGCGAGAGGGTGATCTGACCAGATGTGTTTCCCGAAGAAGTCGAGAACGAGACCGAGCTGTTCGACGTGTACCACTTCCTGAGCTCGGCAGCCGCGGTATAGCTGGTGAGGTCGATCGGGTCGTTGTTGACGTCGGTCACGGTAAGGGTAGCGCTGAAGCTGCTTCCCTGATCTATGACTAGGTTGGACTTGATGGCCATGCTACACCGAGACCATTGTCTTGACGATGTTGATGGTGCTGTTGCTAGAGGTTCCTGGATTGTAGATCAAGTTGACGTTGCCGGAAGCCACGTTGGCTGAGAACTGAGCGAGTGAGCTGTTGCTGATGAGGGTAGCGTACTCGGTGATGAATACGTTACCGCCGCTCTGGAGAAGCATGATCTCGGTCGCTTGGTAGTTATTTGCACCGGAGTTGTCTGTGATGCTGATGACGTACTTGACCGTCCTGAACGACGAGTTTGAGAATGTGTCGATGATCTGTCCAGCAGAAGAATTAACGATCAAGTTAGCTGACTGGTAAACGGACAGACCATGTCCTACTGAGATGTAGCCGTTGACGCTTACCGAGTTTCCAGTAAACGAGGTGTTTGACTGGATGTACAGGGTAGAGTTTGCTCCTTGAACGTTGCCCGACCTGATGTTCGTGGCTACCAGAGTATTCGCTCCGAGGATGCCTTGGACGTACCCGTTGCCGTAGGTGTAGTCTCCGGGATTGGTAGGTGAGACGGTCACTACTATGTTCTGAAGAGCATAGATGGCGCTGTTGGTAGCCGCGATCCATGAATCAAATGTATCAGAAGCTATGTTGACCGATGGTAGTGATGTGTTAGCCATTCTTTACCGCCTGCAGGATTGACTTGAGCATGTCTTTCATCTCGCTTACTTCGCTTTTAATCTCGACGACTTGGTTCTTAAGAGAGTTGATCTCTTTAACCCTAACCACCTGTTCCCTGTATGCAAGATACTCAGACTCATTCGTATTTATAATAGCATGAGTAGACTTATCTCTCATCAGTCCTGTAGCATTTGTCTTTTCTAGCTCGATCATGCAGATATACCGATTGCTCTGATGTTGTTTACCATAGGGGCAACCGCTACGCTGTTAGACAGCAGGACCATCTTGATCTGGAAAGTATCGTAGGTGTCAAACGGGACCATCGATGAGTTGTAGTACCTCACGACGTTTCCGTTTGTGATGTTGTTGAAGGCCTGATATGGGTACCCACTCGATATAATCGCTCCGGAAGACTGGATGATCGGCGCGCGTCCGAGAAGGGCGATGTTGAACCCAGACCCCTGTAGGTTGGTGTTCGCGATGCCGTCAGTTAGGACGAGAGAGGTGTCACTCGTGACGCTGTTGACCACTGAGATCTGGTAGTTGTTAGAGAACAGTGGACTCTGGATCTTAATGAGGTCTCCAGGCTTATAGTCAAGTGAGAACGTAGTTCCTTGACCAGTGATGGTCGAGTTACCTAGCGTAGTCTGTACTGTACCGACTGAGGTGAATACGGTGTTCGGCTGCGGCTGGAACCCAAACGTATACTCCTTGACGTCCGAGTAGTTGCCCTGTCCAGAATAGACCGAGGACATCGCCGCGTTGGTGTAGGTGAGTCTCGTCCAGTCCTTGTCGTCGAACGCGTCGAAGTCTGCGCTGTTGTATACCTTAGCGAATACCTGGATGTCAGTCCCTACTGGCTTGTACGCGTCGATGTATACTATGATGTCCTCGGCCATCTTACCCTGATCAAAGTTGATCTTGGTAGATACGTGCTTCGCTAGAGCGTTTCCGTGACGAGTATTCTCGTTGGTATAGTCGTTGTTGATGATGTAGGTCTCGTTGTATACGTCAGTGAAGATAGGGAATGGGTAGCTGAAGTCACTGTTAGAGACAGCGTTTACAACGAGAGAGCTGTTAGAGCCTGCGCCGAGGACCTCGTTTGAGCGAGACATCATCAGATAGACGCTGTTCGATTCCAGATGAGTATTTGAAGTCTGCGACAGCGTGATGCCGTTGGCCGAACCTGTTAGGGTAGACCTGCCGGTCACGCCGTCTCGAACCCAGTTCAAGAACATCTTAAGATTATAGTCCTTGTCATGGATTGAGTTGGTGAGACGGATAGAAGGAACGATCTTACTTGCTGGAATATCGATGACGGTCGTGTTGCTGAATACGAGACCGCTGTGTTCTGTCCTGACGGTCGAGCCGACAAAGAAGCTTAGGTTAGCTCCGGTGCCAGATGACAGGGTTCCGCCTGAGTTCAAGATCCTGTACTTGATGTTGTTGAGGGTGTTGACTCCTGGGAACCCAAAGCCTGTATTCGAGATGGTAGTGGAAGTGATTCCACCTGAGCCGTTGACTGCGATGTTGGCGTATGCGTAGCACAGCGTGTTGCCGTAGCTTGGATACTGTGTGTTGGCAGTCGAGATCTCAATGTAGTCAGAAGAAGAGTAGCCGGTACCGGTAGAGCTCTCGACGTTTGCGCCTGGAGCCATGTTCGCTACGGTCGCCGAAGTCGCGTACATGAACTGGCCGTATCCAGAGTTGTACCTGTCGCCGATCCTGCGATCGCGAGGCATAGACGTGGCAGCGAAGACGTCGAACGTCGAGTTGATCACGCCGTAGCCGATCTGACGGAAAGATCCCTGACGATCGAGATATCTCTTGAGAGTCTTAGGAGCGTCTCTGTAGGTCCATGTGATTCCGTCTGGAGACACCGCGACGTAGTGGTCTCTCTTGGAACCCCTGCCGCCTACCGCTACGAAGTTACCGTTGCCGTAGGATACGCTAAAGATGTACTGACCGACGTGCGCGGCATCGATTGATCTGTAGACCCAGTTTACACCGTCCGTAGATGTCTGGACTCCTGAGCTTCCTACCGCGACGTATGTGCTGTTGCCGTAGGTGACGTCGAAGTACTGGCCCTTGCCTGTGCTGTTCTGTGACACTGGGCTCCAAGTAGCTCCGCTGTCGGTAGAGATGGCGAAGGTGTTGTCGCCGACCGCCACGAACGTTCCAGGCGCGCCGTATGTGACAGACCTGAGAGCGCCGCTTGAGGTAGAGCCGGTGAAGGTCTTCTGTGTCCAGCCACCGGAACCGTTTGAGATCTGTGTGCTGTTTGAAACTAAGATATACGCGCCGGTCTTATCAGACTTGTACCTTCCGACCGCGACAAATGCGCCATTACCGTATGCCACTCCGCGCAGACCGTACTGTCCATCGGTCTGAGGAGTCACGGACTTGTACCAAGTGCTCAGCGAAGCGTTGGAGTAGAGTACTAGAGAGTTGTTGCCGACCGCGACGTAGATGCTGTTTCCGTTCACTACTGAGTAGAGTGAAGCATTTGATGAGGAGTTAGAGAACTTCGTAGTCCAGTTCACAGCGTCTGTAGAAGACTGAATGGTCTGCTTCTCACCTACTGCTACGATCGAGTTGACCGATGCCTGCGCACCTACAGTGATGCCGTACATCGGAGTAGTAATCGAGCTGTTTGAGATCGAGAAGATTCCGTTGTAGCTTACCTGTGGCAAGTTGAGAGCTACGTACTCGATTGCGTTATTAACGAACCTCACTGCGGAATTTGCATTTGAGTTATCGAGATGGATTATATTCTGTGTCTTTGTCTTCAGGGGATTTGTATCGTCGTAGTCGTTGTCAAACTCAGGAAGCTTGTGGTTTCTGCTGTCCATCAGAGACAGGACACCCACGGGAGAGATCGACATCCTCGCCGTAGAGTCGCTGAAAGTCGGGTTGTTGTCGACTATGATGGCCGATGCGTTTACGATAGAAACGATCTTTCTGACGTCGGTGTCGCTTCTAAACGGATCATACTGGTTTGATCCGGTAGGGTACTTGATCTTTGGGCGAGCTAGGAAGTTTCTAGTGTCGGTGTCCATGTAGTTGTTTGAGATGAGAACGATGTACATAGCATCTGTACCGTTCTGCTTATAGACACTAGTAAAGTCGATCTTGCTGGTATCGTTTGACCTGATGGTAGTAGAGCTCGAGTTTACTGTAAGCGTGCCGTTAAGCATAGGAGTGACTTGGTATACAAGCTCTCCCTTGTTTGAGTAGTCGTCCCAGCCAATTGTGTGAAGGATAGACGTTAGTCCGCCGTGCTTGCCGTAGCGACCGCCGTACATCGCGTACGAGTTGAGCTTATCGAACGTAATAAACTCTTGATGGTTCTTAACGTTGTTATAGACTACGCTGTACCCGTTGACTGCGGCGTTTGAACCAGAAGTAGAGACGTTGAACCTTGCACAGAAGACTGTGAACTTCAAGTCCATGTCCTTAAGCGACTTCCAGACCGAAGAGCTTCCAGTCGAGTATCCTACTGAAGCGCTGTTTGAAGAGTTAGGTGCTGAGGGGAGAAGGACCTCGGTGAGCTCATAGTACCCTACGACGTTCTTAGCAAAGGCACCAGCTGCTCTCTGGTTAGTGCCGACGATGATGTCGTTCTCGCGAGCAGACCAGAGTACGAAGTCCTCGTCGCCGTCGTACTTTACGAGGATGGCATAGGTCTGATTAGTCTGAAGGATGATCGGATAGCTTGAGAAAGAGAAGTTAGTCAGCGCTGAGGCGTCAGCTGAGTAGTTGATGGAGCTGTACTCGAGTCTTGAGACGGCCCTGTCGACCAGACCGTTGATGTCCGGCGAGCCATCAGGAAGTACTTTGGCGATAGTAACAGTGACTCCAGGACTATTGATTCCCGACTTGTTATTAGTAGCCTTAGGCACGCCCTTAAAGTAGAGATTTATGCTCGATAGAACGATGTTATCGGACTTTGCAACAGCATCACCATCAACGTAGAAAGTCTGGGCCAGATTGAACAGCATCAACGATTCCTTTTAATTTTAACTCTTGTATATTTATTCACAGATTATGAAGACTAATCAACCGCCACCGCCACCGCCGTCACCGCCACCGCCGTCACCGCCGTCACCGCCAACCCCGTTGCTACGCTGCTCGGTGCCGCCTCCGTCGTTTACAGGAGTTGCAGATACAGCTACTGCAGCTTTAGGCTTCAAGAAGAACGATGCGAGTGATGTGTTGTCGGCGTTGAACACGTTGAAGAGTTTATTACCAGGATTGACAGTAGATCCTGACATATGAGTAGCTAGTGTGCTATCAGTAAGAAGTACTGACTCATCGAGCTTCATGGTCATGTAGAACTCGACCTGACCCTTCGTATCGGTCAGAAAGCTTCCACCGAGCAATCCGCACCTAAATGTGTTAGGGTAGAAACCTGAGTTGACTACCGTTACGCTATTTGCAAAGCTCTTGTCGTCTAGATTGATAGAGTGTAGAGTAGACGGCTTTAGACCTATGATCTTGACGTGGACTTGCTGTCCTTGCCAGACATTAAGTATCAACTTCTGAAGCTTAGAGTAAGTATTCATATAAAAGTAGTCAGGATCGAGAAGAGTAACTACTCCGTTATAGATGATAGGCTGAACGTTCGGGGTTACGTTTGATACGGTAGCGAGAGATTGATTTATGATGTTGTATTCAGAATAAGGAATAGGCCAAGTAGTCTTCCATCTAACTACGTGCACGTCTACTGCGGGCGTTACAAAGTTATTAGACAGAGATGCATTGTACTCTGGGTTCTTGAGGTCGGAGTACTTCGAAGTAGAGAAGTCGTCGACAAAGAAGCCGAACTTAAATCTGTTGATTCCAGCAGAGATAGAGCTTGGAATAGTTAAGTCCTTGATGCTTCCTTCAAGGGAAGACAGTGCTACGTAGTACTCAAGAGCAGAGATCCTCCTCTCAAGGTTGCCGATGTTGGCCATGCTGTATCCGGCGGGCTGATAGCTCTGAATGACAGAGTCGCTGTACTGAGTAGTTATGGTGTGATTGTTGTTTCTCTGGAAACTAAACTTCTCACTGGCTATGCCGGTCGAGACGATGTTGGCGATCTGCTGAGACCTCTGGTATGGGAGTCCAGGGTACGGAGGCACGACCATAACATTGATGGGCATGCTGTTTTTTGGAATAGGCGGAACTTTATAGGCAGCTCCGCTGGTAGCCTTACCCGTAACTATCGATATCTGGTTGTTTGTGTTGACCAAGACTAGATCGGCTCTTCCCATGAAGAATGACGCGTCGAAGTTGACGCCTGTTCCAGATACTGGAAACTTCTTATCATTAGTAGGATCGCTCGTGGTACCAAAGTTAGTGGTATATGCTGGATTGATAGTCGAGTTGGCCTGGATCGTAGTAATCACTGCGGTGTTGACGACGCTGGGTCTGAAGTCGATTGTATCGATGAGGTCGTAGTAGTCGCCGACGTCCGCGAACATCTCAGGGATCTCGAGGGTGTTTGGAGCGCTTCCGCTTACTAGACTCGAGAGTGGGAGTGAGTCGTTGGTAAACCTATTGGTAGGGTCTGGATCTACATAAGAGGAGACCGTATAGAGCGCTGCGCCAGAAGCAGTGAACGCGTCAAGCTGAACCAATAGCCAGTTGGCGGTCGAGAGCGCTAGAGACGCCTTGCTCTTGAGATACAGGAACCCGTGGTCGTAGAAGTCTGTATTCTGATTGTGATCGATATAGAACTGGTCAGTGACGTCCGAGTCTGAGCTCGACACCGAGAAGTTGTCACTCATGTAGACTTTCTTGAGCCTAAAGATGTCCGGGATGCCGAGACACCAAGGGCCAGCTACTCCAGCGACGTTGTTTGCTAGGCTGAGTTTGACGAAGATGTCGCGGTTAGTTACCTTAGACGTAGGGGTCACGCCGTTCCTGAATACAGGATACATTATCGAGACATTAGAACTTCCGGTCGCGGTAAAGTTAGTGTTGAGATAGATGTTGAGACTCGTCGCAGTTGAGTTCGTGTTGACTACGAAGTTGTCTCGAGCATTGGTACTCGCGATAGGGAACGGGATATTCTGTGGGTAGTACCTGCTGATGACTGCCGATGCGTTAGTGAAGGCTGGAGCTGAGTCGAGCGTGATCGATGTATCGCTGTTGACCGACACGACTTTTCTGATCGATACGCCGCCAGTCGAGTTAGCAGAGATAGAGACGTAGTCTCCGGTAACGAGTCCATTTGCGTTCTTTGCAGTGAACGTAGTACTCGTTCCCGTCACGATCGAGTTAGAGCTGCTAGCCGATACAGTACCACCGAGAGAAGGAGTGACCGTAAGACCTGCATTCAGGGGTATGATCGTAAGGTCGTTCTTATCATCAAAAGATAGAGTGTAGTTGTTCTGATAAGGGAACTTCTCAGGACTCGTCAGCGTGATGGTCGTGACGCTCGAGCTGCTGTTGCCGATCGTCATCGAGCTGTTCGAGAGAGTCCTCGCGAGGTACGTGACGTTGTTGGCTGCGCGAAGTGAGTTGAATCCGGAATTGAAAACGAGTCTGCTGTTAGAAGACAAGACCGCGCTGTTAGCGAGTGTCTGACCGGCCTGGCTGCTGATCGCGACAGTCACTACGTCGGCAATACCCTTGTATCCAGCAGTCGGGTTAGTGTAGTACACGCTCTTTATCGTCGTGAAAGAGACGCCGATGTTCATCTTGACGTTGAATAAGAAGAGCCTGTACTCGGCCAGAGGATCACCCTGAGCTCCAGAGATGTGAAGAAGCTGGCGGATGTTTGCTGTGCCGATCGCTGTTCCTACTGGTGTGATGGTTCCAGAAGAGTAGCTGCTGTTGGCAAAGTAAGCTGGAGTATCGTACAGAGTTATCTGATCACCGGTACTGAACTGGAATACACCTCCAAGCTGGACGATATCGATGTAGTTACCATAGGTAGCCGTGATCCCTGCTCCATACGAGTAGTCGTAGTCGATACCCTTCTTGACGTCTGCCGAGTAGTTGCTTAGGGTCTCGACTCTATAGCCCGAGATGTATGCCTGTCCTGGGTCGACGATGACAGAGAACGTATTGGCTTCATAGCTCGAGTTGAGAGGAGACCTAGAAGTAGACTGGAACCTGTTGGTCGAGAAGTTGCCGGCAGACTCTGCAGTCCTGCGAGCCATCTCGTCGGCGATCGAGTTGAACTGTGTAAACTGATTCTGCTTGTAAGGGTAGCCTTCCGAGAAGTCAACGATGCTTAAGAACTCAGTGTTGGCCTGAGCTACGTCGGTGTTGACTACTAAGAGAGTAGGAGTGATCTTGAGACGGTCTGCGCCGGGGGCAACCTCGTTGAAGGTTCCTGTAGCGTTGTCGAGAAGCGAAGGGTCGATGTTGTAGTTGACGATAGACTCAACGGCGGTGAAGCCGATCGATACGTTATTAGGGCTGCTGCCGTACTTTGATACGATTACTGTCTGTGGATCGACGTTAAGGAAGTAGCCGTTCTTGTAGATGATGCCGCTGGTGACACCGAATGCATAGCCGTTTCCGACAGCGTCGATGTTGCTGGAGACCTTGACCTGCGCAATGTAGTTGAATGCAGACAGATTCAGTGCAGCGTAGTTTCCTGATGCAGAGGCAGCCGACTGACGAATCGTTAGATACGGAGCAGAGTAGTAGTTCGAGCCTCCGCTTGTTATAGTCAGCTGCTGTACTGTACCGTTCTGTGTATCCGTAGTAAGGTAGCCGGCAGCGCCGCTGCCGATGACGTCGGTCACAGTTCCCGTAGCGCCGCTGCTTGATCCGGTGATGCCGAAGCTGTTGGAGAACTGCCAAGTCGTGACAGGGGTCGCTAGGTTTGTCAAGTCGTTCTGCGTGCTGTTGGAGAACGGCATGAGACCGAGGATGACGCTTCCCTGAATGGTAGACGTATCTACCGAGGCGATCGTTGCCCTGCTAGCAGTAGTTGACTGAGTGATCTTCTCACCGACGGTGAAAGTAGCAGTCGACGAAGGGCTGACGAGGATCGATGAGACGAAGATGAGACTGTCAGCGTTGCTGAAGTTGCCGGCACCATTGACGATCTGGGTCTTGCCGATCGAGTTGTTGCTGTCGTATACGGTGAGGGTATCGCCGATAGAGAAAGCTGACGAGTTTCCAGAGCTGCCGCTGTTGATGTAGCGGACGTAGAGCGTGTTGAGGTCTGGGTTGGTCGACTCGTATCCGATAGTATAGTTAAGAACGTAGCCCATGAGGTTAGCACCGTTCTTAACAAAGTGATTAAAATAGTTAGCTGGATTGGTAGGCGTCCCGTCTAGCTCTTGGTCTACCAGCTTAGCGAATGGGTAGCTGCTGTAGAACACGAAGTTACAGCCGTCGATGATCGTACCACGCTTGTAGATGTTGTTACCAAAGCGTTCGATCTGGTTCTGAAGAGTCGTCTGGAGCTGATTGAGCTCTCGAGTCTGAATGGCCACCGAGGGCTTAAACAGGATCTTATAGTACTCATTAGCTGGATCATAGTCATCAAAATATGGAGAGACGCTGAGGTTCGTGGTAATAGGCATATTATATCCCTGTTAGAACTCGAGGACGAGCTTGAAATTCTCTGATTGATCACTCCTTCGAGTGATTGGATCTATGTTCTCGATGTATAGAACTTGTCCGGATCCATACACTAGCTCCGGATAGTATTTATTAGACATAGAGAACTTTGCACCGCTGGTTAGACCAAGTAAATACCCGCCACTAGCGGTAATAGAACCGGTCTGGTCTGTGAGGTAGATCCTTTGATAGGAGCCGTAGTTGACTATCGAGTGGAACGTAGCGTTTGCATACTGGTTATCCGAAGGGACTACCTGCTCGTCTGCTATGAATGTTCCTGAAAGAACTGTACCGTCATACGAGAACATCTGGACAAACGTCTGGAATCCCTTGGTCTGACTGCTTCTAGACACTGAGTTGATAGTAGCTACGGCACCGGTCGTTAGTCCGATGACCTGATCGCTCTGTGCAAACGTACCGTGCGTATTGGTGATGACCAAGTTGTTTAGAGCCTGACTGACTACGATGCCGGAGCTGAATACGTCTGACTCGCCGTAGATGCCTAAGGAGTCTGTAAACGTAGCGGTAGTGTTGAGGGTCAAGTACGCGGAGTTGGTGACACTAGATACCTGAGCGAGCTGGTACGTAGTGTTCGAGCTGCTGGTAATGAAGATGTAGTCGTTCGGCGAGAACGACTTATCAAAGCTCGTGCCGGTGCCTACGAGTACTGAGTTTCCGGTCTGCACAGAGACGGTTCCCGCAAGAGCGTACGGCTGGAACTTATAGATGCTCTCATTCGGAGCAAAAGTACCGATCTTGTTGTTGACGTTGAGTGCGACGTTGGCAAACAGGGGATCTTTAAGCAAGCCATACTGCGCATACGCGTTGTTGGCTACGATCGTGTTTGCTTCTGAGTTGGCTAGGGTGACGCTTACTTCTACATACTTAGCTCCGAGCTCCTCGTATGGGTTAGCGCCGTGACCTCCTCTTGGAGGAAGGATCGGCCTGACGCTGGCAGCAGAGAATCCAGGCTGCTGTGAGACGATGATCGGGACATTTACGGCAGCTGTAGCATACTTGTAGTCTTTGCCGCGGTTGAGCATCTTTACTCGACTGACAGCGTTGCTCGCCGTCGAGTTGATGACGGCGACTGCTACCGCGGTGACTGTCTCGGTCGAGTCACCCGTGATGTCGACCGAAGGGTAGATCTCATAGCTACATGTATTGTCCGGGACTGGATTGAAAGGGCTCTCGAGCTGGACGTATACTGTGCTTCCCGTAGTAGACGAGGCAATGATCCTCCTGTACTGTCCGACCGACGGTGAGCTGGCAGTACTTCCTGTGATGTGTATGTAGCATCCAACATAGTAGTTAGGAGTCGAGACGCCCCCAGTTATTCCGTAGTAGGTAGGGCTTCCGGTCAAGTTGAGCGGGATGGTACCGCCGACGTAGTCGCTGAATACCTTGAAGGTTCCAGACGAGATATAGTTGCTGTATCCTGATCCAGCATAGTCGACCGATACTACGTCGATTGAACCCGGAACCGAGACAGAGATGACTGCGCTGTTGGGTACTACCGGAACGTACTGCGCGGTCGTAAACTTGGTGTTTGAGCCCGAGTCGATCGAGTACATGTACTTCCATACGTAGCCGTCGCTCGTCTGAAAGATCTCGTCGTTGATGTCGATCTGAGATACGTCAGGGGCTACATTTGAGTAGTTATTTGAGTTGTTAAAGAGACACTTAAAGATGCTCCCTCCGCTGTTAACGAAGAAAGACTTGCTGAAGAGAAGTGGGTCTCGATCGTCGTACTGGGCATAGACAGAGTTGGCGACGTAGTCGTAGCGAGGTATGCAGAGACTAACGTCGGTGTTGCTGACCTTCTTTCCAAACAACATGTTTCTGTATGCGTCGGACAGCGTATCATACGTGTCATCGTTTGGAGGGGGCGGAGTAGAACCGATTCTGTTACTGTAACCAACGAAGAAGTAGTACTTATTATCGTTGGACGTTCCAAACGAGTCCAAGAAAGCCTTGGCGTTGTTGATACTGTAGTTGGTCGTGATCAGCCTATTTGCCATTATGATGCCCGAGCTTATAGTTGAATACTGTTAGAATACGAAGAGTTGCTTACGACGATCATGGCGTTAGCTACTACCATCTGAGTATTTGAGATCGACTTCTTCGATATTCCGTAGAAGTGCTTAGTACCAGACAAGTGAAGGACCTTGTCGATCATGTCAGAATACTTCTCAGATGAGACGGCAGTATTGATTACGTATGAGAAGTCTTGATAGTAGTCGCCATCGAATAAGTATTTATCAGCACTCAAGAAGCCGCTCTGGGTCAAGTACCTGCCGGATCCCTTACCCTGCTTACCGAGACCGACCTTGATCGTACCGGTCCTCGTGCCGTCGAGCGACGAGAAGTTTACTGTGTCGCCGTCGATGTAGCCGAATCCAGAGTCGACGATGTCCATAGAAGCGACGGATCCAGTCGAGCTGATTGCCTTCGTCTGGATGATGTCGTTGAAGCCTGCATAGGCACTCTGCTGTTGCTGTAGGGTAAAGAGGCTTGCACTTGATCCTGAAGTCGTCCCTCTGATCGTGTAGTCTATCGTGCTGTTGGCCTGAACGAACTTATCGTAGAAGGTAGTCCTTCTTACATACAGCACTGTGCTGTTTGAAGTCTGGACGATGCCCCTGCCGCCGGTAGTGTCTTGAGTGACCACCTCGCCTGGAATGAAGCTTCCATTCGAGTTGGCGAGGGTAAAGATGAAGTCTCTCTTCCTGAAGTTAAAGATTCTAGGCTCGATTGTAGTAATGAACGGAGCATACGTGTAGTTTACGCCGGGATTTACCGCTGTCAGCGTCGTGATAGTCCCGACAGTGATGTGCGTGTTGTTCAAAGCGTCGCTCAGCTTGGTCGCGTGGTTCGCAGATGCCTGCTTGAGAGTCATGCCGCCAGCGCCGACGTACGTGGTAGCGTTGAGTCTTACATTCTTGAACGGTAGAACCAAGTCTGCTACATAGACGTCGTCGGTGTATGATATTGAGCCGATATTGAATCCAGCACCGGTACCAGAAGACACGCTGTATACTTGACCGTTGGATCCGTACTTAGGCTCATAGACGTAGTTTCCAGGATAGCTAACGAACCCGCTGTTGCTGGTCTGGATGATTCCGACGTCGATCGCTATCGAGTTTACCGTAGCGGTAGCGGTGTTCGTTCTATTCAGAACAGGGTATCCGCTGATGAAGATGCCGACGCTGTTTGTTACGTATAAGTTTCCAATGAGACCGTTGGCTGCTACGGTCTTTACTATCGCGTTTGCAGTCTCGACACCCAGTGGGTTGACCTGATAAATCTGGTCAGATATCGAGAAAGAACCGCTTACGTTGCTGTAGTTTACGTAGCCGTTAGACGCTACGCCGACGCCGGTACCCGAAGCTGATACGTCGACGTACGCGGTCGAGTTCGCGGTGATCGAGTTACCTTGGTTGTAGTATACGCTGTTAGACTGTAGGTTGCCCGAGAGAATAGAAGCTAGGACGTAGGCAGAGTTCGCAGTGCCTGAAGGAGTGATCGAGATGACGCGACCAGTAGAGTTGACAACTCCGCCTGAGTACGTGCTGATGGTGTCGCCGATGGCGAACATAGCAGACGCAGAGTTTGATACGTACTTGCCGTAGCTCATCTGGATGTTAGCCAGAGGCTGAATTACCGTGTCTACAGTAAACGTAAACGTGTTCAAGTCGATCGGGACGATGTTGACGTTGCCGAGTCTGAGTACGTTAGAGGAGACTAGGTTGTATGCTGAGTTGGTGCTGTATCCCCAGCCGCCGTCTATCAGTGTTATCTGTACGGCGCCCGAGATTGAGGCTAGGGACGATACTCGACCGAGTCCCTGCTTGCCTCGATTGTTGACGCTGTAGATGTTGACGATCTCACCTATAGAAAAGCCGGCACCGCCGTCTGAGATGGTAGCGGTGGTGAGCGACCCGACTACGATTGGGTTTACGTAGCCGTCTGCGGGATCTGCAGTAGCAAGCGTGATGGTCTCGCCGGTAATGAAGTCTTTCGTGATTCCTGAGATGTAGAATACGTCGACGTACTTTCCCTGGAACCTTCTAGTGACTACTGCGTCGACGAACGCCGTTGCTCCGGAGTTGAGACCTATGATCTCCTTGTTAACGAAGAACTTATTGCTATCGTTCTGAATTACCTCGAGATAGGTCGGGCTGTACCACTTGGCGTCTGAAGACCTCATAACGTCGAGGCCTGGATAGTATACCTCGGCGTCTTCGCCGAACACCAGCCTGAAGAATAGGTTGATCGCCCTCTCTGTACCCTTCGACCTATAGAGGTCTAGGCTGTGCTTGACGAGGAGGCGAGTGTTGGTCGCGGTCTGGAACTGAATGTTCTTTAGATACTTCTCTTTGAAGTGTACTAAGAACTCTTCTTCAGTCGTGTCGATGTCTTGAAACGCTTGAAGGTTTCTAGTATAGAAGACTGGACCCTGCGTCTCCATCCACTTATAGTACTGCCTAACAAACTCAACGAACAGCGGTCCGTCTTCCCTATAGACCGCAGGGAACTGAGACGGAATTATTGTCGAGATTAAAGGGTAGCTGTTAGGGGCAGACATGTCTTATTCCCTTATAGCTTGAATGGTCAAGTTGATCTCACTAGGCTCTAGCTGAAGGATGTCGTTCTGTCCAGCATAGATGTCTTTCTCTGCTGTGATGGCGTAGATCTTAAGTTCTGAGCCACTGTAGTAGTCGATGTTAAAGTTCACTAGATTCACGACTCCAGATGCATAGTCAACAGTACCCACTTCGGTGACCACGATGTGGTTGTCGCCTGACGACTTAACTATCCTAATGATTCCGTTGGCGTCGTCTTCTATATAGCAGGACTCACCGTTGTAGAATATCTCTGTAGAGTAGATTGCGTGTAGGTCGGCGATAGGGTGAACCTTGCCGATAGGGAACAGAGTATTGAGGATAGGTAGGTTGAAGTTGATCTTGATGTTCTGAGAAGTATTTAGCTTTGGATAGATCTTCTTATAAGCATAGACCTCAGTCTCGTTACTGATGATAGAGGTGTCGGCAGCGTCCATGGTCTTGGTAAGCTGGCTGTATCTCAGTATCGAGTTGAACTTTCCAAGGTACGTAGCGTCAAAGTTGACGATGGAGTTCTTGACGATCGTCGCAATCTCAGCCGGAGTCATCTGTGTCAAGTTCACGTTGTATCTCACTAGAGAGTTGATGCTGTAGTAGATATACGTAGGCGACACGAAGATAGGCTCATGGGTGAGTGGCATCTTCGGCTTCAAGAAGTTATAGTATAGGTTCTTCTTTGAGTCTGGGAACCCTAGGACGTTCGAGATGTCGACTGAGACGAACACCTTTCCAAATCTGGGAGGGCTTACTGTCTCGCCGCCGTAGATCGCGATGTTCTTGATCTCAGGGAACTGGATCTTCATCAGCGTCTCATAGTCGGTCGGTGTGATGGCGCGCTCCTGCGTCTGGAAGTATCTAGGAGCGTTGAACTTGACCGAGCTCGCAGTCTCCTTGACGTCACCGCCGATCGCCGACGACGTAGTGGAGACCGTAGTCACTCCCTGAAGGGAGCCGCCGGTGATGTCAGAGTTCAGAGTAAACTTAGCTGCGCCGTTTGGACCAGTACCGCTTGAGATTCTGTAGTTGATCGAGATGATGGCGCCGTCTTTAGGACGACGTCCTGAGATCCCGTCGCCGAAGATCACCTCGAACATGCCTCCCTCTGAGCCCTGAACGAAGAACACCTGAGACTGGTCGGTGACGTCGAGGAGGGTCTGCTTCTTGAGATAGGAGAGGTAAGTCGAGCCGTCCTCGATGAGCGTGACGGCGACAGTAGAGACGTCGACCGTGTCATTGGACAAGATGAATCTCTGATTGGTGTCGGCGTAGTTCATCACGAAGGTATCGGTTACATACGACCCCTCATAGATGTCGATGTTTGGGATGGTCCAGGTATTGTTGCTTGAGTGGAATACCTGAGTGGTGTCCGTATAGAAGCTGTAGCTGTTCGTGCCGACCTTTGCAGTAAATCCGGTTCCCTTAGGAAGGATGATGGTCGAGACGTTAGAGGTAGAGAACTGGATCGTAACCGTAGCCTTGGCAGACGTCGCGCTCTTTGGGGTGTAGTTGAGTTCCTTAGCATGAGAGTACGTGCTCGTGTCCAGCTGTGCCGTATCTAGAAACGACTCAGAGGCGATCATGTTAAGGTAGAAAGAGTTGAGGAACGTATTGTATGAGAGCAGGTTGATCAAGACACCGAGGTTTGAACCGTCGAAGTTATAGTCCTTGAATACTTCTTGACTATTGAGGTAGGTCTTGAGACTACTCGCGATCAAGTCTGTATCGAGCGTGGTAAGATCTATTGATGAGTTTGCTGCCATTTTTATCTTACTTTGTTGAGAACGAAGCTCATCTGAGAGACTTGCGTGCTATTTATCATGGAGAACAAGATGTTCACATAGTATGATTGATCGATCTCGTTTGCAGTGATCGATACGTCTTCAAGACTCGCTCTCGGCTCGTAGTTCTTGATGGTAGTAGTGATCTCGTTAGTCAAGGCTATCGCTGTGATGTCGTCCATAGGCTCAAACAAGATCTTCTTGATACCGGCTCCAATAGTAGGCTCATATGGTCTCTCACCTGGATTGGTGAGGATCAAGTTCCTGATCGACATCTTGACCGCTTCCTCGTTGGTTACTCGAGAGAGCTCGTCGGTTATCGGATTGAGATCGAAGTTCGTAAGAAAGTCAGCGAACCTAACGTCTCTCTTCGAGAATGAAGTGATCTTGCTAGCTCTGTTGTTGATCATTATCCGCACCTAACGTTAGAAGATCCAGAAGAGATCTTATGATCTCCACCGTAGAAGTCGCCTTGACGCCCTGCCCACTTTCCATTGATTCGAACAGTAGATGAGAAGGTACTGAGAGCCGGGGCATGGATTGCGCAGCATGGTCCAGGAAACGTGTGGGCAATCATCGCGTCATCTTGACGAACTACTCCAATACCGTTGGCACGGACGTCTGAAGAGCCGACGTCGGTCGACTGAGTAGTCGGATCTACACAGCAGATACCAGAGCCGTCTGGAGACGCCACGGTGTCTGTGCTGCTCTTTCTGGCTATAGGCTGACCCATTACTCTCCCTCTTTATTAAAGTATTTATGGGTTCAGATCGATGGTCTGACCCTTGAGGACCATAGGACCCTTTGAAGTTATGTTCATGTTAGCGTCCGTGCTGATGTTCATGTCACCCTTGCTGTATACGCTGGTAGTACCGAATATCTGGACGTTCGCGTCTCCGTTGACCTTTGCTGAGAGGTTTCCCAAGATCCTAGCGCTAACGTTGCTCTCGGCCAAGATGTTTACCTCGCCCTTAGACCTGATGTTGGTCTTGCCGTTTACTTGAGTGATCGAGTCTCCGCCGACGTATGATCTTAGGGTGCCCAAGACCGAAGAAGCCATGTCGCCCTTGACCATCGCGTTCATGTTTCCAGTAACCATGGTCAACGCGTTGCCGTCTACTGACTGATACGAGTCCCTAGATACGTGTGCTACCATGCTACCGCTGACGTCGGTCATAAGGCTACCGCCGACCACTGCCGAGACGTCACCCTTTACTTCGAGGTGGGCGTCGCCTCCGATCGAGATCCTAGTGTGTCCAGTGATCTTGATATCGCCGTTGTTGTCGACCGAGATGGTCAAGCCACCCTTGACGTACTCGTACTTGTCACCCCTTACGAGCTCGACTTTCTTGCCGTCGGGAGATATCTCCCAGTAGGTCCCAGACTTGTGAGAGTGTCTTATCCTCTCGTGTCCTGGAGTGTCGTCGTACTCAGTCGAGTGTCCGCTCTCAGTAGTGAACGTCTTATTAAATGGATACTGTGCTTTGTAGGTAGTCTTTGGGTGTCTAGTGTCGGCCATTACTTAGTCTTCCTCGGGATATTTGTAAAGAGGATGTTAGTTCCAAACTGAAGCGTGTCGACGACGCCGACGCTGTTAGAGGTAACCTGAACTGGGATTACGCCTTGACTGTTGTTAAACTGAGAAGTGTCGAGAGGTGTAACAACTGAGTTTTCTTTGACGATCACTTCCATATTTCTAGGGACGTTGTTTGCCAAGATGAAGTTGTCTGACGTATGATATGGGTTGAGTACCGAACCAGAAGTGTTGGAAATGCTAGAAACGGCGACGTTGATCGTTGCATTGACGTTGTCGAATCCACCGCCGCCTCCGACGTCTCCGCCTGAACCACCAGGGCCACCGTTCACACCCTTAGGTACGTAGTTGTTGCTGAGATATACTGGAGGAGTGTAGTCACGCTGTGTGAATGGAGTATAGCCTGAGCAGGAGAGTGCCTCATCGAGAGCCGTGATCGCGTCGAGTGCTCCAAGGGCGCTGCTGAGGATAGACCTGATCTTCTTGATCATGTTCATTATAGTCATCATGAAGCTGAACGCACCGGTTCCTGAAGGCATCTTGATACCGTCGGGGTTGTTTGGATCTCCTACGAAGGCGTCTTGACCGGTCATCGCAGTGATCGCGCCGATGAGCGCGCCGAGGAGACCGCATGGGTTAAAGTTGCCCATGAGTCTGTCGGTGAGGCGTCTCAGACACTCTTGTGAGAACCCGTTAAGCTGACCATTGGTACGAAGGTATGCAGCTGCGTTTGCTATCTCTTCGATGAGTAGAGGGATCTCGACGATCCCAGCTAGATCGGATAGAGACATTCCAGCGAGGGCAGCTAGGGCCGCTAGAGGGGACAGTGAACCACCGCCGCCGATGCTGTCGCCGCAAGGAGCGGCACAGAGCGCCGCGAGCAGGGCTCCCTCGGCAGCTTGTGCAAGACCGTTCATGAGACCAGCGATCGAGCTGATGGAGGTAGAGAGCTCGTTTACTAGGCCGGCTACTGTCCCTGCTGCATCGGACAGAACGTGCTGGATTCCCGAGAGTAGAGAAGCTGCGTCTTGAAGGGACGAGAGCACAGATGAGGCTGCACCCATGAGACCGCCGGCAATTCCGTTTAGCGCGTCGGCTATGCCTGAAGTGAGGAAGTCCTCGATAGACGCCATCGACGCAACGGATGAGAGTGCGCTCATCAGACTCTGTATAGAGTGCATCGCGTTGAGTGCAGCCGAGATCGCACCAGAAGAGTTACACGGATCCACTCTCTGCATTAGTGCTAGGAGCTTCTCACCGCTGTTGAAGGGCACGTTGCCGACAGTCGGGAGGTGTCCAGACAAGATGCCCTCTCCAGCAACGTCGATGATGCTTCTGTCGAAGTTCTTTATCTTATCTGATTCACGAGCTATAAAGCTGATGTCGTTGACTAGATCCATTATATTCTACCTTATGGGTTTACCGTAGTTCCTGTCGACTCTCCGTTTGGATCCGGAAGAGCTGACCTATGAATAGTTCCCATTACTACTGGGATCTGTTTCTCATGATCAACAAAGAACCCAAACACCGTAGCACCCTCGGTGACTCCCGTAGGGCTCTGTCCAACATGCTCGAAGCTAGCGCTCGTGATGGGCATCATAGGATATGCCCAAGGAAGGTCGGTGTCTGGGATGTCTGACTCGTTGTCGTGGATGCCGTAGATCCTGACTTGAATTTTTCCAGACTTAGTAGGGTCATCTTTTCTATTCACGACTTTACCAAAGAACCATTGGAAGCTGCTTCCCATATCTCTTTCGGTCATACTGGATTCTCCTTATATCCACCCTTGAGTGCTTCGATCGCACAAGTATATCTAGGCTTCCTACCCTCGACGCCGATGATGTGTCTCACCGACGCTACGAGATACTTACCGGACAGTAGCTTATCTTCTCCAGGCTGGTTAGCAGTAGATGGTCCAGTCAAGTTACTCTGTATCAATACACCGGCAGTTATCTCCGAGTCGCCCATGACCTGAAGGTGAAGCGCTCCCTGCGCTAGCTGAGAGACAAACGACTTCTGGTCTGCCGTTGAGTCTGGAATAAAGGTCTTTGGCTTCGATCCGTCAGTAGGCATCATGGTGTGGAGGCCGGCAGTCTTTGAGAACTCATCGTTGAACTCACTGCTGTTGGTCAGGCTGAACTTACCGTCTGCGTTCTTGAACTTACTGTTGTCGGTGTTCTTGTTGTCTGTCTTCTTGTAGCTTAGGTCTTTGAAGTCGAGCACCTTAGTCTGAACGTTGAGTCCACCTCCGCCGAGCTTAGACGCGCTGTCGTACTGCTTCGGTTGATTGAAAGACAAGACGTTCCTGTAGCCTGTCTGAGTATAGTCGGTCTTTGGCGTATGATCGTTAGTGAACACCCTGTCGCCCACATCGCCATCCGTGAACAGCTTCTCGATAGTCTTGAAGTTGAATCCGTTCTGATTCTCAAAGAACAAGTAAGTAGATGACTTGTTGTTATCAGAGACGCTCCTGCGCCTGAGCATGTCGATGGCCTCGAACGGCTTCATGCTTGGGACGATGATCGGCTGAATACCCTTGGTGTCCTCGATGTCGACACTCTTCTTGGTCTTAAGGTACTTTGTACAGATGTCATTGATCATGCTAGAGATGTTTGTGTTGTATGACTTCTGAATGATAGACGTCTTGTGACTGTACACTTCAGGAGAAGTACATCTGAGGACGTAGTTCTTTGTCCTTAAGTTCTTCTCGGTCTCGCCGTCCTTCATCTCTACTACGATCAACTCGTACTTTGCAGTGCCGCGTCCAGGAGTAGAGAACTCAAGGTTCACCTTCTCTTCGCCGACGAGAGGGAGGTAGTTTGCCAGCGATCCGTCATCCCTGATGATCAGCTCGGCTATAATTCCAGGCATGAAGATGCTCTCGTAGACGTCGAAGCTGAGGGTCAACTCAGTAGCGTTGAGAGTACCCTTTGGCGTATGGAGACTTATCGTCTTGATCTCTACTTCACCTGGATTGACTGCTGCCATGTTATGCCAGCTCCGTCTTCAGCATGTTGACAGCATCGTTATAGAGTCCTGAGTTGATGATCTTGATGTTAGTCAAGTTAGAGTTCTTCTCGAGTTCATAGTCGAAGCATGAGACCGGAGACCAGTAGACCTGCTCACCGTTGTTCGGGATAGAGTTGGCTACGTAGGTATAAGTTGTGACGGTATCTACTAAGTTCGAGGTGGTGCCGAGAGCATACGTCGTCGAGTTAGCAAATCCCTGGTTGTTCTTGAGGACTGTAACTGAAGTATTTGAGAACGTCACCTCAGATGAACCTATCAGGTTGCCGAGCCTCTGGTCTGAGTAAAACTTAACTACTTCACCGTTAGTAAAGACTGTGCTGTTAGCGGTATTCATGTTGACTATAGAGTTTGTCTCGACCATCCAGTCAATTGGCTTTCTAGTGTAGAATTGAACTACGCCGTTGTCATTGTATACCGGCATCCAGTATTTTCTAAGATCGACGTTGAGCGCCGTGTTTATATTGCTGTAGGCCGGTAAGTTATTAAAAGCATCGACGCTGATGGTTGACTCGTCCTCGTACCAGTTGACTCTATAGAAGGCTATCTTGCTCGTAGCCGCGCTGATACTGCCGTAGGTATCGATGATGAACTGATTGAACGTGTCCCAGTCAAGCTTCCACCCATAGTATGGGTCGATGATGTTGTTGCCGAGATAGATGATCCAGCTAGCAAAAGTATCGTCATAGTACTTGTACGCAATGTAGTCCGGACGCTGACCATCCTGCACCTCGTAGTCGTAGAAGTTGAACGGGTTATTGGTCGTGTTCCTAGAAACGACAACTCGACTCAGGAGGTTGAGAGCCCTGAAGCCGTTGTAGTTGATCGTCTGAAACTTCTCGAAGTATCTCTCAGTCATTTATGATCCCTGAGTAGTGTAAGTTGTAGAATAATCTTGAGCCGCTTTAGCTGCGGCTTCTTCCGCAGCAGCTTTTGTCTGAAGATAATTAGCATTAGTCGCATTGACTGCGCTGTTGTTATTAATGTTGTCCTGTGTCCAGATCTCGATCTCTTGGAGTTCGACTGAGAACTCAATTCCGGTAGGCGCGTTCGACGAAGCAAAGAACGAAGGCGTGTTTGGCGCGTAGTTGAACGAGATGCTCTTCACTACGCACGGCTTGAACTCATATAGAAATGCTTCGTTTGGATAGAGCTTAGGGACCACGATGTCTGGAACTGTAAACACCGATCCCGTAAATCCTGGAAGACTCGACTTCCTGAACTGGTCGATGATGTCTTTAAGGTCTTTTGATTCCTGAAAAGTCTCAGGCATGAACTTCCACTTGAACGAATGGGTCTTGAACTCGACTTGCTGGAAGAGGACTGTAAGAAACGGGTTAGAAGCGATGCCGGCGTTCTGCAATAATGCCTGCCCACCAATTCCGCTTAGGGCTTTAGCTGCAAATGCGCCTAGTGCGTCTGTAGCTAGATCTACTGGGTTAGTAGAGCCTGACGTCTGACTCGTCTCTGACTGGTTAGGAACTCCTCGGCCAGCTGCGGTCAAAATGTCAGCTGTAGGTCCGCTGGACTGTGTAGAGTAAGTGAGGCTGTAGCTGTCGACTAAGTTTGCTGGAACAGGAAGAGCTAAGGTAGCGCCGGCTGGTAAGAACTTGAGAGGCGCGAACTGACTCGGTCTCTGATACTTGCTGAACGTGAAAGTGATGTAGTACTTGCCGAGATCCGTAGGGTATCTAAGAGTAGAAGCCGTTGGGTTCTTGCTTCCGTTGATCACGATATCTGGATTCTTAGAAGAGAGGACCGAGCGAGCAGAAGTATAGTTAGGTCCCTGATTACGCGCGCTCTGTCTCGCTGCTACAGCTGGATCTACTGGACTGGTTATATTGTTTGCTGCTTGGCTTAATGCGTCGTGCTCTGGCATATGTCTCTCGGATAAATAGGGTTATGGCCTACAAAGGATACTTCAAACCAAGGAATCCGTCGAAGTACCGCGGAGATCCATCTAACATTATTTATAGGTCAAGCTGGGAGCTCAAGCTAATGATGTGGCTTGACCAACACAGAGACGTGATTGAGTGGAGCTCAGAAGAGTTCTTCATTCCCTACAGGAGTCCGGTCGACGGTCGAGTCCATAGATACTTCCCAGACTTCTATGTAAAGAGGAAGGGCGCAGACGGCAAGGTCGAGATCCTAGTTATCGAGGTAAAGCCCGCAGCCCAGACCAGAGAGCCTAAGAAGCAGACCAAGGTAACCAAGAAGTACATAAACGAGGTTATGACTTGGGGAATAAATAGTTCGAAGTGGAAGGCCGCGGAAGACTACTGCGAAGACCGAGGCTGGAAGTTTAAGATATTCACAGAGCGCGAGCTCAACATTTAACTTCTAGGACGACTAATGGCCTATATCTTTCAGAATATAGCGAAGCAGGCTTCGATGATCGGAATAGACTCCGTCAAGAATGCAGCAGACGCAAGAAGTTGGTTTCGAAACGTAGCACAGAACGTAACGAGTGTAAACGTCAACAGGCTTCAGTCCGACCAGCCTTTCCGACTAGAACCCAACATCAATGCCCGCTCAATCGGGAAGATGTACTCGTTCTTCTACGAGGCCAAGGGTAAGTCTACTCTCCCGTACTGGGATAGGTATCCGCTTATATTCCCGATAGAGATCTACAACGATGGGTTTCTCGGAATCAACCTCCACTACCTTCCGCCCCTACTCAGGGCAAAGCTGATGGACTCACTATATGCCCTCATCAACAACGATAAGAACAACGAGACCACCAGACTCATAGCGTCTTACAAGATACTAAAGGGGTCGAGCAGGTTCAAGCTGTTTGAGCCCTGCGTCAAGAGATACTTAAACAGTCAAGTAAGGTCTAAGTTTATGTACATAAGTCCAAAAGAGTGGGACATGGCACTCATGCTCCCTACCGAGAGATTTGTGGGTGCATCCAAGACAACCGTACAGGGAGCATCATCAAAGATGGTTGGACGATAATGGCAATAGCACTCAATAACTTCTTAGGAACGATCAACGGTAAAGGGTACCTGACTAACAACAGGTTCCTCGTGAACATCCCACGACTTCCAGCTGGTATGTCAAACTCACAGGCTATAAACGATTTCCATGAACTCACCAGCGGACTTCAGTTCTTTATCGAGTCATCTAACCTTCCTGGAATCCAGCTAAATACCAGCGACGTGTTCAGGTACGGCTACGGCATCGTCCAAAAGAGACCCTATGGTCTGACGTTCGCTGATTTGACTACGTCAGTACACTCAGACGCCGAAGGGGTGATCTTGAGATTCTTCCAGGCATGGATGAAGATCATAATGAACTACGATAATAGGACTGGAGACCTATTCGACGCAACCGGTCTCCTGCCATCACAGGGTCCATATGAGCTCGGCTACAAGAGCGACTACGCCGTAGACATGAACATCGAGATATACAATCAAGCAGGCGTAGTCACACACAAGGTGTTCCTCATCGACTGCTACCCTATCTTCGTCAACGATCTAAACCTCAGCTGGTCAGACAACAATACTATCATGAGAATACCAGTCACGTTCGCCTACAAGAACTGGTACGTAGACGAGCTATACATAGACAAGAATAACTATCAAACAAAGCCTGTCGTCAGTCCAGACATAGTCACAAATAACAGTGGACCGGGCGGAAGAATCTAATAACAACTGTGGAGCGATATAATGGCATTGCCTAAGATTGAATACCCTATTATGGACTGCATCGTCCCCTCGACTAAGAAGAAGATCGAGTTTAGACAGATGCTAGTAAAAGACGAGAAGATCCTTCTCATGGCCAAGCAGGCCGAGTCGCAGGCTGACATCTTCAAGTCAGTCAAGCAGGTCGTAAACAACTGCGTACTCAGCAAGGACTTCAACATCGACAAGACCCCAATCTTCGACATCGAGTACCTGTTCATCAAGATCAGGGCAGCGTCGATCAACAACGTGTCTAAGGTGTCGTACAGAGACCTAGACGACAATGAGGTCTACGACTTTGACATCCCTCTCGACACGATCGAGGTAGAGTTCCCAGAAGATGCGCCGTCGAACGTCATCAAGGTAAACGACCAGATCGGCTTCACTCTGAACTATCCAAACGGTCGCGTGTACGACGACGACAAGGTATTCGGAAACGAGGCTGCAAACTTTGAAGACTTGGTAGCCGGATGCATCGACAAGGTGTACGACGGAGACGACGTCACCGATGCCTCTCTGTCGACCAAAGAAGAGCTCGTCGAGTTCGTCCAGTCTCTAGACGTCAAGACCTTTGAGAAGATCAAGGACTTCCTGTCGACTACTCCCTATATCAAGCACGTCATCACATATAAGAACAAGCTAGGTACGGAGAAGACCATCAACTTGACAACGTTAACTGATTTTTTTACGTTTGCCTGAGTCACAACACCCTTGAGAACTACTACAAGACTATATTCTCTCTGACTCAGTACCATAAATATCCTATCAGTGAAGTTGAGAATTTGATCGTCTTTGAACGAGACATCTATGTGGAGATGCTGATTCAGTACTTGAAAGAACTAGAAGATAAGCAGAGACTAGCAAATGGCTAAGTTCAACGACAACTGGGATGAACCACCGGCAACTTCGTCGGTGGTTTCTCAGCAAGTAGTCGCACCCGTCATCGTCACTGCTAATCCAAACATAGTAGCCGAGAGCATGGCTACTACCGCTAAGGCCGAGGCGTCAGTCGGTCTAGCGCAGGTCGCGGTCGAGAGCAAGATCGTAGACACCCAGCTAAAGACCCAAGAAGAACCTTGGATGAAGTCTTACTGGCGCCCGTCTATGGCGTTTCTTTACATGGCCATCTGCGCATTTGACTTCATAATATTTCCCGCCCTCACAATGTTTCTTCCCGTGATAGAGAAGGGTTTCGGAGTCGCCATCGGCTACACGCCGTGGATTCCACTTACCCTATCAAATGGCGGTCTCATCCACCTCGCCTTCGGCGGCATCCTAGGCATCTCTGCCTGGACCCGCGGACAGGAAAAGATAGCAGCATTAGGGAATAACTAAAGATGGCTGGAATACTCGGAGCAGGACTTAGGCTTGCAGGACTAGAAGCTGCCAAGTATATCTTTGGCGGAGACAACGTCGGAAAAGCTCAAGGCGTCTATAAGAACATGACCGGAGAAGAAAGTGGAGGCGACGGCGGCTCACAGAAAGTCAAGTCAGCTCCGGTCGGAGGTTCAGGCACGACTACTGGTGGAGTGGGAAGTCCCCCAGTAAATGCAGGAATGAAAGAGATCGCTCTCGACACGAATCGAGTGATGCGACAGAACTTACAGGTCTCCCGTCAGCAGGTGACTAAGCTCGGCGAAGTAGTCGACGTGCTCGACGACATCAAGTACGGTATTGAGAACCTAGCTAGAAACGAAGCCAATGCCAGTCTCAAGGGAGGCAGGAAGGGTGGATCTGAGGGAGTAGAGAATGCAGGTAAAGAAAGCGGTGGAGGAGGAATCCTCGATGACATCCTTGAAAGTCTTGGACTGGGAGCAGCCGGCGGGGCAGCATATAAGGGACTGAAGTCTCTTAGAAAAGGTAAGGGTGCAGCTCCAGCGGAGACAGAAGGCGTACCCGAGAGATACCAGTTCAAAGAAAAGGCTGGACGTTGGGTCGACACCGAGAAGGGAAGGGGCGGCGGAGAGTTTATATCCGATGCAGAGCGTCAAAAGCTCAACCTACCAAAAGAAGGTCCAGGCGTAAAGCCAGCCGAGGCGCTCAAGCCTACTGAGACCATTAAGCCTACCGAGGTTCCAAAGCCTAGCCCAGCTCTAGGCGCGGCTGCCGAGGAGTCTTTCCTAGGAAGCCTTGGCAAGGGTGCTATGAAGATCGTAGGCAAAGCTGCGTTGCCGGTCCTCGCCGCGTATGCTTGCTGGGAAGCCTATCAGCAGATCAAGCAGCTTAACCCAACTGACCCCAACTATAGAAAGAACATCGCTAAGATCATCGGCGACCTCATCGGAAGATTCGGTATAACTACAGTCGCGACGATCCTTGGCACTATAGCTGCAGGCGTAGTGAGTGGTCCAGGCGCGATAGTCGGATTCATCGGAGGCCTCGGCGCAGGTCTCGCAGCCGACTATATGCTCGGTGACTCTACCGACAAGATAGTAAACGCCATCATCGACAAGCTGTGGCCGAGCGGTGCAGCTCCGGTTGCTAAGCCAAGTCCAGCATCTGACCAGAAGATAAAGGGGAGATCAGATAGGGATCAGACCGGCGGAAAGACGTCGGGGATTACAGACCTGCGATCTGAGTACCAACAGAGCACTAAAGAACAGTCAGCAGCTGAAAGTAATCTCAGTGCCTTTGAAGAAGAGCAGAAGAAGAGTGGGTCTAAGTTTACTGAAAAAGAAGACGAATTCTCTTATGGTAAGATCAAGACCTACAGCGATCCTGAGACTCAAAAGAAGTACAAAGAACTTCAGGACGCTGAGTACAAGGCTAGATCAAAGAAGACCGACATCTTCAACAAGGCTAGAATCAGAGTAGGTACCGGCAAAGACGAGCTAGGAAAAGACGACAACGGCTTTAAGAGAAGCGCATCTACCTTTGGTAATCAGCTAGAAGACTCAGTACAGATGGTAGAGGCCCTCATCGACGCGGGCTATACCATCGATGAACTTCAGAAGCTTGGCGGCGGGGCTAACAAAGACGCTGCGCTCAAGATCGGTGAGTATTCTTTCAATCCTGGAGCGATTCAAGCCTTATACAACAAGGTAATAGAAAAGACTCTAAACGCTCCTTCGGATATACAGGATCCAAAGAAGAAGGGTGCTAGGGAAGATCGCGATCGTCAAGGCGGGAATATATCAAAGAGTGTTGCGAGAGAAGATAGAGATCACCAAGGTGGAGCTATATCTGATACCGGCACAGCTGCTCAGGCCCCAGGTGCAGGCGTCAATAGACTAGAGAGTGCTTCTGGCGTAGCTGGAGTCAACGACAAGCTAATCAACGCAGACTCACTGACGTTCACTTCTAAAGAGATTAAGTTCTCGGCACAGAGCATCACGTTTGAGCAGACGGAGTCGTCAGAAGCTACTCCTGGAGTATCTGCCGGACCGTCTGGCGGAGGTGGCGGATCTGTACCTCCATCCGATGTAGTCCCGTACAACGCAAGGGAAGACCGCGACCGTCAAGGTGGTCCACCACCAGCTCCACCTGCATACAACGCAAAAGAAGACCGAGACCGTCAAGGCAGTCCACCACCAGCTCCACCTGCATACAACGCAAAAGAAGACCGAGACCGTCAAGGCAGTCCACCACCAGCACCTGTTGCGGCCCCTACTAAGTCTGCGGCTGGCTCTGGATCTACTGGTGCCGGTGCTGGTCCTGCCGGCGGTCCTGCTGGAGGCAAGCCTGTAGCTAAGCCTAACCTAGTAAGGATCAAGACCAAGGGCGGTAAGTCTGCCGAGGTCGCTGGTGCATACGCAAAGAACTTCCAAGGATTCATCGATGAGCTAGAGTCCTCGGGCTACAACATCAGAAGACTCGGTGGCTATGCCGACAGGGCAAATGTCAACAATCCTAAAGTAAAGAGCTACCACGCTTCGGGCGCGGCTATCGACATCAACGACGACACCAACCCAAACAACTCAAGGAAGACTGACCTTCCGTCAAACGTCGGTGCGATAGCAGCTAGGTACGGTCTCGGCTGGGGTATGAACTTCAGCAAGACTCCAGACCCGATGCACTTCTCTATTGCGAAGGAAGAGCACGGCTCAGTCGACATTCCAAGGAATGGTCAGATCGAGGCAGGGGAGGCGGCTGGAGGGTCGATCACCGGAGGCGGTGGGGATTCTACCAAGACTGGAGACAAGCTTGGTGGCGGCGGTGGCACGACTATGGCCATGGCGACGCCTACTACCGGATCTACTCTTATGAGTAAGTCGCAAGACGCAGCTGCTCCCGACATCAAGGCACCTTCTGCGCCTAGCTCAGGTACTGCCTCACCTAATGCGCCGTCGGGCGGTGGAAGCAGCGGCAGTGCAAATCTATTGGACAACAAAGAAGTCCCAGCGGTCAGGCCGTCAGACCAAGTCATCGCTAGGATGTTCGACTCGAGAGCCTTTGCGGCATAAGAGAAAGGGGGCCGAAGCCCCCTTTTTTTATTCAGCGATTTGCGAGACTCTTGAAGAAGTCGAGTCCATCGTCCTCGTCATCGTCGGTAGCCGCCTGACGCGGTGCCGGCGTAGAGCGGGCCTTAGGTGCCTCAGCCTCTTCACTCCATGGAAGGTCGTCCTCGTCAGCTGCCTTAGCCTTGGCATTTGCACGGGCGCCAGAAGACGAACCGTCAGTGCCGAGTACCTTGGCGAGCTTCGCGGAGAGCTCCTCGTAGGTCTTGAAGTTGGAAGGTGAGAGGAACTCCTGAAGGGAGTGCTCCTTCTTCCATATGTTCTCGAGTTCCTTGTCGTCGTCCAGCAGAGGGCTAGGCTTTGCAAACTCAGACTTGTCGTAGTTGCGATAGCCTTCGACCTGACGGATCTTCAACTTGAAGTTGGCACCGGCCCAGAAGTCGAATGGGTTGATCGCCTCTTCGTCCTGGAACTGTGGGTTCATGAGCTCGTTGAGCTTGTCAAAGATCTTCTTGCCGTACTTGTAGAGGAACACCTTGCCCTCGTTCTCGGGGTTACCCGGATCGTTGACGATGTAGACGTTGCTCACGAAGTGAAGGCGACGCTTCTGCTTACGAGCGATCTCCTTGTCGGACTCAAGGCCAGAGTTCCAGAGCTTCGAGTTGTGCTCGGAGACCGGATCGTTCTTGCCGATTGTCGTGAGGGAGTTCTCGATGTACCAAGTACCAGTTGGGCCTTGGAAGCCGTGGTCCCAAACGCGGACGAACGGCATGTCCTCGCCAGCAGGCGATGGGAGGAAGCGGATGACTGCGTAGCCGTTGCCGGCCTTGTCAACCGTAGGGGACCAGAAGCGGTCGTCGGACTTACGCTCCTGTTGATTGGAGTTCATCTTGCTGAGATCTGATGCGATCTTCTCAAGAGATGATTTACCCGACTGCTTCTTGAGCTGTGAAAAGTCCATGTGTATTCTCCGTATGTTTAGTATTGCGATGTATATCGTATTGGGCTGGATGATTCGCCCATACTATATATAATAACACTTTCATTGAAACTTGTCAACTACGATGTTCTTCATCTTCTCCTCGTCATATTTCAAGAAAGCATTATACTTGACGATTAGAAGCTTGATCTCTTCCCAGACCGGATCGTCAGCCATCTTCTTGCTCCAGTGCTTTAGGCACTTAGTCAAGTTGACCAAGATGACGAGTGTCTCAAGAGATATCTCACCCTGCATGAACAGCTTGAGGGCGTAGGGATGCTCGTTGTCGAGCACCTTAAAGTTGCTGTCGAAGTCGTCCCTAAGCTTACCGACCTCGTTCTTAAAGAGGTACGTGAGGGACTGGTTCTTCTTCATCCAGTCCTCGTATACACGATGGGCTGACTCGTTGTACGCGATGTCCTTGATCCAGACCTTAGGGTTCTTGACCATGTTAGACAGTAAGAAGTTGTGTGGGTCTGGATGCTTTGAGAGCTTGGCAAAGAAGATCTTGTCTCGCCGTCCCTCAAAGCTGGAGAGCCTGGCGTTGACCTTGCCGTTGTACTTTACGTAGTCGTAGTCTGGGCGGCTGAAGTGCTGCTTTAGTGCAAGGTAGTCTTGGTAGCATTCAAAGGGTGACACGCTCTTCCTCACCATCATATCGGCAGTCTCGCACCCTTCTTCAAGACGTTGATGTTCTCGGCCTCGACCTGCACCTTGGACTTGAGCACGGGGTCCTTCTTGATCATACCTGCTGCGTACTCGACTTCCAAGTTGTTCCGCTCGCACCAGAGAACGATGGCGTCGATGTAGTCGATGTTCTTAGTGCTTACTAGCTTTTCAATCTCACTCGAGAAGGTCGAGTTTGAGTTAACGATTCCAAAAATATTCATTGGTCAGCATCATCTTCCGTCTTATCCATAAACACCAGCGAGTAGGTGTTCTTCATAACTAAGGCTCCGGCGAAGGCCATGAAAGCCAAGAATCCAAAGATGTAGTCTTTAATAAGAAAGTCGTGAGCTATTAGAACTACGACCGCAACGAGGTAGACGACCCATACGGGTACGACCTTCATATTCAATAGCCCACTCCTTGATTGGTGATCTCAGTTGGACTCTAACCAACGACCTGCCGCTTAGAAGGCGGCTGCTCTATACAGCTGAGCTATGAGACCGTTTTAATTTACTTTTTATCGATGAAGGTCTTGAGATCTTCTGCTAAGAGGATAATGTCACTCTTAGTCGGATAGCTGGGAACTGAATCGACGGGTAAGTCGAGATCTTTCTGCATGCGAATACGCTCCATCTGAGCAAAGTACTCGCCTTGAAGCTGGCCCTGGGCGAAGTTCAGAACGTCGAGACGGATCTCGTAAGGTGTCTTAGTCATTTTAGTTCTCCTGTGTGATGTGTGAAGTTGCAACCATTTCTGTTTCGAGGCTGGTTGCCCACCCAAGAGATTAAGCCGCTAGGCGCATCTCAAGAAGTGAATTATCGTTTGCAGATAACTTATTTATGCTTCTGTCTCGGTCCGCCTTTAACACACCTGTCGATCCTATTTCCGGCCCAACATAAGAACTTCAAGCTTTTTTGACATGAAAGTTAAGTCCAGGATTCTTAGACTTTCTTCCTTGTCCACGTACCCATCCTTCTGGTGGATTTTGATCTGATTTTATACAACATTTTTCAATGGGATTATTAGGATTGTGATACCAGATACTTCCTCCAGTACCAACTGGCTTCCAGTTTCCACCATTTTTAACGCGCCGATATTTCATACCTTTGCGTTTTATATTGGCAGCAGCTGCTCCTCTTTTACCAGCTTCACTTAACATTTCTTTAACTAATTCTTCTTGAGTAAGAAGACCAGCTAAACCTTGCCAAGCTAATTTATCTTCCCATCTTCCATGTTGTTCCCAAAGTATCCTGTGAGCCTCAGCATGTTCTTCAACTGTTAACTCAATCAGATTCTCCGGATCATCAGTTCCACCCAAATGTTTGGGTATTATATGATGTATATGTTTCATTTGAACCTCCATCGATCCTATTTATATTAGGATCGACTTAAGCTCAAAGTTCTTATGGTGGACCGGGCGGGTACCGCCCCCGCGTCCAGAATGTCTATTTCGCTTTCGTCATCGACATCAGCATATATTATTTATATCACGACTTGCTATTTTTGTCAACACCTTTTGTAGTGATCGTGTGGATCTCTTTAGTCAGCTTCTCGATCTTCTTGACTAGCTTGTTGTTCTCGTGAAGCATCTCAAGAAGGATGGCCGTCTGCTCGGCTGCGATCTGCTGACGCTGGGCCGCAGCCAGCGCTAGGTCTTCTCGGTGCTGGGCGTCTGCCTCGGCGTGTGCCTTGTCTCGGTCGGCCTGTCGAGTCTGTGCCAGCAAGATCAATGGTGCCGCATAGGCTGCCTGAGTAGAGAAGGCGAGGTTGAGAAGGATGAACGGGTAGACGTCGAAGTCGGTGTAGCCGAAGACGTTGAGTCCCATCCAGATAAGCACCAAGGCTGTCTGGATGATCAAGAAGATCGGGGTACCGAAGAACCGTGCGAACCTCTCAGCCAAGATAGCAAAGCCGTCGTCGCCGAACGGACTCTGAAGGTGGACGTGTGGAAAGTGGAATCTAAAGTAGTTGTCTTTCATGCTGCTTCCTGTTTGTCGACCACCGTAACAGTGGATCCCTCGATCTTAAGTTGAACTGTCTGTGGCATCTCTGGCCCGCCGAGACGGACGTAGTCGCGACCGCCGTCGATGCAGTACGCCCCATCGAACTCGACGTAGTCGTGTCTGAAGCGGCTGTAGACGATGTCGCCGTTCTTCTTGACCGCACCTACGAAGGGTGCCAGTGCCGACTCTGCGTTGCAGATAAATGGCTTCTTATCACGCATGAAGATTCCAAAGTAGTTGGAGCCTTCAGGGTGAGGCTGGGCCGTATAGAAGACTGCGACAGGGTTATCTGACCAGCCGCTCTTTGTCTTGATCTGTGAGTCACAGACGTACACTGCTTTATATATCTCCTCGAGACGCCTGATGGTATCTTCAGAGAAGAGGATAGACTCGTTCTTGATCATGGCAGCACCTTGATTAGGATCGTGTTCTCGTTGATGCGAGCGTTGAATGCGTGGGGTTTGAGTGTCTCGACTGCCTTCTTGACGCCGGCCTTGGTTGCCTTGCTGAAGCGGTCGACCACTTCTCCGGTCTTGCGTCCGGTCTTGTAGCTGAAGGACTGCTTCTCGTCGAAGCCGGCGATGGACGTACCCTTTACCTTGAGGCCGCCACGGTCGAGTGCGCGGAAGATGGTTAGGATACCATACTTGGAATTAAAAGTCCAGAGCTCCTGAGCGCCGATGATCTTCTGTGGATCAATGGACGCCAGCTTGTACTCAGCCGACTCTTTCTGGTACTTGAGTCCTTTGAGCTGCTTCTCGACAGAGACTGGACGAGGCTTGCGGACTGCCCGAGTCTTCTTGGCGACGCTGCCGTAGCGCTCTGCGTCGGTCACTAGACCATTGTAGAACTCGACACGAGCCTTGAGCTTAGCCTTGGTCCACTTCTCATAGCCGTCGAGCTTGCCGGCGTGTGCCTGCACCATCTCGTTCCAGATAGGGCCGTAGTAGTCGCCGACCTTGACGGCGTACATGACTGGGATCTCGTTCTTCTTGAACCAGTCATAGAGCGAGAAGGGCTCGTTTTTGTCGATCATCTCCTCGATGTCGCCGATGATGTCGTCGAGACGGTCCTTGATGCGGTCTTGGATAGACGGCTTAGCTGTCTTCTTATCGTCAGGCTTCTCTTCCTTGATATGTGTGAAGACATCGTCGAGAGTCGCCATGAACTTAACATAGTCTTCAATGTCGAGGATAGCTTTCTGGTTCATAACGATACGGGCGCGCCAAGCAGCTGACAGTGGAACCCAGTTATCAGGGATCTTATCGACTCGCTTAGCCTTATCGAACTCTTTGTTATGTATTAAGTAGTCCTTGAGATACTCACGAGCGTCCTTGGTGTCGCACATCGAGCCATACCAGCTAAGAGCTCGAATATAATCAGAAAAAGTCTTAAACTTATTAGCATCGGGCTCCTCGCCGAGGTACTTGACGTTGACCAAGTAGGCCTCAGAGCGAGTGACCTTGGGCTTCTTCTTAGTACGTACGGAGAGGAGACTCTTTGCCATTTTAGTTGTCCTTGATTAAGTTCTCAAACGTCCACTTGGGTGCGATGACGCCGCTCACGATGATGATGAGCCCCATGAAGACGACGAGGAGGCGCAGGGCCACCTCGGCGTAGATCTTATAGAAGAAGTCGTTCATGCCGCGTCGGCGAACTCAATCGCCGTCTCCAGAGCCTTGATCTTCATGTTCTTGCTGGCGCCGTACCAAGCCGACTGGAGTCGGGTATCGGCCGAGCGACCAAGGGTATGGTCGGTCATGTAGGTGACCGTGTTGAAGGCCTGCCACCAAGTACCCTCGCCGAGCTCAGCACCAGGCTGAGTGAACATGACGTTGAGTGCCTGCTTGGCGTTGCGCGACAGCTCGGTAGCGCCGACGATCACGCCGTCGACTGACGACTCAGCAGTCTTAGCACTGCCAGCAGGGAAGACGCGCTTGAAGTACTCGACGATGTTCTCACCGTTGTAGCGCTTGGTCGAGAGGTACTGAGCCATCTCTTTATACTTGGCCATCTTCTCGTGTGCCACGCCGAGCATTACCTTGACGTTCTCAGGGTCGAACTTCTTGCGGTGAGAGATCTTCACCATGTTCTGGACCTTGGCGTTGAGTGAGGCAGTCAAGGTGTTGTTGCAAACGACGCGGATAGGGGAGAACCGGACGTCGGTAGCGAAGCCGAAGCGGTGGAAGTTGGTGAAGAGGAGGTAGGAGTCGACAACGTCCTTGCCGTTGAAGAGCTCAAAGGACTCCTTGACCTTCGCCAAGCCCCAGACGATCTGACCGTCACGAAGCGAACCGGCGGTCTCCATGGCCATGTCACCGGCCATCACGAAGTCGTTGAAGAACTCAAAGGCCTCGTCGTTCTGGATAGGGTTCCAGTCATCGGACACGACGTCGAGCATCGAGTCGTCGAAGGAGCGGACGAGCGCCGACTTACCGACGGCGATCTTCTTGCCGTTGATCTCGGCGTAGGCTGGGACCTTGGTCACAGTCCAGTTGAGGCCAGCAGCCTCGAGCATCTGAGCAGGGGTAAGGTCGGCTGGTACTTGAGTACCAAGTCCATGCCAAGGCTTCTCGCCAGCGTATGCCATCTGAGCCTTGCCGTTGATCTCTTCAATCATGTGTGCCATAGTGTAGGTTCCTTAGGTTGGTTGGGGTCTTTGTCGTATTCAGCTTATATTCTTATAATAACATATTCTACTTATTTGTCAACCCTTCGGGCTAACTTTTTTTGATTACGTCTCCAAGAGAAGAACTCCTTTGAGAGGGTCTTCTCGAGTTCATAGGCCTCGATCTCCCACGGGCGGTCACGATATGGCATGTCACGGTCGACAGGCTCACCGAACCACACGTCAGGCTTGCGGGAATACTCTTTGAGGTCGCCTTTGGCCCACTGCTTGACATGGACCATCTCGTGCGCTAGGGTACGGATTAGGCGGATAGGACCCTGCTCGTCGTCCAGCTCAATCTCGAAGAACCGAGGGCGAGACTGGTTGTCGACGAAGTCGCACCAACCTAGGGCACCGGTCTTACGGGCAAGCTTGCGCTTGACGATGACGTCGATGCACACGTTTCGGCTGAGTCGCTCGCCGAGGAGCTTCTTAGCAAAGAACTCTGTAGCCTTCCGGATCTCGGAAGGCGTAGCACTTTCTGTTCTGGAACCTCGGACTACGACTGACATTCAGCTTCTTTTCCTATTATAAGATTATTATATCATAGGGATCAATTATTGTCAACCCCTATTTTATGATAACTTTAAGGATATTTAGCTGAATATCTCTCTTACCCTGTCCACGTACTTGGACTTGTCTTTACGGAAGACCAGAGGCTCTGGTGCGTCGTCCACCATGATGATGATGACGATCTGAGGGACCTCGATCCCGTACCTCTCCTCGGTCATTAGGGCGTAGCAGGTGGCCTGTAGGAAGTAGCTCTCGATCATGGCCTCCGTCTTGACGTTCTTAGACGTCTTGAAGTCGATGATGGAGTTGATGCCGTCGTACTCGGCGACCACGTCGGTGGCCCCAGCCGTCATAAGATCGTCTGAGTACAGGAATAGCTCGATGCCGTAGACGACGTCGACGTGCTCGTCGAGGACCTTCTTGGCCATCTTGAACGTCTCGATGTTGGCGGACATCGCACCCTTAGACCAAGCCTCTTCGTTCAAGAGGTACTTCTCTGCGATGTCATGGACCGCCGTACCACGACGAGCAGCGAGGAGAGAGACCTTCTTAGCCTCTTCCTCGCCTACTCGCTTCTTCCACTTCTCAAGACCGTCCTTGTTGAGCTTCTCGCCTAGGATGGTCGTAACTGACTTGTAAGCGGCACCCTCTGGTGTGATGTAGTGCCGCTTACCTTCTATCTCGACTCGGTCGAGCTTCTCACTCGGCAAGAACCTGTGGTCGAAGATCTTCCCTTCGATCCTTGTTTCGTTCGTGTCTGTCCTTAGCAATGATATATTCCTTCACCATTCGTGATCTTACGATGTCTTGTATCTCAAACTCAATGAACGCGAACGAGTTCATGGACTTGATGATCTTAATGAAGTCCCTTAGTCCGGACTTCTCTTGCTCTCTTGTAAAGTCGGTCTGTCTAAAGTCGCCCGAGAATATGATTCGGCAGTTCTCGCCGACACGGGTAATGATCGAGTCGATCTCATGATAAGTCATGTTCTGGACTTCGTCGACTATGATGATGCAGTCTGAGAGTGTGATACCTCTGATATACGACGTCGAGATGAACTCGACCATGTTCTTGTTCTTTAGAACGTCGTAGGCGTCGCCTCGACCGAATAGCTCGGTGGCGATTGCCATGTATGGGGCCTCATAGACCTTTGCCTTCTCGGCATTGTTTCCTGGAAGGAAGCCCATGTCGCGCGTCGGGACCGCAGACCTGACGATGACCACTTTCTTATAAGGGGATCCAGTGTTCAAGACTTCTCTGGTAGAGAGATACAGAGATAGAAAAGTCTTACCGGTACCGGCAATCCCATGGAGCAGGAGATTCTGCCCATCTTCAAACGCTTCATAAGTCTTTCTTTGATTCTCAGTAAGAGGACTAAAGTGCTTAATTTGAAAATTGGACTTAAAGGTATTCTCCTGAGTGCCTAGTACTCCTTCCTGTCGTAGCTGCCTTCTCTGTTTCTTTGTTAGTCTCTGACCGGCGGTTAGTGGCATTAAATGCTCTTTCTTATTATTGAAGAGCGCCTTAGAAAGTATTGACAGTAGACTTAGATAGTCCTTTAGAGTTCTTCTTCTTGATCTCTCTCAAGACGTCTCGAAATCCATCCTCGGGCTTACTCGATTTGCCAACGAGAATGTTGGTACCGATCATAGGCGCTCCATTTACCTGTTGCGTTAAGTTTGGATTTTCCTTGAGGTAGTCATCCAATTGCGATATCATCATGAACTCAGTGAACTCTTCACCCGTCTCATTATTTAGGAAAAGATACGTCGGCATCAGTCATACTCTCGGTCATATTCGTCATAATCATCCAGCTTGTCAACATTTTTTGTCTTAGCTGCGTGTTGTAGTCTCTTCATCTTCTTCTTTCGACGGTCTTCCTTTACTGCCTGTGAGAACAGGAAGTCTTCGTTGTCGAGGCGAAAGTCGTTCTGACGCAGAGAAAAGTTATGCTTTGTCTTGCTCATCGATAAGCCCAGGATATGCTTCTTTCACGAGTGCCGCGGTGATTCCCTTGTAGGGAAGCTTCTTGTCCTTGATAGCAGCAAGGAGCTCGGCGTCTTCAGGAGATACAGACTCAAGAAGTTGAATGAAGAGGGTCTCTCGTCTCAGCTGCTTGAGGTTGGAGTTGCCGCCCTCGACGAAGAGGTACAGCTTCCTGATCTCATTGTATAGAGATCCCTGAAGGTCGGGCAGGTCACTCTTCTTATAAGGGACGTCGCCTGGAGGAAGGAGCCACTTGATTCGAGGATCAAACGCTCCCTGTAAGATAGTCCTGATAGCAAATGAGTCGACCTGCCTGAGGGCGTTGATCTTCTCGTCCTTAGTCTTCAGTCCTGAGACCTTCTGTAGGATCTCGGCTATACCTAATTTCATTAGAACTCCCCTAAGTGTTCTGTAAGCAACTTCAGTTTATTAGCCATAAAGTAGTCAAATAGCTTTGATCTATCTTTATCTTTCTGGTCTATATATGATTCTTGGATCTTCACCGTGATGTCTGCAGGGATCTTATCAAGGTTGATGAGGGTATCGTTGCGGACGTAGTTGCGGAAGTTTGGATGGTCAAACTTACCGATGATACCCAGCTCAATGAAGGAGTCGATCTTCTTCTGCGTCATAGGCTTCTGTCGCTCACCTACCACGAAGCAGTTGTCTGATGATAGGATGTTTGGGATACCGTCACCTGAGTCGCCCTTGAGGATGTGCTCTTCAAGGTAGCGTTCTGGATTGTCGTTGACGATGTTCTTCTTGCGCACCGGATCGTACTGGGTGACGTGAGGGTACTTATGGAGCTGGATAAAGTCCTTGTCACCAGAGAGGATGAGGACCTTCTCACCGGTACCGATGGCCATCTTGGTAAGCGTGGCGATGATGTCGTCGGCCTCGGCCGACTCGACGTCGATCACCTTGTAGGGAAAGAACTCCTTGAGCTCGGCACGGATCTTGTTCATGCACTCAAAGATCGAGGCCCAGTCGAGTTCCGACTTCTCGATGTTCTTCTTGCGGTTCGCCTTGTAGTAGGGGAACAGCTTACGACGCCAGTAGTTCTTGTTGTCACACGCAATCACGATCTCACCGAACTCTGAGAAGAACTTTGAGCGGTAGGCGCGGATCGAGTTGAGCACCATGTGTCGAACCATGTTCTCCTCGATCTTCGTGTTGGTGTGGTTACCTATCTGCACCATAAGATTAGAAATCATCACCTGTGATAGGTCTAGAATGATCACGTATTATTCCTCTTCTTCAATATCTTCTTCAGGTCCATCAAACTCAAACTTAGAAGCGAACTTTATATTCAACTCTTCGACTATCCTGAGGCCACCGGTCTCAGCGTCTTCTTGAAAGACTGCCCCGGCCAGTTCCTGGAAGGGGTGAGCCATGTCGTAGCTTCTCATCAGCATCGACCTGATCGACTCGACGATGAAGGCTCCGTACTTTAAGTCCTCGCTGTCCTCACTGAAGTCGAAGCCAGCGAGTGATAGCTGCTCGAACAGCATCGGCGCTATAGTAGAGAGTGTCTCACCGACGTGGACGTGACGAATTAGATCCATGTTACTGCTTATCTGTTCCCTCGTGATAGGAGGGGCCACCTTAGATGCCTTGGGAAACGTGATTACGTTGTTAGATTCCATTTTTATTATATCCCAATATAACACGAGAGCGAGATCTTGTCAACCCCACTCTCGTATTTTTACGTTGTTCTATATGAGAACGTCTGCGACGGCAGAGCCCTCGGCTCGTTCAGCAGGCTCTTCAAGAGGGCCGTCCACTGACTAGAACGGCTCTGCCAGTTATAGAAGGCGTCGGTGTACCCCTTCTGGTTAACCAGTCGAACGTCCATATCATCACGATCGTATTCCTCGATTGCTGACTCGAGGACCGTATAGAACATCTTGGCGTGCTCGTTCTTGTTCTCATTGAACTGATACATGAAGGTCCAGTTCGCTGCAGTCTCGTACAAGGCGCCGAGGTTAGGGTGAACGCAGACCAGCCCTGCAGACATCGCCTCGATGAGACAGAGACACGAGGTCTCTACCCAAGTCGACGGGTATGCAAAGACGTGGGCGTTCTCAACTGCCTCACGGACTACAGAGTTTGGCTGCGTACCGTGGTAGTTGATCTTAGGGTGGTTCTTGAGTGCGTCGAACAGGGGCTCGAACTGCTTGTCCCTGTCCGGCCATCCGTAGAGCTTGAACGACGAGAACACGTCGAGCTCAAGGTTGTCGTACTTCTCACAGAGCTTGTCGAAGACGGGATAGAGGATGTCGAGACCACGGTGAGGGGTCGAGGTATAGATCAGCTTGATCTTGTCCTTCGGCTTCTGCATCATGCGCATCGGGTCGATGGCGTTCTGGATGACGATGCACTTGGACCATGGGATGTTGTAGTGGTTTACGTATGCCTGCATCTGCCAGTTAGACACGAACACGATCTTGTGGAACTTGTTCCATCCACCGTTCTTGAGGTGGTCAGACTCAGGGTCGCCTGGAAGGTCGTGGCACCAGAGGATGCGGACCTTGGTGTCGTCCAGATCACGGACTCGAGAGGCGATGATCTGGAACTCTTTAAGGAGCTCAGGATCGACGCGGTCCTGAAGCCCGAACTTCATCAACTCAGTTCCGCCCATGGCGTTGGCTGAGACTTCATCAATCGCGATCGCCATGGATCAAGCCTGTCTGTTAATGAACGCTGCCTTGTGACCCGTGACCTTGAAGTACTTGATGCAGAGTTCGAGTACTACCTGAGGGTCGAAGGTCTTGCACGAGAACACGTCGAGGTAGAAGGTATCTGTGTCGTCACAGAAGTGAGCGCAGATGTTAGAGGTCTCGATGAGCTGGACGAGCGTGAAGCCGGCCTTGTTACCTGTGCCGAACTTAACGATCTGTGGTTCACCGTAGGCGACCATGTCGATCTTCTCGACTACTTCTTTAGTAAAGTTGTAGACATTATCATGACTCGTGATCGACTCATGGTCGGCACCCGAGCAGTCAAGGATGAGGTGGTAGCCCCAAGGCTGAACATCTTCCATTATATTTCACTCCAAATTGTAAGGGGGGTTTGTCTTCTGACGTCTTATTTATCTCATAAGGGAGGAGAAGAGCGAAGTCCTTACCCTCCCTAGTAATGATCACTCTCTTCTTGTCGTGCTCGACTAAGTCAAGGTAGTATTCAAAGTCTTTGTCAGCCTCGGACATTGTAACCCTGATAGTTCTCCACTCATCGTCTTCACGATGATCATAGGACATCAGAAGTTATCCAGGAACTGGACGTACTGTACTGTGTCGATGCGGAACGAGCGCCATCCACCCTTCTGGGTATCCCACACAGCGAGGACGTCAGGGTTCTTGGTATGGAACTCCTTCTCCTCGTTGACGTTGTGGTTAGGAGGAAGGAGGTCCGGCATCAGCGTGCATCTCATCACGCGATTAGAGCCGTCGACCTTTGTAAAGTGGACCTCACACACGCCGCGCTTTAAGTCGGCAAGGAGGTTGATGCGTCCCTCTGCAGTCAGTCCGGTGGTCATAGCGAAATCCTCTCATTCAACAGTTGTTGGTTAGACTCAGAACCCTTGAGGTGCTCAGTGAGCTGACTGTATCCACCGATGTTGTATCCGTCGACCACGATGACCGGAAAGGTCTTGGCCGTTGGAAACTTCTCAAGCAAGTACTCGCGGGTAAAGTTAACGTCGAGCTTGTGCTCAAGGAAGTCAATGTTCTTCTGCTTAAGCAGCTCAGCTGCCATCTTGCAGTACTGACAGCCGTCTCGACTATAGATCTCAATCATCTTCGTATTCTCCTAGTTTCTCTTGCCAGTACATCTCGACGCTGTAGCTGTTGTGGGGATCATAGCCAAGACGCTCCATGTCTCTCATTACCAGAATCTCAAGATCGCTGTAGGTTCCGAGTATCATTCTTCTATCCTGTAGATCTTATAGGTTATGAAGTCTATGAAGACGTTGAGCTTGGTATGGTCCTCAGCCTCTTCGTACTTGATGTTATGATAGTTGTCGAAGATCAGATTGATGGTCAGACCACGCTTACCGGCCTCATGCTGCAGCTTGTCCGCTGCAGTGTCGTAGAAGTCGCCGATAAACTGTTCAAACCACATCTGATCTTCCTTGTTTGGTGGACCCGGTAGGACTCGAACCTACACTCGTGCTCTTATGAGGAGCCGGCTTCACCTTTAAGCTACAGGTCCCTATTACTTATTTCCGTGCCTCTTTTGGATAGGTCAGCACGATGATACGAGGCTCGATGTACTGCGGCTCTACCTTGTCAGATCCAGGAACTTTGCAGAGGACCCAAGTACCCTCAGCCGATGCTGGGCTGAACAGACCGTTCGGGTCAGCTTGAGGGATACTCATACGACCCTCGATAGGACGCATTGGATTGGTGTACTGAGTAGCAGACGAGATGCCGTAGCCGAGGCTGTCGCATACCTTCTCACCGATGTTTCCGTTCATGTCACCCGCGAGGTAGGTGTATGTCGGAAGCATCTTGTCGCGAAGCTCGAGGATGTCCTTGAGGATACGCTTCTCGGCGAACTTCGTGATGGCGGGCATTCCCACCGACATGTTGCCCTGCTGAGAGAGCGCTTCCTGTGCCTGACGCTGAACTTGGTCAGCAGACGGTCCTGGAGGCTCACAGCCTGCGAGGCCGAGAGACATGATGCCGATCATGATATACTTATTCATTTTTCACCTGTTAGTTTGCGACTGAGAAGTAGAAGGTCTGAAGATCTGCTGGCAAGCGGTTCTTGTCAAAGATCTCGAAGCGATGGATGATGAGTGCCTTCATCGCACCCTTGTGCTCAGCGTCCGCAGTATTGTACTCACGCTGCAGGTCGTAGAGGTCACGAAGCATCCCGTCGTTGTATGCCTGACTCTGCTTGAAGGTGTCGTAGCGGACCTGCTCGTAGCGAGGAGCAAAGAACTTATAACCCTCATAGCTGAGGAGGCTGAATATCATGATCACAGCGACAAACAAGATGAACGCTCCGACCGCACTAAAGAAGTCTCTCATTGTATACTCTCCAAAGTTGGTGCCCACGGTGGGGGTCGAACCCACACTTCCAAAATTTTAAGTCTTGTACCTCTGCCTATTGGGCTACGTGGGCATATCTCTAATCTATCATGGATCTTATTTTTTGTCAACCCATAAAGAACTATATCTTCACGTGTGACTTGTGAACTTTGACTGAGATCCATGAATTATAGTACAGGTCGCTCTCTAGGACTCTGTAGTCAAACTGGTACTTTGCTTCCCAGTAGTTGCAGTCGCCCTTGGTCTTACAGAGCTTCAAGACTACTCTCTTGAACTTATCTGCGCCAAGCTTCTCGACGTCTTCCTTCAGCTCGTTGTTAGAGCCGTAGTAGTCTTTCCAGTCGGAGTCGATCTTGAACCTCTTCTTCTTTCCCTTGACCTGCTTAGATCTAGAGAACTTGAAGAGCTTCTTTCCGATGTACTTCTTACCTGACTCTACGTTGGTGATCTCGTAGACGAATCCGATGTAGTCCTCGGTCAGCTCTGTAGTCAGCGGTGCTCCAAAGTAGAGCCATGGGTTATCGTATGACATAGTGGGAGACTCCTTATCTCCCACTATATATTAGAATACTTCGCGGTCCTGGTCGTCCCAGTCGTCGTAGTCTTCCTCTTCTTCCTCTACCTCTTCCTCGTTGAGGGCCTTGTAGATGAAGTCGTAGGTCGAGTCGATTCCCTTGGCAGACTTTGGATCGATGTCGATCTCACTGTTGTTGATGAGGCCGATGAGCTCCTCGTACAGTGTATGCCTCTCAGCACGGTCTGATACGCTGCCCTTGATTGCCTCGACTAAGTCGATTAGAAACCTGTCATGCCATCCCATCACTTAGTCTCCACGTACTTCTTGTAGGCAGCGACCCAATCCTTAGCGATCTCCTGCTGAGCAGTCTTCATGTCGATCGTGCCGTCGCAGATGAGCTTGTGAAGCCTGTTCTCGAGGGCGTCCTTGACGTGGGCATTGTACGGGGTAGTCGTATACGACTGTGGCCAAAGGTTCTTGATGTCGTTAGCGCCGCCGAGCTCGAGTGAGATGAGGTGGTCGACCTCGAACTTATCGGACGTCGAGTCGATGTGGTACTCGGCGAACACCTGCTTCTTGAGCGACTCGGGTACGTCACGCACTCCTGGCTGTGAAGTATATCCAGGAACGCAGATCATCTCCTTGGTCGCAGCAGGGTTTACTGCGCCGGGAGTCAACTTAGGGTCGGGAGTCTGTGGGAGGTCTCCGGCAAACGCCATCGATCCCATAGCCCCGACGACGAGTACTAGACTATAGAGAAAAGCCCTTGAAAGTCTCATTGGTAACATCCTTTCTAACACCGCCACCGATGTAGCTGGTAATCTCAGTTTCTTGTGGCGCAACCTGAACGTCTGATCCGCTGATCCACTTCTGTGTCCATGGGAGTGGGTTGGCGTTTACCTTGTAGGGGCAAGGCAGTCCCACAGCAGTCATCCTCTTGTGTGCGATCCACTCTATATATTCACTCAGTAGCTTCTCATTTAGACCGATCATAGACCCGTCCTTGAAGAGGTAGCGAGCCCATGCCTTCTCCTGATCGACCGCGGATATGAACATGTTGATGCACTCTTCCTTGGTCTCTTCGCGGATCTTAGCAAAGTCAGGGTCGTCAGTAGGCAGTACCTTGAGCAGCTGCTGAGTACCCGCTAGGTGAAGGTTCTCGTCGCGAGCGATCAGCTTGATGATCTTGGCATTGCCCTCCATCTTCTTGACCTCGGCGAACGCCCACGAGCAGGCAAAGCTGACGTAGAAGCGTACGCCCTCAAGGATGTTGACCGACATGAGAGTCTTCCATAAGACTGTCTTGTGTCCGTACCCGCCGCCGACTAGCTCGTCGTTGTTGAGGGAGATCAGCTGGTCGTAGCACTCGCTGATGTCGCCTGCACAGTCAACGATCTCCTGCATGTCCATCATACCGTCGAAGATGATTGATGGGTTAGCATATACGTTTCTAATGATATGGGTGTAAGAGCGCGAGTGGATGGACTCAGAAAATGCCCATGTAAGGATCCAGTTCTCGAGTTCTGGTAGACTACAAATTGGACCGAAGGCAGCAGTGGGAGCGCGACCCTGTACGCTGTCCAGTAAGATCTGTCGCTTGAGGTTTGATGTGAAGATGTGCTGCTCATGGTCTGTCAGTGCCTTGAAGTCCTTGCCGTCACGAAACACGTCGATCTCTTCCGGCCTCCAGAAGAAACCGAGCTGCTTCTCGGTCAACTTCTCGAGGAACGGATACTTCTGCTTATCATAGCGAGCGATTGTTGGAGGGCTGTCAAAGAAGGCTCGAACCTTAGTCGAGTCCTTCTTGTTAGTTGCGTCGAATACCGAAAAACTCATAGTTAAATCCCTGCGATCCTGCGTCTTCTTTGAAAGTTGTCGTTGTCGAACTTCATGTATCCCTCTGGTGGTACGTAGAGGGTCTTGGAGTCTTGGTCGTAGATCCTTGGCTCCATCGACTCCTTAAGGTGTACGATGCAGTAGTCGCCTATCTCCATCTTTCTAAAGATTACGTTGTTGGCCTCTTCTAGAACTTTATGATCGCTCATTAGTAGCTCCCGTCGTCTAAGATTACGTTTAACCTGAACATGATAAACCTAATGCTTAAGCAGTAACTACCCGGATCCATGTCGGTCGGGCCTTGTACGAACCAGCTAGCCATCCACCAACGGATCGGATTAAGCTGGATCGCCAAGTCGATACTGGACCACCTTGCATATTTAGCAATCTTGATAATTAGATCTTGCATGCCACACAGTCTTCGTCGTCCATCTCACCTAGGGCCAACTCGGGCTTGACGTCGATCTCGCCGGCGCCGTCGTTGGTGTTGAAGTAGTAGAGCTGCTTGCCGCCATACTTGTAGAACATCAAGATGTGCTGGAGCATGGTCGACATTGGGATCTGCTCACCCTCATAGAACTTAGGGTTGTACGAGGTGTTTACCGATATTCCTTGATCGATAAACTTTTGTAGGACGGCGACGATCTTAAGGTAGCCTTCAGGGGATACTTGGTCCCAAAGTAGATCGTACTTTTTCTTAAGCTTTCTGATATCGGGTACCACCTGCTTGAGAACTCCGTCCTTGCTCTGCTTAACCGTGACCAGAGACCTAGCAGGCTCAATCCCGTTTGTCGAGTTTGAAATCTGAGCGGAGGTCTCCGCGGGCATGAGCGCCATGAGTGTGGAGTTGCGGATGCCATACTTCTTTGCCCTCTCTCTTAAGGCTTCCCAGTCCAAGTTGTAAACTGGAGTTACAAGTTCATCGACTTCTCGCTTATAGGTGTCGATTGGGAAGATTCCCTGTGAGTACTTGGTCTCGTTTGACTTGCTCGGTGCACCCTTCTCCTCAGCTAGGTCGATCGACGCGCTGATGAGGTAGTAGGACCAGGCCTCGGCAAACTCATGGATCTTTGCGAGACCCTCAGCGCTGATGCCCTGATACGTAAAGTCGTTCTTGGCAAGCCAGTAAGCGAGGTTGATGATGCCGATGCCGAGTGGGCGACGAGCCATAGTCGAGTTCTTTGCCGCGAGGACTGGATAGTCTTGGTAGCTGAGGAGCTCGTCGAGTGCTCGGACGACCAGAGTGCACGGACGCTCGAAGTCGGCTGCTACACGGATCTTGCCCCAGTTAATGGCGGCGAGTGTGCACAGTGATATCTCGCCGTCGGGATCGTTGAGGTCCTTGAGCGGCTTGGTCGGGAGGTCGATCTCTGAGCAGAGGTTCGACTGACGAATCGGCGCGAGTTCCTTGATGAATGAGCCGTGGTCGTTCGCGTGGTCGACATTCATCAGGTAGATGCGGCCGGTGTCCTTGCGCTCCTGCATGAAGGCAGAGAACAGGTCGATGGCCGAGATTACTTTCTTCCTGATCTTGGGGTTTCGCTCATACTTTTCATAGAGTTCTCGAAACTTGTCATTGTCAACATAAAAGGCATCATATAGATCTGGTACATCGTTAGGGCTGAAAAGAGTGATGTTGAGCCCAGAAAGAAGGCGCTCGTACATAACCTTGTTAAACTGGACTCCGTAGTCGAGGTGTCGTACACGATTGTCCTCCGTTCCCTTGTTGTTCTTGAGGACTAGGATGTCCTCTACTTCCAGATGCCAGATAGGATAGTACAGAGTAGCCGCACCACCTCGTACGCCTCCTTGACTGCAAGACTTGACTGCTGACTGAAAGTGCTTATAGAACGGAATGACGCCAGTGTGAGACGCGTCACCGTTACGAATAGGACTACCGACAGCGCGAATGCGACCAGCACCGATGCCGATGCCAGCTTTTTGGGATACGTACTTAACGATAGAAGAAGCCGTCGCATTGATGGAGTCCAGTGAGTCGTCGGTCTCGATGAGCACGCAGGAGCTGAACTGCTTCTGCGGGGTGCGGAGTCCGGCCATGATGGGGGTCGGTAGTGAGATCTCGAACTTGCTAACCGAGTCGTAGAGCTCGCGTACCCACTTGAGACGGGTGCCCTTTGGATACTCGCGGAACAGGACCATCGCGATGAGCATCGACGACATCTGAGGCGTCTCGTAGTACTTGCCGGTCACTCGGTTCTTGACGAGGTACTTACCGCGAAGCTGCTCCATGGCAGCGTAGGTCAAGTCGAAGTCGCGGTCGTGGTCGATGAAGTCGTTGAGATTTGACAGCTCGTCATCGGTGTACCACTCTAGGATCTCGGGATCGTAGTAGCCCTCGGAGACGACGTAGCGGATGTGGTCTTTTAAGTTTGCAGGCTCATAGCTGCCGTATACGTTCTTGCGCAGGTGGTAGTTGATGAGTGAGCCTGCGACGTACTGGTAGTTCGGTGCCTCGTCGCTGATCAGGTCGGCGGCTGCCTTGATGAGCGTCTCTTGGATGTCAGAGGTCTTGATTCCGCTGTAGAACTGGATCTGAGACCTGAGCTCGATCTCGGACTCAGAGACCCCGCTGAGGTCCTCGCACGCCCAGCTTACTACTCGGTGAAACTTCTCTAGGTTAAGGGGCTCTTTAGATCCGTCCCTCTTGGTTACTGTTATTGTCATCTATTCCTCTTTATTGACCGATGTCTAGTGTGTCCCTAAGCGAGGGAAATACCTCTGTGATCTTGTACCAAGCGTCGGTAGCGATCTCACGATGTTCTTTCTGCGTAGCCTTATCCATGCGGAGTTGGCAGTAGTGGATCCACGAGCGAAGAGTGCCGTTCATGTACATGCGAGAGACTGTCAAGCCTTCAGGGAGTACCGCTCGTGCCTGCTCCTTGGCGATACCGTTTCTGATAGCCCAATCGTATTGTTTTTGAGCATATTCAAGTACTATCTTTTGACGCTCATTCCAACCGTGTTTAAGTTCTAGATCGTCTTCTACTTCGATGGAGTTCTGTCTGTTCTTGTAGTCTTGGAGACGGGCTTCACGAGCTGTGAACCCGAGGTCTTTGGTCGGGTCCGCGTATCTCTGGCTAAATTCTTGGAAAGAGAAGCTACGGTGGCGTAGAATCTGTCGAGCGATATCACGAGTGGTATTGATCTCCATTACGATATTTACCATCTCGAAGGGCGACCAGTGATGGTTCTTGGCTAGGTAGCGAAGTAATTTATTCGATGTGTCTACGTTGTTCTGGTTAGACGGGTTCGACACTCGAGCCACGTAGGCGATGAAGTCGTCGACGTCCATGTTGAGTGGGCGGGTTACCGCGATGATCTCTGCTGTGTTCTTCACTTCACTTCCTCGACTCTAGAGCCGTACTTGACTTCACCGTACTTCTCATGAAGGGTGTCGTACAGCTTGGTTTCATAGCTCGCCATTCTCTCTGCCTCTCGTACGTCCTTGGCAATGACGACGGCGGTGATCTCCTCATGGTAGACGTATGTATACGGTTTGAAGGTGACCTTGTACTTCTTCATCCCCTTCGTCTTCTTGTTATGGAACTTGAGGTAGCCGACCGGCTTGAAGTTCCAGATGTCTTCCATTTCCTGCTTAGTAAGGTTCATGCTCGCCTCCACCGCTGCAGCGCCAGCTTTGCCTGCAGGTCCCGAACTGTATTCTGATCTATTATATACTGAATGAAGTCAGATGTCAACCCCGCCATCACCATGTCGTTGACGTCCTTGTGCTCTAGGTTGTCTGGCCAGATGCATACGGCGAAGCCCTGAAGGATCGCCTTGTCGATCTTCTTGATCGTCTCGATCGACCTCGGCTCGTTGTCGTACACGATCACCATGGAAGGTTTGGAGGACTGAACATCACCGAGAGCAGAAACCAGATCACCGCCAGCAGTAGCAATACTATTAGGGATAAACATACTATCAATTGGACCCTCCATCACGTACGTCGTCTTACTTAGGTCGGCAGAATCGAGGCCGTAGAGCTTGGGCTGGGTCTCGTCGTTCACCACGGTGATGTACTTGGTGCGGCTCTTGGGGTTGAGCGACCTGCCCTGAAAAGCGTGCATGTTCTTCTCCTTGTTGAAGAACGGGATGAGCAGTCGAGTCTCGTCGTGGGATAGAGCCGACGTCTCGAACTTTCCAGGCACGACCTCGTTGACCCAAGCGAAGAAGTTGGGGCACTTGAACATCTTGGCGTGGTAGGGGTTTGGGATCCTGCGCGAGTCGACGTACTTCTTGATAGGGTCGTCGGGCGAGAGCTGGCTGACCTTCTTGAGGCCCTTGAGCGGACCAGAGCTCATGAACACGGGAGTCTTCATCTTCATGACGAACTCCTCGAGCTCGACCTGCTGAGGTGACTTCTCCTCCTTGAGTCGCTCGATGGAGTACTCAGAGTAGAGGGACGCGTCGATGGACTTGATCAGGTTGGGTACACTGGCCGATGCCGAGCAGTTGAAGCAGTGGAACATGAGTCGTCCCTGCTTGGTATAGATGTTGCCTCTGGCCTTGCGCTTGTCGGTCTCAGAGTCGCCACAGATGGGACACGAGAACGAGTAACGCCCTGCACCCCTGCGCTTGAAGTTCCTCAGTCTTCCGGACATCAGTCCGATATACTTCTCTTCAAGCCAACTCATAAACAATATCCTTTGTCACTGTGCATATAGCTATTATACACGGTTTAGAATATTTGTAAATAGGAAAAGTGAATTATTTAGTGCGCGACGGCAATTATTTTAGACAGACCTGGAAGCCCGTACGCGATTAGCCATGATAAGAATCCAGTACCGCCGATGGCGATCCAGATATACTTCTCCATGTGGGAGATCTTATCGTTGATCTTATCATATTGTGAGAGAGACTCCTCGCGAAGCTTCTTGATCTCATTGAGGACGCTGTTGTCTTGTTTTCTCATGGTATTATAGACTGCATCGATCTTTAAGTCTAGGTCTTGTTTTCTCTTCTCGAGCTGGTCATCGATGTAGTCGTGAAACTTCTCGTGCTGTCCGAGACGCTGCTCGTGTACCGCGAGCATCTGCTTTATGTCTACGGATACTTCACTGAGTCGCTCAAGTACGCTCTCCATTCTATCGAGGCGCGGATTGACTATGTCTAGAGTTCCCAGTGACGGTTCCATGTTAGACTCCCGTTGGTGGCTTGCGCTTGATAGGAGTCTGTGTCAGGATAGCACTCAGCGGCCTACGCTTCTTCTTAGAAGCAGGGATTCCTGGCGGCTCGCCAGAAGCACCGCCTAGACCCGCGACTCCACCGCCTCCAGCCTGAGCCGAGTTTGCTGGTACCGCCGATGCTGTGTCTTCCTTGATCATCAGATCTTCCTTAGTACTGTAATGATTCCCTCGTCCATGGGAATCTCATCCATATTTATGATAACTTCGTCGTTAACGTTCTTTATAGTAGACGGCATGATGTTGAGAAGTATGATGAACGGCTTCACATACTTCATATGCTTATTTACCTTCAAGTACAGTATCTTACATAGGTGTTCTGGCTTAAATACGTTGCTTAGGACTATGAGGTGATTCAATATCAACCTCTCCTTGAGCTCACCGGTCTCAATATATCTAGTAATCAACTTCTTGATGTACTTTATTCTCTTGAGGTCTTCAAGGAACTCCTCAGTGGACTGACACTGAGGATTATCATAGTACTTTGCGCAGTATATCAAGAAGTTAGAATCATCAAGTCTGTCCATGTTACTCTATCAACTGAAGACTGCGTGAGGAAGGTTCCAAGCACCATCGGTGAAGATTAGAGTAACTACTGCTGAGTTACCGTGGAACGGCTTCCAAGTAGTGACAGGAGATCCGACATTAACGTATCCACCGGTCGTCCAGCGAGCGACGTTGAAGCTCATGGTAGTAGACTCAGAACCGTCATTTGGACCGCTGTCGTTAGGGGTAAGATACATGATCTGTCCCTCTGCGCCGTTTGCTAGGTGATAGTGCGGGGCACCGGCTACTGCGTTTGGAGTCAGCTTGTTTATGGTCTTGGTGACGTCTAACTCAACTGTAGTGCCAGTAAACTGGTTTAACTGAGTAGCTCCAGTGATTGGTCCTGGAATCATTAGCATGTTATTGGCATTAAAAGTCCACTGGGCAAAGTCGGCGCTGAAATCGCCTTTCCACAGCTGAATAGCTAGAGCGTGTGGACTCGATGCAGAGTTACTGCCTGTTTTGTACAGTGTAATGTAGCTAGAATTACCGCTGACCGGATTAGGTCCATACGTCATGCTTACGTAGTCTAGAGTCGAGGGTGAGTAGACGTCAAATCCAACAGGATCTCCCTCGATGTTAGCTCCGATCTGAGCACCATTGGTAAAGGTCAGCGCTCCGCTGTTGGACAGAGCTACCGACTGACCACTGTTGTGAAGGGTGCTGATTGAATTAGCGAAGTTGGTGAAGCTGATAGTCCTGGCCATCGGGGTAGATGCAGAGTTCTGAAGGAAAACGATCCTATCAGAACCCTGCAGTACCGAGGCTTGAGGAAGATCAGAAAGTCTTCTCTGCTCATTAGCCATTACAGAATCCTAGTTATTAGACGCCAGGATACTGAGTATTATCCGTAGAAGCGTCAGTGACAGTATCTGGGTTACCGACCGCGCCAGTAGCTGAGACGCTGTTTGCACCGAGAGTTCCGAAAGCTACGAGAGTCTCAGTCTGTACGCGACCTGCACGTCCGCCGACTGTTACTGTGATGTTGGTCACAGAAGAGTTACCAGCAGCGGTACCACCGGTTGAGTTGGTGATTGCAAGTGTGCCAGAGTTGAGGGTCGAGTTAGTAAAGCCTGCGCCAGGAGTCGTGATGGTGAAGCTTAGGCTACCACCAGTCGAGTTGGTAGTAAAGTTTACTGTTGAGTTGCCGCCCGACTGCTGTGAAGCAACAGTGAGGATGTCGTTGTTGTTGTATGCCGTAGGAGTTCCGCTGATCGATACGCCAGTGACTGATCCTGTACCTGCCTTACGAATTACCCAACCGGCATGGGCTGGACGTTCCTTTGATGCATTGACGATGTTGTTCGACATCTCAGTTACGCTGACACCGAAGATGCCGACCGACTGTCCAGGAATAAACGCTCCTGGAGATGTGTTGTTGAACATAGCTACGTCAACGTTCGCGCGAGATCCACCTGACGTGTTGCCGAAGTGTGCGTTGGCGTCCATGCTTGAAGTGCTGCCCTTGACGAGGGCGTAGGTTCCAATCGGCGCGCCGTTAGATGCTTCCTTAGTGGTCGTGCTGTTAGCAGTAACCGACTGATCGTTTCTTCCCCACTGGGCCATAGTCGTGTCTCCTTATGAGTTTCTTTGCTTATTTATTCATCATCAAGAGTCAACATGTCGAGTAGGTAACGAGACTTCTTGCTTATCTTCTTCTCCACACCGTTCACAATCAGGATGTGGTACTTCTCATCATGCGTGTTAGGGGGAGCTGGAGACCTCATGGTCCTGCGCTCCTCAAAGTCCTGAGCCGGCTCTGAAGCCGGCCCTGAATCTTCATCATCAATCGTCATGTTACTTGATTCCCATTGTACTCTTTAGACCGCCAGCGCTGCCGTGGATAGACTGTACGGCGTCGTGACGCTCTTTTGGCTTGAGGCTATTGAGGTGGGCGACGATCGACCTGCCCATAGGGGCAGTGATCTTGGTTGAAGATCCGTCGTCGTGCTTGAAGTCGATGACGCGACCTGCACCGGCCTGGCCAGCGATGACCTGGATGTGCTGACGCGGATCACGACCTGCTGGACGTGGCTCGTCGCCTTCTGGGTTCTTCTTAGGACGACCTTTACCGCGCTTGGCTGCCTCTGCCTCGACGATCGCGTTGAAGCGCTCGATCTGCTCTGACGAGAGAGGAGTCAACTCGGTTCCTTCCTTGTACATTCTTGATCGAATAATATCAGGCTTCTTTTCTTCAGCAGCGATTTTTCTCTGCTTTGACATAGGTAGTGACGCTTTAGTCGCAGCTTCAAGCTCTTTTGCTTCTTTATCACGAGCGTACTTGTCAAA
>Ga0214164_1000023_pt1 | contig 118879 bp, 123 predicted proteins | sample TroBogepilimnion_13_FD_153003 | JGI IMG/M metagenome (GOLD analysis project Ga0214164, IMG submission 153003) | Freshwater microbial communities from Trout Bog Lake, WI - Practice 03JUN2009 epilimnion v4 | ecosystem: Environmental > Aquatic > Freshwater > Lake > Epilimnion/Euphotic zone ... | reverse complement strand
CCTGTGAAATTGGCATTGCCCAGTTGGAATATCTGTCCCAGCTGCCAGTCAGCCAGCATGACCGCAAAACGTCGCATGATCTGTGGATTCTCATCCATCTCAGTTACCTTGAAGCTGTTCTCACGCTCTGGACGTGCTGCGAAATTGTCTATGTGCGTGTGCAGCATCTGCCCTGTGGTCTGGTTATGGAACTTGATCATGCTGTCATCCATGCCAAGGCATTCGCTGATCTGTTGGAACAGGCCTATATCTTCGGCAGCTGTTCTATTGAACACCGCAGCATCCGGATCTGCACCAGCTCTGATCAGATCCTGTTCTTCTGCGCTGGCACTGTATAGTCCTTGGTCAGCTATGTCCTTGTTGAAATTGTTGCGGGTACCCCAGCTGCTTAACTTGGCACGCGGCATGCATTCTGCGATAGCTGCGCTGAAATCTGCGCGAAATCTACACACACTAGTGTAGCTGTCCGTGCCCGGTTCTGGAGCTCGAGTAGTGTCGAAATGCCAACGGCTGCGGTTCTTGGTAAATTCCCATCTGCTGCCTTGCCAATCTTCAGTTTTATTATCTGACATGTTTTTTCACTCTATGCTGATATTTATGTTATATAGTATATAAACCAAACGCCGATACGGAAAAATTACATGAACACGAAAATTTTCAATCATCTTGTGGAAAAATTGCGCGAGACCTTTAATTTACCGAGATGGGATCAAATACGCACCAGTATATCAGCAGATACGATCATTCTAGATCTACCATGGACACCCAAGCGTTTAGCAAAGTTCAAAGACGACCTTGCCAATCTGTTTGACGTTGAGATTGATCTATCAGGCTCTGTGACTAACGTAACTGCTGACATTGACGACAAGTATGCCGCAAGATTCTGGGGCGGCGGTGTTTGGCAACCTCGCACAGACGTTTACCAATACACAGGCTGGAACATCGTTGATGAGATCAACAAGCTCAATCCCAAGGCAGTGCTTGACGTGGGTTGCGGATACAACCAATTCAAGCCTCGCATAAAGAATCTAGTGGGCATAGACAAGTTCAACAACAGTGCCGACTACATGGTCGACATCTTGGAATATAACGTCGAACCGGAGACCTATGATGCTGTGATAGTGTTCGGTAGCATTAATTTTGGTGATTATGACGATGTGTCTGCTAGGTTCCGCAAGGTCTTTGAGCTTACAGCACCAGGCGGCAAGATTTATGTGCGTGCCAATCCAGGACAGACCCACAAGAATGGGTCATGGATTGAAATATTTCCCTGGGATTTTGAGTCTGCACATCGCATTGCTAAAGAGAATGCCGTAACACTGGTTACCTTCAAGAAGGACAACGGTGACAGGCTTTATTTCGAATATCAAAAGTAAAAGTGGGGAGATTGGGTAATACGGTTCTCCCCTGACCGCAGACACTAAACCTTAGGCGGCAATTTTCATTGCTTCAAAAGGAGTATTGTCATTTGCTGCTTTCGCTGCATTTAGTTTTTTGGACTATCCGGTTGCCCGGAGGCGTGCCTAACCTGCCATCTACTTCATCATCCAGCACGTCAATCGATCCCTTTCACCCCCGACAAAGATACACCTTCATATCTGCTCTGCAGCCTTTAACCAAATATCGTTAGTCAAAGATGTATCTATGGTGGAGGTGGGGGCATCGAAGCCCCGTCTTGTCCGCCTATCAAATGCTATCAACAATGACAAACTTATTTAAGCATCAATCCTTGTATAGTCAACCTTAGACCACTCAAAACTGCACTTTACATCGCAGAATCCCAGATTGCGTTCAGCGTTGTGGTACAGAGGCGCCCAATATGCCCACTGTGTATTACCGCCTTGAAACTGATGTAATATGGCTTCAGTGGGCTTGCCGCAGTGGCTACAGGGTTGCCCTTGTGTCCACTGCATGCTTTTGCTTGGTTCGGAATTAGTGTTATATCGCAAGAGCATCGCCTGCTCTGCTCAAACCAGGCTTGCCAGGTATAGCCAGGCTGCTGGTATTAGCGAGATAGCTCTTCTTAATGTTTTCTTCTGTTGGCGCGATGAAGATGATATTGTTTAAGCCAACCTTAAGTTTAGAATCAACCCCGACGGTGAGAGCAAATCCAGGTACCATCTGTAGTCCAACTCTGCCCTGTGCATCCTGACTGATCTGTACCGATAAAGGCTTGCTCATGGTGATGCTGGTATCGTCAGCTGCAACTATCTTGGTGATGAGTTCCTCACCGCTGCTCATCTTGACAGTGCAGATGTCGTCTACTTTCCATGATTTTTCTATGAGCATTGCTGTTTCCTATTTTTATTCAATTGTACGATAATATGCATTGATGCGCAATATCAGCGCGTCTTTGGTGCGCCACCCTGAGGAGCAGTCAGCTTGCCAATGATTGGTTTGTCAGCTTCTGGTGGAAGTGTCCATGCTCTGTTAACTGATTTGATCCGCGGCAAATATCCAGGAAATAAGCTTTCTTTCATGTCGTTGCCTTGATTGCCTCCAGCTGCCAAGATGGTCTGATTGCTGAGATCAACCCCACGTATGAAACAAACATGATGGCCATTTTCCATGTTCATCACTATGATATCGTTTCTGCGCCATTGAGACGGATCTGACAATGATATGGATTGGACTCCAGGTACTTTGGCATATTCGGCAGAGTAAGCGTCTGCCGACAATGATTTTAGACTGGGCACGCCAATGGCCTGAAGTATGGTGCTGGCAAATGCGGCACACCAAGGACATTTATCAGCTGGTGGAATACCATCTTTCTGTTTACTGGCTATCTTCTTGGCATTGTCTATACCTCCAGAATGCGCATAACAGTTTAGTATGTTTGGATTACCAGGTTCCTGGAATGTTCGGTGCCACTTGCCACTTTTTGATTCTTCTATGCACTGCTGGAGATAATTTTCCAATGCTCCCCACGAACCGCCTCCGCCGCTAGGCGGAGTCACACTAGGTGGTATCACCTCTGGATTGCCTGCCAAGTCATTGGGGTCGCTGGTATTTGATCCAGGCGGATTGCCTTGCGCTTGAGCTTCTGAGGTACCAGGAGGAGATGTGCCGCCCTGCACTGCGATGATTGGGGTTCCAGGATTGGCAGCTGCATAAGCCGCGCTGGCCACGTAATTGTTTATCTGTTCTGGGTTTGGAGCATAATTGGCCATTGGCGCTGGAACAGGTATGTTAAGACTGGTCAGCACGCTGTTGCCCAACTGTGGCGCTAGCCACAGTGCAGTTTGCACATAATTTATGAACACATTGGGACTGCTGTAGACATCCACTACACCGGGGTCTGTGAGATCCAGTGCTTGTGGCTCAGGTGCTTGGATGTATGGCATGGTCTTATCCCAGATGTTTCACTAGTTCGTCATGTCCGCCTATGTGCTGTCCGTCCAGCCATATCTGTGGCACAGTCTTGGCAGCAGGAGCAGCTTCTAACAGAGCCTCTCTGGTGGTCCACTCTTGATTCTCAGTCAGGATCCTACCATCTTTACCGTTCACAGCTATGATCTTTTCTTCATACGTGATGCCCTTCTTATTAAACAAGGCCTTGGCTCTGGTGCAGTATGGACAGTTGTCTTTGGTATAGATGATTGCATGCATTAGAATATCCCCTCGATTATTTATTGGTATGTGTAACGTGGCTTAATGAACCATCAGTGTTATTATGTATCCAAACAGCCCCGTCTGGTACGGGCCAACCGGCATACTCATAATGCCAGGCCCAGCGTGTAACATATACCACTGTTGGTTCATCGCTGCGCACTATGCCAAGCCCGCTGTCTATCACTGCCTTGGCAAAGTATCTATCGCTCCACAGACGCTGACCGGGTTCAACTATCCAACTGGTCATAGCAGACAGTGCTTTTTTGGTGAGGAACCAACTGTTGGTATCGACCATGTTCTCGCCGTTGCTTTCCACACGATCAACATACATCTCGCGATCGTCTTGGCTGTGTATCACGCGAGTGGCTATAACACCATCTGCGCCGCTCTCACGCAGTATGTTGACCATGAGTTCTACATGATTGGGTTTGAGATAGCAATCAGCATCAATGAATCCCACCGCATCGTAGCCTTGGCTGAATGCACTTAGTGCTGCCAGGGCCCGGGGTGTTGCACCGGCATCCGCATGAGCTTGGGGTAGCTTGTAGTGATCCACATCTAACTTGTCTACCATGGGATGAGGATTACCATCGCTAACCATCATGTGGCGAACGTTTGAATAGGTCTGAGCTATCACGCTATCGTGGCACCTGCGCAGTATCGCAGCATCCTCAGTGTGATAGGGTGTGACAATCGCCACTCGCATCAGAGTCTACACCTTTGGTTTTTTAGATTTTTCAATATATCCTCGACCTCTGACAAATCCAGTTGGTATAGCTTTAATTCCAACTTCCCAATCAAACAAGCGCATCTGCTCTCCGGTAGTCTTGTTGACAAACCAAAGCATGCTGTCGTGTTTTTTCTTGGCATTGAATTTCTCACAGAATACTTCAAATATATCTCTACCATCAAATCTATATGTCTTTCTCAAAGTAGGAATATCATGTTCTGCACAATACCATTCCCATTTCTTAGCTGATATCTCAAAGCTAAACTGATTACAGAATCTCTGTCCGTGTTCTATGATATCAGTTTCGGACAATCCGCTGTTGTTGGCATTTTTGTCCTTTCCGTTAATTATTTTCAACAGTGATCTAGTATCAGCTGAATGTTTCTTTGGCCCATATCCACCTCTGGCCTTCTGTAGATCGGCTCGTTTCTTTCTTTCTGTATAAGCGCGTTCTGCACCATATATCTGTTCATAGTTCATGCCTTTGTGATTAGGCGGTCTAGCAGATAAACAAATATTAGTCAATATACCGTGAGATTCGTAACCTTTACGACCATACTTAACAATTAGATCTTCTTCCATGTTATATGCCATAGACTCGTCGATTATGTCTTCGGCTAGATATTCTATTCGTGGCTCCATACCAGCTGCACGAATAGCAGCTATTTTGTTTTCTTTGTGCTCATTCCGTGTTTCTGGTATAAGCCATAGATGAGTTTTTGCTCTCCTACCTTTGCCCTTGCCTATGTAGAACGGTAATTCATTGCGCGGATCAATTAGTGCATAAACATAATACATATTTTCAGTCTCTTGTGCGTTGTATTTAGCAAGAGACTGAGAATATATGTTACGATTTCTGATAACTTGTATACCGTTCGTTAGTTTAGAAAACACATTAAATGATCGATTATCAGCAAATGGTGTTATGTCAATTAACTTACCTTCTGTAGAACACCAAACAGAATGCAGTATAGCCTGGAATCCCCATGCACTCTCAAGCATGTAATATCCCAATGTTCTGGTACCACCATAGCTGGTGATATAAGCTTCTACATTAGCATGACATTGATCGACGTCGCAGCTCGGATCAGGCAACACAGGAACAGTCTCTATCCAATCGCATCCTATTGCTTTGGCAAACGGAGCTACGATTTTTATATTGGGTATATCCCAAAGTTTCACAAGCTGAAGCCTTTGAAACTATCAGAGCCCACGTCTTGTTTGGTACCGCCGCTGACGTAAGAACTTATTTGTGTTTGCTGCGGTGCCACTTGAACTTCGCCGCCAGCTATCCACTTCTGTGTCCAAGGTAGGGGATTTGAACCTCCCTTGTACTTGCTGGGCAATCCCACGGCAGTCATGCGCTTGTTAGCAATCCATTCCACATAATCGCCCAGCAGCTGATTGTTCAGTCCGATCATGCTGCCATCCTTGAACAGATATTCTGCCCAGCGTTTCTCTTGATCCACAGCATCCTCAAACATCTTCACTGCTTCGGCTTGGCATTCTACTTCAATCTTGGCATAGTCTGGATCATCCTTGGGTAGGATCTTCAGCAGCGTCTGTGTGCTGGCCAAGTGAAGGTTCTCGTCTCGTGCGATGAACTTGATGATCTTGGCATTGCCTTCCATCTTCTTGACTTCGGCAAAAGCCCAGCTGCAGGCAAAGCTCACATAGAAGCGCACGCCTTCTAGAATGTTCACGCTCATCATGCACAACCAGATCAGCTGCTTGTGGCGATAGGCATCATATCCAGGTCGAGGACCAGGCTGAGCCAGCAGGTTGTTCATGGCAATCAGCTCGTCGTAGTACTTGCTGATGTCACCTGCGCAGTCCACGATCTCAGCAATGTCCATGAGCTCGTCAAAGATCTTGCTGGGATTGCTGTAGACATTGCGAATGATGTGAGTGTAGCTGCGGCTGTGGATGGTCTCACTGAACGTCCAAGTGGTGATCCAGTTTTCCAATTCTGGCAAGCTGCAGATAGGACCAAATGCCACGCTGGGTGCGCGACCTTGCACGCTGTCCAGCAGTATCTGCCGCTTGAGGTTGCTTGTGAATATATGCTGTTCGTGCGCAGTAAGGTCCTTGAAGTCTTTGGCATCCTTGAAGATATCAACTTCGGTAGGTAACCAGAAAAACGATAATTGTTTCTCTGTGAGCTTGTCCAACGTCTTGTACTTCATGGTATCATAGCGCTGTATGCTCACTCCACCGTTGGGATCAAGGAACGCTAGGCTCTTGGTATGGTCCGATCGGTTAGCGACGTCAAAAACGCTCATGATTGTTTCCTCATCTGTATGTGTTAATTATAGAGCAGGCTGGCTAGATTGCCAACCTGCTTAGATGGTGCAGCTCTCGCAGTCAGCTTCGTCGATCGGTGGTAAAGCACTCACATCCTCTGAGATCAGCTTGGTCACATTGAGCTCTCCCTGACCATCGTAGGTCTGGAAATAATAAAGCTGCTTTCCACCGTACTTGTAGAACATTAACAAGTGGCCCAGCATCTCGCTAAGCGGAATCTTATCATCTTGATAATGCTGAGGATTGTAAGACGTATTCACCGATATGCCTTGGTCAATGTACTTCTGTAGCACTGCGCATATCTTGAGATAACCTTCTGGGCTCTTCTGATCCCAGAGCAGCTCGTACTTGTTCTTGAGCCTGCGGAACTCTGGAACAACCTGCTTGAGCACACCGTGCTTGCTCTGCTTTACGCTAATCAAGCTGCGCGGTGGTTCGATGCCGTTGGTAGCATTGGCTATCTGAGCCGAGGTTTCTGCAGGCATCACTGCCATCAGCGTGCTGTTGCGTATGCCAACTACCTGCAGATCCTCACGCAGTTCTGCCCACGGCATGCGTTCAACATGTGGTACCAACTCGTCAATATCACGCTTGCGTGTGTCAATAGGAACGATACCATGCCCATACTTGGTCTCCTCGCTCTTGCCGCAAGCACCCTTTGTGCGTGCCAGATCAACTGAAGCTTTGATCAAGTAATAGCTCATAGCTTCCATGTATTCGTCAACCAATGGCAGTGCTGCGGGATCGCTATAGCTCACGCCATTCTTGGCTAACCAGTAGGCAAAGTTGATGATACCCACGCCCAGAGGCCGGCGGTTCATAGTGCTACGATAAGCTGCTTTGACTGGATAGCTTTGGTAATCAAGAAGATTGTCCAGCGCCATCACTGCTAGCTTGCAGGGCTTTTCAAAGTCTGCTGGACTACGTATATTGCCCCAGTTGATGGCGCTCAGCGTGCAGAGGCTGATCTCGCCTTCTTCATCATTGAAATCATTCAGTGGCTTGGTTGGCAGATCGATCTCAGCGCAGAGGTTGCTCTGCTTGATAGGAGCAATGCTTTCGATGAACGCACCATGTTGGTTAGCATTGTCCACGTTCTGTAGATAGATGCGGCCAGTATCCTTGCGCTCCTGCATGAAGCTGCTGAATAAGTCAATTGCCTTTACTGTCTTCTTGCGCAACTTCTTGTTGCGTTCTGCGTTCTCATATAGAACCCTGAACTTGTCCTGATCTGCGAAGAACGCATCATACAAGCCAGGAACATCGCTGGGAGAGAACAGCGTGATATCGCCGCCTTGTATCAGGCGTTCATAGAACAGCTTGCTGAACTGCACACCATAATCCATGTGGCGCACGCGGTTGTCTTCTGTGCCGCGATTGTTCTTGAGCACCAGCATCTCTTCGACTTCCAGATGCCAGATTGGATAGTAAAGGGTAGCTGCTCCATTGCGTACACCACCCTGTGAGCAAGAACGGGTGGCCGCCTGGAACAGCTTGTAGAACGGTACCACGCCTGTATGGCTGGCATCACCGTTCCTGATTGGGGAACCAATAGCACGAATAGACCCAGCACCGATGCCGATACCAGCCTTTTGGCTAACGTATTTGACCACTGCACTGGCAGTGGCATTGATGCTGTCCAAGCTGTCGCCAGTTTCGATCAAAACGCAAGACGAGAATTGGCGCTGTGGGGTGCGCACGCCTGCCATGATTGGTGTTGGCAAGCTGATGTCGTGCCTGCTGATAGCATCGTAGTAATCATGTATAACGTTCAATCTCGTGGGCTTATCATGGCGAATGAACAGCGTGGCTGCGATCAGCGCATACGACATCTGCGGTGTTTCCTTGATCTCACCGGTAACGCGATTCTGCACCAGATACTTGCCGCGCATCTGCTCCATTGCCACGTAGGTCAGGCTGGCATCGCGCTCATGATCGATGAAGCGATTGATCGCGTCCCATTCGCCTTCGGTGTACTCTTCCAACAGTTGTGCGTCATAAAATCCGTCGGCAACGTTCTTCTTTATGAGATCAAGTATGTGCCACGGCTTATAATCGCCATAGACTTCCTTGCGCAGATGGTAGTTAACCAAGCGTCCAGCAACATACTGATAGTTAGGTGTTTCTTCGCTGATCAGATCAGCCGCAGCCTTGATCAGTGTTTCCTGTAGATCCTGGGTTTTAATGCCACTATAGAATTGTATCTGGCTGCGGATCTCTACTTCACTAGCACTAACACCTTGGATACCCTCAGTTGCCCAGAACACTACTTTGTGCAGTTTTTCAATGTTCAGTGGCTCCTTGCTACCGTTACGTTTGGTTACCAGTATCTCGTTCTTAGGTGAAGTGGCCATGATCATCTCTCTATCTTTCCCTGCTATTGTATGGTGGACAGTTGCTTTCAGCAACAGGTATATTTAACGCAAATGTGGGTTTATGACAAACCTATGATACCACTAAAAACCCTATAAATCCTTGGAAAAATTACCATTATTTGGCAGATTTTTGACAAAATTAAACGCGAGCATCCAACCTGTTAACTATTTGTTGGCGCAGAATATTCGCTTGAAATCCTTGTTTAATATCAGCACATCAGGCGTAATGTAATTTCAGCTGCGAGCTGTCAATTTCATAGAAACCGCGCTTATGCAAATTATATTTGTACATATGCATAAAGCACATATCTGCGATCTCATATCCGTCGATGATCTGATCGCGATCATAATTTAACAACCAACGGCCGTCGACGACACATACTAACCGTTCCCAGCTTTCTTTTTTGTTACGCAGCATTGCTAGCATCAATCGGTTAGCTGTCCAAACCTTGTCGTCACTTAACAACAATGTATAGAACATCCCAAGGGCCAATGTATTTGTATCCAAGAGTTTAGTATCAACCAGAGACCACGCATCGGGCCAAGTTGCGGTGTTTAGATAATCCAGATACGGACTGCTGATCGGAGCACGATTCCAAAACTCAGAAACTGCATTCAATTTTGCTAAATCTGCACTGTTATCAGATATAGATTTGCGGAGATCTTTCCAATGCTTTTGTAGCTGTTGTGGATGCAATAGGAATGGGTTATCTATCATGCGTAGGCTGTTAAATGCCAATCATAGTGCCCAATAGGTCTGTATCCACAGCATGCTTCCAGGTATAACACCAGTGCTGGTGTAATTAACTGTAACTACACCGCTAACAATGCTAACAGAGAACACTACACTAGCTGTATTGTTGAGGTCAACAGCCGAATCAATCAAATTGGCTGCTGTGCCATCTGATATCATTGTTATCCTGCCGGATTTGGCATATGTTCCCAGATGTACAGAATAATCTATAAATGCACTAAACGTAGTTGCACCCGTTGTATTCCAACTGATATTAGTAGGCGTGTTAGATTGATTTGGTAGTAGCTGAGTAAGATGAGGAGTAGGAGTATTGTTTACCACCTCAGTTTGCGCCGGGTCAAATATTACATTTTTACCCGGGCTACCGTTTGATATCCTAAGATCTCGCGATGTAGCAGTGAAATTATCAGCTATGCTTTGGCATCCTACGGTATTAGCTGTAAAAACTATGCTAGGATTTACACCGCCGCCTACTGTGATATAATCATTACCAATGCTGCTAATTGCTCCGTTTGTATCTGCATACAAACCGTTGTGGTCGATCTGCTCTATTACACTATCGCGCAAGGTTATATAATTTGGACTGCCATAGATGTTAGAGGCCAGATATACACCGTTATATGATCCATATAACGTGCTGTTCTGAATGTTTACCTTGGTCACAGGATCTATTATTTGTATTGCATTAGCTGCATAAAGTACAGTAGTGTTGAGTATGTTGATATTACCGGTGAGTACTGCACCACCAAGCGATTGGATATCTATACCATTATTACCATTGCCTGCGCCACTGCCAGGTGTCCATGAATTGATCAGCTTGGCATTGTTGATAGTTGTATCAGTACAGCGTTGTAGCATTATGACCGGATTTTCTTGTAGCACGTCGGCGCTACCATTCACGGTCATACCATCAATCACGATATATTTTGGCAATATTGCGTTATTGGTACCGATATTTGTGCCAGACTGTCCCAGGCTGTCTGCGGTTGCGAAGACCGGACCACTAGAACCAGTATTGAGCGTGATCTGAGTCTTATCAATTCCCTCGCCTATCAAAGAGATATACGGATACACCAATATTGTAGAGCTTATTAGATAGTTGCCAGCTGGAAAGAATATTTGGTTTCTGCTCATTAACGCACTGTACGGCGAATTAGCTATCCTATGCCACTCGTCTGCTATAGCATTTTGTATCGCTACTGTATCATCGGTTACACCGTTGCCGGTAGCACCATAATCTTTGACATCAAGGTAATCATTTAATATGCTATTTAGAGTGCGCACAGTAGGGCTACCGGCTATGGCAGTATTTGCAGTTACTCCAGTATATCCTTGATATGTATGAGTTATCAGCTCGTCATTGGGACTCCACTGCGTAAGTATCTGGCTATTACCAGTATATGCATTACCGTTGCCTATGAACAGCTGTCGCGTATCGAGGCACCAACCAAGTTCTGCTTCGTTGAGGTTAGCAGGCAAGTCTGCAAGCAAACCCCTACGATGTTGTAGTCGGCTGATAGATACTATGGCCATTGTGAGACAAACTCCGATTGTGCGAGATATTTATCGCAAGCTAGGTATAAGTCTTTTTGTTCAAATGGTATCTTGGTTCATGGTACAGCTCTAACTGATCTAATATCACAGACGGACGTTCACCAAAATACATGTAGGTGCATTCGCCGTGCATTACGCTTTGCGGAGCTACTTGATTTATATGCGTTGCTAATGTAACAAGACTCTGCCGCATCTTGTTCATTCCGTACTGCAAGATGTTTCGCCTAAAGTAGAAGATATTGTTTAACCATAAGAAATTTACCTTAGTAGGTTCGATGTGTGCAGCAAGACTCATCGGATCGTCTACTATGTTACATTGATGATAATGATGCTCTAGATTGCGGAATGAATTCCATGCGTTAGCAAATTCATCTTCTGTTCCAAAGGAAGCAATCAAATCGTTTAATTGCCGCAGGCTTCCGTTCTTTGGCGTTTCGGTAGGTAATATATTTCCCCAACAATAGGTTTCTTCGTCGTCGCAGTTAGGATCGTATTCCTTGATAAAGTTGTAATAATCTCTACCATTCCAATTTTGGTGTATATGCTGCCAAATTTCAAGAGACTTATTATTTCTATCATAGGTGTGTATCTTGCAATTCTGAGATGCTCTACGAAAATGCCATTCAGCAAAGCTCTTGAACCCGCTTGCGGTTGTCCAGATGTTATCAGGCACTATTCCTGGTGTTAGATATCTATCTACAGAGGTTTCGCCTGTATTGAATAGAAAAATAGCCGACTTCTCATCTGAATCTAAGACCCATCGCATTTGTTCAACAAATCGCTGTTGGGTATCGTTGGCAAACATTTCAAGTGGTTGATGCGGATCAGCTCTCAGTTTTGAAATAGCGGATGCTAAGTTTTTTCCATCATCCTGCGGATAGATATAAATTTTTTCTTTGCGTATATCAATTGGAATGTTTACGATACGCATATCATTTTGCATTGCGCTAGCAATAATATTCCAACCCGGTTTGCGTTTTTGCGTGTCTACATTTCCATAGTCTGTTCTCTGTAACCACAAAGGTGTATAATCGTCGTGTATGTTTTCGTCGCTTCTAGTACACATGGGTAATTGCATGAATCCGGTTTCATGCTCACCCAATTCAGGACGCCCGCATGCTATCCAATTCTTAATGTTTATAGCTATCGTTTGTTCATGCATCCACGGATATTGCTCGTTGGGCTTCCACATGATATGCCCAGAGGCTAACCAATCGTCTTTGCAATGTTCATGCCAATATGATGCTATAGCATAGCTTTTTTTGAGATATGTCCCGCTTGCATAGATCACTAGATGCGTATGGTCTGTGTTATCTGCAGTTGTGTGTAGTAATTCCGATATGCTAGTACCTACCATGGGTGTTATCACGCTATCTAGCGCAAAATTTACCTCTAATAATAAGTCACGAACCTCGCTGTTTGATTCTTGTTTAGTTGTATCTAAGATAGCGTAACAGACATTAACATTTTCATTGAGCATTGATAGATGCCTTGTAGCTATTCGTGATATAGTCATTCCACGCAGAGCCTCTTGCACCGTGCACTATAATATGGAAACGATCTTCATGGCTGTTGTTGTACACAGCATGTACATTACCTATAGCCAACATGTTAGCGGTTCCGTTGGTAAATGGTATTATGCCATGATCTTCCATGATGAATTCGCACCCATCTGGATTATTCAACGCTAGGTTAACCGGCCCTAGCTGCTTCCAATCTACATCAGCATGCGGTAGTATGTAACCACCTGGTTCTAATAGCATGAATCTAACTCGTTCATACCATTCATATCCAAATGTATCTCTGAAAAATCTAGTAGTGATTGGACAAAATTTAGTGATATCGGTCCAATCATATGGAGCCAATTCTCTGGTTGGAAATCCATACCTGTCATGGTTCTCAGTGTGTACACTGCTAATTCCGTGTATGCACAGGCTTCGCCAGCCTTTGTGATTACCAGCTGCCCTGTGATATACAAAGAAATCTTTGAGATTGCGAGCTTCTTGTAACATTTCTGCATGCGGTATATCAAAATCAAATTGCATAGTAAGATAGCCAAGGCTATTCCTAACGCTATTAACATTGATATCTTCTAGCCGAACCTGTTGAGATCTGTGATCTCGCCATTTGTCGAAAAACTGTGTTATCTCTTCTAAATGTTCCATGATGATCTACTTAGTAGCAAATTAGAACACAAAACGTTCATAATAATCAGCCACCTTCTGGCTCCAAAGCAGCGTGCTTTCTTCGAATTCAGCGCCTTCCCAGACAAACTTCTGGAATTCACATTCTCGGCTGCACATCAACACCACAGTAGTCTTGATATCAGTACCGTGTATGTTGTTGTGGGCCATGGCATATGCTGCCAGCTGTAAACGATAGTCCTCAACCCATTCTCGCTTCTTGGGTTTGATAGTGGTCTTGAAATCAATGATAGCAGGTTTGCCCTGCCATGTTCCGACCAAATCAGTGGTACCAGCCCAGAGATTTTCATAATAGAGATGGCTTTCTACGCCCCACACTTCGTCAACATCCTTGAGACCTTCTGTGATCACTGTATCAGCCATGCGTTCTGCCATGAGCCGACCATAGTTGTTTCCACCAGGCCGTTGCTCACCCAGCACATATGCCTCCAAATGGGCATGCATGGTAGTGCCAAGTCCTGCAGATTCTTCGGTGATCTGCTTGGCTTTGTCTTCACCGATGCGCTTCTTCCACGCTATGAGATGTGTCATGTCTTTGGTCTTAGACAAAATAGTTGTAACTGATGGGATCTTGTTTCCCACATCATCCACATACACACGGCCTTGCCCACCACCGTCTTGCCTGTCCAGTTTCTTGTAGGTGTATATGGGATTGTACTTGACCATGTCAGATGGATCTCACTTCTAGTACTTCAGGAATGTAATGCTTGATAAGATTTTCTACACCATAGCGTAATGTAGCCGTGCTGCTTGGGCAACCGCTGCAGCTGCCCTGCAGCTCTAGATATACTATACCGTCTGTGTAATCCTTGAATACGATGTCACCGCCGTCGTTGGCAACTGCTGGTCTTATCCTTTGATCTAATAGTTCCAAGATCTGATTGACTGTGTTGCTGTTTGTTGAACTAGGTTGGTTTGAATTTGTTGATAGATCGATCGGTTCGCTGAGATTCTCAGCGATTATACCAATTATCGCAGATCTGATATCATCCCAGCTTCCAGCGTCTTTGGTTATTGTGACAAAATCTGATCCCAGATATACACCAATTATTTCAGGTATGTTAAACAGCTCATTTAACAGATGTATGTTATGGGTATGTTGATGCGATCTCACATCTATGGTACCGCCGGTAGTTACAGGTACAGTAGGTATGAACTTAATGGCATCAGGATTTGGAGTTGTTTCTGTGTAAATCATCATTGTGTCCTAGTATGTGCTAGATGTTTAGATATGTCTAGCGAGTTCAGGATGATATTTGGCAATCATCATGTCTGCCAACAGTTCGGCTTGAGCATACGACGCAGCTTGATCACCTTGTTTCTTGATATTCTTGAGTCCAAGCTTAACGTCTGGTTTCTCAGGAAGAGCATCTATCTCGTCTACGGTCATGTCCTGCACTCGGGCGACCAAGGCCTGTATGTGAGGTTTCTTGCTCTTTAACAGGTATGCTTCTGGACCATGTAACGTGCTGCGCATGTTACCACTTCACGTTCCACTGGAAAGTATTGTTGGTAGTTGGATTGGTCTGCTGTGTTATGGTATAACCAAGATTCTGAAAGTAATTGATTATGGTACCCATCTGATCAGCATATGGCCGTGTTTGGTTAGGATCCAGAGCATTGCCACCCTGCCATACCTGGAAATAGTCATAACTAGATGGATAAGGTAATATGCTCATAGTACCCGATCCATACCCAATCGTAGCCGTTGCTGTGGCTGCATTGCTGTTTAGATTTTGAGGTGCGCTGATTGATATAGCAGGTGCACTATCATAGCCTTGACCTTGATCAACTATGCTAATAGTAGCCAAGCTATATCCTATTACAGTAGTAGTGCTGGGTTGAGTAGGTTGTACTGACTCACCTGCACTTGCTACTACATTTACCTGAGGCGGACTAGGATAATATTGCCCGCCGTTGGTCACTACTATTTGTTGTACACCTGTGCTGTAAAGGCTGACATTGGCAGTTGCTGCACCTGCAATCGTCACAAACGGTATGCTAGTGTAATTTGCACCATTTTGAGTTATTTGCACGCTACTGATCGTAGTCGGTGTCAATTGCGCAACAGCTGTTGCTCCAAATCCATCTCCTGTTATCGTGACTATTGGCGGTTGAGTGTAACCAGATCCGCCATCATTCACAACAATGCTTGCTACATGCCCGCCACTGAGAATAGCAGTGGCAGTTGCATTAACACCGTACTGACTATCAAAATTTACCTGAGCAAACGTATATCCACTACCAGTGTTGCTTACGTTTACAACTTGTACTGATGTTGCTGTAAGATTCGCAGTTGCTGTGGCACCGCTGCCACTTGTGATAGTTACTGTGGGTGCTGCAATATATCCCACACCGGGTGCAGTAACTACTACGTTTCCAACACTTGATCCACTAAGCAAGGTATATGCGCTTGCGCCTGTACCATTACCATCTGACGGGGTTATAAGCACTGTAGGTGGTGCCGTGTAACCAGTTCCAACGTTTGACAGCAACACACTGTTCAAACCTGCAGTTAGATTAAAGCTAGCTGCTTGACCTGTACCACCGTATGTTGCATTCCCTTGCATTGCTGGTAATATACTGTATAATCCACTCGTAGCCAAGGTATAATTTACAATGGATCCTGCAGAATCAACAACATTTACAATGATTGTAGCACTAGCAGATCCCTCTCCGCCCGATACAATCAGTGTATCGCCCACAACATATTGACTGCCTGCACCACCAATGGCCATAGTTGCAATAGTGATCTGCATGTACACTGTGCTAACCGTTGCGCCTGACCCTGCTGCAACAATATTGATGCTCGGGTTTGATGTGTAAGTAGCTCCGCCATTGTATGTTAGGATGATATTGCCAACTCCTGTTGGTTGCAGATACGGAGTGGCAGTAGCACCTGTGCCGCTAGTTATGGTAATAGCAGGTTGGCTTACATAACCCGAGCCCGGAAACGACATGTTAATGCTGTTTACAATACCAGCAGATAATGTAGTGTATGCTGATGCACCAACGCCGCCGCCACCTGCTATAGTAACCAACGGCGGAGCTGTATATTGCAAACCAGGAGTAGCAACAGATATAGAACCTATGCCCATGGTTAGATCCAAAGTACAACCAGACCCGCCACCTGGACTTACGCTGGTTACTACATTGCTCAGTGATGGTAGAACGCTATATGATCCAGGCGTTGTTAACGCAACAGTTTCTACTGAGCCGCTGCCAAATATGCTTGTAACCGTAGCTTTTGTTGTGGTTGTGCTGGTACCACCAATTACGCTTAGTACATCGCCTACTGCATAATTGATGCCATTCTGATTTACCAATGCTAGCACAGTAGTAAATGTAGCAGCACCTGCAGTAGCGCCGCTACCCTGTGCGACTATCTCCACCGATGGTGGATAATGATATCCATTACCGTTTGATCCAACTACAATATAACTGATGCTGCCATATGGTGCCAGATATGCTTGTGCAGTAGCATTAACCGTGGCATTTCCGCCACTAATGGTAACCGTAGGAGTAGCTGTGTATCCGTTACCCTGATCAGTAAGTGTTATGCTGGTCACCCCGCTGCTCAACGATATGTTTATCGGACGCTTGGCTAGAGCAGCTTGCTTGCTTGCTGCTAATCTTATGTTATTTTGGTCTACGAATATTACATAGTACAACGTGTTCATCGCCAATGGACTCGGCAACTCGCCCGTACTGTTAACAAACACAGCATCGCCTGTATTATATGGATGATTGGGCACTTCGAATGTGCTAGTCATGTCATCGATGTTATAAACAGGCTCGTTGACGCCATAATTTTGTGTCATTGTCGTGCCATTGTTTATTAATGCGTTATAGAATCCGGTGCGCACTGATTCCAATATCGCTGCGCTTATAGCAGTACCTTCGTCAAACACGATGCGTTCGCGTATGGGATTCTGCCGTGCATCAGCAGCCGTTATGAAGATCGAGTTAGCCGTGGTCGTGTAATTAGTTGGCATTGCTCACACCCTTCTTAGCTGCCTTGGCTGCCATCTGTGCAACCTTGTCTTCGCTTTGTTTAGCTTCGTCATCCGATGCTTCGCTGTCAGGTAAATCATCTTGTTGTAATATTACTTCTTGAGGTGTTATTCGTTTCACTCCGCTCTTATCCTGGAGTTTGTCCATTACCCAACGAGCATTGGCATCAAAACCTTGATTATGCAGGACGCTTAGGATCTCTGGCATGGGAATGCTGGCCTCATCCTTGCTGCGATAAACGCTGATGAGATCCAGCATAGCGTTCTCTGCTTCTTCTGGGCTGCTAGGCAGGCTAGATATCTCGCTGTATCTCATCAGTGTTCACCAATCACTTGGCTGCTGCGCGGTCAAAGTGCTCTGGATTGATCAATGCAGGCTTTACATCGCTATTGAGCTGTGCCCAATAATCACGAGCCTTTTGATCTTCGAAGAATTTGGTCATGCGCTTACCGTTTTGACCTTCGTACATGACACCGTATGGCTTGGTAGCACGAGCTTCTGCAAAACGTACTGCCTTGCGTTCGTCCTTGATAGCCGCAAACAACTTAGCTTTGCTATCGCTTTCAAGTATGCGAATCTGCTGATTAAGATCAGCAGCCATAGCAACGCATGATGCGATCTTCTTTTCGAGAAGATCACCTTCAATGCCTTGCCCGCTCTTTAGAAGATCTTTAACCTTGCCTTCTGCTAGGCGTTTGGCAAATTCTGCACGATGTTCTGCTAAATCAGCTTCATACTTGCGCTTGCCGCGCAGTGCCGTTTCTACAAGCTTACCAGCGCGTGCAATAGCTTCATCGGTTTTTTCGATTTCCTTACCAATCTCATGTGCCTTCTTGATGACCTTCTTAGGAAGATCTTTAGCAGGCTTGTCTGGATCCATACCAGCTGACTTCTTGGCCTGCCACATGCCTATGGCATACGGGCTCTTGCTCTTCTTAGCAGCTTCGTCGACTTTCTTGTCCTTGGCTTTGTCTTTGATAGCCTTGGTCATTGGTTCTTTCTTATCGCCGTCCTTGTCGATATCAAGAAAGTCAGGCTTCTTGCCTTTTGCCTTAGCTTCGTCGACGCTTTCTTTCTTGATGTCGCCCCACTTGTCCTTTTGCTTTGCACGGATAGCAAAATCAATCTGCTTCACAGTCTTCTGTTCGGCAGCTGAACGCTCTTCCTTGTCCATGAGCTTCTTCTTCTTGGCCTTGAGTTCTGCTACGGTATAACCATCCCACTTGCCCTTGTCCTTTTCAGCAGTGTGCATTTCAGTGCCCCACTTCTCAGCTACCTTCTTGCGGCTTTCTGCTAGACCTGGGATCTCTTCTTCACCTGGTACTTCTTTCTTAGCGCGACCAAGAGGCTCTTCGCCACCAGCTGCTGCTGGCATGGTACCCGTACCATCACCCATATCAGGAACTTCTGGTGCAGCTGCACCTGGTTCCATGCCAACGTTTTCGATATCGCTAGCACCCTGTCCAGGTATTCCGCCGCCTTGCAATGCTAGCACTGCGTCGTCGCTCTGATCCTTGGCTTCTTGAGTAGCTGATAGTAGCGACTCGAGCTGGCTCTTCATGACATCGTTGTAAGCGTCAGCAGCTTCTGGACCGAACTGTGTCTTCATGGTATCAACTAATGGCATGAGGTCATCAACACCCATGCGTGCCACCTTCTCTGCCATGCTCTGTAGGTCATCGCTGATGCTCTTAGCAGCTATCAAGGTCTGTGCCTGCTGTAGATCCTGTTCTGGCGTCTCAGCAGCTTCGCGCAATAGGCGCGCTACCAATCCATAGCGGCTTTCTTCTAGACCAACATCTTCCCCAGCATGACGTTCAAATGCCTTGTAATCTAGGAAATGTTTAGCACTGCTGATACCACCGCTGGCCTTGGTCAGCTTCATAGCTATCCAGCCTTCGAGGTGATCACCTGGTTGTATCATTTGGAACAGCTTGATGCTATCTTCAACGATGCTAAGCAGGTTCATGCGTGCTATGCTACCGCTGGTCTCACCTAGTTCGTCATCACCGCCAATGTCTTCGTCATCCATGCTGTAATCAGCCATTGGTGCATCTTCACCTAGCACACCAGGTTCGGCATGCATATAATAGTCCATGTAGTGATAGATCTTGTCCAAATTAGCAGCTGCCATGGTCAAGCTAGCAGCTATCCAAGGCTCGATCTCGTCTTCTTTGCGGATCATCTTGAGCATGTCCATGCCATACTTGGCATTGCGATAGAGCTCGCTGCGTGCCATGCTAGCTTGATAATCATGATGCTGCATGTGTTCTTCGTTGAGTGCTCGTGCTATCCTGCTAGTCATCTGTTCGTTCACCTTGTATGTTTTTCCGTCAACTTCAAACTCATCCTTGTGTGCTGCTTTGGCTGCTGCCAGTGCGCCAGTGAATTCGTTGCCTTCGTCTGTGATTTCTTCACTAGCAACCTTCTTGATTTTACCACCGCGTTGTAAGAAATCTTGTATGGCATCAGAGGCTGTAGCCCTAAGTTCTTCTTTGCTATTTCCATCACCCGGCGTCCTGTCTATCCGGTGAAGCTTACGGTCTCTGTTCATCTTAGAATCTGCCCAGCTGCGTGCTGCTCTAGCCATAGCCCTCGGAGATGGCATTTCATCTAATGTTTCTCCACCTGCAACGCCATACTTCTTCATCAATGCTGCTAGCTCTGGATCCATATCGTGCGATGCTGCACCTGCATCTGCCATATGTGCTACAGTTTCTTCTTCAACTGGCGCGCTTTCTTCGGTCTTTTTAGCATGATGCTTGTCGTACATCTTGTGACCCATGCGCAGTGCCATGAGGTTCTCCTTGGCCTGCCTGCGATCATCTTCGTCGTCGTTGGTATCACCAACGCGAGCTTCGTAGTAAGCTATGAGATCCTTGAGTGTCTTAGGAGCAAACGGCTGTCCAACTCGCACTAGGTCCTCACCAACACGCCCAAAGCTGTTCAGCATGGCCAGCAATTTGTCGTCGTTGGTATTGGCCTTCTCAGCAAAGTTCATCATCCAACGACCGACCTTTGTTGCATGGCTTTCGTTGAGACTGGATTCATTGCTCTCACGCAAATTCTTAGGGCGGCGCCTTGGTGCTATCTCAGTGAGGTATAAACGCACTGCTTCCATTATCAACATGTGCTTGGTGTATGTGGGATTGCTGTGCCAGCTGTTGAACGCACTCTCGCTGACTATGCTGTTCTTGACTATCTCACTGCTGTCATGCAATGCTGCTAGCTCGTCGATGGTTGACTCATCTAGTGTTAGTTCTGTGTCATACACATGCTTAAGCGTGTGAGCTATCTGGGCGAGCCTGTGCTCTGCACTTGTCTTTACATCATCAACGAACATGGAAACCTCTCCTGGCCAGCCGGCCTTATTGCTTGGATTGCTGGTATTTATTTAGCGATAGCAGGGATGGAATACTGAGTTATTAAAGGCTGAAACTGGTGCCGCAACCACAGGTGCTAGCCGCTTCTGGTATGTCTATGACAAAATACGCTCCGGCTAGATCAGTTTTATAATCTACCACAGCATTGTCTAACATGTCATAGCTGATGCTGTCAATGACCACCGGACCTGATGCTGTTTCTAATATCATATCATCATCATAACGGTCCACGGTCCAACTGAATCGCTTCTCAAAACCATTACAACCACCAGCACGTATTTCTATTCGCGGATCGCCTGCACTGGTAGCACGCAGCTGACCAAAACGTTCTATGGCTTTATCGGTTAGCTTTACCGGCATCTTCGAGGATCGCCTTTATGTCGCGCTTGATGCTTCCAGCAGTATCAAGGGCTTTCTGGAACTTGGTTGCGTAGATATCTTCCTTGATCATGTCACCGCGCTGTTCGGCACGCTTCTGTGCCTGCTTGCTGCTCATGGCATCAATCTTGCAGCTGGTGTAATGATCGTCAAGCTCAAACAATCTGCGCACAGTTGGATTGTTCACATACTTGTGATTGTTCAGCATCTTAACGGCAGCCAATGCTACTTCATACAGAGTGATGTCATTGGCAATCACGATACCAGTACCACTGTGCTCAATGCTATAGTATTGCTTGCCTGCGGCACGTTGCTCGTTTAGATGTATCTCTATCTTGTACTCGCCAACGCTAACACTATTGGTGTCTCTGCGCGTGTGGACTGCCAGCTTGGTATCCTGGTTGCTTTCCATGATCACTTCGTTGGCAACCTTGTTGAGATTCTCCAGCACTCGAGCCATAGCATGTACTTCTGCTTGGCTAGGGCTGCCTGGGCCGCCTTCGGTGCTGAGGCTCTCTGTGACCATCTGATTACCATTGGCACGAGGAGCCGGTGGTGCTTCGCCATTCATTATGGCCATCATGCGGGCCATTGCCTCGCGTTCTGCATCAGTGACAACAGTCATCAGTCTCTCTCCACGTACTCAATATCATTGTATGTATAATAGGTGCGACCGTCAATAAACGCACGGTCTAGCACACCTCTGAACACCAATTGGCGAGCAAGCTCTTGCTCGCGCTCGTTCAGTTCCCTGCGAGGCAGCGGAGCGCCATGTCCGCGCACACGTTCGCTGACCAGCATCTCGTCATTGCTGACTGGCACCATCAATCCGCCTGTGATCTCAAGGAACTTCATTCTGTTGCTGCTGTCCCTGCTGCTGGAGCTGCCTTGGCTTTGGTCATGTCCTGTGCGCTCTTGATGAGATCGGCTCCCATTACTGCTAAGGCATTTAGTTCTTGTTGCTTCTGCTGTCCCGCAGCAGTCTGCGGAGGATTGGCTTTGACGCTACCGCTTATTGCGCTTAGCAAGCTACCTATCACATAGAAGCGTGCTGCTTCGGCATTTCCCTTGTACTGCGGCATGTTTTCAGCTTGTGTTACAAGCTTACCCAACATGTCATTGCCCATGTCTTCTACCAGCGTTTCTTCCGCAATAACTGCACCGCTGTTTTCCAAACCAGCTAGCTGCATCATACGGTTTAATGCTGGCATGGCCTGGACACCGCCTAACACACCTTCTTGGATGCGCTTGCTTATCTTGGTCTCATGTACCATCTTGAGATTTCCTTTGTCAATTATGCCCACAGTATTGCGCGGACCTTGTGCGATGCGCACTTCAGTTGATCTACCTTCGTATATGACCTGTTCACCTACCTCATATTGAGGTATCAAGACCGCACTTGCGATCTCTCCTTGGCTGAGATGATGTTTCGCTTGGCGGCTGAAACGGTCAGCAGTGGTCTCATAGAGTCCTTCTGCGCCGTTGAGATCTACCTGTGCGAATTTCTTGAGACGTCTCATGTCATCATCCTCCGAGGTTATGGTACGTATGAATTCAAGCATTGGGGTCTGCGTACCTTGGTTTCTTTATGGGGAACATTGGCTTGGGAAGCTTTGGCAGGTCGCGCTGTGGGCCAACCTCACGATCAACCTTGGCAAGCTGGCCATCCTTGCGGACCCAGGCTCGCTTGATGCGCTTGACACCCTCAAATACTTCATCCAGCAGCATTGCTTGCTCTCCCCAGTGTGATATTTAGTGCTTATTCATGCGAAAGGGCACCCGGAGGTGCCCTTTCTGTGTTAGTACCCTGTGGGGTTGATTTATTAGATCAAGCTGCCTGGGAGCATCATGTCCAGAGAAGCCATGATGTTGCAGAGGCTGGTGCTGCTGGTGTTGAATGCAGTCACGTATGGTGCAACAGTGTTGGTTGTTGCAAACGTGCTGTTTACTGCAGCTGGGCTGCTGTTGCTTGAACCGCTGACAACCTGACCACTCTGGTTATCATAGCAGAGCAAGCCGTCAAGACCGCCATACAGCGTGTTGCTGCTGAGGATATTGTAACCATTGACATTGGTGTTATCAGGAGTTGTGGCAACTGCACCAGTACCATAGTTGTAATAACCATTGAGCTCCCACTCATTGTTCTTTTCAGTGCTGATCGTAACAATGGTGAAATTGACGGTTGAGTTGTATGTAGAAGTACCAAATATGCTGGTTGGAGTGCTGATGTTGTTGGTATAACCAGCATCTGCCCAATATGTAGCATTACCATTAACTGGATTGCCGTTAATGGTCTTGGTTGCAAAGTAGGTAGCGCCAACCTGCACTGGGTTGCCACGAGCAGCGAAAGCATTCACGAGAATGTTCATGTTCTGCTGCTGATAGAATGCATTGAGGTAGGTGTTTAGGCTGCTGTAGGTTGTTGGTACACCTGCACCGTTGGTTACAGTGACATTAGTCCATGTGCCAAGGGTAGCGTATGTCTGGTAACCAGGAAGGTCAACAACTGGAGTGTCAACATTGGTCTGGCTCATTGGTACCACGGTAGCGAATGCCCACCATGTTGGCTGTCCACTGAGGAACGAACCAGCCTGGTAATTGCCATTTACTTGATCGGTCATTTTCTCTCTCCTTAAGAGTTAATGCAAAATTGTTTTGCTGAGATTATTTATACCGCCTGTTAGATTACTTGCGTTTACGGGTTTTCTTGGTCTTCTTTGGTTTTTCATAGGGAATGTAACCAAAGAGACTTGGGCGGCGATTGACGTTTCCCATGGGATTGGCTATGCTAGCCACGCTACCTGCAGATGTAGCACCACCGCTAGCGCTTTCTGTTATATCTGGGAATTCTCCGTTTTTCTTGATTAGATCTCTGATTCGCATAGGTTCAATCCTTCTTCATGAAGTGAGGTCTGTTTACAAGCTTGATCTTGCCGCTGGGGGTATCAGCAACATAGCCCTCATGTCCTGGAACATCTCGCAGATCGGCCTTGACTGTGGTGCCAACCTGTGTGTCAACGCTGCGTCGCAGCATGTCTTTGAGGTTTGTTAGCTTGTCTGCTACCATCCAAGTTGCACCATAACCCTTGGGATTATCGTTGATCCAGTTTAATAGATTCTCGCGCTTGCGATCGGTTAGATCTTTGGTATTGCTCTGAGCCCAAGATATGAAGCCGTTAGCTGCATCTTCTAGACCATGCGTACCGGCATAAGCTCGGCTGTTAACGTATTTCTTCATCAGATCTGGCAGATTGGTGAGCTGTCTTGCTGCTAAACTAGCCTGATCGAGAAAACTGTCTATGCTAGCGCTGTTGCTGTTGATGAAACTGCGCACAGTCTTGATAGCAGCAGTTGGTAATGGTACACTTTCGAGATCATGTATCTCAGGACTCATGATCACCAAACCAGGGACTTCTTTCAACCCTGTGCTGGCAATATCACCTATCGCATGCGGCTCGTCGTCCTCTTTGCTATCAAATCTGCTGTGTACCACTATACCGGCCTTGCTAGTAGCGATGCGCTTGCCAAGAGGGCTATCAACCGGTATGCGATAGGTTATCTTATTAGGTTTAAACACATAATAACCGTCAACCACTGGCGGTATTTCAGTCCAAAGCACGTCACCTTGCAGATATTCTTGTTTGTCATCCGGCATGGCACGTTCTAGTTTACCATACAATCCTGCTATGCTCTTGGCATAATCTTGCCTGCCAGGATCGTCGGGCTTGCGCATAAACAGCATGGTATTGAGATCACCAGCACTGCGAGGCATACCACCTGGCTTCTTGCTGCGGAATCCACTATTATCAGTGAGAGTAAAGCCATCTGCATCTCTACCAAAGATTATGGCTGGGCTGCCATCCCACTTGATGGTCACAGTGTGCGGCTGTTCAGCAGCATGAACGATGGCATTGAGAGCACGATTGGCGCCAGCAGAACCTTCTTCAAACACCAGGTCTTCTGGATGATCTATTCGAGCCTTGGCTTCTGTTATGAACCAACGCTGAGGTATTACAATGTCGCTGTGCCTCAAGATCTTTTCTTCCTATTATCTTACTGGTTTAGCAGCAGCCTGCGTGTATGATGGGTCAACGTGGCTTTTTATTGCTACTGGTTTAGGTGCCTGAGGTGATTCAATCTTTTGGCTGAGTTCGGCGTCTATGTTTTCAGGTGCTTCACTGCGAGTGTCACTATCTAACCATATGCGATCACCGGCTTTGCCAATGCTTAATTCGTAGGTCTTACCGTTACTTGCTTGTAATTTCATGCCTTGTACGGCAGCAGGCGCATTAGCAGCATTAGCTTTCTCAGCCTCCTGCGCGTTAGTCAATAAAGTTTGTAGATATGTGATGGCAGCAGCCTTACCTTGCTGTGCGTATATCTGTTTTACCTTGGCATCCTCTGCAGGATCTCCGGTGTTTACTGGCAGATTATCTGCTGCAGCCTTTGCCTTAGCCCTAGCATCGCGCTTACGTATAGCATCCTTGGTCATGCTTTGACCACGAGGCACTGGTATCTTCTGTGCACCATATGCTGCAGCTAACACATCAGCAGGTACTCCTGCCTTAAGCAATATACCATGCAATGCATTGCTGTCATCGGGAGAGCCAGCATCGCGCCATGCTTTACCCAGTTTTTCTGGTGTTATTTGTTGTGTTACTTGGCTAGCTTGCGTCTTGGCCCAGTTAGCGATGCTACCGGCAATACCTTTGATATCTGCTTCGCTGAGATTTATGCTTTCAGCTGTAGATATTTTTTCATTTGGTTTAGCTGCCGCAGTAGCACCACCTTGTGCTGCATCGGCTACGCCTCCCCAGAAATCAGCTGCTTTTTTAGCAGTAGCTACTGCCTTGTTATATAGATCTGTGTTGTTACCTGTAACCTTCTTTATTGTGTCAAGATACTCTGGATCGCTGAATACCTGTTCAATGTCGCGGTATATCTTATATTGTTTATCATAATCCGAGTTACGTGCGATATCTAATAGCTTGTTAACTTTACGAGCAGCATCAGATGTCATATCTGTATCAAGGCTGAAAGTAGTGATACCGTTGGTCTGATGCAGATGTTTTACATGCACTAGATCAGCGTACCCAGGAACTTTAGACATGTCAAAGCTCATACCCGGCATCCATTGTGCTATTTCCTTGACACCCCATCCGGCTAAGGCACCTACTGTACCAGCACCAGCACCACTAGCTAGGCTCTTGCTGAGGCTTTCACCCTTGAGTAATTCGTTGCCAGTCTTGAGAAGTGCGCCTACTATGCCTGCACCAACACCTCCTGTAGCAACTGCCGCAGCTGTAGTCAGCACACCAATCACAGCTGCTCCCATTATTGGATGCGCTTTAGCTAAACGAGCAAGCGATGTAGTGTATTGCACTATTTTGCTATCATCGCCGCCTAGCTTGTTAACCAGATTGGCTTTAGCACGTTCAAATGCAGCATCAAAATCCTTTACAGGTTTGGTATCCTTGATGAGATCGTGAATCTTAGCTGTAACATTAGACGGTAATGCTTTAGCAGCTAGTTTAGCACCTTTGGCAGCAACACCTGCAACTTTACCAGTTGTGGTCTTCATGTCTTTAGTACGAGTAGCAACATCACCAAACAAAGTATTGATCTGTTCAGGACTTAACTTAGCTTCAGACAGCATGCGCTGCCACTCTTGCAAGGGCTTAGCAACATCATTATCCCAGCGGCTCAGATATGCTTCTAATATAGGATCGCCATAAGTTTCAAATTCATGTGCATTCATGGCAAGTTTCCTAGTGCTTGTAATGTTGCATTTATAGATGCCACATTTAATGCAGGTGCTGGTTGTGTAGCTTGCGATGCTTGACTTGGCTGTGCGGCTTGTTTATAAACCTGTCTAATAGCTTGTGGATTATCAATCTCGGTTTGATGCGACGGATCTGATAGATAGTCTATTTCCATCTTACGTATAGCAGCAATACCAATTAGCTTGTCTAGTAGTATCTCAGCTGCTTTGCCATCTCTGACACCCCATACGCTCTCCAGGGTATTGTCCTGGTTATTGATATCCTGTACCGTTACAGGTTTAGCAGTGGCTATCTTGCCTTTTTTTGCTAATGCCTTCAATATACCTGCGATGTCTCCATCCCCTAATTTCATGATATTTTTCATGAACAAGTAGGGAGCTCTAGATTCAAGCTGCTGCAGTGTCTTAATCGTTATTCGTTTATTGTCGTTGTCAGTGTACCTGCCAGCTATCTTGAGCATCTTATTGGTGAAATCTTCAGCATACGCTGTCATTTCTTTTTCACCGCCGGCCATCTTGCTGTCGGCACTAGGTACTATTGACCTAAACCATGTTCCAACTTTCTGGAACATGCCTTCCTCTAGATTAGAATTAACAGGCGCAAACTCGCTGGCTCTCATCGCTCGCTGCCTCGTAATTCTTTGATCTTTCTACCAAATTTACGTTGATCTTCGCTCATTATACTGCGATGCAATCGCTTAATAAGATCGTTGGCATCTTCTTCTGGATAGCTCTCTCGTATCAGCTGCACAAGATTGATAGCACTAGCAATGATGTGACTAGCTCGGCTCTCAATGACCGTGTGTTTGCTCTTGGCAGGGACGAACTTATCCAGTTCGTCGATGAAGCTGTTGATCTTGTCAGCCATTGGGATCCTCATAGTAAGCCAATTATTTAGCTATAGCCAGACTACCGATAAATACCTTTTGTAAACGATCCGGAGCACGCCATGAACATCACACTGCAATCAGACGCTATGCGAGAATTGATGCGCCGCATAGAAGAAGCTGCTCCAGCAGATAGTGGCATATTAGGCGACAACACACCAGCTACAGATGCAGCTGAACCTGCCGAAGAACCAGCTGCTGCTCCGGAAGCTGGCACAGAAGATCAACCTCAGGATGATGCAGACATTGAGAAGGTCATGACCGAACCTCGTGATACTGCACCTGAGAAATTTAGCTTGTCTAGTCTGGCAGATGATTTAGGTTTAGAAAATAGCCAGCTGTTCAAGACTGCGTTTAATCAGCTAAGAAGCGGAACGGAACCTACAGATCCAGATCAATTGAAAGAACTAGCAGCTGCTTTCACCAAGCTGATGAGCACAGACTCCAGCAACGCGCAAAAGGTAGTTAATCGCCTGCGTCAGATCTACAAGAAGCCAATCACTAACGCCTAATCAAACTGGTCAAGCTGCTGAGCTGACCTAGACTCTTGCTGATATCCACTCCGGGTCTAGCTGCTGCTGGCGTATCGCTCATGCCCTTGGGCGGTGGATTGAGATTCTTCCTGCGCAGGTCATTGAATACATCTGCACCGGCGCCGCCTCCCTGCAACATGCTCTGCTGTTCCTCATCCAAGTCAAATATCTTCAGCGTGTTCTGATCAAAGCCCAGATATACCTTGCTGCCCACGCCACTAGAACTGCGTGTCTTCAAGAACTGTATCTGATACTGTCCGCGCTCTTTCATTGCTGCGCTGGCAAAGATTGATATCACGTTATCTGCTGTCTGGATCTTGGATATACCACCCGAGATCATGCTGTGATCATGTTCTTGTTCCTGCGTGGCACTGCGATTCAGCTGCGATGCTGTGACACAGACCATATTGCGTTCAACTGCCAGACCACGCAGTTCTTCTGTGACGAACTTGTCCTTGATGAATAGGTCACTGGGATTGATCTTCTTATTGTTAGGGTACAGCAGATCCAAATAATCCACCACGATCACGTCACAGCGCTTCTGTGTTTCAATCTCATAGTTCTTGAGATACGCTTTGATATCATTAACTGTGCTGCCCTGTGGTAGCTGCCTAACATGCAAATGTCCACTCTTGCGTTGAGCTGCTTTGATCTTTAATTCAACCGTATCTAAATTGCGGAAGATTTCTTTGGTACCAATGTCAGTTAGCATGGAATCCATACGCATGCTGGTTAAGCCTTCACTCAATTCCAGCGTGATGTAAACCACATTGAGACCATTACGTGCCATGTTGATGCTCATGTTCTGCAGAAACAAACTCTTGCCAACACCAGATCCTGCACACCAGATGGTTATCTCACCTCTGTTGATGCCGCCATATAGCTTGTCATCTACAGTCTTCCACCCAGTCGTGACCTGTCCATTGCGATCCTTGATCTTCAGCAGCCTTGCACGCGGATCTTCAAAGTAATTAGTACCGATGTCACTTTGCAAGCTAACCAATATGGCTTCTCTGACCAACTTCTCAACTTCACCATAATTGCCCCTGTCGATCAATTCAGCACTGGCTAGTACTGCATCTGCCAGTGCACGATTCTTGCAAAATTCTTCGATCTCATCCAAAAATGCATCTTGATGACCAGAACTAATATCGTCAATGCGAGAGAACTCTAATCCAGTTTCAGCATTCACCTGTTCTATCTTGGGGAGTACACGATATTCCTCGCTGTGCTTAAGCATGTAACGCACAGCAGGACGTAGCTTGTTAACGAAGTACTTGGGATTGATGATGTTGACACAGCGTGTAAAGATGTCTTCGCTGCTTAACAGCACGCTGAGCAATAACCGTTGCTTGTCCTCGCCATAATCCTTGATCTCTTCTTTTTCTTCGTTACCAAATCTATCGGCCATACATCATCCCTCTCATCTAAACGTCTTGCGTTTGGTACCAATCTGTAGTGCACTGTTGGTCTTGCTATCTATTATTGTACGCAGAGTAAACAGTTTACCATACCGACAACTAGCATCAGCAGCATCTTTAACATCATCTTCCCAATCAGGAAAGCTAACGCTCCAACCTTGTTCTAATGCTATATCTATCAGGCCTTGGTTGTTGCGTTGTCTATCTGGCAACAGTATGATCTCACGATCAGTGCTGTTTAACCAACTAAGTTGTTGCTTGCTGAGCTTGCTGCCAAGTGCAGCTACACCATCTATTGCTATCGCATCAAATGGACCTTCAACAAGTATGATGTATTTACGGTTACCTTTGTTAATAGCATCGCAGTTAAACAGATATCCTGTCTGCAGATCGCTGTTGTAATACCGCGGTGTACCACTGGGAGGAGTACCAGCATATCTGGCAGTCCAACCGACTATCTTATCACGATAATAGAATGGTATGATGATGCGCTGGTCCAGATTCCACTTGGTGCTGGGCGTCCAATGATAGTCCCAGCCTTCGCCCACAGCTGCGCCTCTGCTGTTGAGATAATCTATGCAGTTTCCAAACTGCTGGCTGAGCTCATCATCTTCCATCACTACCTGTATGGGTCGTGCATTCTCAGGCAGCGGCACTTCCTTGAAGTCATGCACAAAATTCAATTCATTGTGATCATTAACAGCTGTCACACCATTCAGCTTGTTCTGTAGCACTTCTAGCTTGACCTTGCGGATGTCCTCGGTGGGTACACCCATCCAATCCATGAGGTTCTCAAAGTTCCTGCTGATGTTTACATTGTCGAACACGGTTTTGAAACCACAGTTGTAGCAGTTGTAGGCTATGTGACCGTCTGGCAGGATCAGCATGTTGCCGCGCATTCTCGTATCGCGGCTATGCCCTCTGTGAGTACAGCATGGGGCATTGAACATCAACCAGCCACGAGGACTGGTCTTACGCTTCGGTGGTAGATTCTCAGCCACTAGTTGATGCATCAGAGCCATGCCCTGATTATAATATCAATTTAGGATTTGTATAGGATTTTGTTAAACACACCGTCGTTTACGATCAAAGTCGCAAACTGGTCAACGCTAATAGGACTGTCTATGCCGCTCCATACAGGTATGTATCCAAATCTCACCCAATAGGCATTGAGGTCGAAATTGAACAAGGTTGGGCCAGGACCTTGGTTGTTGGTATAATCAAAAGTATACGTCGGATCTGGTCCAGGTTGTAGAGGTATGAAGAACCATTCGCTGGGCATAGGATTATTATTGCTAAGGCTAGCTTGAATGAAAAACTTGCCAAGAAATCTAGTCTGATACACAGCAACAGTGTGCATACCATTGGCCCGTTGTGTCTGTGCATCGCCCGGAAAAGATCCAGTCACAAACATCACATCGTCATTGTTACCTATAGGTGTTTGCGTGAATTGTGCTGCTAAGACTTCTGTAGCTGGTAACATGGTGCGCAGTACACCGTCAAATAGCTCGAAAGTACCAATGCCGCTTTGATTTATGTCTGTGTAGAACAGCTGGCTTATACCATTCACATCGGTGTTCTGTATGCTGTAATTATAATAACCAGCTGTTAGATCTTCTGTTTCGCCCGGATCAAGCGTCAATCGTGCTTTGCCTTGTATGGCAACTGTTACTTCAACGTTCTTGGTCAGTACAACTTCGCCCGTGAGCTGATCCTGTATCGTTGCTTGCAGCGTTAATCCAACAAGATTGATAGGACGCCGTTCATTGTTACGGATAACAAAATCTATGTTATTGGTCACGCCCTTGTAAAGTTTGGTATCATATATGGTCATCGGCCAATTCACCAGTTGCGGGTTCGCATCGAACTGCAGGAGTTGCACGTATTCCTTGAAGCTATAGAGGAAGACCGTTGGCATTTGTTCCTGACATTTTGTTCAATCGACACCTGCTCTATTTATAAATACCCCCACACGCAAATAGGAACATTATGTCAGATACCAAACAGGTGTTACAGGAAAAGTTCCCATTCCTCACGATTATAAGCCATCTAGACAAAGAATATCTGGGTATTGTACAGCATGCAGACAATGCGTTTGTCCACATGTATGTGATGGACAACACCTTTAGCGATGAGATGAAACGAGAGTTTCTAGGATGCGGCGACACATGGTGGTGGGAAAGCAATCGCCAGATCCCAATTAACATGTTCATGCGAGATAGATTCTACGTATTCAAACGATGCCTGAGAATTTTCAGTATGAAGGAAACTGAGATCCTACAAGGTCCTGTAGTAAACCTCAAGGATCTCATGAACAAGCGCGTGAAGCGCAGAACTATTCAGCTGGTTAAGCACACTTAGTCTCCAAGTGTGGTCACTGTGACACGAGCGCGGATAGTGCCATCCTTGTTCACATGCACCTTAAGCGGCTTACTGGCTGCCTTGCGTTCCTTAACATCGGCCTTTTCTTTATCGTCGCCCCACTTTTCAAACTCGTTATGCGAGAATGCAAACATAGTAGCATCGCCTGCATCTGCAATGCGAACATAGCTGATATATTGAGGATCCTTGCCTTCTTCGCGCTCAACTTCTGTCCATACGTTCACCGCGTTCGTAAGATTCTCAACAGTAGCCCAAATCGTTGCGATCAGCTCAGGCGTAGACCGAGGATTACGGAACAAGTAGCCTTTCTTGAGCTTGGTGTTTAGCTTGGCAATGGGATCATACTGCAGATCGGTTCCGACACTGAGGATCGTATCTCCGTCTATGATCTGTACTGATTTGCCGAACATATCGCCGATTACTTGGAATGCTAACTTAGTGCGTGCCATGTGAATGCTCCTCTGATTGCTTATATTAGCATAGATTTAAGATTGTTCAAGCAAAATGTTGGCATGAACATACACCAAAACTGCGTATGAAATTGCGTGCGCCTTCTTGAAACTATAGGTATCTTCGTCAGTTTTGACCCAAATCTCGTTGCGTATGCTGTCAAACCCCTGCGATTCGCACACGCTTTGCAGATGTTTTTTGCCTGGACGGATCAGTGCTAATATCATAGCAATGTGTTCAATGCTGGTTGGACGCAATCTAGCACAGAGGTCGCCATAGTTGCCCAAGTGGAACAGCTTGGCTACAAAGCTGGGATCGGTAAACACTAACCAATCTAGCGATCTTTCCATGAGATTTCTGAGATGTGCTTCATTGCGGACGTGCTCATACACACCTACATTCAACATATCTATCTTGAAGAATCCTCGATCTTCAGCGGCATTGTAATCCAAACTACACAATCCAGTGATAGGGTCTTTGGGTACACTATGGAAATACACCCCTGTGTTATGTCGAGTTATCTTGCCATCTCTGATGATGCTAGCAGGCGTGTGTCTCAATTCACTTAACGCTGCTTCTCTATGCGCAAAATCAATGTCAATGTCGCCGCGATTTAACATGGCTAATCCTACTGCCTATCAATCTTGCCGTCAAGTTGACGCTGGAGCTGTGCCGTCTCTGCCCTGCGAGTTCTCATGCCATTGTTGATCCTATTGATCTCGTTGCGCATCTCTTGTATGACTTGCTCAGCCTGCGCCAGTCTATTTTCTATCAGCGTAACATACGTAGGATCTATGGTGCGAATGCGCTGCCCGTTAACTTCAAACTCGGTGATCATGCCCTGCTTGATCACAGGTCTCTTGGTATCAGTGACTACGATCTCATCATTATCGCTGTTGTCGTACATGCTACCAATATCTGACATCATAACCCTGCTTTCTTGAGAGTGTCCTTGACGAACGTTGTGCTCTCTTTGTCTTTGTTGAGCTTCAGCGACCACTGCGGTGCCGGTGCTATGCCTGCTATCATACTGATCTGCTCCGGTGTACAACGCTTGAGTGCTAGTTCTGCGCTGCTAGCATTATATAGCACCCAGGGACTGATGCGTCCTGTGGTCACCCAGCGTGTCATCTGATTTGCGTTCACTTCTCTAAAGAAATCATACCACTGTAGGTCGTGCTGCTGTGCCCATTCTCGCATCAACACGATGCCGCGCTCTAATGCTTGTTCTGGACTCTCGTTGCGTATTAGGTCTTTGATGTATTCCTCATACACAGTATCATGCGTCCATTTGTCTATGGGCAGATTATTCTTCAACACATAATCTATGAAGCGTGCAGGTTCTGGTGCAGCAGTATCTAAGAGATGCCTGGCAAACTTGCTGAATGCTAGATAGTACTTGCTGTCTATGAATTCCTTATAGGTCTTCTTGTGCTTCTTGCCAGCCACAGCACTGTTCATCTCATAGAAGCGCGACCAGGCCATGAAGGCTATGCGGCCCTGAGGTTGGTCCTTTTGGAACCACCGCCGCTTCTTCTCACACACATGATTGATCAACCTCAGCTCGTCGCTGAATTCCTTCTTACAGAACTCACAGCGGCACTGCTTAGGAATCACGCTCCAGCTTTTTGCCATCCTCGACCAATTCTTTCAGTTCGCTGTCGCTGAGCCCAGCATCCTTGCCCAGCTGCTTCAGAGATTCTTTGTCCAGCTGCGATTTCAGCAACACCAGTTCTTCTGCGTTTATGCTAGGGTACAGGCCCAGCAGGAACTCGTCAACCACCTTGGTCTTGCTCTTGGCGTTCTTGGCACCCACGTAGGGCCTGTACTGCTTGCGTCCTGTGCCAGCTAGACACATCAGCTTGTGCTGCAGTTCTGGATGCTTGCCCAAGCTGAAGAATCCAAGGTTCACCAAGTCATTGGTTGCCAGCACAGCATAGCTTTGCATGGGGCTCTGCGGGCTGAGACTGCTCATGTAGCGCATCAGCAAGAAGGGACTGTAGCCCTTGCGTTCCTCGTCAGTGAGGCGTTCATAGAATCCAAAGTCTCGGGTATCCAGCGCCTGCAGCACTGCATCCAAGCTCAGCTTCTGACCCTGTGTGTTTGCTTTCTTTGCCATGTACCTAGTATACGCTGATTAAACTGTTTCATCAACTGTGTCATACTGTGATATAATAATACCATGGGCCGCCCTTTAACAGACCGATGGATCGGTATTCCCACAGGTGAATCACCAGTGCTGATGCCAGTGATCAACAATCAAGGCCGTGTGGGTCGAGGCTGGATACTCAAGCAGGTTGGCAGTGATAGATTCTTGGTACAGGATTGCGACACTGACGAGATAGGCAGCTACAGGCTCTGTGAATCAGCCCAACCACCCATGTCCGGACTGATGAGCATCAGATTCACTGGTATGGCCTCAGGATTCGCCATGCGCATCACCAGCAGCAAGATCAAGGACTGGCATGGCAACCATCTGGAGTGGAGCATCTGGGGTCCAGAAGCCAACAGGGTACACGTGGTTGACAGCAACCTGACCGCTAAATAACTACTCATAACAGGGAGATATCCGCATGGCTAAAGCACCTGCCGCAGAGGCACCCAAGGCATGGACGCTCAAGACGCTGGTCATCAGCGACCGAGGCGACAAGGTTTGGAACACAGAGACATATGACACCAAGGAAGAGGCCAACGCAGCATTGGCCAGCATGAATCCAGACCAGAGCAGTGTTTATCCCACTGACAAGCAGAGCATAGTAGACAAGATTGGTTCTAGCACCAAGGGAGGTAACTGATCATGGGCAGCAGATTAAGCCAACGCTATTGGAACAAGTCGCTGTGGCAAGCACAGAACAGCCTGTTCCTCGGTTACATAGTGGATACCACGCTCACTGTCACGGAGATGATCAGCGGTTTCATAGAATTGAACACCATACTTGAACCCACGGGACAGGACGACAACACCACTATCACTGATTATGGTACAGGCACAGGAGGCGTTGGTGATTACACCATCAGCTACAGCCAAACCGTTGGCAGTGCAGAATCACCTGTACCATTCACAGGCTATACTGGCAACAGCGCATTCAACAACATCATCATACCATTGGCTAATCTTGGTAATGGTACCACCTATGCCTACATCATACGTCAACTCAGCAGCAACAGCTTCTTGCTTCAAGACGTGTACGACAGCGCCATGCAGTTGCCCTGCACGCTCACAGATAACTATGGCATCCCAAATGTTGGAGACATGTACATAGGCATGATGTGGTACAATGCCGATGGTGGCGAAGGTTACTATCAAGCAGTGGCAGAGCTCAACGACAACACAGTGATTAGCTTCAACAGTGGCTATATCACTGGTGGCGGAGATGGCGGTGAAGGCTATGCGTTCCAGCAGGCAGATGGTACCTGGGATGTGAACATGCCATGGCTGCTGGGCACCGTTTATGATACAAACCTAGCACAGGGATGGGCCAGCATCTGGACCAACACCTACTTCTGGGACATCTGATAAATATCACGAAACAATTATGGGGCAACGGTGCCCCGTAGGCTTAGAACGCCAAGGAGTAGACAATGGGACGCCCCGTAAAGAAGAAATATTTTGGTAACATCAGCACCACTGGTCAGCAGATCATTGGTAACGCATGGATACAGGGCGACACAGTCGCTCGTCCAAGCTGGATCGTCAAGCAGCTGACCAGCAGCAGCTATCAGTGGCTTAGCACAAACGGACAGGGTCCATCCACACCAGGTCAGTGCTACTTGGTCAACGGACCAATCACTGGTCCAGGACAGGCCAACATCGCAGTTTATCCATATGGCGGCGAAGGCGGCGGCGCAGTTGCTGCCAATGCTAACCTAGGTGTGTACGCTGGCACTGTCATAGTGGCCAACACGGGTTCTGTCACACAGGACTACGGCGTGGGCAACGTGCTCAGCTTGACAGGAGGCACATACACTGGCAACCAACAGGCCAATGTCACGGTAACCAGCGTCAAGGTCACAGCTGACACCATAGCAGCAGCAGGCACACGTTATAGCGTGGGCGACACGCTCACATTCAGTGGCGCAGGCTACAGCACTCCTGTGGTTTTGACAGTTAGCTCAGCCAATGGCACGGGTGGTATCACAGGCGTGAACATCACCAACCGCGGAGTTTACACCAGTGCTGCCTTGCCCGTAGATCCAGTGGCATCAACTTCAAACGTGGCAGCCAACGTGGATGCCAACGGTGCTACGTTTAATTTCGCCTGGGGCATCAACGCATTCAGCGTGGCCAACATAGGGGACTACACCACACTGCCTGCCAATCCGGTCAGCTTGAGCGGCGGCGGTGGTACAGGCGCAACTATCAACGTGACTTACCAAGTCAGCAGCGTACAGGTAACCAACGGTGGCAGCGGCTTCCAACCTGGCAACGAAGCTGGCGTTACATTCAGCACTGGTAATGCCACAGCCGTGGGCGTGGTTAACGCAGCAGGTTCTGTGACCAGCGTGACCGTGACCAGTGGCGGCAGCGGATATGTAGCACGTCCAACTGTTACCATAGGACCGATCTCAACTCCTACGCTGGCTGCTGAAGTCTACGACAACACAGTCAAGAACTTCATTGGTCAGACATGGAGCTGGTTGCCAAATGGTTATCAGCTACCTGGTCCAACATGGGCTAACTTGAACACCCAATAACGCTTGCCTGCTGTAAGAGCTGGCAGACTCAGGCGACACCCCCGGAGAACCTTAGCAATCCGGGGGTTTCGTTTGACTAAATATTCACAGCATAGATCGAGGAGCTAGACCATGGGTCGTCCACTTAATAAGAAATACATGCGCGAATATATCGCAGGTCCAAATCTTCCCCCGCAACCAGGTCCAGGTATACTAGCAACAGCTTGGTTTCCATCACAGAATGCAGCAGGTTTAGCATATATCAACAAGCAAGAAGCTACAAGTGAATACTATTTTCGCAGCATCAGCAATGCTGCAGTAACAAGCGGGTTGTGCACTCTAGTAAATGGTGCTGTCACTGCTCCTGGACAGGCCAACATCATAGTTTCTCCCAATGGTGGCAGCAATGTGTATGCCCAGGTCATCAAGGAAAACACTGTAACTGTGTTTGGTGGTCAGGAATACAGCTGGACTATACAGCCAAACCCACTGTATGACGTGACTTGGGCCTATATTAACAGTAGATAATTCAGTCGCCTAGTTTAGCTCTAAGAGCCTTTAACCCAACCACAGTCTCGCCATCTATGATGGTCACAGGCTTGGCCTTCCAACCGGGTGCTGCTGTGTCAGCTTGTTCTTTGGTCACCACTGACTGATGAGAAGCTAATCTGTTAGCATGCGAACTGTTATCTGTGACGATGTTTTCGCTGTATGCTATATTCTTGCTAGCTAGCAATGCTGTGGCCTTCTTTGACCACGGATCATTTGGCTTGGTGTAAATTGTTACGCTGCTGGACATGTGTTTCTCCCGTATGGTCGCCGAGTATTTATTGCTATATGAGCTTGCGTATGTCCAAGCTCTCGGGGATCTTGCCTATGTCTTTGAGGAAGTATGCGCAGTAGGGTCCCTGCTTGTCGCTCAGAGGCACTGCCAGCATGTGCCCGTTTTTCAGCTTGGGGAAGTACCACTTGACGTCTGGCCAGATGTTGATGATCTCTAGCTTGAGGAAGTTGGGCATGTATCCGTTGATTGGATTGTAGCAGAACACATCAAAGTCTTTGTCATTGAGATAGATCAGAGGCATGATCTCCATCTCGCCGCTGTCCTTGTCACCTATGATCACGCTCCAATCCAAAGGCATCTGCAGGCTAAAGTCCCCTATTCTCAAATCAACACATGGACTATTGAAGCTCTCGAGGAATATCAGTGGTACGAAATAATAATCTACATTGCTTTGGTCGCTATAATCCAACACACCGAAACGCACATCACCGGCATCATCTGGTATTTGATTAAGCGAGAAACTCACATTGTCGTTGGTCAGTATCTTCATATCACCAGTACTTAGTGATAGATTGACTGAAATGTAGGATTATTCTAGGGCAGTTCTGTCTACTTTTTCAATGGTAAAGTCATAGCGAGCTTGGGTATAGAAAGTTTTCCTCTTGGCCAAGTGCTTGGCACTGAACTTACAGGTGCTGGTTAGATCCCAGATCTGAACAAAATCCTTGTCTTCAGCCTTGCGCAGTCCACGACCAATGCTCTGGATCACTCGCACAAAGCTCTTGCCTGGCTCTAGCATGACCAGATTGAACAAGCGAGGCACATTGATGCCCACCGCTGCCACGCCATAGGTGGCTATCAACACCTGATCATCGCTGATGGCAATGTTGTCATACTCTTCCTTGCGGTCCTTGGTCTTGACTGCGCCGCTGATGAATGTGCTGCCTCGGATGTATTCTTCCAACATCTTGCCAGTTTCAATGCGATCAACCAACACCAGCGTGTTGCCGCTGTCCTTGATAGCACCAATCATCTTGGCCATCCACTTGATTCTATCTGTGTCAGTGGTGAGGAACTTGAGCTCTTCCTGGTAGTTGGTGTACTTCACTGTCTCGCGAGTCTGCAGCACGTTCACATGGCACTTGGCCAACACGCCACGATCCTGTAGCTCATGCGCAAACAGATCGCCTACGTTGGGGCCAATGGCCGCTAGCAGGCTGATCTGACTCTCTTCTTCCTCTGGGATCGTACCAGTCAATCCCCAGCGTATGGGTATGTGGCGGAAGTTGTTGGTCAGCAGCTTGGTCAGCACGTCTGCCTTGGCCATGTGTGCCTCGTCCACGATGATGCCCATGAGGTCACGCATGAATATCTCATGCTGATGGTCATCCAGCGCATCCTTGCTCTTCTTGTCCAGCACGTTCAGGCTCTGCCAAGTGCAGATGGTGTGTGTGCGATCATATTCCTTGCGATCACCGTAGAGCACACCCACGTCCAACCCCAGATTTCTGTAGTCAATCGCAGTCTGCTCAACCAAGCTCTTGTTGGGCACGATCACTATGCTGCGGCCATAGGGTTCTATTAATCCACTTAATGTAGCTGTGATCAGAGTCTTCCCTGCGCCTGTAGCAACCTGTTGAACTGCTTGTAGATTTTCTACGAATGTGTTGATTACATCCACCTGGTAGTCACGCAGCAATATCTGCTGTCCGGCACGCTCGTGTCCCTTGGGCCACACCTTGTGGGCATGTGCTTGATCGGTAACTGTGTTCAAGCTCAGCTCATAGCGCAGCCGGTTGTCTTCTATCTCAAAATCGTAGCCATGCTCCTGTAAGATAGGTAGCATGCGATCTAAGAGATTGAGATAGGTCCTACCTCCCAGAGTGGCAAAGCTCTTGGTTCCGTCCCATCTGCCCAGACGATATGCAGCACTATAACGTGCGCCTGGGATGAAGTATTTCACAGCGTTCACGCAGGCCTTGCGAGCACCTAGATCAAGACCTGTCATAGCTATATTAACTTCGTCTTCGATGCGGATTACGGCGTGTTTGATCATGTATCAGTATACCTCATATTGGGCCATCACACAAGCAGAGAGGAGGGATTGCTCCCTCCTCTACATATTTACGGCAATGTGAATCCAATCACATCATGCCCATGCCAGGGTTACCTCCACCTGCCGGTGCCTTGTCGTCAGCTGGTAGATCAGCGATGATGGTATCAGTGGTTAGCACCAATCCAGCAACGCTGCAGGCATTGACTAACGCAGTCTTGGTGACCTTGGTTGGATCGATCACGCCCTGCGCGATGAGATCGCCGTACTCACCTGTGGCAGCATTGTAACCATAGCTGCCTTCACCCTTGCTGACTTCGTTGACAACCACGCTGCCTTCATAGCCAGCATTGGTAACGATAGCACGGATTGGCTCTTCCATGGCACGCAAGATGATACCAATACCTGCAGTCTGGTCGATGTTGTCACCCTGTAGGTCCTTGATGGCATTGCGAGCACGGATCAGTGCCACGCCGCCGCCTGGCACGATGCCTTCTTCCACAGCTGCGCGAGTAGCATGCAGCGCATCATCCACGCGGTCCTTCTTTTCCTTGACTTCAACCTCAGTGGCGCCACCAACCTTGATCACAGCAACACCACCTGCCAACTTGGCAAGGCGTTCCTGCAACTTCTCACGATCATAGTCAGACGTTGTGTCATCTATCTGCACCTTAAGCTGAGCAACACGAGCCTGGATGGCATCCTTGTCGCCAGCGCCGTCGATGATGGTGGTGTTGTCCTTGTCAATCTTGATGCTCTTGGCACGACCAAGCTCAGCAATGGTGGCCTTCTCCAGCTTGAAGCCCATGTCTTCGCTGATCACGGTACCACCTGTGAGTGTGGCAATGTCATCTAGCATGGCCTTGCGGCGATCACCAAAGCCCGGAGCCTTCACAGCAGCAACTTGGATGATGCCACGCAGCTTGTTGACTACCAGAGTGGCCAATGCTTCGCCTTCGATGTCCTCTGCGATGATCAGCAGCGGCTTGCCAGTCTGTACCACAGATTCCAGCACAGGTAAGATGGTCTGTAGGTTAGCCAGCTTCTTGTCATGGATGAGGATGTAGGGATCGTCCAGATGCACCTGCATCTTCTCTTGGTTAGTCACAAACAAGTGGCTGATGTAGCCGCGATCAAACTGCATGCCTTCCACGATGTTGAGTTCCGTGTCTAGGCTCTTGTTCTCTTCAACGGTGATCACACCTTCCTTGCCCACCTTCTGCACAGCTGCGGCAATCATGCGTCCAATCTCGTGGTCGCTGTTAGCCGATAGGCTGGCCACCTGCTCTATCTCAGTGTCAGTCTGGCAGGGGTTGCTGAGGTTATCAAGCTCTGCGATAGCAGCACTCACTGCTTTTTCCATGCCGCGCTTGATGTCCATGCTGTTCATGCCAGTGGCAACCAGCTTGAGACCCTCACGGATCATGCTGTGTGCCAGCACCGTAGCAGTGGTAGTACCATCGCCTGCGTTGTCGGCAGTCTTGGATGCCACTTCGCGCACCATCTGTGCGCCCATGTTCTCGAACTTGTCCTTGAGCTCGATCTGCTTGGCCACAGTAACACCGTCCTTGGTGACCAATGGTCCACCGTAGCTGCGTTCAAATGCCACGTTGCGTCCCTTGGGACCCAGCGTGCTCTTCACTGCGTTGGCCAGGATGTCAATGCCTGCCAACAGCTTCTTGCGACTGTCGTCGCCAAAAATCACGTCTTTAGCTGCCATGTTGTTCTACTCCTCAGTTTTCAATAACGGCAAAAAGTTCTTCTTCTTTGAGGACAAGTAGGTCTTGCCCGTCAATCTTGATCTGTGTGCCTGCATACTTGCCAAACAACACGCGATCATTCACGCTAACATCCAGCGGGATATAGTTGCCGCTATCATCCTTGGTTCCCTTGCCAACAGCGAGAACAGTGCCTTGGTCTGGCTTCTCTGCTGCTGTGTCCGGGATGACGATGCCGCCCTTCGTGACAGTCTCGCTGTCCACGCGCTTTACTATGACCCGATTATTAAGCGGTCTCAGTTCCATCGTTGTCTCCTATGTTAAATGGAAAGTTAGCACTCCATGTGTGGCAGTGCTAACACCTCATAATATAGTCGGAGATTGTGTCAAGAGCAAGAGCCGGTTACGCGAGCGTCCACTCCTCCGGCGACCGTTATCGTAGGTCCGTTCACTGCTGCCCAATACCACCTGCACCGCAACTGGCTCTTATCAAGAACTACGCACCCAGCTTCACGACCATGCCGTATAGTAGCGCCGTCAGGTCCGGAGACCTAGGCTGCTGTGCTGCTCCAGCATGGAAAAACAGTCAGCCACTTTTCCTCGTCACCAAGCAGCCCCGATAGATGCGCTGGACGACTGGGCTCAAGGCCCGCGCTCCCGGTTCGCTAGCTATGCGGACCCTGGGTGTTGATCCTAGGCAGATTCCCATCAGCGGTAACCTTTCTGATGGCACACAGCTCAGCATTAGTTTATGCCTGATTGGTGTTTTCGCAAGCTGCTAATAATGCTGCGTGTGTTTCTGGAAAGATGCTGGCAAAATCCTCATTTCGCAATCTGTCTAATACCGCAATCTTTGCCATAACATCAGTTGGCGATATTTTAGATTCTAACACAAGTTGAGAAATTATTACCTGTTTGTTATGACGTATCCAATGCGTATCGTCATACAAACTCCATTGATCAAGTTTAGATCTTAACTTGAATTTCAAATCTTGTGGTAGGTTGCAAATGTCGAGATATGCTGGTTCCCGCACCAAATGCCCCCACACATAGAATCTAGGTAATGTATCTTTGACAAAGGTTAGCAGATCTATCGCAGAACCGGCATTTAATAACGACCAAGATGTTAATATCATAGGATCAAACACATCTGGTGAATGTTCTTGGTACCAGCTGAGATTTTCTGATACCTGTTTCCAGTCCGACCCAGTGCGCTGATAATCATTGACCTGTTTGTAGCCATCAACGCTACACTGCAGTTCGACTCTCAGGCATCTGCTAAGCTGCTCAATAACCCTGGGTTCAAACAATACCATGACATTAGTTGTAAGGATCACGTGCAGATGAGATACTGTACCAGTCGCAGCATGTATTTGATTTAATATCTCAAAAATAGCATCCTGTTCCAAGCTGGGTTCACCACCTATGAATCTGATCTTTTTTAATGTAGCTAGATAGGGCGCTAGCATTTCTATCTTTGGCCGCACTAAATCATCTGGTCTGAGACCCAAGGCAATCTCATCTGCTGCCCACTTGCTGCTGCTCCACGATCCGCACATGCGGCATTTTAGATTGCATAGATTACCTAGATTGAATTCGAGGTATTCTAATTCGGGTGCTTTTGGTCGACCAAACTCAATATTAAACGCATTGCGATAACTGCTCACTCCAGATGCTTCTCGCAAGTAACATTCGTTACATCCAGCTAGCCTTCCATTGTTCAGCATAGATGACCTTATGCTGTCCATCCATTTGCTATTGAAAGGATCTACTGACAGGGCGTTTGGTCGGTCAGCATCGCTAGGTTGATCAATCCAAAGACAGCAGGGCGCTATCCTACCGTTCGATTCAGCTACCATATGCTTAAATGGGGCTGCGCAATAGCTATCCGAGTCTACTATTGTTTCCATTGGAGATATTTAATCACGCTGTCTTGCGATGGCAGTTTTTTTCAACGAAACGTTTCCAATTGCCAGGCATTGCCTTGCGCAAGTCAGCTATCTTCAGCACCATGCGCAGGCTAAGCTCGCGCAACTGCTTGCTGTGGTCATTGATATAGCCCATGACCTCAGCCTTGGTATCTGCGTCGAAGCCATAGCTGCCCAGCATGTTGCTGCGTTCGACCACATTGCGGATGTGCAGCAGTTTCTCACGAGCAGTGTCAATGCCGATGTCCATGTAATGGCAGCGGCTCATGATAGCCTCCAGGTGGTTGCCAATGCGTGCGCTCTTGACCTGGTCAAACTTCACGTTGGTGATGAAGATCACACCGCCCTTGTACTCAAAGCTGTTGGGGATGTCCTTGCGCTCCAGATGCAGGCTGCGTGTGTTCCAGCTGATGCGGCGCGTCTTCTTGCTGTCCAGTGCTGCCTTAAGCACGTTCAAGCTGTCTTCGTCGTAGAGCACACCGTCGCAGTCGTCAAACACCAGCACCTGGCTGTCTTCGCGGTATTCCCAGAGCTTTTCGTAGAGCACAGCAGCACTGATGCCACCGCTGATCACTTCATACATGCTGCCCTGTCCAGTGAGCTTGCCCAGCATGTCCAACGTGTCGTGCAGCGTGGTCTCCACAGTGTGGCTCTTGCCAATACCAGCCGGACCACTCACGACCAAGCCCTTGACCGTGTTGCTGGCAACTGCGCGGGTCATCTCGCCCAGGATCTCAAACGTCTCGCGCTGGTCATGCGCGATCTCTTCATCAGTCTTGCTCTGCACAGGAATCATGCTGGGTATGCCAGCATCCTTGGTTGTGGGTGCGAAGCAGTGGATGCCTTCCATGTAAACGCGGTTGCGTCCAGCGCGGAGATCTGCACCACCGTCACTGTCCACGGTGATGTACATGCCGTCCTTGTCACGCTTGAGATTGTCCAGCAAGAGGAAAGAACGATCTGTAATAGTAGCCCCACCGCGGGTCCAACCCGAGCTAATGCGCACATACTGTTCCATGAGAATCTCCGTAGCTGTTGCTCTAATATGTGTACAATAGCACACTGCTACGGTCTGTCAAGCGTTAATTTAACCAAATACGCTGTTGAAATCACTGACAAAAATACGGAAAAAGATGTAAAAATTGCCCAATTAAATTTAATAAGAGGCAGAATAAATCACTTAGGACCCAATCATACCTTGGTCTAATGTTACTGTTTCCATTCCAACCACTCGTAATCTGATGATATTAGATATGTTATATGATTTCTGTTCCAGGCCTTTGATCAGTGCCAGATACTTGTTGCGCACCAGCGCAACTTCGTTGATCAGCGTGGCCATGGTGACCACGTCATCCTCGCCATCTATGTACTTTTCAATGCTGCGATCAGTGAGCTCGCGCTGATAGCGCTCAAGATACTTGCGATAATGGTCGCTGCGCATCTTGTCATAGCGAATATTAAGATGCTTGAGTATGGCTTCTACTTCCTGTAGCTGCCCGAAGCGGTAGGCCATGATGCCGCTGAGCTCCTGGGCAGCACGCTCAATGCCACCAACTATCTTTGCTTCCACCCAGGCTGTCTCCAGCTGTTTCTGGAACCAGTCGATGGCATCTGGTAGTTGCCCCATGTCATCGACTATCTTGTTGTACCACATTTAAGTCCCGAACTTGTTGTAGAGTTCCCAGAGTTTCCAATCTATCCGTTGTAGGTACTGCAGCATGGCTAATTGTATCTCTAATTGTAATGCAGCGATGGTAGCTTGATCTTTAGATTCTAGTGCTGTCTTTGCTCTATCAAGCAGATCCTCCGTTTCGCCAGGACTGCTTGCAGTATTTGCCTTCACTTTCATTATCATCATTCATCCTCATAGGATAGTTCGTCATCATAGTCATCATAACCAGCTGACTCACCAGTGTACTGTGCTTCTATGGCACTGTCAAGGTGCTCATCTTCGCCGTGGATGGCTTCGAAATCGTCTCGGTCCATGCCCTTGTCTGCGAAGATGTTGACCAGCTTGCGGGCCATGTCTTCGCGTTTGTTGTTGGGGAGCAGTTCACTGACCACTTCCCAGACTTCCAGCATCAAGCTTGCGCTAACGTTCATATATCAATCCTCCGATGGTGCGATATCTTGATCATCAGCGTCTGGATCCACAACATCCTGGGCGACAACCACCTTGCTCTCGTCCCATTCAGTCATGATCAGATCCAACAGCTCATCGCTGACGCCAGACCGGAAGTACTTATGTTCCTTGCCTGTCTTGTCGGTGTACTTGAGCTTGTTGCCATCCTTGACCAACACACCCTTCTTTTCAAACATTTCAATGAGGCCGCTGTACTCATTCATGCCAGTGTCCCAGGGTATCTTGATCTCCACGCTTTCAAAGGGCTTGTTATAGCGCGTCTTCATGATCTTGCAGGCAGCACGGATACCTCGCACGTCTGTGACTTTCTTGCCTTCCTCGTCTTCCTTGAGCTTGAGCTTGCGCATGGCTACCACGATAGATGAAGCGTACACGAAACCCTGACCGCCGGAGATCTTGTCATCTGGATCAAACATGTCCTGTGATGCATAGGTATGGTTGGTAACCACCAAGCCCACGTCATACTCGCCAAACATGTTCACACAGTTGCGCACCAATGCTGCCAGTGCCTTGGGCTTGCGACCCATGTCACCTTTCATCTCACCAGCTTCGAACTGATTGACGTCAGTGGGAGTCAGCAACATGCCCAGCGAATCTAACACGAACAGGATCTTTGGACGCTCTGCTGTTTCAACCTTGTCAAAGCGGCTCTTGTAGTCCTTCATGAAGTCGCTGACCAAACGAGCAACGTCGTCGATCATGGCCATGTTTACTTTGAGCAGCTTTTCTTCGCTTGTATCAACACCCAGTGGCTTGAGCCAGTTCTCGTCAAGTGCGTTCTCTGTATCGATCAAGATCGGGAACACACCCGCTCGCTGAGCGTTTCGTATGACGTTGCCTGAGCAGATATAGCTTTTGCCGGAACCAGATTGTCCAGCGAACATGGTGACCTTGCCCAACGGGATACCGTTCTTGAAGTCACCACTGATAGCATAGTTTAGTGCGTAATTACCGCTGTGGATCCAAGTCTTTGGATCATGGAAACCAAGGCTGAGACTGGGAATGGTCTTGGCGATGTCGCGGCGAAACTTACTGATGTCAAATGGCTTCACGTTTTGCTCCTGTGATCATGTGGTAGGATGGGCGAGACATCGCCCATCCTAGATGTTATGGATTAAGATTGACCGCCGAGCTTGCGTGCGCGGATAGCTGCCAGGATGTCATCTGGTGAGCTTAGCTTTGGCTTGTCGCCTGCTGGTGTCACCGCTGCTGCTTTTGGGGGATCCGCATCAAATGGAGCTTCATCCACAGGAGCTGCTTTTGGAGCCGCACGTTCCATGATGCTGGCTGCTGTGACTGGTTTGGTCACAGGTGTGGCCACAGTGTTGGCAGTGGCATCATCGTTGTTGTTAGCAAAGCTATCCATGCGCATGCCGTTTGGACGATAGAACTGTCCCCATCGATCTGCATCGTAGAGTTCCTCGTTCACTGAGGCTTCAAACAGTTCCATGATAGCTGCGAGATGCGCATCATCTGGCTTCTTTGGGAGGAAGCTGTTGAGCGTAAACAAGCCGTGCTTTTCCACTGCGCTCAGCTCGTCTTCGCTGAGACCGCGTTCCTTCATTGACCAACTAGAGCTGCTATAATTGGCATAGCCTCCTTTAGTTGTCTTGCTAAGGTAAAAATCACGTCCAGATGCGTAATCAGTAGGGCTATTTTCAAGGTCCTGACGCATAAGGATTGCCTTAATAGCATCAAACACGCTAGGATTGATGATAAATCTCCGGATTGGATTTTCCGGCGTGTTATCATCCTTGTTAGGATTCTGCGTGACAAAACCCTGGAACACATAGCTCTTCTTCCGCCAGTACTTGCGAGCCATATCTTCCAAAGTAGGATCCTTCCACCATGGACGTGTTTCGGCTGCGATGGGGCAGCTGCCCGGCTTCCACATGTCCATGCAAGGAACCTGCACTTCAACTGGACGAGCATCATTTTGCCCCTTGACTCCAGGGAATGGAATCTTGATGATGAGCCGTTCCACCCAGAAGAAGTCGTTGGTGTCGTCGCCGTCCGGGAGAAACCTCAGAGTGGCAGTGGAGCCCTCTGGGTTGTTCCAGAATGGATAGATTGAATTGTCTCCGGTAAATGTGCCGCCCTTGGAGCGGTCTTTGCGAGCCTGTTGCTCGAGTAGTTTAGCTTGTATAGCTTTAAGGTCTAATCCCATGATAATGTGCCTCCTATGTGTGCTTTCATGTGCCTAATTGAGTTATAGACAGTCAGCAACGTGATATTGCTAACTGACAGTGTATTTATACCCTAGCGCTTGTCAAGAGTCAATCTTCCAGCTGGTAATCCTTGGGATCTATGCCAAGTTTATAGCACCATGTTATCTTTTCAGATACCGAGAGCTGGTGCCAAATTCTACTATCATTGTGAAACTGGTCGTATTTTTCGAAGGTCCAAGGCATGTTGTCTGCGTGATCAGGGCGTATCAACTGGCTCATAAATGACTGAGCTTCTTTATTGCTTATTAGATAATTGCGCGGTTGATATAATGATAATAATGTGTGACTGTTACCGTGAAGGGTCTGTTGCTTACCTTCTGTAAAATATGTGTCCAGATAGCGCAGTGACATGATGTCGGCTGCTATGCTCCCTGTTCGCCATATTAAATCACCATTATACCAATCTTCTAAGTTACCGTCTATCGAAGAATTACCAATCTCGGTCACAGCCATCGGACCTAATTTGACTGTGGCTCTCTCATAGGGCGCACCACGATCAAAATACCAGCAATCCGGCCTTATGAATAAAACATTATCGTATTTCAGTTTACTTTCTAATTCGCAAGCTCGTTTTTCTATATTCAGTAACCAATCTAACCACGCTATTCGCCAATACGCTGGATTATAATAATTCCAATGCGCTGTTCGGATATCAGAGGTTGGTAAAGGATAGATTTTTTCATCAGGCATCAGCACTGATTTTAGGCTGTATCCATTTAGGTCTTTTCGCAATGATTGTTCATCTATGGTATTAGATTTTACAAATGCAAAATACCAATCGCAATCTGGATATATTGAAGAAAAAAGCGAAAGAATATTAAATTTAGTTAAACACCAAGTTCGAGCATGACCTCGAACAAAAACAGCTGTTCTCATAGATTGCTATTCCAATACTCGTAGATTGATGCGCTGTGCCCACCATGAGTATACAGAGGTATCTGATTTTCCGTGTATCTTCGGCCAAGTTTCCATTTCTGTGGTTGCAATCCAAGGAAGTCCAGATGCCCATTTTACGACGGCCCGAGGATGCCCAGCTACCCAAGCAATGGGTTGATAGCTATTCATAGTCGAAAACATAATCTCGTCTCCTCGCAAATCATTTAACTTAGCAACTATGTGTCCGATTCCTATTTCAGTCACAGGTTCCCAAAGAACAACTATGGCTGCATACCTTGGTTTATCTGTCCAAAATTGATGCGAAGTAGTGAATTCTTTTTCTAGTTGTAGCATTGCATAGGATATACCGAAGCTTAGATCGCCAGACGTATGCACAACTCGGCATTCGGTCGAGGTGTCATCGTAGCGTTTTAATAATCTATCAAATAAACGGGCCGACGCTGTGGTTCTAGCTAAGCATATCACTAGTATCATCTTTAGATAATACCAGCAAGCTCCTCTAGACGCAAGATTTCTACATCAACCGGATCATCTCCTATTGTATAAGATTGATCATGGTCGATTGCTGGTTCTGCAGGTTTTACCTCATAACCGTTGCTGATAAGATAACGTGCAGCTGCTTCCAGTGAACCCAGTTCAGCTTCGTCTCCTTGTTGGCAACCACAAGTCTCAGCCAACTTGTTACGCAGTTCTATAACTCGTTCAGCCGGAGTATTCATGGTACGATTGGCAAGATTAGCAATGCCTGTTGCATAACCCTTGCTGCCACTAAGACGCTTGCTTTCTTTAGCAAGCTGCTCAAGAGCACCCTTGACCTGTAAGCTAAGATCATCATCCTTGCCGCGCATCAGCTTGTTGGCCTTCTTGAGCTTGATGAAATCTTCGCTCATCTTTAGGATGGCCTTGCTAACTTGATCGTTGAAGCGACCTTCGTTAGCTAGATGCCTTGCCATGGCACGTGCACCTGCTATGTGCGGATGCGGATAGTTAAAGCGTTCGCCTAACTTGGTCTCGATGAATATGTTCTTGATATGGCGCCAACGGCTACCCTGTTTTTCTTCGTTCACCGGATCAGTGTGGCGAATTACTAATTTGCTATTTCCTATCTTCTGATAGCTGCTCTTGGTGCTGCCATATGGCTTGCTGATATCACGGCTTTCTTGGATGTTGTTCACGGCGTCCTCACGCGGGTCAATGTCATGGTCAAACTTGTACCAGTTTACGCTTAGACCTTCGCGATCACCGATGTTGTTTTGTAAGCTATCTTTGATCTTTACAACAGTGTTAAAATCCTGGTCATTGGCAAGATCTGGTGTCTTGATATCGAGATGGCTGCTGGTATCTTCATTATGTAAACTGATCAACACATTAAAGGTGTCTAGGTTGGGATTGTTGCTGGGTATGGTAGCAAAGAATCGCGTAGCATCGTGCGGATCCATGGTCTTGCTGCCGCCCTTGTCGAACATCTGCAAGCGGTAGCCTCTACCACGCAGTATTCCGAAGATCTTATCGCCTATGATGTCCCAGTTGTGATTCATGATGGAATATTTATCGTTTAATAACCAAAGCTGATAGGCATCGGCTCATCAACATCTTCTGCGAAGCTGTCTTTCATCAAGTTGCCAATCTCTTCGTCCCAGCGAGTCACCATCTGCATCATGCGAACACATAATATCATAGCCATGACTGCATCGTCGTTCTCGCCAACCTTGCCTTCAAAACTGTTTCCCTTGGCTACAAAGAACTTGAGTTGTCGTATTAAAGTCCTGCTACGTAAAGATAATTTATTGCTTTCTATGAGGCTTTTCAGTTTAGTACACGCCATAGCCTTGCTGCGTGTATTGGTATTCAGTCCTCTGCGCAATCTTGACACGCCTTTGACCTTGGGTTCGTGTAACCAAATAGCATTAAAGGTATCTTCACCCATCTCGTCTATGGTCACGATTGCGGCTTCGCCCCAGCTGTTGTTTTCAAGAGTGAAATATATTTCCGGTTCACCTCGTTGATCATTGAGTTTACGCATCTCACTGTATATGAAATTGATGATGCTCTGCATGGTCTTGACCTGTTGCGGTATACTGGTGCGATTGTGTGTCCATTCTGCTACCTGTGCCATGTCGGGCAGACTGAAAACTTGTATGCAACTGAAATCTTTGCCCACACCGGCGCTAGGATCCAATGCTACTAGATAGGTCTTGTTAGCCCGTATCTGATCATACCATCGTGTTTGACCAGTCTTAAAGATTGGTTCCACACCTTGCAGTTGCAGTAACGTGCTAGCATTTATCAGTGTCTCATCAGCAGTTACAAATTCGCAACCGTATTCTCGACGGAACCGATCAATGCTTATCTTAGCACGTTCTCGGTCGGCCCATACTTCATCTCTGCCAGGTACTTCGCTATAATGTGCTGTGAATGCTGCGAATCCATTCACACCAAGACCATCTGCAGTATCATTACCGTAGTCATCCACTGTCTTGTTGGCACCAAACCAGATCTCAGCAAACTTGTCCTCGTCGCTGTTCGGTGTGCTGGTAATGATGCATTTACCACCAGTTGCTAGCGTAGGACTCATAGCAGTCCAAAACTCTTCTGCAATGCGAGGTTTAACGAATGCAAACTCGTCTAGATATAGCAGTGATATAGACATACCGCGTCCGCTATCTGGCGTAGTTGTTGTTGCCTTGATGCGTGATCCGTTATCGAACTTGATATCTTGCACATTATATGTTGCAACGCCTGCACGCAGCCAATCAGGCAATTCTTCATAGGCAAACTTCACGCGATCCATGATTTCATTGGCAGCACGGAACTTGTTGGCAGCTATCAAAACCGTTACATCCTTGTTGAACATAGCATACCATAACAAATATCCTGCAGCAGTTGTAGTCTTACCGCTCTGGCGCGGCAGTAACGCCACTACCGATGTGTTCTTCCAATATGAATCTACAAGTTTTTTTTGATATTCGTATGCTTCAAAGGCTATGCGCCCTTTGGTAGGATGCTGTATCTTCATGTAGTTCTCCATGAAGTAGAGCGGATCTTTCGCACAGCGTGCTATTTCGCGTATCTGATGTGGTGTGTAAGCAGTCTTTTGATGAGCCTGCTTTACTAATTGGAAATCTATGTCGTTCTTTGCCATGTGTTACTCAAGAGAACAGCGGCGTGATGCCGCTGTTACTTATCGGTTATTTTGCGAAAATATCAATTCATCACGTCTTGACGACCGATATAGCTCAAAGGACTGCGGCTACCATCTGTAACTGGTTCCTCATTAGCAAATGGATCTTTATCAAAAGTATCACGATCGGTTGCAGTTAAAGGACTATTAAACCCAGCGTTGCTTGGTTCTAGTTCAGCTTCAATGAGATAGTTAGTGTATTGCTCATTAAGAGCATTAAACAGACTATCAGCACGCTCTGCCATCAGCGTGTTATCGCCAATCTTACCAAAGCGCTGATTAATGTGATCGCCGTTCCAAACATAATCCTTGGGATCAATCGGCTCGCCGGCTTCGGGATGCTCTTCATGACCGTGATCGTGATCAGCATTTTCCATTGCTACTTCTTCGCAAGTGCATTGGCTTGCAGGATTACCACAATGCTGACATGTCTGCTCTGCTGATACACCATATGGCATTCCTGCAGTTGGCGCTGCAACTACAACTTCTGCAGGTGCTTGACTGCGACCGATACCGCTCATAGCAAGCAAACGCTCTAAGGTATCAAAATCCTCATCAGTAGCGGTAACAGTCATGCTCTTGTGGCTGCCTTGATCATCGATGTTTTGGCTCATCACGATGTTCATGCTTTCGCGCAACTGCTTTTGGCTTTCACTGTAAGCATATACATAACCGGCTGTGTCTGGACCATTGTTGGTAGCACCCGGACCTGAGAAAGGTGGTGGTCCAAGAGGAGCATCTTCGTCCATCTCTTCTTCGTCGTCCCATTCAATGTCTTTGGTTACTTTTTCACCAGCTCGCTCAGCGTTGTCGTCTTCGCCGCCGCGCTTGTGACCATGGATATGATCCTTGTGACGTTCGTCGTATTCTATATCGTGCGCAACTTCTTCGCCCGCTTTTTCAGCATGATTGTCGCGATCAGTTGTGGATTCTTCATCCATCATCTCACCGCGGCTGTCTTCAAGCTGTATAGTGCCGGCATATCCTGGGCACTCCTCGAGACCATGCACTGGACATTCCTCAAGTGCTGGTGTCATGTTGCACTCGTCCATCTCATGCAGATGATCGTCTATTCCCTGTGTACCCAAGGACTCAATAGCCCTAAGCTTGCCCACTATGCTATGGAAATCCATGGTATTAACCCTTCCTTACAAATTCTGGTTTGTTGGGAGTTTTTGTTGCTCCCATGTTTACTCTCTTGCCGTCACGGTCCTTGTAGAACCTATACATTATCTGCGCGCCATCATCAAAGTTACCTTCGGATCCTAAACCGCTACGTGGTGTAGGATCTTCTGGCATGGTCTTATTTGTGCGTGTCATTGGCTTAGGTGTATCGTACCTAGCATTAAAGTCTGTCATGTCCTGAACAGGCTCACGAGGAACGACCTTGTTCATATCCATCCAACTAAACAGAGGAGCCGGTGCATGATACTCGTCGCTTGGACGGGTTGCTTTAACACCAGCAAGATAATCCAAGAAACGCTTGTTATAGGCATCACCGTAGACATCGTTGACCACAGGCTGTTCTATGTCTTGATAGAAACGATCAGTATCAAGTCGTGCTGCAGAGGTTAAACTGTCATCTTTGGCAATCTTCTGAAAACCTCGATCAGTCATGTAATCGTCGGTGTACTCTTCTACTGGCTCAGTCGCGGTGCGTACTACTATGTTCTTTTCTGGAACATTCAAAACTTCGCGCAAGCCTTCCATGGTAATATAGCTGCTCAGAGGCATTGTTGTAACAAAATTGATCTGCCATACTGTTTGATTTGGCACATCAACAAAATCTCGCGTATCTCCTGCAAGCAACACAGGGTGGGTCATCTCAACAAGACCAAACTGCGTGAGATACCGCTCAGCCGCGTCAAGCTGCTCGTCGCTCGGTTCTGCAGCAAGTTTAATTACGTACCCGTATTCTCGAGTGCTTTCAGCGAGATATTCTCTGAACGACTTCATGGCCATAGATGCTCCAATGTGATGTTATTTAGCGTCTCTTTCGATTTCATCAAGCTGTTTCAACAGTTCGTTACGATCCATCAATGTAGCTTTAACATCAACTGCTTCGCTACTCGGAGTCTTGATTGCTCTATCCATCTTGAGCTTGTCCAGCTGCAGTTTCAGCATCTTCAGCTTCTTATCAACCTTGGCGTTCTTGGCATCAACTGCTATCTTCAGCATCTGGCTGCTGCTGCTGAATATTTCACCAGCGTGGCGTAATTCAACATTCATGCCCAGATCCTGTAGATCCATATGTGCCTTGATAGCGAGATCTGCCAGATGATCCATTTCAACATCATGCTCATCCTTGCCACGTGCGGTGGATAATTGCTTATCTATGTCATTTGCAAGAGCTAGAGCAGCATGTATGTCTTCATTAGAAGTCTCAGCTACCTCTGTTTCTTCTTCGACTGATTCTATATCAAAGGTATCTTCTAGGGTCTTGAAACGTTTAGCCATCAGCGTTTCCTCTTGGGCTTTGTGATATATATGTCGCTTTCAGTGAGGATCCTGAAAGTCATGCCATTCTTCTTGCAAAATGCCATAGCTGCTGCCCATTTAGCAGTGTTTAATATGAGGCTTACCTTATCGCGCTTGCTCTTGGCATTCTCTGCAATAGCTTCTTTGCTGGGTTTAACTTCTACCACTTCTGCTCGGCGATTTCCATTCTTGTCTTGGTATAACACCATGAAATCAGGCACGTATTGGCTAGGTTTACCCGTAAGAGGATTAGTGTAGGGTATGCGCAGACTCTCGCTAGCCCACTGTATCACGCTTGGATGTGTGTCAAGGAAGTTCATTACGGTTAGTTCCCAGCTGCTGCGGAACACTACATCAGCTTTGCCAATCAGTTTAGCTGGGTTCTTTGGTATGAAACGACCTTGGCTGTATTTACTCATGGTTAGAATACTCTGTTATTGTTGATATGAATGCATCTAATTCGGGATTAGATGCAGCCAAAGATGTATTACGTAATTCATCTAATTTGCTATTAAGTTTATGAAAATCATCCAATAATTTAATGTCTCGGTGTTCGTCTGCACCGAGGAAACTGCTTACTATAGAATACATTTGTCCATAAATTGGCCAGTCGCTACGCTGCTCATATCTAGCAGATACTGGTAGTCGCAGGTGCATAGGTATGTTTAATGCAGACATGCTGTTTGGCCAATGCAAGAACACAGGAGATATACCAGGTTTCGTAGATAGATTATTAGCCCAATCTACTAACTCATCCATCATATCGTAATTGTAGATGGATATAGTCGGCTGTATGTGATACACTATGTTTTCATTATTTCTGCGCAGATCATCTATTTTCATAGTGACATGATTTATGGTTTCCCAATCGCTGTCGGAACGTATGTACTCAGAAATTGCTCCAAAACCGTCGATGCTAAGACAGAATCTAACAAGGCGACATTTCAGCAATAGATCTAACAATTCATCAGTTATAAACTGCATCGCATTGGTGCTCATCATAACATACAGCTTGTCAATCTCTCCATGTTGGTCGATGAGTCTTAATGCTGTGTAAATCCTATCTTGATGCAGCAGAGGTTCGCCGCCCAAAAAGGTTAGTGTTCTGGTAACCTTGGCTTCTTCTATGCTGAGATGCCAATCATTTTGCATCAATCCTGCAGCCGGTTGACCCATAGCTATCTCATCAGCTGCCCATTTGCTGGATCGAGTACTGCTACACATACGGCATCTAAGATTGCACACATTGCTGAGATCTACTTCTTGGCTACGTACACTAATAGTGTCTTGCCAATCAATGCCAGTAAATTCTGCATCTTCAAAGCCAACTTGCCTCACGCTTTTCTTACCATGCGACTCAGAATGGCTGCATTTCCAACAATTAGACGGAGGCTGGTGATCAAGCATCTTTTGTCTAAGATCTTGCATGAAGTCGCTGTGTATGAACCCATCTCGAGTTTGTATTTCGGATTTACTCCATGCACAGCAGGGTAGCGCATTTCCGTCAGTACCAATTTTTTGATGATACCACGGATAGATGCAATATGGTACAGATGTCACGAGGTTAATACCGCTTCTATGGTTGGCCCTAGTGTTGGATTATTGATCCACACAGGGTTAGGATTGATCCCCACATATCCTAGCTGGCTTGTTGGCAGTCGAATGCTGTTCACAGTAGCAAGGAAGTCATTTATCATTATGCCCTTCTTGAACAGATTGGTCACAGGTTGGCCAGTCTGGCTGGCATAATATGTGGCCATGTTAGCCAATACTTCTATTAGTTCTTCTGGCACATTTGGACCACCAAACATGCCTTTAGCCAGCTCGTATGTACTGGTGCTCATGCTGGTTACATATCGAGCAGGTGCCTGCGATAATGCGTAGTTTCCATAATCACTGCTGTTTGGTAACGGAGAACCAGCAGAATTAGACCATTGCCAATTTCCGTTTTGATTAGTGCCCTTGATCTGGCCACTCTGCATTGCTAGCTGCTTGCGTATATTATTTTGGATAATATCTCTATTGCCTGACATTTGATACCTCAGTAATCACTGTTGTCGTATGGATATACCACCGGAGGAGGTATGTTGTCGCTTGGGTCTCCGCCGTATGCGTAAGGATCATCTAACGGTACAAAATTATTTAGATTGCCGTAATTGTTATCTTGTACACCACCAAATCCCACAGCATTTCCTGTTGCAACTGTGATACCAAAACTATTGTTAGACAGCGCAACTCTTAGGCTTAGTCCTGGACCTACAGTAGCATTTGGTCCAGGTTGATATGGATATTGTTCATATCCAGTCGGTATGCCATAGTTTGTATATTCTGGTTGGCCAACTTCGATAGATATTGCTACCCCGTCTTGTTGTACTCTGCGTCTAGCTGCTTGTATCTGTTGAGCTTGCGTTAGATATCTACCGTTTCTGCTGTTGTATCGATTAAACGTGCTGTTAATAAAGTTTGGTCCGTATTGATCTAGATAGATACCTGGCCGCGCTGTATAGAAAGCATTATCGTCTGGAACACCAGGTCGATAGCTAAATTGACCTGGATATCTAACTGGTTGTGCTGTATAGAAAGCATTGTCGTCTGGAACACCAGGTCGATAGCTGATATCTCCGGTCAACGGATCAGTGGATACTGTATAATTTTCCCCAGATGATTGTACTTGTCCTGCACCAAAATTATAGCTGCCAAACCTACCTTCGCCAATCATTACTCCGCCCTTGGTGCTCATGAAAACATCTTGGTTAGATGCAGCAGTAGGTAAGAATTGATTAGACACCGGCAGCTGACCATTTGGCAATCCGCTAATTCCGTAATTTTCAGGTACTATAACATCGCTTGGTTGGCTACCGACACCCTGCCCGCTGAATGTAGTGTCATTAGCGCCAACTGCAGTAGCAAATTGATTTTGGCTACCAGGTACCTGCTGTGTCTGTATCGGTGCACCATTTTGAGCAACATTTGGTCCATATTGGGTCTGGCCAATTAATGTAGCATAATTGGTGCCATTCATGCCAAAATTAGATATAACACTGGCACTGGGTTTGGTTATGTCAGATACGATCGCCGTAGCAGCCGAGTTAGCTTGGTTTGAATATCGGTGAGGTCCGGCGCCTGTAGATTTTGGCGTAATAGTTGCTGCCTGTGTACCAGGTGGCTCGAGTGTAGCAGAAACGTCAAATCCAAACTGATTGGCTAATTCTGCTGTTATGGTACCGCTGTCATATTGAAGCGTTTCATAGGTCAGCGTCATCTTCAATTCTTCTAAACCGCTGTCGCTGCTGTCGTTATTTCCCCAATCCACAGCCGATATCTTGGGATTTAGATAGGTAGTTAACGAATACTCTTTGCCAAATATCTGATATAAGTCAACGCTGGTGAAGAAGTTTACCTGTTCTGCTAAAGGACGAAGACCCCATCCTGTGCTATCGTCAAATGTCGGATCAACCGGATTTGATTGCATGGTCATGGAAGATTTGAACCTAGCATCGCCGAAGTAGTAAGTGAAGTATTCTACCCAAAGATCAAACGGTTGATTATCAACCGTATCGTACATGGTTAGGTTTAGAGGCTTATATTCTGATTTAACATACGCATATCGCTTGCGATTGTATTGGTTTAATTCTCGTTGCTGTAGATCGATATTTGGTCTATCAATTGCCTTGATCTTGAAGCTAACACCAGACCTAGTGCCTAACAAATTCAGTGCAGGATACATGCTCAGCGCCTGTGCATTTACATTGAAGTTGGCATAGTACATGTATTTGTAGCGAGGTATCGCATACATGCGCTGGCCAGGACTTTGCAGTCCAAAGAAATACGAAGCATAGGGTTTTGGTCGCAAGATTTGAGTAGACATGCAGATATTTATTCAAGAAAAAGCCGCTGTTTTTGGCAGCGGCTTTTGATTAACGTGATGTTAATGCTATGGTTATGACATTATACCAAAGCCCGTAGGCTGAGGCTGAGGAGTCATAATAGTCTGATCCTGTGTAGCATTGTCATAGCGGATTGTAAGTGTAATCATCATTGATTCACTGTTGCTGTAATCAAACTGATCATACGCAACCGTTTCAAGATAGCAGCCTTCGAGGTACCAATTCTCAAGCACCCCGTCATTAGAACCGTCTAGTGTTTCTATCTGCGTGGTAAACTTATAGTTGATGCCTGCTAAGAAGCTGGTTTGATCGAAGTGATTCATCTGCTTCTGTAGCTGATAGGCAACCAGCGTGCTAACGCTGCTGTTTACGTCATCGCGCACTGCAATTTCAATGGTCTGCCATTCTGGTTTTTGTGGCAAATATACGATATTGTTGTAGCTATGGATTGATGTGCTGTTGTGCTGTATGCTAGGACGGCCTGCAGTAGCCACTTGGCGAGTGAGCTCAATGGCTGCACCACTCGGACCAAAGCTCTGCATGCTAATCCTAAAGCGATACTTCAGCTTTGGCATCAGTATGCCGGTACCACTGATTCCTGGTACGACCGGCACACCAAACTTGCTGAGTGTTGGTTGGAAAGCCATGTGTTAGTCTCCTTGTCTTGCTGAAGTATTTATACCAGACGACGTTGATAGCTTAGAGGCCTAAATTGCTCGCATACAGAACTAGACTTTATAATTACAGTATGAGACATGGAATTTTTGCTTTACAGATAATTGCCTATCTATCAGTGATACCTATGCTGATGTTTGGTCATTGGTATCATTATGCAATCGGCGCGGTTGTATATTTCTTATACGGTTGCATAGGTATGATCATGACATATCATCGCTTGCTTACTCATCGCAGTTTCAAATGTCCGCTTTGGTGGGAATACCTCGGCGCAATATTTGCTACTTTCAGCTTAACCGGTAGCGCGATATCATGGGTAGCTATTCACCGTAAGCATCACCGTTATGCAGATACCGATAAGGATCCTCATAGCCCAGATTATCTGGGATGGTGGCGAGTGCAATTCTGCACAGCATATGCAGATGTTGAGGGTCGGTATGCAACTGACCTCATGCGCAACAAATGGTATCTCAAACAGCACACCTATTATCTATACTTACAACTAGCATTGATAATAGCATTAGCAGCCATTGATCCATTTGCAGTTGTATACATGTATCTGTTTCCAGCATTCTTAACTCTTTTTCTGGGCACATTGATCCTTTCGACTGCACATCACGATAGGAAACCACGCAATCTTTTCTTGCTAGCGATGCTAACATGGGGCGATGCATTTCATGCGATACATCACGATAACAGCCAACTGTATAGGTTACACAAGTATGATATCACTGGTTGGTTGATAGAAAAACTGTTTGTTAGATCAAATGATAAAACCTCAACTTTGGTCTAAGAACTTTGGTGTAAATAACATTGCAGAGGTTTATTGGGGGTTAAAATGTCTGATGCATGGAAAGGACGCTACGAGTTACCGGTCATTAGAAGACTTGATATCGGATTTGACATCGGAAGACTTAAAGCAGAACTTAAAGATTTTGCAAGTGACAAAGTCTGGGACGGATTAGGTTCAGACTACGCATCGCTGTGCGAAAATCACACAAAGTTGCCAGCTATGTTTTTCAAAGATGAAGAACTAGAAGGCATCAATCATGTATGCGAGCTAGACTGGGAACACACTAGCTATCAACAACTAAGTCTTACAGAATACGACGAAACGTTTAGTTTAAACCAGAGAACTGAAAAGTCTGGTAGTGCCTGGGATAATAGGATTGCCAAAGGTAAGTCAGAAGCCGACGAGCGTTGGTTCCGCAAGGTAAAGCAAGATGTACCTCCATATCTCAGAGAAGTGCTTGCTGCATTCCCTGGTTCTCATAGAGCTAGATTTGCTAATCTAGCGCCGCATTCTGAGGTTAAACCGCACATTGACTATGATACGTTATATGGTGTTAGACTACACATTGCATTTGATACTAACGAAGAATGCTTCAACGGTGGCTGGGACAAAGATGGCAACGAAGTTAAACACCATATACCAGCAGATGGATCAGTATGGTTCGTGAACCCGGGTGTCAAACACTACGCTATAAACGGTGGCAGCACTCCGCGAAATCATCTCATCATAAGCATAGATAGCCAAGAGCCCATAGAACATCTTTATTGATAGTTTTTGGACAAACCGTTAGCATATAACATTCATAATAGAAAGTTCTATCGCAATGTTCGAAAACAAATACATCATAAACTTCAAGAAGCCGCTGCTAAGCTTCAAGCAGTGGGATGAGATACAAAAAGAAGCACGTCGCAGAGATGACACCTATAAGTTTGGTCTAAACTATCGCTGTCAGGTATCGCACTATGATTTTGCTATAGAACTACAAAAACAGATACCATCGCTGCGTGATGTATTTTTCATATTAAACACCAACCGTCTTGCTAGAGAATTTCCTCCGCATATACAAGGTACACCTGGTAGCGGCGGAGCAGCTAGCATTAACTGGCCTATCCTCAACTGCGAAGCACATAGTCCCAGCACCTGGTATACTTGCAAGACAGAAGTTAGATTCAAGAATGATCTCTACAAGGACAGCTATCTAGTAGACAATGTAGAAGATCTGGAACCAATACACACCGAGGCAATGTTAACCAGCACAGGACTACCCTGCTTGTTCCGCAGCGATGTCATACACAAGGGTTTCAACAACATGCCCAAAGGCGAGACGCGGACTATCATCAAGTGGGAGATGTCTGAGGCCAGCTGGGAAGAATCCTGTGTTATCTTACATAATATGGGTTACATAGACGTAGATTGACAGGAACATTATAATCATGGACAAAACTGGTAAGAGCGGCAAATATTTCTATTCAACAGAGCATGTGCCAGACATCGTAATGATGTCAGACTATCTGCGCAATGTTTATGATCATATCAAATTGATACCAAAATATAGGCCTGTCAAAGAAGCACTGTTCTTAAGAGACAGCACGTTTGACGAGGTCAGTGCCTTGTTTCCAGAGATGGAAGAATTTAGGGCGAAATATAATCTAGACAAGCGTATGACATTTCTAGAATACAAGGGCAGGCACACATACTTAAATCTACCACACGATCACGAAAGCGTAGACAGCAATCTGTTCTTTCCGATCTATTACAGTGACCATGCCGGTACCGCATTCTTTGAACCAACACCTGACCAGATAATAGAGATCAAACCTCTAAAGCTAGGAGTTGCTCTAGGCGATCCAGTAGATAAGAAACGTTACAGCTGTCCGTTAGATACCACACCGGCAGAAATAATCGGTGGCAATCGTCCAATAATATTTAGAGTCTCAGCACTGCACAATGCCTGGGAAGCTGAAATTGGCCATCCAGACAATTATCGTCGAGTGTCAATATCCTGGGATTCGATGCTGGGATTTGATGATATGGTAGCATCATTATCATAATGCAAGATTTTGAACTAACCACCATATACGATCCAACAGACCAGCGCCTAGTTGAATTTAGAAAATCTATCTACAGAGATGATCTAAGCATTGACACAGAATTACTGTCAGTTACAGAAAATCACAATTGGTGGATAACCAATTACAGTGAGGATGCATACAAGTATTCAAACCGTAAATGGTTTGATGTAGGATTTGATGCCATAGAAGTTGCGCTCGAGGATGGTAAAGTAGTAAGCATGGGCGGGGCAAAGGTGTACGACGACACTGCAGGAAATAAGTTTCTCAGAGTAAACATGTTCTATTACATACTCAAAGCATATCGCAGCAAATATAACGGAATAGTATACGTCCACCAAGGATTCTTTGACCGACATATCATGTTTGCCAAAGCTACGAGATGCAAAGGTTTATTCTTTACAATATATGCTCACTCGTCTAAACTCAAGGCAATGGTATTAAATCATACTACTCGAAGAATAAGCCATGTTAGATCAAAGCTTAAACACTGGGACGATTTACAGCATATGGGACAACATCAATTCAATGATGTACCGCAAGATTTCTTCTATTATCCATTTTCTGCTACCAAATTCGAACCATCGCAGTTAATCCTATGAAAGAAACACATACTCGCACTATAACGAGAATGATAAGTTACAGGCTAACTGCGTGGTTATTAACGCTGCCGTTGACTTACCTTTTCACAGGGGACATCGGCAGTGCTACCGGATTTGCAACACTGCTGCATGTGTTTCTAAGCCTTGATTATTACATACACGAACGCATATGGTTAAGAATCAAATGGGGAATCACAAAACAATGAAAACCATGCTAACACTGCCAACCGATCCAACGATATCAATTGATATTGATCTGTCGTCATCTGATGCGGTTGTTGTAGATACCACAGGCAAACATTTAGTTGCTGGCAAAGCCAACGGCGACACGTATATCGCAGATTACATCGTGCATGATTTCACAAACAATGATTTTTATGCAGAATTTGGTGCACTGTATCGGATGATAGGCAAAGCTATTGATCTAAAGATCAGCAAAGTTGTTATGAGCATGCCACTATCCAATGACGATGTTGTTTACAAACAGCATCTAATTGAATTATCAAATGGCATGTATATGTACGACATAGCCAAACGCTATCAAGAAATTGATCAGATAGCAATGACACACAACATACTGCCCATGGATACCTACGAAACACTACCAGTAGAACATCATTACGGCGAAACTCCAGAAATGTATGGTTGCGTAGTAGAGCTAGCTATAGATCCAATAGATCCAGAACGTTTAAGGAAAGAACTAGACGACTGGGTAGGCAGCGAGCGACCTCACTATGTGTCTGACAGGTTTCAGAAATTTTTGGTACCCGCAGCAGAAGTCATCAACTATCTAAAGCATGTAGGGTTTACTACTGAGAAATATGCCAGCCATCCGCTTAACATACAAGGAACTGCAGATATTGACCCAAGCGTCCCAGAATATGCAAAGTTTGTATATGGACAGCTTGAATCTAAAGTATTCAGGCACAACTATGTGATTAGCCGGAACGGGTGGGAAACAATCTGGCACAAGGATCATGCAACACCAGTAATGCACGGATTCAGACTCATGGTTCCCATCGACCCAGTGGTAATGGATTTTGAAAAAGGTAGATACGTTCTTACGCCGGGCAAATACTATTTTGTAAACAATAGCTTATTACACAAGGGCATCATACCAGAGGGTTTATCTCATAGGGCTAATCTATTGGCTCAAATGGCCAGCGATGTTGATATACTCAAAGGAACCATAGTGTTATAATGTGGTTAGATTTATACAATTCTAACAAACTGAAAGTCTTAGTAGAGCTTAGCTCTGTGTGCAATGCTGCTTGCCCACAATGCGACAGATTTAAGCCAGGCACATTAGATACCTACGATTTTCTAGAGCGCAAGAAGTGGTCGCTGAATGATTTCAAGCAAGCATTCTCACCCAAAGACTTGCAGCACATGAATCAGATAATATTCTCAGGATTATATGGTGAACCAACAACCTGCAAAGATCTGTTAGAAATAGTGAGATATGTCAGAGAAAGTTCTCCGTCAACAATCATAAAGATAACAACCAACGGATCTACACGGACCACAGAATGGTGGAGACAGCTTGGATTGATAGGCGGGAAAAACACGCACACTCAATTTGACGTAGACGGTATTAACCAAGAAATGCATGCTAGGTATCGGAGGAACACCAGTCTCAAGAAGATACTTGCTAACATGAAAGCTCTATCAGACGCATGTGCTAATACCGTTGGAGTACTAACTGTTGTTTTTGAACATAATCAACCGTATTTAGATGAGATCAAGGAGCTCACAAAAGCTCACGGTGCCGATCATTGGGATGTTATAGAATCTGCGAGATTCTTTCAAGAACGCAATGATGTGTACAGGTACACAGATCGCAAAGGTATCAAACACGAATTACACCAGACCGATTTGCAGCTGAGATCATATCTACCAGAAACTCGAAAGATTCGAAATTTCAAACTTGAAGATCTGATCTATTCAGACGACACGCATCAAATATCCTGCGCAGCAGCCGATCAGGCAAGACTACAGATGGATTACAAGGGCAATGTTTGGCCGTGCTGTTGGATTCAAACTGAAGCCGATCACGGCAATCCAGACCTAGACGAAAATGTAAGACGCATACAAAATCTTAGATCGTCGGGCGATATAAATGTATTCAAACATCCGCTAGGAACCATCTTATCTACCCCATGGTTCAAAGATGGATTAGAAACATCCATACAAAAATGCACTACTGCTAACAAGGCATGCATCAAATGGTGCAGTAAACCAAAAAGATTAATCTAATAAACAGGCTACTAGATGTATCCTGTCTTCCATGCCAGAATTAAATGCAGTGTGATATTTGGTAGTATCTGCTATGTAAACGCTACCGTCGGCAATGAGATGATTAGCAGTATCTTCTATCACCAGTCTTGCACCGAGATTGGTGATTATTGGAATATGTAATCTTTTTTCACTGTCAGTGTGCCAGCTTAAGCAGGTCTTAGGTCGGCTCTTCATCAATCTAACTCTACCAAGCTTATACCTCGCAGATAACTTATCAAAAACATCTTTAAAAACAGTATCCGAAAACTCGCGCACAAAATAACAAAAATCAGATTCGGCTCTAACTATATCAATCTTCTTTAATACACCGTCTTTGTCAAACGGATCGTTGCCCCATTTATAAATCAAGCTTCCGGCTGCATTGTACCATGATTCGATTGCATCCGAGCCAATTGACTGTGTAAGACCAATTTGATTGTGATGAGGATGCCAGTCACATATAGCAAGCACGGTTTCTAAACCACGACGCAGATCGTCTATATCAAAGGTTAAATCTAGCTTTTCTACGTATCTCATGTATGGTTTCCCCTCGACTATACTATAATTTATCAGATGTTTGTTAGGCAAAATATTGCAGGAAATGCCATGCGGCGGTATCTTTCAAATATAGGCGGCTACATTGCATAAATCCTATATAAAGGATGAAAAACATGAATGTTCTAGAATTCAAAAAAACCATATCATCTACCTTTAGAGAAATACTAGTATCAAAGGCATTGGTAGGTAATTACAATGCCTATGTTAGCTTGAAGGGTACTCGCGTCGGCTTAGAATGGGCAGATGCAGGTGATATCGATGCATCTGAAATGACCAGTTACATACCATTCAAATCAACTGGCCAGATCTTCACGCTGTTTAGAGCAGGTACACACATTGCTCGTCACATAGACGATTCGTCAAATCGTACCAGTTGTCTCAGTATTGCACTGTTACCTTCATTGGATAAATTTGCACCAGTCACGTATTATGACAGCTTAGATGATAACTCATCAGTGAGTGAAACTTACCATTATACGGTGCAGCCTGTAATACTGAATACCACAAAGGTGCACGCCATGTACAACAACGAGCACGATAGGTATGTGTTTCAAGTCCAATATGCCGAACCTATTGATGATTTCATACCATTTGCTAACATTATAGAACAGCCATGACCGATCTACATTTAGTAGGATTACCTAGAACAGGCACAAGTTTTTCATTCTATTACTTTACTAGATTGCTGAGACAAGCAGGATTAGAGTTCACCGATATGTGGGAACCATCTAACAATGCAATAAATTTAGTGCAACACGATGTTGGGTTTGAGGTTACTGGTATCGTTACCACAGACCGCAACAAATTTGACCAACGTTTACAGATGTACGATAGTTTTTCTCATCGACATAGGTTGATTAAACATTCCTTTCATCCCTCTGCAAGACCATATTTAGATCGATGGATGTCTGACCATAGTGCAAAATGGATAGAAGTAAAGCGCAACCAATTAGAACGATATCTCAGTTGGTATATAGCACGACATACTAATGTTTGGGTTACCACCAAACAGGATGTTGTAGACAAACTTAAACAAGAGTTACGTCCATTTGATGTATCGTTAGACGAATTGAAAACCGAAATAGGTTACACAAATGTTTACAACGAATATAGATACAGATTGATAAATGAATGCGATTGCATCGGCATTATCAACTACGAATCAATGGTTGCTGATTGTGTAAACTTGATTCCCAGTGTGTTAAAGACCTATGGACTAGATGATACATCGTACACTGCGCTTAATGTAGATGAACTAGAGCAAAATGAGCTACTAACTAGAAAAATGTTAACTCTTGATGAAAAGAAACAAATAATTCGCAATTGGCAAGAAGTTGAACAACTCCTAGAAAATTCTTGAAATAGATCGCTGTTTTGGTATCTTACTATCAGCACTACTAACGCATGCATCGCTTATGCATGTCATCGGTTTATCAAACAATTTGAATCCAGTCTCTATGTAACCAAGAGGTTTATCTTGGCAGCTATAGCTACGTTTGATAGCACCATCTGGTTCTCTGATAATAATACTGCGATACCCGCTTTCGCAGTCCCAACCTTTGAAATTATTGAAATCAAACGCATTGAATCTCTCGGCCTGATCCATGTACCATTTCTTACCAGTATCGTCTTCAAACTCTACCTGCATGATCTGCGGCACTGCTGCATCATCACCATTGTTAATGCTCATAGCATGCATGCTAACCGGAGGTTTTGGACGAACAACTTTGCTCTTTACTGCAGTAAAATCTCGTTGCGGCATGCCGTTGTGTAATGTAGCCAGTTGCTGCGCAGTGTATCCCTCAACTACTCTGCTAGCTGTGGGATCGCTTTGAGGTTTGAGAGTAACATTAATGCCTCTGCTGAGAAAGTATTCTGCTTCTGCATAAAGAGTATCAAACCATTCTGGTATCATCACAGTGTTTACTGTTACCTGTATGTCGTTTTCCTGTAAGAAAATAAGCTTGTCAGCAAACTTTTCAGTATGACCCTTGAGATCGCCTTGCTTTATACCTTGCTCTCGATGCCAACTAGCGGTGATGCTTACACGATGTAAATCTTTGGTTGCATGGATGTATTGCTCGAACCATTTATATCCTTGTGAGATATTGCTAGTCATATGCACGCTTTGATAGTTGCAATTAACAGTGTCGTTGCTGTAATGCTCAAGCAGTTGCAGATAGTCTGGATATACGGTTGGTTCGCCACCACTGAAACTGAAGTGAAAGCTGTTAAAACCTCGCTCTCTGCTCTGGCGCTTTATCTCATCCATGGTCATTAAATTCAGCTCTATCGGTCTATAATCCTTGGTGTTGCTGCGAGCATACGGCCAGCAATAACTGCAGTTGTAGTTGCAATATCTGCCTAACAGCCAGCTCACTGCAAATATATCGCGATATAACAGCGTGCGTTGACCAAATTTAACTAGCCGATTAAATGGTATTTTTGTGAAATCATAGCTGCTTACAGAATCATTTGACATTTGGTACCTCTTGTATCGGATCAACGCTTAATTCATTTATACCTATAGGTTGATCTAATACCCATTTCACATAGGTAGCTGCCAAATTGATATCCATGCACGTACGATCTGGATGCTTGTGCTGATTGTTGCTCAAAGTACCAAAACTCAGCAAGGTTACCCTAGGACCTCCGCCCCAGGTACCCAACAGACTGAGACTATTGCAATACTCGCGTAACGCTTTTTTCTCATGGTGGTATAGCCAATCATTGCCTTTTGACGTTCTATCAGTTGTGCTGCCTATGCAAACTATTCTCAACGGATGTCCTGCAGTTTTGGCGGTAGCGTAAACTTCCTTTAACAATAAAGTTTGATGAAATTTCCACAGCGCACTGTTGTTGATGAATACATCGTAACTCAGCGCTTCGATGGCTAGATCTCGTTTTCGCTGATCATCTGTGAGGTCCCAGCCATTTGCTCTGCTAACAAAAACAGCATTTGGTAAGATATCATTCATGGCGTTAGCTAATCCAGTAGCGGGATTACCCGTAATCAATATTCTAGTCATAGATAACCTTTGAATTCGGGTACTATGTCTAATATGTTCTGTCCCCGTATGGAATCCAATCTCGAAGTAAATGTACCAAACCATTCCCAGTATTGACTATGATAATCATCTGCATTCATGTAATCTAATACACTGTTCATGATACCCAGGCTGCTGGCTATCACATGCGCTGGATATTGTTTTGATAGTACCCATGCATGGAATTCCTCAAATCGCAGTCTTACCAATATTTTGATCTCGGGCGGCAGAACTCTGATGTTTATGTGTTTTGGATTATGTGCAACATGGTGAGTAATTATAGGTCGACGGATAGTGTTGTTGAATTTGGTAAGACCACTGTTTTCTAACTTCCATCGCATGAAATCTGTCATGTGTAATACATTATACGCTGTTACTGTATAAGCAAACCATGCAGCCGTATTGCTTGGACCAGAATCGATGATCTGTATGTTTCGCCAGACCTTGTCCCAGTTGGCTGGATAACGCTGATATTCTAAAACAGCACCATAGCCATCAATGCTAGCACCTATCTGTATGGTCTTGAAATGTTTCCAAAGATCAATGGCTCTTGATGAGATGCTGGTCATGTTAGTGTTGTATTCTATGAGCATGTTTTTGGCAGCACCGTTGTCGATGCACCGTTCAAGAAATTCGTAATGTCTTTCTATAAGCAACGGTTCGCCGCCGGCCATATACACATGCTGAACATTACCAGCATTGGCTTCTATCTGCTGCCAAAAGCTATCACTATCGTGCCACCCATAGCTAGGACTTATCCATTTACCGTTTTGCCTAGTCATCTGTTCACGACCGTGTGTGTCGTCAAACCAATCCTTGCCTTCTAGCGCATGATAGTCGTCATACCAACCTGTGCTGTCTTGCGGCCCGCACATGCGACAAGCTAGATTACAGAGATTACCAAAACGCAGATCATAGTAAGTGACCGGCAACGCAGCTGTATCTATCAAACCGTCATCGCTTGTAAATTCTCGTACATCTTGTGCACGTAATGGCCATCTATCATGCTCATAGCTGCGCCTGCTTACCAGACCAGAGTCTTCTTCAGATTTGCAGCGGCCGCATTCATCGCTCCATACACCGTTTAGCATGTTCTTACGCATGGTGTTCATAAGATCACTGTTGCGTGCTAACATTAGATCATCATGCGCTGCGTTATAACTGCTACCATCTGGCTTTCGTAGCACGCCCTTGTTCTTGGTAATATTAGCTTGACAGCATACTCGTAGATCGCCGTTGCTGCGCACAGCTTGGAAATTCCATGGTATCGGACAGAAGGTATCAGTCATGTTGATTAGCTCTCCATTCGCTAGCTACCACAGATGCCATTGGAAATATATCCTGCCAATCTTGCTGTTGGTTCTTTTGTAGATTATCCCAGACCCTGAGGAAATAAGCTCTCTGTTCAGCAATCTCATCCTTGGTCATGTTTATCGTTCCGTGCATGGTTTGATAATGATCTACCTTTTTCATTAGAGTTGGGTTTTGAGCCACGGCTGTCTTTGACGAGTTGACGATCCTGTAGAGCTGAGATTCATCTAACAATCCAATATTAAAATACTTTGGATTGTATACCAGATGGCTAACAGCATCTCGTATCTTACGATATCGTTGATCTGCAATCCATGCTAGCAAAGAACCGTAATGTTCGAGAGACAGGATACTTATTGTGGTCGACAGGAACACATGTATGTTATCAGCTGTTTGATCTAGCATCTGCAGATTATCAACCACTGTTTGCCACTTAGTGTGATATCGTATAGCTTCATTAGCAGCACCAACTGCATCTAAGCTGCCACAGATGCGTATTTGTTTGAAATGCTTCCACAGTGCGAATAGGTCAGGAGGAAATACAGTGAGATTTGAACTATATTCAAGTTCCATCCTGCCTGCATGTCCGGCCGATATCAACGATTCAAGAAGATAACGATGATGCTTGATCAGTAATGGTTCGCCGCCGCCAAACTTTATCTTTAATAGCGCATCAGAGTTCTGTATTAGCGTATCTATGTTTTTCTTGTCTTTTGACCAACCAAATGCCGACCTGGATGTGGTTAGATCGTACTTCTTACCATCAACTACAAAATAATCCCAGCCAAGTATTTCTTCGTGATCATCATACCACTTAGACGTTTCACCAGCAAAGCACATCACACAGCGTAGATTACATTCATTCCCAATGCGCAGATCAAAATCTTGCCATTGACCGCCAACCACGCTACCGTCTGGATTGGTTATAGACAACGCCATCTCTTTGGTAAAGCTGTGTTTGTGTCTATCAGTTTCCCATTTATTTCTGCTGTTTGAATCAGTAAGAGATTCCTTGAGGCATCGTTGGCATTGCGTCGGCCATTTACCTTTGAGCATGTCCTTGCGCACATCTTTGAGTGTATCGCAATTCATCACGTCGACTAATGAGAGATCTTGTATGGTCAATGGTATGTTATTGTTGCACAACAGCGTGTTGCCTTTGCCTGCGCTCTGGCTGTGGGAGCACATGCGCAAATCACCGTTGTTCTTCACACCTAGATGTGTCCAGGGTAGTGGGCACCACATTAAGATACATCCATGATAATAAACATATCAATATATACGATCTCACAGCAAACAAGTAAACTTGTGCCATGCGAGACGGCACAAACAGACAATATTCTCAAGAATGGTTGCAAGTTGATCGACCTCAGCCGATGTATGATACCAGCATAAACAAGTTATACGAATCTGTTTATCGCGATAATCCAGTAGATTCTGAAAATATTGTCAATGATTTCAAAGCTGCGTTCTTGGAATATCTCGACGGACATGCTATGAGTAATTTAAGAGGATACCGAAACTTTGAACGGTTAGACGTCTGTGTTGGATGCACCCAATACATAGATGACCTATACCAGCGAGTCGGTAATCGTAATCTCATGGTCTTTGAGAACGAATACAGATATCATTGGCGATTAAACCAAGGTATAGAATATACTACCGTTAGCACACTTGATCCCAGCAAAGAACTGTTAATATCTATGCCGTTTCCTGCACACGGCGACGTACATCCGGATATGTACGATATATTAGATAGCTGTGCAAAGCAGAGCATACCTGTACACATAGACGGGGCGTGGATATCATGCAGCCGAGGCATAGATTTTGATTTTGATCATCCTGCTATACACACATTTGCCATAAGCTTGAGCAAGGGAGGACTCGGCAATGATCGTGTAGCATTGAGATTTGCTAGGTCAAGACCAGATGGTGCTATCACTATCATGAATGAATTCAATATGGTTTGCCAAAGCCCGCTACATATTGGCATTGCGTTTATGAAACAGCTAGGGCCCGAATATTTTTGGCGAAAATATCAAGAAGCCTACACCCAGGTATGCAAAGATTTTGATCTCGTGCCAACCAAAGCAATACATATTGCCAAAACCTTGGACGGGCATCCAGTGGGAATTAGACCATTATTACGCTGCCTCAGGTGACTGTTTTTCTACGATAGCATCCCATTTACATGGACACAGATCTTGATCACAGATGATACCCTGTGTAGGTAATTGATACTCGCCAAATATATTACCAACTACTGCACCAACTCTGCGAGAACACTTATAGATATTACCATCGTAATTCACGTAGAATCGCTTTACACCAGCTGAGCATTGCATGCCTTTGAAATTGTGCAAACCTCGATCAAGTATTTGAGGAAATCGAATCTTTGTGCCGTCAAGATGTAGATTAACCGGCAGTGCCCATTGCATTGCATGCGGTTTCATCTTTAGATATCGATAATTGGTTATCCAATCTCGCTGCTCTGTGGTATAATCAAAGAAAACTGCGCTATCAATATCCTGTCTAACAAATCTAGGTAATATCTCTATATCCAACCCTTCTAACCGCTGTTGCATGCGTTTTGCTCGATCAAAATTCTCTGGTACTACCATTAGAGCAACACCAACACTGACCTTGTGCTGCAATATCTTTGCTACTTCGTAGAAGTGATCATCGTCGCATTGCTCGTGGTGCCAGCTCATCATTATATACATAGGTCCACTGCGAAATTCTTCCCAGTATCGCAATGTCCTTGATGCATTGGTGCTGAATTCGATATACGTATTGTCATCAGCTATTGCATCAATAAATTCTCTAAACTTTGGCCATAATGTCGGCTCACCGCCCATAAGTTCTACATACAGATACCGATTACGTTCTCGTACCTGCTTGAGGAATTCAACATATGCTGTGATATCATCTGGCCAGCGGCGAGTGTTATCTCGATGCACAGGGCTGCAATATGAGCACGAGTAATTGCAATAATTATGCATGAACAATGTTACCAACCCACAGTCGGGATTTTCATTGGTTACACGAGAAATCATCCGTGGCCTATCATACCATATGTTTGTATATCAGTTAGCTTGCTGACTTCGGTGATTTGATCTTTGATGATGCTGTCAACGATTGCAAGATTATCATTTCTCGTAGTTGGATCTAATTGACCTAATATATGACCAATATTTAGACTTAGCACCGATAATACAACATCGTTAGCTGTTTCTGTGTTAATTTTGGTTTCTAACTGTTTATGTAATCCAGTAAGATAGGTATAAAGTGCTGCACTGAGATCATTTTTCAAGGTCTCAGTTACATCAGCCATGTTTTCGCTTACACCAGTCATACGATATTTAACTACCAATTATCCAAAACAGCAATGTGTTAGATAAGGTAAACCGGGCATTTAGCCCGGTTTACTGTTATTATCCTGCTATAGCAGTCTGCTGCCCTTGTTGCTGTGTGCCACCCGGCATCGGGTCACCAGTGTTTAGGATTCGTATCGGGATGTAGATGAACTCGATAGCCTTTTCTGGCTTGATCGCAACATCTATCCACAGCTCGTTACGGTCAATAGTAACTGGCGTATTGTTTGTGGTATCGCAAACAACTGCATAGTCGTACAATGCACGCAACCCAACTAGGTTAGCCATAAAGCTGTTAAACACGTTGGTCACAGCCTGACGAGTCTGTTGATCATTTGGTTCAAACAAGAACGGTTGAGCTATTGTATTCAAGTTGTAAGCTAGATAGTTGATCAAGCGTGCAACGTTGATACGATCCAATGCTGTTGCAATAGGATCCAGTGTCTTTTGACCGAATATCACCAATCCACGATTTGGTATGAAGCTGATTGGGTTGATACGGTTGATGTAAAGAACATCGCGCTGTCCTTGATTCAAGCTAACTGGTTGGTATGTACCATCGCTCTTGAGATAACCAACGCTGTTAACGCCAGTTACTAGACCACGGTTGAAACCTGCTGGAGCAAACCATGGGTAAGCAACTTGGTCATTGTATGCTATCGTACGCAACGCCATCTCGCTAGGTGGTACAAATACGTTGGTACCGTCCAGGTTGGTAGCAAGTGCCCAAGGATAGTATACACCGCTGTACGAGTCTGCGCTGCTTACCAAACCGTCTGGACCATCAAGAGCTGCATTGTTAGCATTGCTTGCCCAATTCTGCAGGCTGGTAGTATCGCTTGGAAGACCACCTGGCGGATCTGCTACGATAAAGCCTGTGTAGTTACGGCTTTGGTTTAGTGATTGCATCGCAGGCAAACATTCAATATAACCAGGAGTTGCCAAGAGGTTGTAATATATCGCATCACCTCTTATAGCTTGGTTTGATTCAAGGCTTGCATTAAGAGCTGTTGTAACCATGATCCTCTGAGCATCAGGACCCATGTACGGCGTACCGTCTGGACGGTTACCGCTTGCAGTGACCCAAGTGCTGGTTAGATATGGTGCGCTCAACGTTGGGAAATAGTCTACGGCATATTCCTTGACATTATAGGTGCTATAACGTGTGTTGAACAGCAGCATACCCGATGGATACAGCTCTGCATTTGGCGCATCACTATCTACGTAATTGCTGACAACCATTGCACTAGGCATCTGGCTGCCTGTGGTCTGGCCGTTTGAATTCCAACGCGCATCGCTGAATATGATACCCGACGGACTGCTATGATTGGTATTATCAACCAAAGCAAATGTGCCAGATACTCCATCGTATCTGTAAATTTGAGGATACGGTGTAGCACTGCTATCTATCCAGATGTCGTTGGTAACCAATGGACTTACACCATCGCTCTGTGTAGTTGGCATGCTGCCATCAATGATAGCACCATTTGGATCAGTTGCAGAGTATGCATTGCGGTAACCCTGCCAGATTTGGCCGTTGCCAACCATGATATCAACCTGTAGATAGGTATTATACCATAGCGTGCCATTAGCTGGCGATCCGGCTGGTGCTGTTGCACTAGGAGTGTAATCAAACGTTACCCAAGCCGATCCATCCCATTCGTATACCACTGTGTTTGCTATTGGCGGGCTGTTACCATCGTTGTTATAACGAGCATAGATAGTACCAATGACCTTAGTAGAACCAAATGCAGCGTTAGCTACAGCATCACTGCTGTACATAGGTATTGTACCAGTTGCAGGATTAGTATTTTGCGGAACCCATGCTGTACCATTGTACTTCTTGATCGATATGCTAGTGCCACGATCCTGAGGAGTAGTGTTGATCCAAACATTGGTAGCTGCTAGTTGAGCAAGGCTACTAGGAACAGTCAACGATGGATAATAACCTTGATATATCATCTGTCGACCGTATGTATAACCAACCTGTATACCAGAACTGTTCAACGGAGTACCGCTGATATCCTGGAGAGTGAATTGGGTACCATTGGTGTTTGTGATCTTTAGATAGTTGCCCGTGGCCACTGACGCTACGATAGGTCCGGTAGGGAATGCAGCATTGATAGCGCTTACAACACCAGCTAGGCTGTTATAAGGAGCAGCTGGTACATGCACTGTGATAGGATTACCAGTACCGGGATCAATGCTAAACGTATTGCTTACGAGATAATCCATAGTAACGTTTAAGGTTGCATTGGTTCCGCTGCCACCTGTTACTGCAACTGGATTAGTAGGTGCCTGCGTATAGTTACCAGCAGTGGTTACTGTTACGGCGCCAACACCCCATCCTAATGTTACCGTAGCACCATTGCCTCCACCGCTAGTACCGCTAGGAGTTACAGGATTACTTGGAGTTGCAGTGTTAAACTGTCCTCCTTGAGTAACACTGATGCCTGTGATTGCACCGCCGCCGCCAACGCTAGTAACCGTGCATATTACAGGACTGAGGTAGCCTGCACCGCTGAATGTCAGGGTATCATTCTGAGCATAACCGCTACCAGTGGCTGCAATGCTTGCTGATATAGCTTGTATTGTTGTCACTGTAGCAACCGCTGCTACTGAGTGTACGCCGCCAACGATATTCAATGGATCATTTACTGCATAACCAGCACCGGGTGCAACAACTGTTGCAGACTGAACATAAAGATTAGCTGCAACGTATGTAGGCGAACTTACAGTGCCTGTGACACTACCATAATAGGTCTGCGTCGTAGGTATTCCAGCTGTTTGCCAAGGATGAGTGATGTTTGCTTGTGTGCTTATATCGTCAAACTGTGTGTTGCTAGCATCATAGTTAGTGATGCGCAGATATTGATTATTGCCAGACTGATATATGTCAGCATACACATTAAAGTTGTTAGCATCAAGCACTGCATTGATATCAGCAGCAAACGAAGTCACTGTAGTACCAGATAGTGTGATGGTAACAGGTATAGAATTTCCAATGCTTATAGTGCACTGTGTGCCCACAACCAAAGTAGGATTAGCTACAGTACCTACTATTACAGAAGGTACAGCTTGCTGCCAACCCCAACCTGGAAATTCAACATCTTGGCTACCAACCTTGAACCACCAGGCAGTGGTGTTTCCATCTAGCGTTGTTTGTTCTATCTTCTGCCATATGCTGTTTTCCATCAACCCAGTGGTTAGGTTGGTGCTGTATGCATCTACTACGTATTCGCCTACTACACCGTATGACTGCTTAGGTGCAATAGTGTTGATTGGTTCCGGAGTTGGCATGCTGTTTGCTACAAATCCGAGATATGTTAAGATATAACTGTTGGAATTAAGCAGATCGATTGTTGTATCAATGCTGCTGCTAACCAAACGCAGATGATACATATCATCTACAGCGGTCACTGTAACATCTGGCTTGCCTGTTCTACCGTACACTACAGCCGATATACCGTTCATGTGCACCGCAGAATTATTCACTGCGCTCGCGACATCGCTGATGCTCATGCCTGCTGTCAACGCAATCGACGTATTGTTGATTACCAAATTACCGCTAGTAGCAATGATGTTTGCACTGCCACTGATAGCAGCAGTTTTTCCTTGTACTACTATCTCAAGGTTGGTGCTATCTGTCAACACTACAGGGTTGCTTGCTTGCCAGCTAAGTGCACTGTTAACATTACCGTTGCTGGTAAAGATGCCCCAGGTTGTGTTAGTAGTATCCATCCAGTACTGCCCAACTGATGGAGAACCAACTGGTTCAACGCTAGTAGGGACCATCTGGGTAAGATCGATGTCAGCACGCAACACATACGCAGTGTTAGCAATTCCAAGATACTGATAAGCAGTAAATAGGCCCAATTCGTTAAGCTGATTACCATAATTTGGTGTACCAGCAGTGGTGTAGAACGTTGGCGTTCCAAATGTCTGTACCAAATCTCGCTGGCTGCTAATTAGATAAAGTTGATTAGCTTGTGCTGCAGTAGTACCAGGTGCAACTGCAGTTGAGCTGCCTGGTTGTAATTTATTTGCGCCTGTAGCGATTAAGATGAGCGGTGTGGTACCAAGACCGGCGCTTGCATATGCGCTCTCATCTACAACTGATACACTAACGCCTGGTGATACTAAGGTGGCCATATTCGAACCTCTCCATTGGGAATGTGTGCTGATCTATTTATCATCACCATGATAAAAAACCACTATTTGTACCAGTGGTATCATGAGTAATGCGCTTGATCGTATGCCAAAGACCTAGTATTATTGCACGATGGAGGATCAAATGATCATAGGCATATGCGGATTAATAGGCAGCGGTAAAGGCACTGTAGCAGACATGCTCGAGCAAGAACACGGATTTGTTAAGGTCAGTTTTGCCGACAGTCTCAAAGATGCAGTTGCAGCAGTATTTGGGTGGCCTCGCAACTTGCTAGAAGGCGACACAGACGAAAGCAGAGCTTGGCGAGAACAGACAGACACGTGGTGGGCTGACAGGCTTAAGATACCAAACTTGAGCCCGCGTTTGGTATTGCAGCAGTGGGGAACCGAAGTTTGCCGTTCAAATTTCCACGACGACATATGGATTGCTAGCATGGAGCGCAAGCTCGATAACAATCTCAACTATGTGATCCCCGACATGCGTTTTCCCAACGAGATCAATCTAATCAAAAAACTAAATGGACAGGTATGGCATGTAGAACGAGGTGTCAGACCATCATGGTTTGATCAGTATAGGTTAGGTGGGTCCCCGCCAAGTGACATACATGCCAGCGAATGGGCCTGGGTTAGATCCAAGTTTGATCAAACTATCTCCAACAATGGTACCTTAGACCAACTCAAGCAAGCAGTAGCTGGATTAATCAGCTGAGTAAATATCTACATATCAAAGGAAATTAAATGCCTGATCAAAATATAATCATGCTATCCGACGGCGGCGAGAGTGTTGCTAACAGTGTAGCAGCAGAATTAGCTACTTATAGCGGGCATCAGATTAGCATATTGACCTATCCGGGATCTGGTATCGGAGATATTGAAGAGCACTGCTATGAGCTAGACATAGAGCACCTCAAAGAAGCCAATCGATATCTCATGCGTTCGAATAAGAGCATGCATCGATCTTGGCCTAGAAGGCAGCTAAACACTGACAATGCGCTGCGACGAGACAGCTGTATTGCTAGGTGGGTACATCGAGTTTATGTCATAGGATTGTTTACTCAGGACGCAAGCTTGCTCAAAATCAACACAGACGCAGCATGGCCAGCACAGATGTACATAGATAGGTTCCTGTATGATCAAGAACCCTGGGAACTCTGCGAACTATTTTTCTTTGATATGAAGAGCGAATCGTGGTGGACTTGGAAGCAACAGTGGCAACGAATAGATTTAGTTCCAGTGCCAGATGGTGTTTACACAGTGCTTGGACAAGATAAGCTTACAAATGCCGGCAAAGCGGCACTTAAATCTTTATTCATTAACCAATAATGATTCCGAGCGGCATCGCATTGTCGATATAGAGATCGATGTCTTTCTCAAGGCGTTCCATAGCTGCTGCAGCCTCTTGCTTGAGTGCATCCCCTTTGAGAGTAGTCCCACCTTGCGGTCCAGGCATAGTCTGGAATTTGCTGTAAGCTTCACCAAGCATACGTTGGCACCAAGCCAACGTATAATCTCTGATCCACGGGCGAGCAAACGGATCTTGCAATATCTCATCATTAGGACGATACATGTATGCCCAGATCAAAATCTGTTCATTGCCGCTGGGTCTACGAACTATGCTGAGACATTTAGTAACAGTGTTAAATGTAAAATTGATATCGCGGCCAAACATACGACCTGCTTGATCTAGATATTCATAGAACAATTCGTAGGTCAGCAAACCTGCACTGTAGCCGCCACCTGATCCAGCCTGCAGTAGATATAAGTTAGTGTAAGCCAAGCTGAACGGATCAATCTGTGTGCCACCTGTTATACCACCAAGCCCGCGGCGGAATAGCTGTCTTACAGATACCACATTGTCTGGCAGATAATACTCAGTGATATCGTTCTCTAAGCGGAGGAACAGATAACTTTCTTCATCTGCATTACCGCTGCGTTGCCTGTAACGATCAAAACTAAACTTTAGCGCATTAGAATAGTGTATTGGGTCAAGTTCAATATCAACCATGCCACCGCCCAGCATGGTCTGCACGTCGTCAATTATCTGCTGTTCTAATGAGCTTGCCATGTGAATACCTCTTGATATTTATAGCAAGAGGTCAGTCTTCTTTCATGATCTTCATTATGTTACGGCAGTATCTGCTAGGTTTCTTGCGCAGTGTCTTGCCGAGTCCTTGATTATACAAAGTAAGCGCTGTGCACTGATCGTCATGTGCTTCATCTAACGCCATACGCATGTATTTCATGCTGTATTCAAGATTCACGTCTGGCTGCAGCAATGCAGAGCACTTGCCGTCAAAACCAACGCTTCGAGCTGTGCCACACTTGATCTGACCCAGACCATAGTTGCCTCGACTCAAAGCTTTCGCATCCCAATTACTCTCTAATGTCACGACAGCGATTGCCAGGGAGCTTGGCACATTATGTTGGTGGGCCTTGTCAGCTGTAAGCTGAACCAGTGGTTCGTTGCTGTAATTCGAACTCCCGGCACTTACTGTTTGGCAGCCTGCGCATGCTAAACAGAAAGCTACGACCGTAGCCATCTTTATCATTGTCATCTATATTTAGCTTCCCAGCAACGCTGTTGTCAACTTACTTGAACACTTTGATCACCAAGGTGTCCTTGTTGAGCCGTCCGTTCACCGGATGCTTCTTGCCCTTGATGTAGTCTCCCATGACCACATCCACTCGCTTGCTGGTGGCCGCATCACGCAAGGTCCCTAAGATCTGCTTGGGGTTGCGCAGCGTCTTGGCAAAGCTCAGAGCCTCGTCATAACCTGTAACCTTGGCACCTTTGATACCCAAACCCGCCTCACCTGCTACGTACAGGTACACTTTGCGGCTCTTGCTGTTATACACCAGCGCCTTGCTGCTGCCTGGGATCATAGCAGGGTTAATGCTGGCCATGTCAGTGTTAAGGTCAACTGTCTTAAACTTGGCCTTGCTGGCTTGTTTGATGCTCTTGCGGCTAGCACCACGGCTATCAGCTACAGCACGAGCATTACCTGTGCTGGTTGCCAGCACATTAACCACGGTCACGATGGGCTCGATAGTCTCAGCTACTAGTTCGTTGTCCTTGTCACGCAGAGCATCTGCGAAGCTCTCTTTGAAGTGATCATAGAGACGCTTGAGCATCTGCTGGTTAGGACGTGCACGATCTAAGAATTTCTTAGTAGCTTCTTCGATTTCGGCAGCATCGCCCATGTGCTTGCGCCAGATAGCTTCCATATTGCTGTAGAGTGTTACATATTCCATGTTGCGCTTCTGCACTGTACTCAGCTTGCGCTCCGGCTCGTCCTCATCAGCTAATGCAACCTTGATCTGCAGCAGTTCGTCAACTTTAACATCAAACCATGTTTTGATGTCTTCTGGCATCACAGCACCGTGCTGCACCACGAAAGCAATGCGACCAACGGTAGCATAATGATATGTGGGAAGCGCAACCCAGTGCGCTTGCTCATCAAGATCGCGGTTGAGCTTAGCCCATGCTTGGAAGTATTGCTTGAGAGTAGCATAATCAATCTCTACACGAGCCCAATCCATAGCCTCGCGCCATGCTTTAGCATGGTTATCGTTCTCAGGGCCAGCAGCGGAGAAATCAATACCCTTGATCTTGTGGGGAATCGCTGTAATCTGTTCCATATCTTGTCCCTCCATCATAGCTTATAGTAGCACAGTTTAGAAGCTTGTCAACTGTTTTTTCCGCGTTTTTGAGATAATTTTCCTGCAAAATCAATGATCTAAATCTTAGATCTAGTGCGATAAATATCTGCGCCTGCTTTAAGGAGATTCGCGTGCCACCATTAACCCTCTGGAAGGGCGCAGCCGTAAGGACTAACGATTACAAGTTTTTTGATCGAATCGTCAGTGAAGAATATAGAGTAGGCGGTACAGAATTCTTGGTGCACAAATACCTAGGACCAAAACCCACTAACGCAAGCGGTGATTTCACATTACCAAATACAGCACTCGATGCAGCAAATTCCGGACAAGATAATGTTCTCCAGATACAAGACGTATTAAATATGGAAATACGCGATCGCGCTTATGATCAGGACGTGATAGCTCTCAAAGGTCACTATGCAGTCACTGATACCGAATTTGATCTTCGCCAGTTTGGACTATTCCTCAGCAACGAAACGATATTCATAACATTCCATCTCAACGACATGACTAACAGCATAGGACGCACTCTCATGAGCGGCGATGTCATAGAGATTAGCCATCGACGAGATGATTATGCGTTGGGAGATTTCTCATTGCCTAAGTATTATGTGGTACAAGAAGGAGCTAGGCCGGCCGAAGGTTATAGTCCAACATGGTGGCCTCACATATGGCGAGTCAAATGCGATCCAATAACTGACAGCCAGGAATACCGAGACATACTGCAAAAACCTGCTACAGATCTCAACGGCGATCCTATTGCCAATCCAAATGGTACCGGACCTCTTACATTAGCTGATATGCTCAGCACATATAACAGAGAGATCGCTATCAATGATCAGATAGTAGCACAGGCTACGATAGAAGTTCCGTTCAGGAATCTTCAAGGTCAGCAATTCTATGTGCTAGAGGGACAATTGAACCAAGCAGTTTCTATATTAGCTACCGACGGTATACCACCGAACCAAAGCCTGCCTGTTCAATCGGCTATATCTTTTCCACCAGGTGCTCCGGCTGGTACATGGGTTCTCCGAGTAGATTACAGTCCGCCGCAGCTATTCCAGCGAGTACAATTAGCAAACAATAGCGGAGCAGTTTGGTCGAGACATGAGATAGACTACAGGACCAGCTGGACACCAAGCACTGCCGCTCTAGCAGGGTTCATAAATAACGGTAACGTGCAGACTACCTTACAGACCGGTGTAGTGGTTCCTCAACAGCAAGATCTACGCACAGTTCTAAGGGCCAAACTTGATCCAGACATCATATAGGAGTAAATCGTGGTATCGGCCAAGCAACTTAAGCAAATCTTTCCACAATCTGATCCAAATGACATCGATGAGATCTGCGACCCATTGAATGCTGCAATGACCGAATTTAACATAGTGAATCCCCAAGAACAAGCAATGTTCTTAGCACAATGTGGCCACGAAAGCGGTGGATTCAGCGTTGTGCAAGAAAATCTCAACTATCGTGCCGAAACACTGGTTAAGGTATTCCCAAAATATTTCAGAGACGTTAATCCAGCAGACTTTGAGAAGCAGCCTGAGAAGATTGCTAATCGTGTCTATGGCGGACGCATGGGCAATGGTGACGAGAGCACAGGCGATGGTTATCGCTATCGTGGTCGCGGGTTGATACAGCTTACTGGCAAAGACAATTACACTGCGTGTGCTGCTGCACTTAAATTTGATCTCAATAACAACCCTGATTACCTAGAGACAGCAGAGGGTGCAGCTCGCAGTGCTGCTTGGTTCTGGGCACGTAACGGGTTAAACAAGTTTGCAGATGCAGATGACATCGTTGGTTGCACTAAGCGTGTCAACGGTGGTACGATTGGCCTCGAAGAACGTACTAAACATTATCAAGATGCTAAACGAGTATTAGGTTAATTTAGACCTTATACGGTCTTTGACATCTATAACTTTTTCTGTTTCTATTAGTTCTATGATCTGGTTCGTCACACTTATTTCGTGTCGGACCAGATCTAATCTTACCTTAAGTTTTTTAAGCTCTGCATGGTAGAATTCAAGCTCTTCTTCTTTGCGCTTGCGTATCTCATAGATGTCGTCAAGTAGTATCAGTTTGGCAGTCATGCTAGATACCTCTGAGATATTTATAAACCACCAATAAATATCATTAGCAAGGAAACATCATGGATTATTGGTACTCAGGTCAGCTGCGCAATTATCGATTGCAGTTTATACGTGCATTCAGCAATTTCTCATACAGTGTTGGTAATAATGCAGACGGAACACCACAGTTGGTACGTGTGCCCTGTCGTTACGGCGACCCAACTAGGATCGCTGCTACTGTGGTCAAAGGCAACAGTGAAAACAAACTGTTAACTACGCCGTTTATAACCTGTTGGATCAGTGGGCTGGCTATGGCACCAAATCGTCGCCAAGGACCGCAGGTCATTGATACCGTGCAGGTTGATACACGAGAGTATGATCCAAACACAGGTCAATACATGAACACGCCTGGTAATCAATATAGCATAGCTCGATACATGCCTGTGCCGTATGAACTTAGCATGAGTGTTGATATATGGAGTCCCAATGAAAGCGTAAAGGAACAGCTAGTAGAGCAGATAATGGTCCTCTATAATCCTGCTATCGAAATACAGACCAGCAATAATCCATTAGACTGGACAGTGTTAAGCTGGATTGAGATGCAAGATCAGATAACGTGGAGTAGCAGGACTATACCAATAGGTACCGAAAATCCAATCGACGTGTTAACTATGATATTTCGTTTTCCTATCTGGATAAATCCACCAGCACAGGTAAATCAACAGAACCTAATACAAAACATTATTACCAGTGTGATAGAAGGTAGTAAATCTAACTCGGATCAAGTGGATTGGACAGAATATGAATTTCTTAGCAGACAGGTTATTACGCCGGGCGATTACAGCATTACACTGACCTGGATAGGTAATAATCAATATACCATTAGTTTGGGCAGCACTGCTGGAAATCCAAAAGAGCTAGCTAACAAGGCTACTGTAACATTCTCACAACCAAACCCAATCCTGACACCAGGTACTAGCTTTAGTTTCAACGGTATAGTCATACCTATTACAACTTCTAATATTGCTACATTTATAGATAATGCTGCTGCACTTATGATTAACACCAGCTATAATATTCAGCTGCAAAACAACAATCAGATCATGTTTATTAATAATACAGCAGGAGATAATATCTTTGCAAATGTGTCTGGCACGCCATTAGGATCAATTGGACTTTTACCTACTACATACCCAGGCGGAGATATTGCATGGTGGAGATTATTCTTACCCTACGGTGTATTAAATCCTTATAGCATTTACGGTACCAATGCCAGCCAACTCACTGTATGGACTGAATTACCAGATCTAAATCCAGGCAGCACGTATCAAGCAGCAGGATGGATACAACCTCATCCAACTGATCAAAATTTAATAATATGGACTGTAGAACCAGCTAGCCTACCAAACACCACTATAGCACCTATAACTGCAATAGTGAATCCGCTATCAAAAGGTCCTAATATAGGATTGCCGCCTGCTGTTGTAGGTCAAAGCTATCTATTAACTGAAAAACCTGCCGAAACTAGTGCAGCTTGGGGTGCAGTAGTTGCTGATATAAATGACATTGTTACCTTTGACGGTACAGTATGGTCTGTAACTTTTCAAGCCAGCAACTACATAGGTTCAATGCAGTACGTACAGAACATGTTCACTGGCAAGTTGCTAGAATGGAACGGTGCGCAGTGGAGCGAATACGTCTTGCCGCGATACGCCCCAGGTTATTGGCGCTTGGCCCTATAAATATTCCATGCTCACGGAGAAACTTGCCAATCTAAACATAGATGAAAAAGAATTTGAAAAGGTGTTTACACCAGAGGTACAGCGTGTGGCTGATGTACTGCGCAAATATGGTTTTGATGCGAGAGTAGTAGGCGGAGCTGTGCGTGATTTCGTCAGAGGTCAAAATCCTCGTGACATAGATTTTGCCACAGATGCCGATCCTAGTGAACTGATCTATATCTTCAATCTAGAAGACATAGCCCACGATGATAAAGGCATAGGACACGGTACCATCAAAGCTGTTTTTGGTAACAACAAGGTTGACGTAACTAGCATAGCTTACAAGCTAGAACTCAAAGATGGTAAGGTACGCATCATACGCGGCCAAGACTGGGAACAGGATGCTCAGCACAGAGATCTCAGCATTAACAGCATGAGCATTGATAAAGATGGTATACTTTACGATTACACCGGCGGATTAGACGATCTGCGCAATCAACGTGTGGTTATGCTGCCTGTGACACAGGATAGAATCCAAGAAGATCCGCATCTAATCATGCGTTGGTTCAGGGCACTGGGATATTTTGATAATCCTCGTTGGCCCAAGCATGACTTAAAGATAATCAAAGATAACATGCCATTGCTGCTACAGATCAAAGACGACGAAAAGACTGACCGCGAGCTGAGCAGCATCATGCGCAGCAAGAATGGGCAGAAGATAATGCGCATGATGTGCAGCCTCGGTGCAGACAAGTATCTGGGAATAAATTGCGATTGATCCGTCGAAACCGCACAATAACGCATGTCAAAAGATCTTATAATAGGTTCATTTACCAACTACGACTGGGATAAGATAAAGTACTGGGTCAACAGCATTGATGCCTGCGGATTCACCGGCGACAAGGCTATGTTAGTTTATAACAGTCATCTTAGTACAGTACAGAAATTAAACGACCGAGGATTTAAGGTAATGGGGTTTGGACAAGATCCGACTACTGGTAATCTGTTCTATAACGGTCAGCTTATTATAGTGGTAGAGCGCTTCCTTCATCTGCACGGTTTCATAGAGAACCTTATGAAATCTGAGGATTATCGTTATGTTATACACACAGACGTCAAGGATGTGGTATTTCAGCGTAACCCAAGTGAATGGTTAGACGCTAACATGGGCAATGCTAAGATACTAGCCAGCTGCGAAAGCTTGCAGTATCAGCACGAACCTTGGGGCAATGAGAACCTGCAGAACAGCTTCCCCTGGGTGTACGATAAGATGAAGACCAATCCAATTTGGAACTGCGGTGTGCAGTGCGGCGTACCCAGTGTGATGAAAGATCTGTGGTTGAACATCTATCTGCTTAGCGTTGGCAGCCAGCATGCTACCAAAGTACACAATCCTGACCAAGCTGCGTACAACGTGCTGCTGGGACTGGAACCTTACAAGAGCATCACCAAGTTCACCATGAGTGAAGACGGTTGGGCCTGCCAAGCTGGTACATCGTTTGATCCAGCCAAGATGCACACATTTAAACCGCATCTGTTAGAACCACAACCTCAGTGGGATGGAGAGTATGCTACTACTAGCAATAGAACTAGGCATTTCATCTTACATCAATATGATCGCATACCAGAATGGAAACCAGTAATAGAGGCACGATATGCAGGTTAATCTACAAGAAGAATATCAAAAAGTTGATCAAATGCTTAACCGCTTAGGCGTACCGCATTTCAACCCAGGTCGTAGCATCGTAACCAGCGTGTATGGTAAAGAGATTGCCAGTGGTTATATTTTGATGCGAGAATTGATCCTACAAGAAGTCAAACTACCCATTGAAATCTTCCATCGCAAAGATGAGATTACACAGCAGCAAGCTGCTATATTGCGCAGTCCTGCACCAGATCAGATAACAGTAACTGAGATACAAGGTAACGCCAAAGATTTCACTACCATTTATGGTATCAACGCAGGATGGAGCACTAAACCATATGCTCTATGGGAAAGCCAATATGCAGAAAATCTATGGTTAGATGCTGATAGCTTCCCTATACGCAATCCAGAGTTCTTGTTCGATGATCAAGAATACCAAGACAAGGGTAGTTTGTTTTGGCGAGATGTGTTCAGCACCGATCGTGCCAATCGCTATCACGACGAAGCACCAATGTGGCGCATATTCAATGTGAATCCAAATGACGGCGAACCATTTGAAACTGGTCAGCTATTAGTTAACAAGGCGCAGTCCTGGATTGAGCTAAATTTGGTCAAACATTACGCCGACAACTGCGATGTCTATTACCACTTTGGCGGCGATGCTGAAACTTTCCGCATGGCCTGGCAACATATTGATCTACGCAAAGGTTGCCGACCCAACTACATTAATTACCAAGCAGATCCCAAAGTACCATATGGATTCATGCCATTTGGTCCGTTCCATAAAGGCAATGCAAACCAATACAAGAAGTGGGGCGGTGGTACAGTGATGGTTCAGCGCGATCGCAACGGCAATGAACTGTTTAACCATCGCAACATGGAAAAATTCTCTCTGGGTGCAAACCCAGTGTACCATGACATAACCAATGAGCTGCGCTACCATAAGCACATAGAAGATCTGAGGCGTTTAGTATGATAGATCCAGTAACCACTGTAAAGTTTCCAACAACTTGGCCTATCAAGCGAGAGCCAGCTAGATTGCCAGAGCAGCGCATAGACTACTGTGGCGGTATGAAGTTCAATGATAACTTCGATTGGCACAATCTATGGTATGACTGCGTTCAGCTCAACGAGTATCAGACCATACTGATAGGTCCGCCTATCTATGATGCTAAGAATTGGTTAAAGGACAATGCAGGGTTTGGAGACAGTGACAACAATCTGCTCAACTATCAGTTTTATGATTTAGATCGCGTCAGTTACACGGTGGTGCAAACTAGAAAGATAGATTCTCACATCGTTTTGCTTAGCAAGAACACAGATCCTCTGCCAATTGCTGTAAACCACAACGATGGTTATTTCAACGGTCACAAGGTCATGGTAACTCTGCAGAAGGATAATCCCATTGAATGGATTGAGCAATGGATGGACTATCACTATCGCGTGCATGGCATAGATGGATTCTTAATATATGATAATGCCAGCAGCAGTTACACCGTAGGTGAACTAGACCATCGTCTCAGCAGAGATTATCTCAAGCTGAAGATAGTGCCATGGCCCTATCCATACGGTCCACAGGGCAGCGATCATGCGCCTTGGGATAGTGATTACGGACAATATTGCATGCTAGAACATGCCAAGTATCGCTATCTCACCAATGCCAGCATGGTTCTCAACAATGACATAGACGAGCTGATAGTGACCAAAGGCCCTAGCTTAGAACAGATACGAGCTCAGTTAGATCAAGGTGTGCAGCATTGCTTGTACTATCTGGGAAAGTGGATTGAACCGCACGATGTACCAAAAAACAAAGGTGCGTATGAATTACCATTAGAATCACGTAGGTTTAGAGACTACTGCTGCATGGATGATAATAACAAGCGCGGCATAGGCAACAAATGGATGTTAGTTCCACAAAAATGCATGCAGTATCAGTGGCGAGTGCATCAGATATCTGGTCCCGCTGGCCAGAGCACTGATCTTTATTATGCTCATTATCTAGCGATGAACACCAACTGGAGCTGGCCTAGAGACAAGTTTGAAGGAGATGTAGCCAATCTGCGTCCAGAACCTTGGTTACATACTGCACTGCAGAAGATAGAGGTATACAAATGAGATTACTTTTCGCAGTACACAGATATGCCCCGTATCCAGGCGGAAGTGAATACTATACAGCTGCCATGGCCGAAGAAGCGCTGAGCCGTGGTCACGAAGTCACAGTGTTTGCTGGTGAACATCAAGGCGATTACAACAGTGTGAAGGTTACCAGTGATCCACAGATACTGGGTTGGCCTTGGGATCTCATAGTGGTACACGGTGGAGACGTTGGCTTACAGAATTTCGTGCTCAGCAATGCTACTCGCATACCAAGTCCTATACTTTATATGTTGATATTACCCAGCAATAGCGATGTATGTGTTACAGCCCTAAAAGAGTGTGCATACCTAGGTTGGAGCACACCAGATGACATCAATCACATACGCAAGCATGGACAGAGCAACAAAGCCAAGCGTGTGCGACACGGAATCAAACTCAACGAAAGCTTGGGTAAACCGGGATTTAAGTCCAAGCATGGTATAACCAAGCGCATGTTCCTCAGCTGCGGCGGTTACTGGCCCAACAAGAAGATGCGTGAGCTAGCTGAAGTGTTCAAGCGTGCTGAGCTCAACGATGCTGTGTTAGTAACCTGTGGTTATGACAATCGCATGGATCTCATGCCTGCTACTAGCAACAATGTTGTGCCTCTGTTGATAGACGACAAGGCAGATGTGCTAAGTGCAATATCAGAAGCTGACTGCTATCTAATGCACAGCAATCAAGAAGGTTTTGGTTTGGTAATTCTAGAGAGCATGCTAAATGAAACTCCGTGGATATCGAGACAGATAGCCGGTGCTGCTATGCTTAACAAGTTTGGGCAGACCTATCAGACAGATGGGCAGCTAATAAACTTGCTGAAAAGCTTTGATCCAATAGTCTATGATTTACCAGCTGCTAAAAAATATGTGCTAGATAATCATACTGTTCGCAGCACTGTTGATGATATAGAATCTGTCGTATCGTCACTGTAGATCATTAGGTAGATTTATGATACCTTTAGCAGCCGACTCTTTGGCCTGTGCTAGCTTAGCATCTCGCGCTGGGTCATTTTCCAAGGCTTTTACTATGCTCTTTACAGAGTTTAGATCATCAGCTGTTGCACTTGGATTCAGCAATGTCTTTGCCACAGCATCCCTGTCTTTAGCAACCACGGTGTTATCATCTCTGCGCATCAACTTGCCACTGAACGCATCAAACTTGAGACCAAGTGCTTTGCCTATGCTGTTCATCACTATGAATATGTCGCTGCCTTTGAAATCCGGATCGTCGTAGCTGCCGCGAGGACCATGTTGATGATATGGTGCTACTGTCGGTACATCTTCTATGACCATGTAATCTACTTGAGCGATACCTCCGTCAAACGGTATGCCAACATGCACGTTTCGACCGCTCATGTTTGACTCGTATCCTTTTTGCTTGAGGTATGCTTCTAATGCTTTCTTAGCAGATTTCACAGGATCTTTCTCGCCAGCTGTCTTAAACTGCTTGATCAGATCATCCGATTCAATCATCAGATCAATATCACCTGGTGGCACTTTCTTGAATCCAGCTGAGCCTATATCTTTGGCTAGATTTACACGAAGGATAGGAGGAAGAACATTAACTGCTTTGTCTACAACAGATTGTACTTGGTCTATTGGAACGTCTCTGGCACCTGGTATTTGATTACCACCTTCGGTCAATATGTCACGTAATCTCATCACTTGCCCCAATCATATTGATATTTATAGTACACTAAATCATTATAACGCGGCAATATCTATAGCATTGCTTAATTCAACCAACATACTAACTTAGATATTCTAGAAATTTTCTTTCAAGATACCAATCTCGGTATAGTTCTAATGCATCGTTTATTTGATACGGTATTTGCACATAGTCGCATATTTTTCTGTATTCTGGAATAAAGGTTTCTTCGCCTAGTACAAAATTATCAAGATTAATCACAAACGGATTAGTTTCATATGCATATCTGCTGTCTAATTCGTTTTCCTCGATTCTAAGTTTTGGAAAACCGTTATTATGATTCTTAAATTTGTCTATTGCTATCTCTAAATGATCACTCAATTGAATGTGTATGTAATTTATTTTGCCAATTTTATTTCTGATTGTTACCTCATATTTTTCAAAAAACCAATTGTAGTATTCATGAGGATGCAATGCAGCTACCCAAGATCTGTGTTCACTGTTGCTAAATTCTTCAAGATACACACTTTGATATAACGTATCAGATCTAAGATTATGATGTTCTGACCAACTGTTATGATTTTTACGAAGATCTTTGTATGAAAATATCGTTTTCCTACTTGCTGTTTTGTCGTAATCTAAGAAGAATGGAGGATATATCGATTCGTCCAACGACAACAAACCAGAAATAAACCGGCCACCGTACCCCGGCTTATATACTATTAGATTCAGTTCTTTTTCTAACATGCAATACCATTGACACAGGATATGTAATGTTACATTATACTGTAACAGTCCGGTAACCTACATAACAGAAAACCTCAAGAGCAATCTTGAGGTTTTTGATTTATTACAATAAATACAGCACACTTAAATTATAGGTCGAGAAATGATCGAATGCCAGATATGCAAGAGACTGCTCGGAGCACTATCAGGTAAGCACCTCGTAGCACATGGTATTACAGCCGCAGAATACAGAGAACGATTTCCTGGACACTATACTCGCAAACCAAAACCGGTCAGTGAAGAGACTCGCGCTAAGATGCGTGTCAGTCGAACTGGATACAAACACAGTGATGATACCAAAGCTAAGATTGGTTCAAAGCACAAGGGCAAAACTCGTACAGCCAACGAGATTGATAAGTGGCGAGAGAGCTATGCGCGATACATCGAAGAGAATGGATCACCCATGCTGGGCAAGGACAGGGGTGCGGCATTCAGGCAGAAGATGAGCGATATTGCTAAGTCTAGGTCACCCGAGATGGTACAGGCTAAGGTTGAACAGATGTGGGCTGCACGGCGAGGTAGCAAGGCCACAGACGAACAACGCGAACGCTACAGCCAAGCAAGGTTGAAATACATGCAGGAGAATTCTGATAAACTTGTTCCTAAACTGTTTAATACACGACCAGAACGCGAGTTTGCAGCCGAGCTAGACAGACGCAATGTTTCGTATATCAGGAGCTTCCATCTAACCAACAGGGTGTATGATTTCAAGATAGGCGAAGATATCTTGGTCGAGATAGACGGCCCGTATCACAGAGATCCGATGTTTATGTTTGGTGGTCCTGAAGCATCAGAAGAAGATAGGATCATCATGTTAGAGAGGGTAATCGAAAGAGATAGAGGCAAAGACAAATTAGCTGAAAACAACGGTTACAGGATATATCGCATCGCTGTAACCAATAAACTGGTACCAGATTGGCACGATCAGCTTAAACGCCAAGGGTTTGATTTATTCTAGTGCAGATAACAAGAATGGGAGCCCTTAGGCTCCCATTCTGTTGAAGTAACACTTGAAGCTTTTGCAACAAGTATATGTAATTCTACAAGAACTTCAAATGCGCCGTATTGATCGCGATACCAGCGAGGTAGTCAGCTGCGTTACCCAAGCTGCTTGCCGTGTTGGTAAGCTCTAGGTAGCCATAACGTGACATGAAGCTGACTACTGGCTCGAAGGTATTCGGATCAATGATAACGCCTGAAGACGTTAGCGGAACGTATGGGCAGTAATAAGCTGCTGCATCAATTTCGCCTGGACCCTTATAACCAACGAGAACGTTGGTAGCATCGCTTGCGTACTGGTTGACGTAAACACGCATGCTGTTGTTCAAAGTACCAACGAACTTGGTGTTGGTTGGAGCTTCGAACGTGCCTTCCGTGGTACGTGCAAACGCAGAAGTCGTTGCAGACTGTAGTATGGTGAGAGCGGTTGGGCTCACAACAACCCAGTTGCCTGCGCCACGACGTGTGCGAGCAGCGATCAAGTTAGCAGCACGGTTGATGAGGATCGCAAGAGCTGCGTGTTCGTCACCAACGAATGTTGCTGTACCAGAAACTGCAGCCTGATCGTAGGTCAGTGTAGTACCAGCTAGAGCGAGCAAGGAGGTCAAGATCTCCTGATCGATTTCAGCGGTGATTTCCTGAGCCAGAGCAGCCATGATTTCTGCTTCGATGTCAATGCCCTGCTGTGCCTGTGCATCCTGTGCAGCTTCAAAGGTCCAACGAGCGCTGAGCTTGCGGGTCTTTGCTTCTACAACTTCCTTGAGGATCTGGATGTTCAAGCGCTTACCAGCCACGCCTTCGAGGACGCTTACTGGTGCAGCTGCTGGAGCAGTGCTGTTGCCGTTACCAGAGTAGAACGCAGCGATCTGGAATGGGCTAAGTGCTTCTGTGTTAGCTGCAACTGGATTTGGCGAACCAAACGTGTCAGCATAACGAACGCGCAGCGTGTGGATCTGACCAACTGGGCCAGTCATAGGCTGAACGCCAATGATTTCGTTTGCTATGACCGTAGGCATAACACGACGAATTACTGGGAGGATAACCTTGTTGAGAGTAGCAACGTTACCTGCAGACGTGCTGCCTGGTGTTGCACTTTCAAAAAGTATTCCGGACTTGCTCTGCAGGTCCTTCTTGGTATTCTCAAGGACAACTTCCATAACCTTCTTGCGATTGCCTGAGAGACCTTCGCAGAGTGCGGTCTTGGTAGCCGACCAATGAGTTTCAAATAGATTCTTGCTCATAGTTTTGGCTTCCTTTTACTTGTTAATGCCTGCGAGATAGAGAATTTGACCAATGTCTTGGTTATCTTCTCTCACCGCTTCTGACAGCTTGTTTGGCCTGTCACCCGTGAATGCCACGGACTTATTGGTAGCATTCTCAGACAGCTTCTGCCTGATAGCGCCAGTTGCTTCACCGTTCATCACGGTTGGAAGGTAACGATTGAAGGCTTCTCTAAGATTATTAGTCTTAATGTCCTGCAACATCTCTTCCATGATTGCCTTCTTATCGCGTGCTAGAGGAGCTAGCATCTCACTCATGAGCTCCAGCCTCTGTGTGCGATCGTTGGCTGCCTTGATCTGCGCTGCTGCTGATTCAACGAGCTTTGTCTTTTCGGTGATCTGCTTCTTTGCTTCGTCAATGCGTGACTGGCTTTCAGCCAGCTGGCGCTGCAGCTTCTTGACTTCGCTGCCCTCTGAGAGGTAGCTAGCCATGTATTCGCTTGCAACGGCTTCGAAGATCCTACGACCAAAATTGTTTTCACGAGCAACCTTGATGTCGTCTCTCCACTGTACCAGTTCCTTGCGGATGACTTCGTTCAACGTCTTGTCGAGCGTCGTAGTTGCCTTCGTTAGGAATGCTGCCTTGGTTTCGTTGATCTTCTGCTTGCCCTCTGCAGCGAGCTTAGCACGCTGCTCAATGAGAGCCTTTTTGTCAGTCTCAAATTCAGCAATCTCTTCTGAAAGCTTCTTAACAACGAAACCTTCTAGCTTGCTGATGCGATCCTGAGTTGACTTCTTTGCGCTTTCGCGGATTGCTTCGACTTGCTTGGCCATCTGCTTGCGCTGTGATTCTAGCGTCTTCCTATCGGAGACGAACTCTGCTACTTCTTCCTTGAGCTGCTTGGCAATGAATGCGTTCAGCAGTTTAGTGTGTTGAGCTACCTTAGCCTCTGCAATGCGCTTAGCTGCTAGAGTTTCACGGCTGAGCTTGGCCTTCTGTGCGATCAGAGCAGCGCGGTCTTCTGCGAACTCTTCAAGCTCAGAGCGGATGGTATCGCTCATCATGTTGTCCATTGCCTCAACAAGCTGTTGCTTGTCATTGGCATAGCGTGCAGCATAATCTTCCTGCAGTTGGGCTTCGGCTTGCTTGATCTTAGCTTGGAATGCTTCTTGGAGCGCAGACTTGACCTCAGGGCCAAGCACTTCGTTCTCAAGGAGCTCTTCTAGTTTCGTTGTCATTCAACCGACTCCTTATCTCAGTTTCAACTCGTCAACCCAGTTAAGCAGCACCTTGGTAAGATGCTTCTGTGCACCTTTATCATGGCGAACTGCTTCAGCGAGTTCGTGAGTTCGGTATCCGTGTTTGCGATTCATGATTGCCTCGTACATAGGCACGGGGTAAGCATTAGGCGCGCTTGGCTTTGCGACGATATCAACTGTGAGCATGTCAAAGTCGCTAACTTCGCCGTTATCGTCTACGTTTCCTGAACCGCGGCTGCTAACACCAAGCTTGATGCCGCTTTGCAGTAGTGTGCGGACGATTTCACCGCAAGGCGTTGGCAGCACTTGAAGCTTGCCGTATCCGTTGGCTCCGTCCATCCACATTTCAGTGATCTTGTGGCTCACGCGATCGAGATGTATCTGGAGCTCTTGTGGGTGATCACACTCACCGAGCACTCCGCTATCCTGTCTGATTGACTCATTCAGGGTCTCAACTGCTTTGCGGATCTCATTCACGGGATATACACGACCGTTATGGTTGCGCAGACCACCCTGGATGAAGATACCTTTCATGTAGACATTCTTTGGTTGGCCCTCACCAGCCGATTCAGTTATGACTTCGGCTTTTGCAGTGTCGTAGGCGAGGTGTTCAACTAGGATATTTTCTTTCATGACACTACCTATATAGTTTGGGTGTGATATTTAGTGACAGTTTGATTAACCTGCCGCAAATAGGTGTTTTTTGTAAGAAAATACCGCAGGATCAATTCCTGCGGTATTTTGATATCATATCAGCAGTGTCAATTACTTGCGCGGGGCATGTGTAAGTGGGCTGGTTTGGTTGCCCTTGCCAAAAGTGCGATCAGTTGTGTCAAGTGCGCTCTTGCTGTCTTCCTTGGCACCATACTTGCCGCTCTGCTCATTTTCCATGCCATCGGTTGCCTTCTTGCGTTGGTTACCCTTGGCTTCGATAGGAAGCTTGTCGCTTGATGGCGCAGACTGCAGTGCATAACCGTTGGCTGTTGGACCCTTGCCAGTCTTGATTGGCTCAGCACCAAAGCGTGAGGTCTGGCTTGGTGGTAGTGGGCTCTTGGCCTTTTCATTGGCATCGCGTGGGCTGAACTTGCCAGCACCTACTTCGCCGCTGTGTGGCACAGTAACCTTCTCAAGTTCTACTGCTTCGGCGAGATCGTCGAAGTCTTCTTCGGTAAACATTTCGTCCATCTCTTCTTCGCCTTCTTCGTCGCCTTCGCCTTCTTCGTCGCTCATTTCTTCGCCGCCCATGTCACCCATGGCGTCCATGCCAGCATCGTCTGAGCCGCCTTCAAGCTTTTCAAACTCTGCCTTGAGATCTGCAAGAGCAGTTTCAAGGTCACCCATGGTGCTTTCAATGTCGCCCATGACGTCGCCGCTCATAGCATCGTCGCCCATGTCTGCTGCAGCATCATCGGTAGCTACCATAGCATCGCCGAGATCGTCTTCAGCATCAGCCATGTCCATGTCAGCATCGGCTGCCATCATGTCTTCGTCTTCGCCCATGATCTCTTCGCTATCGATCTCATTGCTGAGTTCTTCGATCTCATTGCTGTGATGCATCATATCGTGACGCAGCTGCTTGCCTTCGTCACCGCCCAGTGTTTCTTCTTCCATGTCCTCATCAGCACTGATCAGTTCCTCGTGAATAGCACGGGCCTTTTCAATGAATACCTGATGAAGTAGGTCTTTTGCCTTAGCTTCGTCGCCAGCGACGAGATGCTCTAGGACTTGTTCTAGCTTGCTCTTAGCCATTGTCTTAGTCTCCTGTGTTGTAAGATGTGGTACAGACTCGGGTATATTTAATACCTCAAGATAAATCTAGTGAAATATAGGCGAAAAAATTACAGATTAGTGACAAATTAAACTTAGTAAACTTTTTGAATGTAATTTGTCCCAGTTGGAGCACTACCGTTTATATTGGCAGTAACTACCGATCCGCCGCCATTTGGTAAAGTTATAACTTGTCCATTAGCAACAGCCCAACCAACTGGTAATGTACTACTAATTGGCAATAATATAATGCCATTTGTAGGCATTGGATTATCAAGGAACGTTGTGGTTATGGTTATGTTGCTGTTACCATAGAATATGTTACTGCCGCCTACAACACCATTTAGTACTATATTTGAACCAAATGTTAGAACATTAGCAGGTCCATTTTGCACGCCAGGTGTATATCCCAACGCCGTAGTAACGTCTAGATTACTGATATAACCACCGGATGTAACTATACCGTTGCTGCCCACGTACACGTTTGTGTAATATCCTGGTGGTACTACGTTTGTTAATGCTATTGGCATGGTTACATTACTGCTACCATTAAATGTCACGCTAGCATTAGCACTACCAGTTACAGTGATTGTCATATTGCTAGAAAAAGCATTAGCAGTACGTGCATTACCCCATAATTGTAAACCATTTGCATCTGTAGCCATGGTGATTCCTGCACCTAAACCCTGCGGGAATCGTGATGCCATAGCATAAGAAGTATCATTAATAAGAACTGTTAATGGCAAACTTGCTTGCGGAAAAGCTACCAAACTCACAGCATATATTATTTCATTACCAGCTAAAGTTAGAGCAACACCATTACCTAATATGCTTACAGTAGCAGTGCCTGATACACCGTCAAATGGCGGGGTTAGCACGCTCCAAGTCTTACCATTGTAATAATTGATAGAACCAGTATTGGTATTGTACCAAAGCTGTCCTATCAAAGGACTGGTCGGAGACGTATTGCTAGCAAAACTCTGCAGCAGTTCTACGAAATTCTGATTGATGTATAGACCAAAATTTACGCTATTTGCGCCAACTAGAGCAAGGCTAGTAGCAGTAGTATTGATAGTACCATCTTGCACGATGATGTTACTCTGGCTTGTTGCAGAACTTTGATATGGAATCTGATAACTCATAGAGGTGCACCGCCTTCTTCGGCTGGCGGAGCATATTGTATTTCTAGATGATCGGCGTGAACAAGATCTTCTAATGCTTTAGCTGCACGCATCTTTTTCAACTTGTTAAGCTGGACTAATGTTAACCTAGGCCTGCGAGTATCATGCAGCTTTGCTTGGCTAAACTTGTCATCTTCTGGTGAATAGTACGCACCTTCTATCTCATCGGCTCTCATGTTTTTGCTCCAACCGTAATATTTATTGGCATTACGTACCACCTAATATGCCACCGCCCGGTGGTGCTGGTGTTGGTGCGCCGCCTTCTGGTGCTTCGCCGCCTTCTTCTGGTGGTGCACCTTCTTCGCCTTCTGGTGCTTCACCTTCTGGTGCAGGTGATTCTGATTCAGGACGCATGCCTATGGCATTCATACCAGGTGCTTCTCCAGCTGCTGCAGATCCAGTTTTAGTTTTAACCTTTTCGGCATTTTCTTCGCGCCACATCTGTTCATTGCGGCTGATATCATCCTGCGTCCAACCAAGATACCGTTCAAGCGCAAATCTCTTGCTGACATACTTGGTAGCTTCGGTGCCCATGAGAGTGCTGAACAGATTAATCTGTTCTGCATCCATGCCCATCCTGCGATATTCACCAAAGCTCTCAGGGGCAAAGAACTGCAGCTCAAACAAGTTACTCTGTATCTCTATGCCACGATGCTTGAGGAACAGTTTGAATTCTTTGTCAAGTATTGGGCTCATGAGGTTCTGCAGACGCTCGCAGTATTTGGTAAAGCGATATTCCTGTACGAACGCAGTACCCATCTTACCATCTGTATATACAGCAGTACCATCATCTGGTCCGGTTGGTAGATAGCTGCTAGGCACACCGAGGCCTCGGATCATCTTGTTGTTGAAGTACTTGAGATCGTCAATCTGACCTAGGTTTTCACCTGCTGCTAGATTTTCAATCCTTGTGCCCTTGCCTTCTGCGTTGGTAGCAAGGAAGAAATCTTCATTGATACTGATTGGATTGTAAGCAGCATCAATAACACTAGTACCACCGCCTGTCCTATTAGGTATACGACGCTGATATATCTCATTCTTGATGCGTTCAACGTACTGCATGGCGCGTGGTCCGGACAGCGAACCAACATCGATATAGAACACACGACGTTCTGGAGCACGCACAATGCGATAGATTAGTATGCAATCTTCAAGCAAGTCTTTTTGCTTATAAACTTTATAAATGCTCTCAAGTATGCTAGTACCAAACGGCCATTGGTTATCCATGCCTTCCGACAAGCTTAGATGCACAACGTGTGTTGCATCAACTGCTGTGTCTTGAGGTGCATTGTTGAATCGACTCTGTCGAGATCCGGGGCTATTTGTCTGGCCGTAAGCAAGTGTGCCAGCACCGCTAGCCGGATTACCGCTTCTTGGATAACCGCCAGGGAAGCTATATTGATCATGCGATAGCATGTCGCTTCCAACTAGAGTATTGAGATTGAAATCCATCTCACGGATCACATATTGCTCAACGCTCTTGCCTTTGTCTTCATTGACGATAATTTTCTCAACTTTGGTCGGATCAATCCAAATCAGTCTAAAGGTTTCTGGATCACGCACATAAATTTGATCACCATACTTGATCACATTGCGGAACATGCGCCATAGTCGTTGGCGCCATTTGTTTAGACTGCACCACTGCTGCAGTGTTTCTGTTAGCAATTTAATCTCAGTCTCGCTAAGCTTGCCTTTGTATGCAAGTTCAAATGGCTCATCGTCTTTGTCAAAACTCTGCGTACTGAAATCGCTGATAGTATCTAAAGCACGACTGATCTCGCTGTCGAGATCCATTTGCTCATACTGCACATAGCGTTCTATTCTGTTTGGCGCACCACTATAGACTTCTGGCAGATAGCTATTGTATTTTGATGCACTGCCTGGTTTAGCATCGCCGTCGCTGTTCCACTGCTCCATGCGTTGCTGCATTCGAGCTTGAGTTGGAACTGCGCTGAAGTATTTCTTCCAAGATGCCATGTGGTATTCGCCTCATTTGATCGGATATTTATAGTATGCCGGCAATGCAATGCAGAGCATAATCTCAGTAGACTGTGCCGCTAACCTGATTGAAACCGGTCCTCATCACACGCAACTGGCTGTCTTCAATGGTTGACATGCCTTGCAATGTTAGATTTATCTTGGTCATGATTTCCATCAATTCTTTGTGCTTTTGATCAGGAGTGGTAATTGCTACCTTGGCACCAGCAGCTTGCACAGCAGTGGTAGAGCTCCCTGTGGCAGGTGCAGCTGCTGTGCTAGAACCAAACAATGAGCCTATCAGTCCTGGTGAACTGCGTTCAACTTCTTTATGTATGAGATCGGTTAAGCCAGTTAGATTAGCCAACGCTTCTGTGGATATTGGCTGATTGAAGGCTTCAACTAGGTACAAATACGCATCAGCAAAACCTGTCAGTCTTGATGAAAAAGTTGGAACGTTTGCAGTGCTTTCACCTAATTTAACCAATTTGGTCACAAAATCATCGTTACCGGTTAACCATTTGCCTATGCTGGCAAAAAACCCGTCGCCTTCAAATATAGTTTTCAGCTTGTCTAGGCTTGTCATAACAGCTGGATTAAGTATTGCACTATTGATAGCTGCCATGCTCTTTGGATAAACATCGCCAAAATTAGATATAGCAGCCCCAGCTTTGGTCAACGGCTCGCTGATATCACCTATTGTTTTAAGTTTGTCAATGGGATCGCCTATGCCTACCAATTTTTCTAAAACTTTACCTATGGATGCAAAGAATCCGTCGCCTTGGAAGAATGTACCAAGTTTAGTGAGGCTTTCTAGTATAGAAGGATCTAATTTAGCAGAATTTATTGCTGCCATGCTCTTTGGATAAACATCGCCAAAATTAGATATAGCAGCTCCAGCCTTGGTCAACGGCTCGCTGATATCGCCTATCGTCTTTAGTTTATCAATGGGATCTCCTATGCCTACCAACTTTTCTAAAGATTTGCCTATGGATGCAAAGAATCCGTCGCCTTGGAAAAATGTACCAAGCTTGCTGAGGCTTTCTAGTATAGAAGGATCTAATTTAGCAGAATTTATTGCTGCCATGCTCTTTGAAAATGCAGTGGCAAACTTGTCCATAGAATCGCCAGCGCGACCTAAGGGTTCACCTAACTCACTGAATTTTTTAAGCTTCTCAATGGGATCTTCTGAGAATAACTTGCCAACCCAACCGATAAATCCACCTACTGCATTAACTACATCGCCGGCACCCATAGCAATAAGGCCTTCGCCTATCTTTATCATACCGCTGCCTGTCTTACCAAGCTTGTCGCCATCTAGATCTTCAAAAGACTTCATACCCTCGGCAAACTTAGGTAATGCTGCGCCCATGATCCAAGTCGCACCAGCAACTGCGCCACCTATCATCAGGATAGCCCCAGCAATGGCAGCTGAACCTAACAATATCTCTGGTGCTTCTGGTCCAAGCGCAGCGATGCCCATGCCAAGTCCTTGTATCAATCCACCCAGACCTTTGCCAACGCCTGTACCCAAATTAGCCAGCATCTCGCCAAGTCCTTTGCTGATAGAACCGATGCTCTTGCCGATAGCCGCACTAAATGATTCAAGTGCTGTGCTTAATCCCTTGCTAAGATTTCCTATTGCATCACCTATACCTTTGCTGAGATTAGTAAAGGATTCGCCAAGCCCTCGGCTAATATTACTAAATGCATCACCTAAACCCTTGCTGATATTAGAAGCAACGTCACCTATTCCTTTGCTGAGATTGCTGAGGGTATCGCCTATACCCTTACTGATATTAGATGCAGCCTTGCCCAGCGCTTCACTAATTTCAGTAAATATAGTTTTAACAGTGGTAGCAATACCAGCAACTGCATCTTTGATTAGATTTCCTATACCGCGCAAGGCATTACCAAGCTTCTCACCCAGCGATTCTACTGATTTTAGCATGCCGCCGCCACCGGCATCTTTGGTAAACCTACCACGTGCATCACGCATGCGATCCATAGGCGATGCAGTCTTCATAGCATCCATAGCAGGCGTCTTGCCCATTCCAAGCAAACTTTTAACAGCACCTCCCATGCTCATCATGGTCTTGAATACCCTGCCTATCAGTTTGGCTATGATAACAGTGGATATAGTAGCTAACGCGCCGCCTGCTAACATTTCGCCGCCAGTCATCGACGGTCCGGTAACAGGTTTACCATTGGCATCTGTGCCGGTAGCTCCGCCCATTGGTCCGCTCAGGAAGCGACCAAACCACGAGTTCTTTATCATGTTGCCTAGAGTGTCAAACAGGTTTGAAAATCCAGATGAGATGAATTTATATACATCAGAGTCTTGAAACTGTTTCACTAAGATTCCAAGGTTGTCAAGCAGCTTGTTAAACGCAGTTACCACGTAATCGATCGCATTTGCCATTGGAACTAATGCTTTAGCAGCAAACAATGTCAGAGAATTGTTCAACCGCAGCATGGTTTTAGTAACATCCTGGTTAGCTTGGGTTATCTCAGCAGCGGCTTTGTCAGCTTCGGCGGCTTTTGCTAGCTGATCAGGTGTTCTCCTTGCTAGTTCTTCAACTGTTTCAGCCGAGGTAGCAAACTTCTGAGCTGCTCTGGCAGCTTCGCCCATTGGTGATGCATCATTTACGTACCCGCGCATCCTCACAGCATAGTCTTGCATGACTTTCTTGAGGGCTACTGCATGCTGTTGCTGTGCAACTAGATCACCTTTCATGGTAGCCTGTGTCATAGCTTTGAATTCACTTAGGCCTGCACCTGTCTGAGACAGTGCATCATAGAAAGGCTGATTGGCTTCGCGCATACCTGACTCGCCACGAGTGACCATGCCGGCCATCATCTTCTGCAGATCGGGTGCTTCGTCACCAAATGCATTCAGCCCTTCTAGGCCTTTCTGTGCAGCTGCTCTCACCGACGGTGCTAAGCTGTTGATCAGTATCTGCATATCTGGACGCTTGAGCTGCTGCTTGATTTCTTGATCAATCTGCTCTCTACGCTTGCCAGTGGCTTGGCTTAGCATGTTTAGAGTGTGACCGTATTCTACTGCACCTGCTACCAGCTCGCTGTTGGATCTCTTGCCAATCTCACCAGTTGAGCGCATGATCTCTGAATAGCTGAGCAGTGTTTCCTGCGCCTGTTCAAAATTCATACCAAGATCAGTTCCGCCGTGCGTGAGCTCGTTGAATGCCTTGCCTAGCTTGATGGTCCTGTCTATGCCAATGGCAGCGACTACCTGTCCGTTCTTGGTAAATGCTTTACCCAGCTGCTGTAGATTCAATCCAGTAGCATTAGAAGCATCTACTAGCTGATCCATGCCGTTGGTAACTGCTATACCAGAATCATACATGTCAAACGTAGCTTGCGCAAGTTCTGTTCCGCGCTTCCATATGGTTGAAAACACTTCTGCAACTATGGCTGCACCGCCAGCTAATTCGGCCAGAGCAGGATTTACTTCTCCTAGCTCATATGCCATGCTGTTTAATGTATTGCTGACACCGCCAAACATACCTTTGGCATCTGTGCTGCCTAACCTTTCCAGCGATGATACGTTTTTATATAGGCTTTTCTGCAGATCGCGTGTGCTTTTCTGTATTTCGCGCTGTAGTTTACCTAGATCTACAGTAGCATCGGTCTGTTGCTGTATTGCAGCTGTGTTACCCTGCAGTGCTTTCTCAACATCTTCTTCGGTTTTTCTGCTGTCTTTACCTGTGTTCTTAGCGATCAATGCCAGAAGATTATTGCTGACAGCCGCTTTAGCTTCCAGGTCACGTATGGACTTATCTTTGGCCCAACCTGCCTGCAGATACCAATTCTTGTCTTCTGTATCTAACGTAGCCATCAGCTGTTATTTCTTTCTCAACCATGCAAATATCGTGGTTAAATATCCGCGATATCTCGATGCCAGGCAAGATGCCAGCAGGATATTTATGGAGTTTAGATCATGGTTAATAATCCATTACAGAAGCATTTCAGACGTCCTGCTCTCTGGATACGACTGCCAACAGGCGGGAGATGGTATGAAGATGGCTCAGTAAACGTCAATGATAACCAAGAGGTTTGCATATATGGTCTAAATGCCATTGATGACATCATGCTTAACACACCAGATGCGCTGCTGAATGGCCATGCACTTGAAAGCGTGATACAGAGCTGTGTACCAGACGTCAAAGATGTGAAAAGAGTGCTTCAACCAGATCTAGATGCTATATTCCTAGGTATTAAGGCTGCAACCAACAATGGTAAGTTTGAGATAGAACGCAAGTGCGAAGCCTGTGGTCATGAAAACAATTTCGAAGTACAATGCAATCATCTGTTAGATAACATGACTTATATAGACGATAGTGATACCACAGTCATGATAGACAGTGATTTACGTGTGCACATTCGCCCCTATGATTTCGAGATGCGAACCATACTGATACAGAAACAGATGGAAGAACAGCGTACACTATCAGCCATTGAAAAAGATGAAAACATCATTGACGATATGCAGAGGGCTGATCTGCTAGCACGCAGCATTGAAAAGCTCACGCATCTAACATTTAGATTAGTAGCTAACAGCATCACTGCCATAGAGATGCTAGGTGCAGAACAGTTAACTGTTACTGACAAAGATCATATCGCAGAATGGCTTACCAACATACCAAAAAGCACAGCTGATGCTGTGATCGAAGCTGTAAACACGCTCAATCAAGTTGGTCCACCAAAAGAAACTGATGCACAATGCGTTAATTGTGGCAAGACTTGGACAGAAAAGCTGCAGTTTGATCCAGCGCTTTTTTTCACTCGGCTATAGCCACCGGGGACTCTGACCTCATTACTTCAATGTTAGATGTGATGAGAAGAAACGTGGACGCAATCGAAAGCGATGTAAATTCATTGGTGTTCCACATGAATGGTGGATTAGATTACGATGATGCTTGGTTGCTTACTCTAGATCAGAGACGCAAGATGGTTAATATAATCCAACAGCACTATGATTCACAAAATCCTAACAAGAAACAACAACTCTAAGGTATCAGTGATGAGCTTACGCTCATCAGTTAGCTGAGCTAAAGCTCATCTAACATCTTCTCTTTAATAATTCTGTTTTAGTTATTCTGGTCGATTAGCAGCCATATCACTCCCTTACCCAGGGAGTGACCATGTGAAATATCATTCTGGTTCGAACGACACCATTGCCCTTTTATCCTTGTCTTTCGACAGTTGGCGGAGTACCTAAATTCCAACATACAGATATCATCTCTCAGAGGTATCTCTACCTCTATACTCGGTTATGGGAGTTACCCAAGCTACAAGACAGTCAAACGGCGAGACACATCTTGCATCACAGCTGGCCAGTCACACGGCGGCTGTGATCTTTTTTCTGATTTATTTGGCAGGGGCCTAGCAGATAGAATCCCCATCCGGTGAGTGTGATACACTGTAATGTATCCTTTCACCGGGTGATCACATCACCATTATTGAGCCAATATGTAGATTAGAAAGCGAGTAAGAACTTGAGCTTACTTGGAGCCTGCGTGAGCCTTGACTTCTGCGTCAGTGATTTCTTTGAGCTTGCTTAGGGGTTCTGATAATAACTTTGTGCCAACGACCTTCCACACCGCATCACGCTGTGTTTCGGACAATTTCTTGTGCTTTTCTTCTATGTGTAGATTGAATACTTCTCTCAAACTGATACCTGGCTTGGCCAGCGTACCATAGTTTACCGGAGCAGCACGACGCTGCCATGGACTCATTTTCTTTGCTGGTTCAGTGGCAGCAGTTGCTGGTTTAGCATCTGCTGGGAACCAAGGCTTGTCAGCTTGGCTGGAATCCGTTACTTTGGTCTTCTTCGCTGCTGCTTTCTTGGCTGCCATTGTCTGTCTCCGTTACTGTTATAGCATTGTGTTCAGTGGTGTCAGCTGTCAACTTCGATGACAAGAAATGGTCATCTGATTGAGCCAGCCAGTCGTCTAGCAAATGTATGTAGAAGTCTTTGTATCTGTTATGATACTTACCAGATATCGGTGTTTTGAGGAACACCATGATATCCACGTTGTTGTACTTGATTATCAGCACCATTTGCTTGTTGCTGCTAGCAGCATCTTGTTCTGCCTGTGCAAGCCAACCATCCCATTGCGTAACCGTGTGATTGAGCACGCTTTGGAAGCTGGGTGGTGACTTATAGTGTTTGCACTCCACACTGTATGTGAAATTGCGAGGACAGATAAGATCTCCGAAAATCGCATAATCTAAGCTGTAGCTCTCTGTGCGTGATTTGTTGCTGCCGCCGAAGAATGACCCGGAATCAGGGTTCCTTCTAAAGGAATTTTTGATTCCCAGAGAGACTTCAAACCTTGCAGACAGCCTGTTGGCTATCTTGCGTTCGAAGGCCGATCCTTTAGATTTCCCATTAACCGCCATCAGGTAATTATCTCGTGTTCATAGCTGAAGGTAGTAAATCCACCTTCTTTAATCACGCTCAGCACGTTGCTGACGCGGGTTATGAGCTCTTCTCTGTGAGATATCACAAACACGTTCTTGCCACGTTCGCGTTCCATGCGCTTGAGCACAGCAACTGATCCTTCGAGACCAGCAGGATCAAGTCCGCTGTCTAGCAATTCATCAACGAACAACAGGTTGATAGCTTGGTTCATGTTTTCAAATATGTCACGGAAGCTCCAGCTCAATCCAAGGATGAGACGTGTGCGTTCGCCGCGTGATAGATTGTCAAAATCCAGATCCTGCCCCAGCAAGCTGATCTCTGTGGTGAGATCGTTGAGGAACTTCACGCTGTGAGGTAGGCCAAGCTTGTCCAGATAATCATTCAATCTGCTGTTCAAGTAAGCCAGATTCTGATCAATGATGCGCTTGCGTATGAAGCTGTCCTTGTTGGTCAGCAGTTTGAGCAAGAATTCTTGATGTTCTCGGCTCTTGACCAATCCGTTGAGCTGATCATAGCTGACTTCCTGCACAGTGCTCTGTAAGCTGTCCGCTTGATCCAAATAGGGATTCTCAGCAGCACGTTCCTTGACCAGATCCTTGTGCAGAGATTCCACAGTGCTCTTATGATTGACTGCTTCGCGCAGCGTGGGATAGAACGTTTTTGGCGTGCCCATTGCAGTATAAACGGGTTCAATCTCTGCTATCTGTGATTCTAGCTCGCTGATTTCTTGCCGTTCGGCATTGACCTGTTGATCCAACATGGCAATCTTGCTCTCGAGATCACCGATGATGTCATCGTGCTTGTGATCTTTGATCTGCTGTTCGCACATGGGGCATTGCTTGTGCACGCTGGCTCTTTCAAACTGGCTAAGCAGATTGTTCAGCTGCGTCTCTAGCTGCGTTGCGTGCTTGTTCTTGGTCACGTGATCCTTGCGCAGCTGTGTGAGTGCCTTGCCTAGTTCCCTGTGTGTTTCCACCAACTTGTGGTTATCTAACTCGGCTTCAATGTCCAGTAGCTCAAGCTGTTCGATAGCAGCTTCCAGAGTAGCTATCTCTTGTAGATTCTTAGCATCCCAGGTGTTGATCTTGTTCTGTAGATCCTCGATAGTCTTGGCTATCTTCTCGTTAGCTGTTTTCACAGTGCGTATGCGGAACTCTTCCTGCTCAATATCAGTTTTTGTGTTCTTGATCAGTTCTTTGAGATTCTCAGCTTTCTGGCTCAGCAGAGTGATGCCCAGCAGTTCTTCAATAATCTCTCGCTGTTTAGCAGCACCCATGGCCAAGAATGGCTCTGTGTAGGTGTTGAGCGCTACGATATGTTTGAATAGCGTGTGGCTCATGCCTATGAGCTTGACGATGTCCTTTTGGCTATCGCGAGCATCGCCCTGTGCTTCATCTGTGGCTTCTTCGCCAACCTTGCTCTCGTCGTCAACCATCCAGCGGAAGAACTGCGGCTTACGACCTCGTTCAATACGATGTACATGGCCATTGAGCTCAAACTCGATGCTCACAGCCATGTTCTTGCCGTTGATCTTGTTTACTAGGTTATCGCGCTTGATGTTGGTCAGCGCCTCGCCGTACAGTCCATAGCTGATGGCTTGTAGTATGGTGCTCTTGCCCACACCGTTGCGCGAACCATTGCCTCCCAGATCCAGATTATCACCCAGTACCAGCGTGAGTCCGTTGCGATCCAGATCCACAGCTTGCGTGACAGCACCGACAGATAAGAAGTTCTTGAGGCTCACGCTTTTCAGTTTCAACATGCTTATATGCTCTGATAGATCTGGATCAACTGCTGCCGATCTATGGTGTTGGATTCTATGCTCTGTAGGTGGCTGATCACGATGGTGTCCACGCTTTCAAAGTTGATACCATCTTCTGGTATGGCACCCTGTGCATCTGCTTTAGCAACCTGTAGGTTGACTTCTCGAGCGTCAAGCTCGCGCTCAAACAGTTCCTTGAGGAAGTTGGCTTCTTCGTAGCTAATATCAAGGTCAACTGCGATGCGAGCATAGGTCTTGTGGTCAATCACTGCTTCTGGATCCTCTAATACCTTGCTTAGCGGGGCTACACGATATTTTGGAGCGCCCGGCCATGCACGAAATATCGGATCATTACCTGGTTCCCAGAGCATGATACCGCGATTATCATCCCAGGCATCTGAATAATCATGAGGGAAACAGTTTCCGGTATACCATATCTTGTTGCGATTCTGGCGCTTGTGGAAATGTCCGGTGAATACTTGCTGTTGATTGGCAAAGTGAGTTTCGTTTAGCAATCCGTGGTCGGGCATCTCTACCATAGCGTTCATCTTGAACCGAGGCAGCTCGAAGTGTCCAAACAAGTAAGGTGCCTTGATTGCTGGAACTGACTTCCAATCATCGCCAACCATCCAAGGAACGAAGCTAACGCCATCAAACACTTGCTGTGTCTCGATCAAATGGATGTTAGGGAATTCTTTGATGTAAGGTATGCTGTGGATCTCATACTTGTCCCTGTAGAACAGATCGTGATTGCCCAGCAAGAAGAACACATTGTCAAAATATGCATTGAGCTTCTTGAGTCCGCTCACTGAGTAATTGAGCGTGCTCACGTTGATCACGCTGCGATTATGATGCCAATCGCCGCCGAAGATGCAGTTCTTGCTGCCCCATTCCTCGGCTTGCTCAATCATCCATTCGATGAACTGCTCACAGCTGGCATTGTGTTCTCTGCTGTTGTTGCGGAGACCATAATGAATGTCGGTAAAGTACACTGTCTTTGAAAAGTCTATGTCTTTTGCCATGCACTAGTATGTTACTGCATCAGCGCATAATGATCAAGTGACCATCTCATATACCAGCTGTCCGCAATCCCAGACTCTGGTATAACCGTTGGCTAGCATGTTATCGGCTTCGCCGAGACCGTCGTCAAAGATTGGCAATTTGTCTCTTAACAGATGTTTCTGCCATTGCTGCCGTGTTCCGACGTATTGACCGTTGCGCTGGATGTAATAATATCCGGGCGGTGTTATATGAGATTGTATGAAGCCCAGCTTTTTGTATAAACTTCCGCTGCTCCAGCGACGGTTGCAATAGCTCACAATCTTGTGGCCTTTGGCAGTGTCCTCTATAAATTTCTTTAACAATCTGCTGGCTGCACCTGGCACCGATACTCCTAGTTCACAGCAGAATCTCAGCAGTTCGTACTGATATTTCTTATTATATCTGCTCTTACCAAAGCTCATAGCAGATAGGAGCTTGCCGTCTTGATCAAACAGTCCTAGCGTCATGCTGGCAGGACATGCACCCTGCAAGTGGTTATCCTCAAAGAACTTCCATGCTGTTTGCTTATTTACGGTTGCTAGCGTCAGCTTCCTGGCTCCTATGCTATGGTTAAGACCCAATAAATGGTGTATCTTATCCAGTATGATCGGGCGTTTGGCAAACACTTCCCAGTCGAAGAATTGCAATAGATCAATGCCAACCTCGGTTGCAGCATTGCTCTTGTTTAGGTGGTAGTTCTGCTGCTTGCCTTGTAGCTCACTGTGATAGTATGCCCCGTTCAGTTCTATACCCAGCTGAGCGTTGGGTATCCATATGTCTATCTCCAAGGGCGATATCACGCGTCGATCGTTGCAGACAATGTCAACATCTAGACTGATTAGATGCTCGGCGATGTCTCGCTCCATGGCACTGCGGAAGTGTTTCTTGATATCTAATCCGTGTTCATGGAAATACTTGCATAGATTGCTGCTGCTGACTCCCAGTTCATCTGCTATCTCACCTATGCTCTTCCCAGATTGATTCTGTGCTGCTAACCAATCTCTGTCATGTATCTTCTCATAGGCATAGGCAGTGTAATAATTCAGTTTACGCTTTTGGCCAGCTGCTTCTGCTATAGCGGGTACCTGCATAGCATGCTGATGACCATAGCGTTCGATCATGGTAGCAGCCACTTTGGCCTTGATTGTGTCTGAGCTCAGCGGATTTGATTTGCCGTATCTATCAAGATTGGTAGCTGCTTGCTTGGCCTTGATATCAGGGCTGTGCATTGGATTATGTACGCCGTGGTTATCAAATGTAGTCTGCCTGATCTTTGCACGTATAGCAGCATCTTGTGCTGGATGATTCACACCGAATCTTGCTTGGTTAGCTGCGATCACGCTGTGTTTGAACTGGCTTGTTTTGCTGTAATGTGTGCTACCAAAACGAATCAAGCTGGTTTGCTTGACCTTGTCCCTGTATGACTGTGTCTGGGTGTGATGAGACACGCCTCGGCGCTTGATATTGGTTGCCTTGATTTTGCTTTGGCTATTCACGGCGGTGCATCTCTTGCTGCAGTAGATCCTGTATTCCCTGCGATCCGCATGCCACGCCAATTGATTGCCACATGCACAGCGCGGTATTGGCTGCGCATGCATGGCGTGCCACAGTATCTGCCTCGGGGAAGTTATGCCCAGCATTGCGCCGATATCCGCGAATTCCTGCCTGTGCTGGCTAGATTCTAAGTGCTCAGTACGAAGTTTCTTCAGCGACCAAAGTGTGTGGCATTCGTCCAGCAGAGCCATGCTAAATCCTTTTGTTTAGTATTTAGCAGGACGCAGCAAAAATCAAATGCTTATTCGTTGGCACTGGCTTTAGCAGCAGTGGCAGCAGCATCGGCTGCAGCCCTGGCCTGCTGGTTCTTCATGTCGTTTTCGGTCTGTCGTGTATAACTTGGCGTCGCGCCGTGCATGATCAAGATGTCATCGCGGATGTTTTGGTTGCGTTTCTCTATGTTGAGCACGCGAGTGAAGCTATTGGTAATTGCGGCAGTATAGTAAGCAAATGGATTAGGAGTTTCTGAACGGCTCTCGTCGAACTGTAATCCAATCTGGCTGAGCTGTAACAGGGCTTGGCTCTTCATCTCGTCAATGTATGTGTAACCGCGCCAGTTGCCGCGATGTCCATAACGTTCTACCAACTTCATGAACATCATGGCCAGCTTGTTGGTCATCTTGCCGTGTGTGACCGAGAAGTGCCCGTTCTCAAGACCACCCTGCCAGTGGCTCTTGCCCACGCACACAAATTCACCTTCCTTAAAGATGTAATGTTGATATGGTGGAAAGTTACATTTGAGATGACGTTCTGCTTCGGTTTTGGCTTTGGCTAGTTTTTCTTCATTGATAGGTATGTGATCAAATGTCATCACTCGTACCACAATATCTTCTAATAGCACATCATCTAATGTGATGCTGATAACTGGATTGCGCACGCCTGCAGCAATCTGCGCCTTTTTATTTGCTGCGATGCTCTGGTCCATCTTCTTAGTGCGTGCATCTGATAATCGTTCAGCTGTTACTTTGCTAAGATCGTTGGTGATGATGTCGTAATTTGCGTATTTTGTTTCAATGTATTCACAATATGTGCCCTTGCTGCGATGTATCTCTTCTAATAGATCTTTGTTGGTAAGGTATTTGATCTTAGGTACTACAGCCATTTTTTGTGTTGCCTCGTTATTGTGTGCATGGATTGACCATGCAGTTGTAAAGTTGTGGATATATACCAGCTAAGTCAAATTGATATACAAAATCATTGACGAATTTACCACCATAAATAGTTTGGAAACATTTGGGATATTTATGGCTGACGACTTTAGAGCACCGCCTTCGTTTAGCAATGACAGTGACGCTAACGGTCGTCGAGTTCGGTTGCGTCCAAAACCATTAGCTGCTGCACAGATATATGGTGGTAATGGTCTGCTCACACCATTGAGATCAACGAACGGTGTTGTGTGGCCCTATCAACCTACCATAACATATGACCAACCAGTTGAATATGCAGCCATTGACATGGTTCATGTTAATCAAGAGATATTAGCATATACCAAGACTCCTGCCCTCAAATTAGCTGTCAGCGGACAGTTCTCTGTACAGAATCAGCAGGAAGGTATCTATGCGTTAGCTGCGATACACTTCATGCGCACAGTTACCAAGATGTATTTTGGGACTGGTGCTAATCTTGGTACACCGCCGCCTGTGCTGTTGTTTGATGCTTATGGTCAATACATGTTCAACCAATTGCCCGTCATTGTTACCAATTATACCATTGAGTTACCAGCCGATGTAGATTATGTGCCGATAAATCTCGCTGATTTACAAACCTATACTACTTTACAGGCTCAGTCAAATACTCTGGGATTAAGCAGGATAGAAACGACGCCGCAAATACAAGGATTTAATAACGCAAGGAATGCAGCGGCCATTGCTAGCCAACTGTTCAATACCAGTTTAGCAAGTTCGTCTGGGTATGTTTGGTTACCAGCGGTATTCACACTTGGAGTTAGCATAACTGTACAAAACACAGCATATAGGTTAAGACAGTTCAATCTAGATGAATTTAGGACAGGTGCTCTCATGAAACAGGGTAAGTGGATATGACACAGGTCACCTACGATAAACATAGTCCATATTTTCAAACCAATCAGGTTACCAATTATGTGCAGTATCTTGGTTATTGGAGCGGACAATACATCAGTCCACAAAGCACTGATAGCTTGTATGAGATACCAAATGCTTACAAGAATAGACCAGATTTGCTCAGTTACGAGCTTTATCAAACCAGCATGCTATGGTGGGTTTTTGCGCTGCGCAACCCGAACCAATTGATAGATCCTGTTTGGGATTTCATACCCGGATTGGTAATCTATGTTCCTTCTAAGGACAGTTTGATAAGGATAGCTTGATGGCCTTTATACTTACCAAAGATGGCGTGCAGCAAGTCACCGAAGAACAGTTCAACGCCTTACAAGCAGAGGAAGCCAAGCGGTCGGCGGCAGCCAATAAAGCATTCCTCGGTGAAGACAACCTTGGTGGTATAGCACCAAATAATCCAACGGTACTTGACAGTAATCCTGCAATAACGCCCGCTGCCCCAACAAAATCTCCTGAGCAGTCTCAGTTTAACGGTCCTGCCGCAACTAACGTACCGTCTGCACTGTCGCAAAACTCTCAGACATATCCAACTCCTGCTAACAGCAGCTTTGATGCTAGATTGAGCAGTCTTGGATTAAGCTGGAACCCGCAACCCAATCCTCTGAATGTCTATGCTAATTATACCTACCACATACGTTGGTTTATGACCAGCGAAGCAGAAGCGTATAACAATGTAAATCCTACAAATCCAAACAGCAACAACATGGCCAAGACCGTGATAGTTGAAAGCGGAGTAACTGCTGGATTTAACATAGTAGAACTGAAAAGCACAGCGTATGCTAGTGCCAATATTTCTCGCAGGAACATGTGGAGCAGTGTTGAGTTTGACATGGTGATATCAGAGCCTCTGGGCTTAAATCTCATGGACAAGATCTACTTCAGCAGCAAGCAAATTGGTGTCATAAACCATGCTAGGTGTCCTTATTTTTTGGAAATATGGTTCAATGGTTATGATGAGGACGGAAACATAATTGCACCCGGACTCTTCTACCAAATGTATAGAGTAAAGATACAAAAGATGGACGTGAGTGCTACACAAGTAGGTAGCACCTATAACATACATCTTTACGTAGATAACGTGTACGGAGAGATGAACCAAAGTGCTATACCGCAAGCAGGGTTCAACGTCAAAGCTACTACGCTTGGCCAATTTTTTGATGGGTATATTGATGCGCTGAATAAGCAACAAACCAATCTTAATAACGACAGCGTGCAACAGATACGCTACAAGATAGTCTATCCAGACATATGGAAAAATTGGAACATACGCCCAGCTGACACAGACAAGCATGTTTCTCGTAGTGGAGAGATGAGTATTCAATCCAGCGAACTTCGTGATCGTACTGTGCTTACTGTAAACAGAGGCCAGGCTATAGAAAACGTGGTTAATTTTGCAGTATATCTCTGCAAGGATGCACAGGATTGGATTACTGGTGCCAACGGCGCAGGCGGTGGCGGTGCTACACTAACCGAAGAAGCGATAATCGGGTATGTCAGTGTCTATCCTATGAGCAAGATTATAGGATTTGATCCAGTTACCAGAGACTATATCTATGAGATAACATATGTGCTGTCTCGTACTGAAAGTGCCAGAGCATACACTGATATGCAAGCCGTAAAACTTGCACAGCAGCCTACAACACAGATCAACAAACTCAAATACATGATCCAGAACAATCGTTTGGTAAAGAGATACGATTATATCTGGACGGGATTAAACACCGAAGTGGTTAGTTTTGATATCAAGATGGACCTCACTTGGGCAATAAACCTACCCACTTGGAATCAAGGTAACAGCTACTTCCAATATGCTACGCCTGCCTTGGTTAATCAAAATAGCCAAGATAATCTGAGACAACGAGGGTTGCAACCAAAAGATCAAACCCCACCAGATGCTAATCAAGCAGCAACCTTGGATAGACAGTTAGGTGCAGACGGAGCTGCTAATAGCAGCAACGCCGTTGGACAACCTGCCGGACCAGCACCTAGCGCATTGCAACAGATACAGTCTGGTAATCCTCCGACGAATCCAGCTGCAGCAACCAATCCGCCAACTAGCAGCGCAGCAAGCACTGCTAATGATAGAGTGATTCTATTCAATCAAAGTTCTGGGCAGTTAGCTTTATCTGCTGCACAGTCTAAGATACCTGGTGCGCAGCAATATGCAGCTACAGCCAATAACTATCTGTCTAACAGAGCAGCAACACTTTCTACTACTTACATAGAAGATACCAAAAATAATGCTGCATTATTTTCTCAACCACCATTGCCGGTAGTTGGTATGTACGACACTACTCCTACCGCTCAAAATGCCACGCAGAATACTGATCAATCAAAAACTACAAATATCAGAGATCCGCAGGCTTTTGCACCCGGTGTTGGTTTTGTCGGTGCAGTATTAGGTAATGTGTTTGGAGATCAAAAACCATTCCAGGATATAGAAATAACCATCCGAGGTGATCCGTGGTGGATGCCTGTGAGTAATATGACACAGGATACACAGATCATGACTTACGTAAATAATGCTGGCGCAGGCAATGCATCTAGCACACAGCAATTTGCTGATTATCTTGGCGGCGACAACAGTTTCCTGTTACAATTCAAGACTGGTATCGTTATAGATGAGGATACTGGTCTTGCCAAGGATGATTCAAACGGCGGCGCTGACTTTTTCACCGGTATATATCTGGTCAGGAAGACAACCAATCTTTTCAGCCACGGTAAGTTTACACAGATACTAGAAGCTAACAAAGACATCCTAGCACAGAATCCGATCAACTATAGCACAGCTAATAACAATCGAGATAGACAGAATTAAATATGAAAGGATTAGATCAAGCACATGGCTGTTTTAACTAGGAGCATTGTTAGTTCAGCTGCATACGACCTGTCACCAGACGGTCGATCAACTCAGCTTGACAAGATATATCTGGGATTTGTGAAATCTGTAAACGATCAACAGCGCATGGGTCGAATTAAAGTATGGATTCCAGAAGTTAGTGGTGATCCTCTAGATGAAAACCAATGGTTTACATGTAGCTATGCCAGCCCATTTGCAGGTGCAACTAATGTTTATGAGAACACTAATGCTCCCGGTTGGACTAACACTCAAACAAGTTATGGTTTTTGGTTTGTCCCGCCCGATCTTGAAAACGAAGTATTATGCTGCTTCATCAATGGTGATCCCGGAAGAGGTATATGGTTTGGTTGTTTATACCAACAGAACATGAACCATATGGTACCGGGTATACCAGGCGATGGCGGAAGCAGTGGTTTACCAGTAGCAGAATATAACAAGTTGCAAAGTAATGTTGTTGTTAATTCGCAAACGGCTCCTATATATTCACCTCTAGCTGATGCAATAAAAACACAGGGGCTAGACAAAGATAGCAGCCGCGGCATTACTGATTCTGGTGCCCGGCGCGATGACCCTATTAATCTAGTTTATGGTATACTAAGTCCGGGCGGTAGCCAATTTGTAATGGACGACAACGACGTACAAAAATACATAAGACTTCGTACACAGCAAGGAGCTCAGGTGTTAATTAACGACACCGAAGGTTTCATATACATGATATCCAGAGATGGCAACAGCTGGGCTGAGCTAGGTGTAGATGGTACAATTAGCATTTACGGCCAACAAAACATAAATCTACGCAGCCAGGGCACTTTAAATCTGCATGCTGACTTAGATGTTAACATTGAAGCGGGACGCAGCATATATATGCGAGCTAGAGGAGAAGTTAGCAGTGTCTTAATCAATGCTACACCAACTTCAAATCCTAACAGCGGACAAATCATCAAGGCCTACACAAGCAGCAATGCCCAAGTACCAGTGATAAATCTAAGCGATACTTCTGTAACCATAACAGCTTCGACCGACGGTATAACCGGAACCTTTGTGCAAGGCATGGATATCACGGGCATACCATGGAGTAATCCAACCACTACCAATTCTCCACCTAACAACAATACTGCTACCAGCAACACTCCTGGTAGCGGAGCTCCGGTAGTTGTTGTCGGTGATGCAGCAGCAGGCGGTGTAGGGCCGACACTTGTTCAAAGCAATACTGGTACATTAACTAATCTTAGCCAAACGGCCAACTCTGCAGATGTATTAAAAACCGTGCAAAGTGATCCTAGCCTGCAGAATGCGAGAAATGCTGTAGTTTCAGTAGGTGGAAACGATTTTAACGACGGACAAAACAATCCTGGTCAAACTACCACTAATCTCGAAAATATACGTAAAAGTCTTAATGCGCAATCATATACTTGGATATTACCAACTGATCCAACTGCTAAGGCAACAGTATATGGATTTGCTGCAGGACAAGGGGATATTACCCAAGATATACCCACCAATCCAGACGGAAGCCCTGATTACAGCACCTTATCAAACAATATAAATGCCAGCCTAACGCCTGGTCCTCCCCCACCTACGCCCCCTGCTAACCAAACCAGTACAAGCGGCACTGAACCTGCTAGCCCACCAAAGGCTACATTAGCAAGTGTCTCGCAAAATTCAGACGGTAGCCAAACCATACTACAGGTAGTATTTGCTGCTGGTAATCAGGCGCAAGTAAGTAATGCGTCTGTAATCACTGGAACATTGCAAAACGATACCACTAATGATAATGTAGTAGTTACAAATAACAACACCACTCAGGCTGGTGTGATTATGATTAACGCTGCATTAGACATGCACGTGACTAGCAACAGAGATATGTATATCCAGAGCGGCGGATTAATGGCTAGAACTGCTCAGAAAAACATGTTTGATTATTCGTACGGCAGCTATGATCTATCAGTAGGCGGATATCTAACCATGCAAAGCAATGGCTTGCTGAGCATTGGCACAACCAATAATATCGTTATGGAAGGAGCAAAGATTGATTTAAATGGCCCAGCTGCTGCCGGGGCGAAGGCAGCTCCTGCAGCACTACAACCTATCGACACACAATTCAAAGACGCGGTAGTAAGTGCACCGGGTCAGATAAGTTTTACTTTAAAAAACACGATAGTAAGCCAATTGCCAACTCACGAACCATATGATGGACACGCTGCAACTTCAGCAGGATTCAACGGCCACGTAGAAACAGGAAGCGCTGTTGATCCATATACTAACCAGCCGCTGAAGGCTGGACAGATCATAAGTTCACAGCAAAAACCGTTGGATCTCAAGGGCGCACCAAATACCAATAGTCCGCCTGGAACCTATCAAGGTGAAGGATATGATAATCAAGGCAATCCGCAGTATTCGTACAAAGGTCCTACCAATGATCAAGTGCCGGCTGGAAGTCTAGTAACAAGCCAGGCTGGTGTTGAGTTCATAGCAAAGGCCGAAGGTAAGAAATCAACTGTATATCCAGACGTTGCACATTTGCCAACTATAGGAATAGGACATTTACTGCTGCCGGACGAAAGAGCTGGTAATTACGTGACCATAAACGGTGTTAAACGACCACTAACCTCACCACTGAGCGATGCTGAAATTTTAGATCTTTTCAAGCAGGATCTTGCGCCTCGAGAAGCAAAAGTTCAAAAAAGTGTTCAGGTAAAGATAAGCCAGACGCAGTTTGATATGTTGGTAAGCTTTGTGTACAACATAGGTAACTGTAATAGCATAGCTGCTATATTGAACACGGGTAGCTTTGATGTGACTGAGAAATGGATGAGCTATTGCCACGCAGGCGGTAAAGTGGTGCCAAGCTTACAACAGAGGCGTAGCAAAGAAGTTACAAACTTCTGTAAGGGCGATCCCATCAATAACGGCGGTTTATAAGCAATAATAAGCGCTTAACCACTATATTTATCATGGCTAAATATCACAGTATAGATAGAGGTTAGCCGATACGTATGGCCATATTAGCTCCAACAAAAGTGTTCTATGGGTTTAGTACCCTAGATACCAATAGCAAGCAACAAAGTTTTGCAGATGTTGCCTTGATTGAACGCGACCTCTACAATCATTTTAATACGCTTCCTGGTGAACGTGTGATGATGCCAACCTATGGTTGTAACATATGGAATCTGCTCTTTGAGCCATTCGATGACGCTACGATACAAGCTGTGATAGCAGAAGCAACCAGGGTGGTACAATCTGATTCGCGAGTTGTCTTGCAGAACACACAAGTCACACAATTCAGTCAGGGACTCATGGTTCAAATGACGTTATTATATCAACCATACGGTGTTATCAATACCTTTAGCGTAGAATTTGACCAAAGAGCTATCTCCTTAGACAGCATAGCATGATGAGAGACAAAAATGGCAGTTAGTCAACAACAACGTCAG
>Ga0214164_1000021_pt1 | contig 120533 bp, 145 predicted proteins | sample TroBogepilimnion_13_FD_153003 | JGI IMG/M metagenome (GOLD analysis project Ga0214164, IMG submission 153003) | Freshwater microbial communities from Trout Bog Lake, WI - Practice 03JUN2009 epilimnion v4 | ecosystem: Environmental > Aquatic > Freshwater > Lake > Epilimnion/Euphotic zone ... | reverse complement strand
CATAATAGCATGGCCCCTGCGATGGGAGCATGGGAAGTAAAAGGATATGTCCAGTATATGGGCAACGATGATTATACCTATCGCAGCATGGAACCATACAGTGCAATAAACAAGTACCATCCTATATTGAAGCATTGGGAACGATCTGGTATTGAGGATGGTAATTCTGATGTCGTTGAGGAAAATCTTAACGATTCGAAAATACAAGCACATCGCGAAGGAAGTACGATGTGGTTAGACTATTTTGAAGTACCACAACGTGGCATTGGACTCGGTACTAGAGAATATCAGCGATGGGAGCAAAATCTCCCAGCCGACATAAAAACGATAAGATTGCATGCTAGTGATGTAGGATACGGACCTTCGCACGGATTTTGGGATCAGATGGGGTTTGACTACGAATCCCCAGATGATGACAATTATATGATCAAACGTATCGATCGCAATCGTACCAATAGAGTCAACGAAAACTTCGCCGATGGCAAGGGTCCCGGTAAGCCTGGTGACAGCCAGCGCCACGGAATCCCAAAAAATGCCACCATGGCCCAGTTACAAAAAGCAGCCAAGGCCCCTGGACGTAAAGGTCAGCTAGCACGCTGGCAGATCAACATGCGTCACGGCCACAGCAAAAAGTAAATCACACCATTAAACCAACGGTAAATATCATCATGAGATACGCAGATATTAATATTGAACAGATAAGAACACAAGGGCTAGAAGCATATGCTAACGGGCAGGAATTGGATTCCTGTATCTATCGCCCGGACAGCCTGGCCGAAAGCGCTTGGATTGACGGATGGCAGGAAGGATTTTACAACACCTTGAATGAATCCAGCAAGGTGTTGGATGAACAATATGATGACGATGACCGGTTTTTCCTGCGTTATGGGTGGATCGAGGATGGCAGGGACACCGTGGAAGAAGCGGTATATGCCGGTAGAACGGTGCCACTGCGCAAGGTGATGAAAGGCGACTCAAAGCGCCATAAGGTATACGTCAACAGCGGTCGCAAGGACAAGGAAGGACATGTAATAGCCAAAAAGGTCGAATTTGGTAGTCCACATGGGAGCAAGCTACGCATCAGGAAAGGCAGTGCATCAAGAAGGAAAAGCTTTGCGGCCAGGCATCATTGCGCAACCGCCAAAGATCCCAAAACAGCCCGCTACTGGAGTTGCAGAGCTCCTAGCAGCAGTGCCAAGGGCGGGTATTGGTGACCCTTTTCAAGAGTCTGAAGAGCACATACAAGTTCAAATCAACACCTTGGAAACACAACAAGGTCTTATCAAGACCACTGTTGAAAACCGAACTGATCAATAAGGTACAGGATTATTGGCATAGCGTAGAGCATCATGCTTGGCCCGATGCTCCCTATTACACGGGCACCGGCCTGCATTACAACAAGCGATGTGAGTTGAAACCGGTCACGAAACAACTTTGTGGTAATCATGGTAACAGGTTGGATTATCAGGATACACTGTCGTATGATCAACTGATACCGCAGGATCTATTGGGAGATCTGGGGGATTTCCCCTTGGTTAGGTGCAAGATTGGCTGTTTGGATGGAAGAGAATTAACCAATCATAATGTCAACAGCTGGCACAGGGATGAAACACCGTTTGAGGTTTTGCGGGTTATAGTGCCCATTACCAGCAGCGAATCCTATCGGTTCCAGATGGAAAACCAACCAGATATATGTTTAGAACCTGGAAACATTTATGCGTTCGATCAAAGCACATATCATCGGGTTTTCACCACCGTATCAAGTCCAACACCTAGGATACATCTCATTTTGAGTTTCGTGACCTGGTTTGACACAGCCGATGGTATATGGATACCTAACGACCACTGTGGGCGCAGGCATCCTCTGGCATTGTTTGATGCTGTTAACTTATGACCGATACAACACGGATAGAATGTCATCAACCGTATTGCTGATAAGATGATTGCCGCATACATGCTCGTATGCGGCCCTGATATCAAACTGATTTCTATTGAAACCTTGTAGCAAAAGTTCCAATTGAGAATCATTTGTGTAGGTTTTACCAAATTTTTCCAGTGTTTTAGCGCCAGCTATGTTCCTGGCTATCCACGGTGTTTGGTTTAGCATTGCTTCCAGCAATACAAGGCCAAATCCTTCCTGATAGCTGTGCATGACAAGACAATCGGCATCATATATCGCACTAAGCACTTCTGTCCGATCATCGAGCAAAAATGGCTTTACAACATCAGTTTCCGGCGGCATCAGATCCATGCGATTATCATAACCAGTTGTTACCAACACTGAATTTGCAGGCCTGCACTGATCAAATACAGCAGCAAGTTCTCGCATGGCTTTGTTTGGCCAATATCCTCCGCAACTCAAAAACATTGTGCCTGATATTCCGTATTTTTCCTTAAATCCGGGCTTGCCGATGCAATCCTGCCAGGTTATTCCGTGCCGAATCTGTATGGCTTTATTAACAACTCCGTGGCGTTGGCAATGTATCCAATCTTGTTCGGTGCTACAGCCGATGTATGAACAGTCTTGCAATGCTTGCAGGCACACATTGCTGTTGCTGGGTAGCACTAAAAGATACAATATGGGACTTTTTATCTGCTTGGCATGCGTTAGCACAAAATTTTGGATGGCAACATCGCCGCCATGTACAACGATAAGGTCCCATGCATGTCCTAATATGGTTGCATCATGTGTAACCATTACGTTATTCATGTTACCCTTATGTTCTCCTGCAAATACCGCTGCTTGGTGGCCTCTGCGTGCGCATTCCTCTGCCATGCCTTGCACATAGATTTCAGACCCTCCAGGATATCCATAGCGATGTACAACAAATAATAGCTTCATTAGATCATTTCCATTTTGTTTCGCTGCGGTCTATGTCGTACCAAAAGTTTCCTACAGCACCCGTTCCTGACAATCCTGCGATGGCGATACCAGCGTCTTGCCATATCTTGGTTTGTATTATTTCAGGTATCCGTACATGATGCAGTTGCCCATGTTCTGTGTACTCCTGTGCTTGATAGCGCAGGTTCCAGAAAGTATTATTTGCTTGATCAACCAAATCTGTTGGACCAAGATAAAAATTATCAACCATTCGTGGTTGTGTTATATGATCATCAATTACAGGATTGTACCCTTGATTAGCACAAAGTATTGCGCGTGTATCAAGCGCATGCTGGCATCGTTGGATGTCTAATTTTTCAAAGAATACATTGTCGCTACGTGCTTGTATTACCACGTCATATTTTGTATTGGTAGCCGTTTCCCAGGATTTTCGAAGCTGGCTTGATTTATAAAACTTGTAGCTCATACTTGGCATATTTTTATGCACATTAAAATGAAACAAATCGTCAAGATAAGGTCGTAGTAAACTTTGTTCTTCAATTTCAACTAATTTTGGCAGCAAACATTGTTTATAATAAGACAACGTTGCTAGGTGTTCTGGTTGCCAAAAACTAAAAAAAACATCAGGCTGCAACGGCTCTATTATTGCGCCTATTAAACTAGCTAAACTATCTTGGGTAAATCGCAATCTGCCGCTTATTTGTAATGCTATTTTCACCATACAAACCTTTGTCTATGGTAGTTAACAATGTTAGGTAATTCTTCGTCAAACTGTTTGGTATTTGACCATCCCACTAATCGCAATTTACTATCGTCTATACTATATCTAACATCTTGTCCGGGCCTTTTTACTGAAAAATCGACATAATTATTATAATTAGTAGAATCTATATTCATGCATGACAGCATTTTTTTAAAGATATTAAGGTTTGTATCTTCGTAATTACCGGATATATTGTATACCTCATTTAATTGACCGTGTTCTATTAAAAAAATCACAGCGTTTGCAGTATCTTGTGCATGCAGCCACGTTCTTCTTGGGGTACCATTTTCGTGTAAAGGTACACATTTACCAAGTGACAAATATTGTATGCTTTTTGGAATAAACTTTTCTATGTACTGACCTATGCCATAATTGTTACTTGGACGCACAATTATGTATGGAACATTATATGTTCTGTTCCATGCCATTACCAGCATGTCTGCAGATGCCTTTGTAGCGGCATACGGGTTACTAGGTTTCATAAGTTGAGTTTCTGTGAAGCTGCCTGACTCAGTGTCCCCGTAAACTTCGTCTGTGCTAAATTGCACCAGTGTTGGCATTTTAAATCTACTTTTTGTTTGTATTAGTCGCAACAGGTTGTGAACACCGTCTACGTTGCTGCGAATAAACTCTACATTATTAACAATACTGTTATCTACGTGAGTCTCGGCAGCAGCATTAATAATGTAATCGCAGTCGTATAAAAAATTGAGATCATTGATGTTTTTACATTGATATGTAAAGTTTTTGTATTGATTAAACTCGTCTAACAATTTAACATTTGCAGCATATGTTTGACAATCGATGCCCATAACATGCCAACCCTTCTCAAGGCAGGTACGTGTAACATACCCACCTATAAACCCCAAGCATCCAGTTACATATACCGCTTTTGTACTCATGTTTTCCTCGTAAGATTCAAATATGCAGGTGTGGTACTAAACAAAAACTCAGCCCACTGTTCTTCAAGTTCTTTTATATCAGTCGGTTTATACGGTTTAATATTTGGCAACGCTTGCAGAACTTGTATGTCGTCGTGCGCCCAATGGCTTATTCCATCGTGTGAGTAATCTTTATCGCGGCCGCTACCTATAAGTTTTATTGGGATATTTTCGTAGTTGACATAGTTACGCAACATTTCAAAAGGTCGATACAGTAAAAAACTACTCATACTGTAACACACAGGTATTTTGCCAGATTCTGAAAGTCCTATTGCTGCACCTATCATTAATTGCTCGGCTGCTCCTACGTTCCAAAATCTATCTAGATATGTATCTTTTATACGATCAAGAATACCAAATCCGAGATCAGCAGTTATTACCACTATGTTTTGATTTTCCGCCATTGAGTCAAACAGCAGATTTGCGCATTCTTTTCTCATAGTGTGTTATAGTCCTCTGGTTTCATTACATAATAATGTGTTAACAAGCCTTGTGCAAATGTAAATGATTTTGGTTCAGACAACCGTATATGAATACGTGGTAAAAATGACACCAACCGTTTTACCAAGTAGTCGGTGTCTAGGTACTCGTATGCACTCATTCCATTGATATTTGCAAACACATGTAAGTTAGTAAGCTTTGCAGTGTGTATGAATCTGAGACTTTCCCAAATACTACCTTCTGCTGCTTCGCCGTCACTTATCATACAGTAAACGTTTTTACTGCGGTTAGCTATCGCATAGCCGACTGCAATAGGAAGCCCACTTCCTAGACTACCTGTTGAACACCACAATTGATTTTCTAAATCCTTGCCAGGGTGTATACCATGCTTATGCAGCAGCATTATAGGGTCTATTCCATATCTTGCCTCAAGCTCGCAGTAGAGCGCCAACCCTGCATGTCCGTTGCTGAGGATGAATACTTCGTCTTCAGCTTTTTTATTGTATATTTCATTTATAATGGGCCACGCACTCAAACAGCTGCTAAGATGGCTTAATTTTTCTTGATACGTTATATCAAGTATTCTTCGTTCAGTTGGATGCATGTTACGTCCTGTAGGCATAGATACAATCGTATCTGTGTTTGTATGCATTATAGCCGTTACTGGTTAGTATTTGCATTATGTGGTCTCGATTACGATTCAAACTAACTTCGGGGTGCATTGTAGGATCGGTTGCATGTACTTCAATACTCCAAACCGATACGGTGTCTTTTACAGCGGCAATTGTTTCGTATGTAAGCGCAGCCATTTCTGACCCTTCGATATCGCATTTTACAAAATCGACTTTGTCAAGACCTAAATCTAAAATAAGAGTTTTGAGAGTTTTGCCTTGAACTGTTGTTTTGATTCCATACTGATTAACAGTACTATTCATCGTACTATTTTCATTGCTTATGTAAAAATCAATAGGTTCGTCTTTTGAATGCAACGCAACGTTGATAGGATGAATATTGTTATAGTCTTTTGTCATTTCTTTTAAGATGGCAAAATGACTAGGTGTTGGCTCTACAGCATACACAGCACTGGCTTTATCTTGAATATACAGCGAAAACAGTCCAATGTTTCCGCCAATATCTAGGATGGTTAAATTCTCCCAGCCATTGAAAAATTCATCATAAAACCTATCATTGTTGAACATATTAAGCACAACATCTGCATAATTGGCTGGATTATCAAAGTGATTTGTTATGCGTTGATCGTTAGTGTCAATTGTAACAACACCCTTGTTTGAAGTTACAAGCTGGCGAAAGAGATTCATTTTTAATCCTTATTATATTGAGCAGTTGCAAGAAACTCTCTAACCCCTGCTTCTAAACTATAGTTGCATTCGAACCCATATGCGTTGCGTGCATAGGTTGTATCACACTTCCAAATTTCAGATTCAAAGTGCTTTGCCATGCCAGGCACATGGGTAACAGGCGCAGACTTTCCGGCTACGATTTTAAACATTTCAAGAACTTCTACATTACTGTATTGTATGCCAGATCCGAAATTTATAATGTCACCTAATTTGTCGTTGGTAGTGTTTACCAGTGTGTCTATTCCGCGAACAAAATCGTCTATGTAAATAAAATCGTGTTCGCCGTCAAACAATTTCATAGGCACTCCAAGTTGAAAAGCTTTCCATAATCTTGGAAACAGTCTGTGATGTTTTTCATACCGTCCATATACACTGTATGGCCTTGCAATTTTAATATCTAAACCGTATGTTCTTGCGTATCCTTGGCAGAGAAGTGTTGCCATTCCTTTTGTAGCTTGATACATGTCTATTGGATTTATTCTGTCAGTTTCGGTACTTGGCCTCAGCATAGGACCATATTCTGAACTAGAACCAATTTGTATCATTTTTATAGCTGGATTGGTTTTTACAAATTCTAAACAACCACCTGTAATAAAAACGTTTGACTCGATCATTAACAACGGATCATATATTTCTGCTGCACAATTTATTATTACATCGGGTTTAGACTTTAACAACAACCCATATAAATTACCCCCTCGTTTATGTGTTACAACACTTTGATTTTTGTAATATTCAACTAAGTTTCTGCCAATGAATCCAGTAGCACCTGTGATAAAGATTTTCATAGTTTTAATTTAGCTTCCATTCGCTCTTTGCCACCGTTTGAATACCAAAAAACGTAGTTAACCATGTACATTTGATAGCGGTTTGGTTGCAAACTAACAAAGTTTTCATCTTCAAACTTATCTGAGTACAATTTTACACGAGGATCCTCGGTTCCTGCAAAATACACAGCGTAGCAATATTCACCGGTTCCTGGAACTTCAACAAATTCGGCAGATTTGTACTCTAATCCTTGTTCGTTAAACCAGTCGAAATGCAGTTTTAAAATATCTTCTGCAGGTTTTTGTCCTGTGCCTTTAGGCTCAAAATGAATGAAAAGCATGTCTCTCTTTTCATTATACATCACATCGTCGACTGTAGTTGCAGCAGTCATTATACAATAACTTCTGGCAGTATTTGATTAAAAAGTGCCATACGTACATGCATAGGATGATCTGGACAGTGAATTAGAAAATCACCTTTGTGCCATTGTCCGCTAAAGCCCATACTGTCTAAATTATTTTTTGCACCTTTGTTTTTGTAAAGTGGATAATGATATGCATTGAGATATCTCTGTGGCAGTACCTTTACTACATGTCTATAATCAGCATATGATTCCATCATTACTCCTTGCTCGTAATACGGATGACGGCTGTATTGTGGCTGCTTGTCCATTATCATTTGCAACCATGCTCTGCCTGCTGTATCGTTACGGACTACAAAGCTATCTGCTTGTATACCATTAAAGTCGGTAGAAATAGCAACTGAATACCCATCATACAGGAACTCTGATAATGGAATATGCCAGTTTGTAATCATGGTGTCTGTGCCACTAAAGTGCAAAACTTCATAGTCACTGTTGTTCATGATCTCCAACAAATATGCAATTTTTTCCCATCCTATTATTGGTTGGCGGAAATTATCAGTTTTGGCTAATGCTCCGTAACCGTGTTTTTGAGCATATAGTACTCGATTTTGATTCCATGTTAGATCCGCTAAAACTTTATAGTTGTTGTCGTGTGTTGTTACAACCGCAGCTTTCATGCAATGCCTCCTGTATTTTGTTTCCAAATTGTTAAGTTTATCTTCAGCTGTTCACATTCTGCAAGGTCGTTGCTGTTGCCTAAAAACTCATCACGAGTATAACTCCAACTGGTGTTCATTGCAAAGTAATGTCCAAAAGCTATTTCTCCTGTTTTGACATGTGGACCAAACGTTTTATGTAAATGCCATTGATAATGCATATTTCTCTGAGGATTTAACAACCACTTGACACCAATGCCTCTGCCGTTACCATTTGTAGTATGCCAGTAATTTGAAAAATCTCTGTTGTCGACCGGAACAGTTTTAGCTATTACACCTGTATAACTGTCTACTGGTTCAATCCATATTCCATCGTACAGCAACACCGAATGTTCACCGTTGGCACAGTAGTCAGCTACGCTGTCCAATGTTGAATTCTTTACAATTAATAGCTCATCGGTGTCTGCGTTTATTGCAAGCCTAGCACAATGTAGGTATCGCCATTTAGCATGTTCAAGCATGACATATTGGCTAAAATCGCTATCCCAAGGAAGATAGGTACCAGTTTTACCGTGCCATTCCCATAACCCGCCGCCCATTACACCAAACGGGACATCATAGTCTACCACCTTTATGGTCATGTCTATTCGGGCTAACGCCTGTTGCAACTCGCTGCTGGTATACATGGTACTGCGATTATTATACAGCAATAAACCATCAATATTGTGTACAGTTTTATGATAGTCAATCCACTGTTTTAACCACGAAATTGGATGATCTTTGCTGATAGTAACAATAACCTTTTTGTTATGGAAGTCGTTACTAGCATAATTGACATTAAAAATATGCCTATTAAATGGAGTTTCTAGCACAAACTGACTAATCCATCCGTGCGTTGTTACGCGAATAACGCAAGCCCTATCTATCTCGCTATACTGCCAAGTTAGTTCTTGCGATTGCATATCCATAAATTTACAATTGGCATTTAACCATTGGGCTGTTGCATACAGCGGCGGGCCGATCAGCAACAGTGTGTCTGGCGCAACTTGTATTGCATCGTTCCATACAGTGTCGAAGTCGTAATGTTTGTCAAAGTCTAGAACCTGCAACTGAGGAGGACGTGCCGGGGTTCTTTTAAATCCCCATGCGTCTGGATACTCGAACTTGGTTAATTGTTCACTCATCGCTTACTCCGTATTTGGTTTTAAGATGGCGCATTATCATGTGATACGTCATTTCGTTTGTTACATCGCTGTTAAACGGATTTTCTCCCTTCCATCTAAACTTTGCAATATTGCGATGATTAAACAATTCATTACCGTTGCGATCACGCTGCACCATTACTGTGCCGCCGCCATACTTGTGCCAGGGATTTTGAACGCCTTTATGAAAGGGTCCATACGGCATAAAGCCATACGGCACGTGCTCGCTTGCATGATAGTTAAATCTAGAATGATAACCGTTGGTTTTTTGTGCAACATACTGCCATGCCATTCTCCAACATTCTGCATCTCCACCAAAATTATAGTAGATTTCGCAGTTCTCGGTAAAATGCAGCATCATCGATAGCTGTGTCCACACTACAGGTTTGTTTACTAAAAATTGACCACTTTCAAACGGCTCGCCGTCATTTGGCTCAACATCGAAAATTTGCCACATTTGACCGCCGTCATGGTATTGATTAGCTCTGTCTATGCTGTAAACGTCTCTCCAGAATAAACTGCCTTTGAGTTTATATTCCGCATCATCAAACAAATCGAGAAAATTACGTATTGGAAAATTATCGCCATCGACCCAAAAATTCTCCGCGTATGCACTTTCAATTACTGCATGTACTTTGGTGCTCCATCCTTTTGAATTTCCCCAACGATCTTGAAAGTCTTTTGCACGGGCTTTGATAACTTTAAATTCAATTCTTCCGGGCCACACATTGCCAAGTTCTACTATTTCGTTACTGTCTAGCTCGCCATCTCTGTAAAATACTTCGATTGGCAAGTTGCATTCTAAACGTTGTAGCTCTTTCAGTAATATAAACATACCAGGTATTTCTGCACGATAGCAACTTGTAACAATACTGCGACCCTGTTGATATTGTGGCATTGGTACAGGCGAGTTTAAAACATACGTTTTAGCTTGATTGATTTTGTCTATGTTTATTTCCATATTATGCGTATCTCTTTTCTATTTCAGTTTTCCAAACTGGTATTCTGTCCCATTGATGCAGTATTGCATGTGGGGTTCCTGTGCTGGTAGTTGCCATACTACCATTCCACTGCGGTTCGGGTTCAATAAGATTTGGCCGAAATGCAGCAATCTTTGCCGGGTCTGCTGTTGTTCCTGCTTGGCAAGTCCAGCCACTCTCACTGTAGGCCTTGAGAGTGATGTTTGACCATGCTTTGGTATTGAGCAGTAGATTATACGCCGCTTGATCGGGATTTGGTCGACCTCCGGCTTTGCAAGTAAGCCATATATTGAGCCACAAGTCGCGAAGTGCTTCTACACGTCCGGCTTGTACACCGCAATTCCATATCGGCTGATCTTTAATTTGATTCCAGACCATAGGATAACTGCCTTGCATGTTGTCGGCACCCCACGGCTCGTCTTTGTAACGCAAACTTTCGCAACTGGCTATTATTTCACAGTTTGCAATGTTGTTTTCAATCCATGTACTGGGATTGGTTTGAAAGACAACATCTTTTACATCGGTTGATATTACATATCTATATGTATTTGAAGGTAACTGATTAAGGTAATACCAAAGATGATAAAATCTCTGCACCACTATAACCAAGTGGTTTGTCCAAATATAGTTGCCAGTAACTGGGTTACGATCAAATGCCCATACTTTAAATCCAAGATCAACAAGTTTCTGTACAGTTTGTTGATCGCTGTTATAGACTATCATAGCTTTGTCACCGGTGAATCCCGACTTTTCAATGCTATTAACCCAGTACTTTATTTGATCCCAGTTATAGTTTGTGTATGCCCCGATGATGAGGTCTTTTGTTGGCAATTGATCCATTATAGATCAATTATATTATGTATTGGTTACAGGTTGCAATTTACACCGAGGGGTTGTGCTATACCCATTTCGCACATCATCTTAAAAATCTGTTTGCTATTTTGTGAAGACAGCAACGAGGATAATAGACGTTTTGTTTTGTCTTCATCTTTCACTTTTGAAACTTTTTTTGCATTAGCTTCGTTGATTGTTTTATCAGTTGCTAACCATTTTGGCTGGTCAAAATACGACAACGCTTTAAACCATCTCAGTATTGTAAATGGATCGTCATTTATTTTTTCTTGAACTCCTGGACAATATTTGACCAAGCTGCGGCGTAGATCTTGTTGTCCATTTTGATAGTCGTATAAAACTCCGTGCATATCAACACTCATGCTGTTGATAGTTAGATCTCTGCGCAGACTATCTAATCGCCAGCTATCGGAACGTGTAATTTTTATTTTATTATTAACTACATGCATTTTGTAACTTATACTTGTTATATCAATTTTATCGGCACCAAATACCGCTTTAATTGTGCCATGCTGTATACCGCTCGCATCGTATTCGATACCCTCTAAATCAAAAATAAAAATTAATTCGGCTGGTTCTGCATCCGTTGCAAAATCTACGTCACGTGGAGCCTTGCCCAATAAGAAATCTCGCACAGCACCGCCCACTACTCTGATATCAAACCCATATTTTTGTATAGTTGCTATAACCTTTTTAATGTCGGGAGTGAACACTTTTGAAAAAGTCTCTATATTAACAGAGCCTTCTAATTCAAATAAATTTTGAGAAAACAATGTCATAGTGCTATTGTCCAATAACCTGGTAGATATTTTGATGAAACAACTGGTGCCCAGTATCCCTCGTTCCACGTGTATATTCTATTAGAAGTTTGATTAAGTACATACTGAGTTGTATGCTCGTTTGCTACTGCGTTCCATGATACAGTCCATTCGGTACCATTAAACGCAATTATATCATTTGTAGTACCTCTACTGTAAAAGTTAACGGGAGCAAACTCGCTGTTGTCTGCAGTAAGATTGCTGTTGAGAGGGTCGACTGCGTTTGTTATTTGTATGGTTGTGTTGCTTACACTTAATACTGTAGAGTTTGGTGGTATGCCTACGTTGCCGCTTACAACTAACTGGCCGGCTTCAATTGCATTATTAAAACTATTTAACTGTATAAAAGTATTGCCAGCTGTCCAAATACCAGGTTGGACAGCTACAGGAGTTGAGCTGGCAATTGAGACATTACCCCAAGCAGCACTTACTGCAGGTATGCTTTCTGTTAACAAGTATCGCTGCCCAACTGATGCAGATGGTAAGTTAATCCCTGGACCACTAGCAGTAGGATCAATAATGGCATTAATAGGTGCAATTGTTACCACTGGCAAGCTTTGTGGGTCGGGTGTCCAATACAATATATTTTGATTAATACTGTCAATTTCTATCCACCCTACTATATCTGTGTTTGTTTGCGTAAGGTCGTTTACTGTTTTTAAACGTATTTGGCTGGCATTTGCACCATATTGACTGTAGGGTTTAACAGTCCCATATAAAGTCAAGAATCGCCACCATGCTAGATTGCCGCCTGGATATGTTGTAGCAACAAGGCCTAGTGCCGATAGACTACCTGGCACAATATCGGCAAACGTATTGTTGCCTCCTGTTGTATTGATAAATTGAATAGATGTTAAATTGTACACCACACAATTTAACTCAGTACCAACAATACAACTCCTTATGTCGTTTACAGCACTGTTAATATCTGTGTGAGATATGGTAATTTCTATGCCATTCCAAAGAAAAACCATTCCTTGGAATAACGCAGGCAGTTCAGCAGCAAACGTAACAGTTGGTACCATTTCTGGGTCTGCCGTTGACCCGTTTTGTTGACACAAATTAATCGCAAACGTTGAAGCGTTAAACGGCGAAACTAAGATGACAGCATTACCAGGCGTTGTAACAGTTCTAGATAAAAACTCATAATCTGTCCACTCCATTGCATTTGGAGCTTTGGATCCTTGCACTATATTTGTAATTATTTCCTCTATTATATTCTGACGTTGTACTTTTGCAGGAGGGTTAATCCATATAGGAAGCTTGAAATTTATAGTAGCCACATCTATAGGATTGTCTGTACCTACTGGTATGGTGCGGGAACTCCAATTGATGTTGTCCATCATTTCAATATAGGACAACACTGTCCAGTCAATTGGGTTTGTTGATGTTTGAATATTAATGGTTGGATTATACAGTACCATTATTTGTTCAAGTAACTGTTCTTTTATATCTTCGTTATTTGTCCATATGTCCACTTGCATGGTAAGGTCATACGGAACTGGCATATATCGGTCGACGTTATAACGATTGCCGACTTGGTTTGTATACTTGCCGGCCTGCTCGTCATACATGCGCTCGTTTACTTGCACAGACCCTGTAAAGTATGGATCTTGTCTTCTTGTAGGCGACATTGACAGTGCACTGATATAACACGTGACAAACGGCACAGTGAGAACCTTGTTCTCACTGTTACCTCTTACTATGGTAGCAGCAACACGGCTAGGATCACCATATCTACAAGGAACTTTTAATAATTCTTCAGTGTCGTTTGGGCCTCCACGACCTGTCTTGACAGAAAACCCGCTGAATGCTCTGACGAACTGAAGTCTATATTGTCGTAGTTGTGCAGAAAACCAATATTGCATAAAATATACCTTTCTTGTGTATATTTATTGCAATATTGGCTTATTAATTCTACAGATGTTATGCGCCTAGAACTTGCAGCGCTCTATGATATCTTTCCATGCGATTTTCAAGTCCGATGGTGCCACCGTTAATACGCTTTGTAATGGTCATCATGTCTTGATTATCGGCAAATTCATTTAAATTTCTACTATTCCAGTACCAGCATGCGCTGCGTATAGCACCATCTTGCTCGCAAAGCAATTCTGGGTTCTCAATCAATCTTGCATCACCATACAGTGCATTTGAGCAATGGAAATAGTTCTCTTTACCAGTAATTTGTACTAGTCCTCGGCCATGATACTTCCAACCTTCTTGGGTTTCTTCTGGTCCATTTCCCATTCTGCCACCATAAACACGGCTGGCAATTTTTTCTGGTTTACGTTGGTATTCAAGCGCCATCTCATCTGTTGGAAAATAGTGAGGAAACACGCCGCGCAATCCTTTAGCACTGTAGTTTAAGTTTTCTTCAATTTCTCGAAGGTCTCCACTCTCATGTCCCATCTGGGCTAACCATGCTGCAACACGAAGCACAGATGTCACTTGGTAATCAGGTAAAACATCGCAAATTGGTTGATACCACTCACCAATTTTAGGGTTTGGCATGCACGCTGCCAGATGTTCTGGCGTAAAATTAAACTCGAAGCTCATGTCGATCCATCCTTATACTATATCGGGGTCTAGTCTTGGTTTTAGTGCAGTACGAAGATTTTGTTGTTCTGGTACTTGTACACCATTTTGTAGGGTTGTTATTGTTTTGTTATTTATAAAGCTTACAAGTCCTTGACTGGCAGGTAACCATTGATTACGGAAATCAGTTTGCACTCTATACCAGATACTCTTATCATACTGAAACAGTTGTGCAGGCGCCCAATCTGTACGTAAAAAATAATCGCCGTTTAACGGAGCGTCTGGCCAAGTAGTTCCGCAGTTAACTGGTTTGCTGCCGTTAGGGGGTATACCATCGCCTGTCCATATGTCGTTGTCACCAATTATTCTGCTTCCAACTAGATTTGGATTTTGTCCTGGCATGATGTAAAATTGTTGAGTTTGGAAATAATAGAACGGAACTTCTGCTTGGGCTGCTGCTGCAATTGCATCGCTGATTTGATTTTCGGCATTTCTTGTACTTAGAGCATCCCCGACAGTTGCTATACCTCCATTACCATCAAGAGCAGGTACAGGATCTCCACTAGCATCCAACAACGGCGATTGCATAATATCTCTAAATTCCGAACTGTCGGTTATAGGATTGCATTTTACACGCCACAAATGCGGCCACCAAGTTGGACTGTAACCTTCTGCTGGTTTAGTACCATCTTCTACCACGTAATACCGATTGATAGCAGCATCCGACCCCAACACAGAATCGTCTCGCTGATGCAAAATCTCTATGACGTCGCCGCTCATCAGTTTACGACCAATCATATCTAGCATTTTGTTAAGATGGAATGTAATGAATATAGTGTCGTTACTGAGAAAAAGCCCAAACTGCCTTAGGTCAAATTCGAGATCACCTACTTGGTAATGACCTTTCATGCTGTAGACGTTAGGGTCGTACTTGCGGTCCCTATTCTCCATGTTTAATACGTCTTGTATGGTGGTGGTTGGATCTGGTGCACCCGAAGTACTGATGTCAAGAGGCAGTGTATCATTTGTTCCAGGATCTTGTTGATAAACACCTATTGTTTTATGAATATAAAACTCAGTACCACCAACACTGTACATTTCGGCAATAACTCTATCAAAAAATTTAAAGTCATTGGTCCTAACTGCTTGACCTTTCCAAAGACTTAATGGTGGCATGTGAATAACCTTGTTCTGTTTGCTTTTATTTAGTGTTAAGGTAGACGCAACCCATAAATAGTTAATATAGGAAGACACACATGGCAACACCGTTAAGACAACAAATTATCGATCAAATGCGACTTATGATGGGTGGCGGAATGGTTGATATCGAGCTTGATCCTGTTCATTATGAAAACGCAATGACCCTTGCATTTGATCGATACCGACAACGTGCAGGCAATAGTTCTGAAGAATCCTACTATTTCCTTCATATTTTATACGAAACAAATCAGTATACACTTCCAGACGAAATCGTTCAGGTGCGCGGAATTTATCGCAGAGGCTTAGGTGAAACACAAGGTGGCACATACTTGGATCCATTCTCGCTTGCCTATACAAATTTATATCTATTACAAGCCGGCGCTGGCGGCGGTTATTCTGCAGGATTGTTAACGTATGAGTTGTTTAACGAATATCTAAAGCAGGCCGGACGCATGTTCGGTGCTTATATTAACTATACCTTTAATCCAGTGACAAAAGTTCTACAGCTTGTTCGCAAACCAACTGGAGGAGAAACAGTTGTTCTTTGGTGTCAACGTATACGTGTTGACGACGAACTACTTCAAGATCCGTTTATTAGACCTTGGATAAGATCATACGCCTTAACTTGGTGTAAAACACAACTTGGCGAGGCCTATAGCAAGTTTAATACCATAGTCGGACCGGGCGGCGGCACAACCTTAAAAGGTGCTGAAATCAAGCAAGAAGCTATAGCAGAGCGCGAAGCTTTGGAGCGAGAACTTGATTTGTATATAGACGAAAGCAGCCCACCGCTTATTGTTATTGGTTGACCTTATACAATTTTTGTGTTATTTTCGCAAAAATTAGCTCACAACGCCGAGGAACAATTATGACAGAGTTAGCAGTATACGTGCTGGTTCGGGACTTGATCAGCATGAATCCAGGAAAAGCGATGGCCCAAGTACACCATGCTGGTGTCCAAATGATGGGAAGATACGCTAGCCATCCGTTGGTTAATGAATACATTGACGCAGGCATGACGTCAGGTGCCAGTTGGTTCAACACCACGTTGGTATTACGTGTAGGGGATGGAATCATCGGAGATATTGTTATGAAACTAACGGGTCTGCCCAATGTACTATGCGGATCGGTAGTTGATCCGAGCTATCCATTTGCAGCTGATTCAGAAATGGCAACCTTGTTAGAACGTGATCCTCGAATTACTCGTGTAAAAACACTTGATAATGGCATGGTGTTGCTTACTCGAGAAGAACTTACATGTGCTTGGTTCTTAGGCGACCGTAACGATCCAAACTTTTGTAATCTATTTTCGGGATTTCCACTTCATCCATAAACTGAAAAAATAGCTTTAATCCCTTCGTCGGTTATGTCTCGGCTACCAATGCCGGCGTATCTGCCGTGGGGAACAGGCGGTTTATCAATTATCTGCCATGTTTCCCACCATTGCATCCATTTGTTAGATATCATATCATAAAAATACAATTCGCACTCTTTAAGAGTTCTATCAGCATACCACCTATCAACGAACATTTGTGCAGCCCAACAAGTCCCTCCTGATATTTTAAGGGCTCCTTTGTCGTCTGGTAAAAGGTTAGCTACTGCATACACACGCTCGCTGTATCTGACTTGAAAGTGATTTCTACGTAACAAATTGTTTACAACAGGATTTTGACTGGGCCACCGCCGACGCATGCTTTTGGCCGCAGTTTCGACATATAGATTGGCTTCGTTAAGTTCTGCTGTTGTAAGCTTTTTACTATGTGTGTCGTCAACTGGTCGATACCCTTGAAACGTAAAATGTATCAATTCGTGACCGGCGTTTACTGCCATTAGGCCCCAGGCATGATCGGCACCCTTGGCACCTCCACTAAAGCAAATTGGTTTCAAAATAATGCATCCACTTGTTGATGTAATTGCGTAATAGTTTCATTGTTATCAATGCAACTAAATGGACCTTGACTTACCCACATGTATTCACTCGAATGTACAGTAGGATAGATACCTGGCATAGAATCGGGCGTATGCAGAGCACAGTTGTACCAAGTTGGAAGCTCGCCGCGTTTTACCCATATCAACATACCGTTATTTTCTCGAATCATTTTAATCTCGTTTGGAAATCTCACATCTGTAATAACAACATTCCGAGAAGTTTGTTTTATTTTATGTTCAAGACTTGCAATCCATATATCGTCAAAAAACCGATCACGTAACACATTGGTGCCCAAGTGTTGTAACACCCACCTGGGTGTAACCGTGCGTCCCATTTTTTTTGACCAATATATGTCTGGTTCTTCTCGCCATATTCTGCTTTGACTGGTAGATCCTTCTATCATGTCTCTCGGCCACCCAAATATTGCCGAAATGGCGTCTTTTAGACTTTCTGCAAAACTAGCAGATTGAAATCCGTGAGAATTTACCAAATGATTGCCGACGGTATTTTTACCACTGCCAATAAAACCTAAAATGCCTACAATTTTTTGTGTCATCTGTGTAGTTTGTATGATAGCGAATTGGTTAATCAACATATCCGTTGCAAAATCTAGCAAGTTTTACAAGGTTATTGATAAATAGATTTACAACAAAACATATTCATGTCGAGGTAAATCATGTCAGGTACACTAGTTTCTCCGGGCGTAAAGGTAAGCATTGTTGACGAGAGCGCGTATGCCGCATCTGGTCCAGGAACGGTCCCGCTGATCGTTATAGCAACCGCTTCCAACAAGCTTGCTCCCGGTAGCACTACAACAATTGCTCCAGGAACACTAGCCGCTAATGCTGGTAATCTTTATCTTATTACCAGCCAACGTGATGCATTGCAAACTTTCGGAAATCCAACATTTTACAGCTCAGCTGGTAGCGTTCAATATAATAATGAATTAAATGAACTGGGATTATTTACACTTTATACATATCTCGGTGTTGCCAACAACGCCTATGTAATACGTGCCAATGTAGATCTCGATCAACTTATTCCTAGCACAACAGCACCAACTGGACCAACTAAAAACGGCACATATTGGCTAGACCTTGCAAGCACAACATGGGGAATATTCCAAAGCAATGGAAATATTAACCCAGCTTATGCATGGCAGTCACAAACACCACTTGTTATTGCAGACTCAACAAAGCTTCGCCGCTTTGTACAAGGGTTTGGCACAACACCAATTACATCCGGGTCTGCTAGTTGCATAACAATCTCGGGTAACTTGGTTATTAACAACGTTGCAGTTGCTATGCCTCTTGGTATTAGCATTTCGCAAGTGGCCAGCAACATCAACACAAGTGTGTCTCTGCAATTACTTGGCATTTCTGCTACAGTCTATATACGTCCAGGAAAATACAGCAAAACATCCAGTGCCTACGGCGATATATTTGATTTAAGAATAATCAGCGACGATTATACGCAACCAATTACACTAGCAGGGTCAACTCCCAGTGTGCTAACTAACCTTGGATTTACAGCTGATCCAGAAAATCATGTACATCCAGTAAGCGGTTACGGAATAGCTGGTAATTATGCAGTAAACACACTGGAAAATGCCGATGGGTTGTATTCAAACAGCATATTCCAGCAGATAACTATTACAAGCAGCTCAACAACTACAAATTGGTGGTTCCAGGTTGGAACAACAGAGATTGAAAATCCAGGATTTTCTTGGCAGGGCGCTGTTCCAACAGTGCTAACCGGCAATGTTCCAAATCCAACACTAGTAGCTGGCGAGCAGGCAACCATACAGATTGGCGCAGGATCTATACTAACGGTATCTGTCCCATCAGCTCCAAACAATACACTAGCCGGATTTGTAGGAGCAATTAATACCCAACTAAACAGTGGATCCGGTACAAATGCCGTTGCCTCGATAACAACACAAGGCGGGTTAAACTATCTAACAATTACTAACTACGACGCAACACAAATATATCTCAAAGACTTAAGTGATCAATACGGCGGCAGCACACCGTGGGAAGACTGCGGATTATCTCCTACAAACACATATTGGGGCAGCGTCACAGGCTCTATTAGCAATCCAACTTATGTGGCATCTACACTAGAAACACAATCTGCTTCTGTTGTAGCTCCTGGATCTGCATATCTAGTAGGTGACCCGCTAACAGTATCAGGCGGCACAGCCGCAACTGCAACCGTATTAACCGTAAGCAGCTTGCAAGTAGTTGGAGCTAATCCAAACGCACCTGGGTCGGGTTATCGTGTTAATGACACACTGACATTTGGCAGTAATGATGCTAACTATACTTCAACTGTTATTGTCACAGTTGATGCAATTAGCGGTGGCGGCGGCATTACAGGTGTTACAATTACGCAAGCCGGTCAATTTACAGGAGTTACTCCGCCTACCACAAATACATCAGCTTCTGCAACCAGTGGATCTGGTATCGGAGCAACAATTGATTTAACATGGGGCGTTAATACAGTTGCTGTAACAACTCCAGGAAGCTATACGGTATATCCAACTAACCCTGCATCAATAACTGGCGGCAACGGAGTTGGTGCAACATTTAATCTAGTATCAACATGGTTGCAAAGCACAAGCTTCAGCATAACACTACCAGGATTAACCCCGACCATAATTCATATACCTGCACTAACAGGAGTTGAATCAGCTGTAACGGTTGCTGACGTGGTAGCAGAGATCAACTCTGTTTATCCATCTGGTCCAATTGTAGCGTCAACTGTTAACAATCAGTTAATAATCACTAACAACAACGGCACTGCGTTTACTCTTGAAGATTTACGCGGTAGTCCGCTTGCAGCATCTGGTATTGCAGCAGGTGTAACATTTGCACGCACAATGGTATACCAAGGCTATTCACCATCGTTAACAGTGCCAGGCCAGTTGTCACAACTGGCTGCTAACAACGTATGGTTGAACACAACACCAGCAGGAATGGGTACAAATCTTGTTGTGAAAGAATATGTCAGCGGCGAATGGATAGTTCAAAACACTGTACCAAACACAGGCACAATACCTCTTTACAGCACTACATCAGCAGCAGATGCTGCGTTCGGTGGTCTAAAAGGCATTGGTAGCATATTTGGTCAGTACAACTACTACGGACTAAGTCCGGCAGTTGGTAATATTGTTTTACAGCGTTGGAACGGCTCTTCGTGGGAAGCACTAGACTATGTTCCAGGCTTGTTGGCACCAAATGGCCCGCCAGTAAACGGGACACTGTGGTACAACACTGCATTACAAGTGGATATTATGGTAAACAACGGTCAACAGTGGCTGGGTTATCGTAACTTGTATCCAGGAACTGATCCAAATGGCCCAATACTAAGTTCGGCACGGCCTGCTACACAAAGCACCGGCGCTGCACTAGTAGACTATGACATCTGGGTCAACACCGATGTAACACCATACCCTGCAATTTATCGTTACAACGCAATAACAGGCACCTGGACACAAATTGACAACACAAACCATGTTGACAGCGCTGGCATAATATTTGCTGATGCTCGTGCTACTGCAAACGGTCAAGTTTCCGGACAAACTGCTGAATCTGTAATGGTTCTAAGCAATTATGTTGACCCAGACGCTCCAGATCCTCTGCTGTATCCTCCATACATGCTGCTGTTCAACACACGTTACAGTACATACAATGTTAAACAATGGGTAGTAAACTATTTCCCACAAAATTACAATACTATCTATCCAACAGATGTATGGGTTACATTTAGTGGTAATGCGCCAGACGGTTCGCCGTACATGGGTCCTGCAGCACAGCGAGCAGTTGTTGTTAATGCTCTAAACGCAGCATTGGTTGATAGCACAGATGCCCGTGCATCTCAGAACTATTTTAACCTAATTTCAACACCTGGTTATCCAGAATGTATTGCAGAGATGGTTAACCTAAATGTGGATATTAACAATGTTGCGTTTGTAGTAGGTGACACGCCGTCAACTCTGTTGCCAACCGGAACAAGCATACAAAATTGGGCTACAAATGCTGCTAATGCTGCAACTGACAGCGATGTCGGACTTGTTACCCATAGCTCGTATCTAGGACTGTGGTATCCATGGGGCTTTACTCCAGATCTGCAAGGCAACAACGTAGTTGTGCCGCCGAGCTTGATTGCACTAACAACCATTGCCTACAGCGACTCTGTATCTTATCCTTGGTTTGCACCAGCAGGATTTAACAGAGGACTGGTAAGTTCTGTATCAAGTGTAGGGTATCTGACATCGGCTGGAAGTTATGTTCCAGTAACACTAAACCAAGGACAGCGTGATGTTCTGTACACAAATGACATAAATCCGATTGCATATATGCCAGGACGTGGACTAGTGGTATGGGGACAAAAGACTTTAGACCCTGTGCAAACAGCACTAAACAGAATTAACGTTGCTAGATTGGTAAACTATCTATCTTGGAACCTCAATAACCTTGCACAGCCATTCTTGTTTGAGCAAAACGATTCTACCACTCGTGCAAACGTAACAGCAGTGTTTATGTCGTATCTACAGACACTTGTAGGACTTCGTGCTCTTTATGACTTCTCGGTAATTTGTGATAGTAGCAACAATACTCCAGCTACAATTGATGCCAACCAGTTGTGGATAGATATTGCTATACAACCAGAAATTGCTATTGAATTCATTTACATACCTGTTAGAGTATTGGCAACTGGTACGCCGTTACCAAAAACTGGACAATAATATTGATACAAGATTAAGGGAGCACTTGCTCCCTTTTTCTTTGATTGAGTTTTCGGTGTCAACAGTTGACGAAGAACAGGCACTTGGTTTAACTGTTTCGTCATTGTCTACTAATATTGGTTTTATTTTGGCACAACTTTCAGACGAATCACAAACTTGCATATTTTGATGTGTCTACCAAAATAACAAATGCGAACATGTCTTTAAAAATCAAAAACATTTCGCAAATGATCTACGGACAAATTGGTCATGCTTGATATTATAGTGTCAGACACTAACTATACAGCGTTTTTGGCGAAAATTTATAAAATAATGACATAAAATCAACAAGTTACTATTCTCTAACGTAGTGTTTTGCCTGCAGTTAATTCTACTGCAAAGTTGCCTAACCCCGTGTAAAATCCTCCGCAAAATATGGTACGATTTTTAAAATTGCGATCTGGAATAAATAAGTTAACAAACACGGAGGTTATATTATGGCTACCCCAGTCCCACCAGTAAACTTAAATGCACCGACTGTAAATCGCTATGGCGTACCAATGCCAAACGATTTTGGCATTGGTATCCTTATGCCAAAGCTAAAGCATCGCTTTAGACTACGAACATATGGGTTTGGCGTCGGTGCAACACAAAATACATTTACACAGCAAGTTGTAACCTCAGGTCGTCCAAATATACAGTTTAACAACACACCGCTGCATAGCTATAACAACATTACATATATTGCACAAAAGCCTGAATGGCAAACTATTGAAATCACTCTACGTGACGATATAACTAACTGGATTACCTCTATGGTAAGTGCTCAACTACAAAAACAGATGAACCATTATACACAGTCAGCTGCTGCTGCAGGTGTTAATTACAAGTTCTCAATGAATATTGATACACTTGATGGTACTGTTAAAGGAACCAATGATTCTGTATTAGAAAGCTGGTATCTAGAAGGATGCTATCTTGAACAAGTTGCTTATGACTCGCTAGATTACAGCAGTTCTGATGCTGTTATGATTACATTAACTGTGCGCTATGACAATGCCACACAAGGCGATGAAGAAAAACTATCATATCCCAGCAACTTTACAGGAGCTAACGATTCAAGCGGCAACGCCGGGGGCTAACATTCTATAATAATCTCCGTAAATAAAAACGGCACGCGAGCGCCGTTTTTATTGGATAAATACCTGTATGGTTCAAAGTAATCCTACATTTTTCTTACGTTCGCCGCGAACTGCTTCGCGGGCATTTGGTACCGGAAGTCCCGGACAACCGATGTCTGCAGTACCGCGTACAAAGTTTGAATTTTACGTTCAATTTGTGTTAAGTAGCGGAGCTAACAGCATGCTGGCTAATGCAAATCTCAATACATACGAAGGAAATAGAGGACTGACATTTAAAGTAAAAACAGCTGATAAACCAAAGATAAATTTAGTAACAGAAGACTTAAATCAGTACAACAAAAAAGTTATTGCATACAAAAAGATAGAATATCAAGAAACATCCATCTCACTGTATGACACTGTTGATAACAGCCCATTGGCAACATGGGTAGACTACTTTACATATTACTTTGCTGACAGCCGTAGACACTGGTCTAACTCACAATCGGATTATCTGCAGTCTCCTGTAGAATCTAAATTTAATTTAGGAGCAGGATGGGGATTTCTTCCATTGTTAGATGCACAAACAAACTTTTTTGATGCAATAGCTGTATATGCATTGTTTGGAAACACTTATACTGCGTTTAGATATATAAATCCAAAAATTACATCAATTGATTGGGGCTCCAGAGATTACAGTTCTAGTGATCCAGAAGATGTAAACATAAGTTTCAAATATGAAGCTATAGACTACTTTGCGTTTGCACAGCCGTTTAGTGGTAGTAATCCTACTCCCGATGGTGTAATGCCTAATTTTGGGTTTGATAATGCACTAGACGATATAAACTACCCAGTTGGTACGCAAACTATGCAGATTGCTGCTATTCCGCGGTTATTTGGAATAAATGCTGCGCAAACCCAATCGATGGCCAATGCTGCTCAACAAGTACCTGTGGTACCGTCTAACAATGTGTCAAACCCCAATAATACCATTACTCCGGAAGCCAGCGCATCTGCTGCCGCTGCCGCCGCTTCGGCAGCCAGCGCATCTATTAGTTCAGCACCGGGCGCCTCGGCTCCTATACCGGTGGCGGTTAATTCATCGCTGTCAACGACTGTAAACTACGGAACAGGATCGCCTGTAATAGTTGCTACAAACACATTTGCAAGTCAAACAATCACACAACAAATAGGTCAACAAAGCGGACAAATTGCTATTACATCCGTAGGCGGAGGCAGGCAATATACCAACACGCTAACAGGACAGCCGTTAAACCTCCCGCCAGTTTCTTCAACATTACTTAACAATCCAATACAAAGTGGTAATCCTGCTATTTCTGCACAAGCGTTGGCGTTGGCACAAGGATATTACGGCCCAAGTGTTCCTCAATCTCTTGTTCAAAGTATTGCATCTGTGGCAGCCTACATGGCAGCTACACAAGGAATACCAATTGGAAGCCTGTTGTCACCAAACGGTGTGAGCGATACTTTTATTAACGCATACAACAAATTATCGCCGCCGGGCAGCAGCATTGGCATTGTTGCAGTACAACCTCCGCTGTGGCCTAGTAACCCAGCGTTACGTGGCTCGCTGGCAGCAGCATTTACGGATCCGGCATGACAAAATATAGCCAAGATGAATTTGTACCAAAAAATCCACAGAAACTTGTGGGCAATGCGCGACCTTTTTATAGGTCGTCGTGGGAATTGAGGGTAATGATGTTATTGGATCAGCACCCAAATGTAATTAACTGGGCCAGCGAAAGCATTGCTATTCCATACAAAAGTCCACTCGATGGTAAAATGCATAGGTACATTCCGGATTTCCTCATAGTTTATAAGGACAAGTTTGGAAAACAACGTGCTGAGCTGATTGAAGTCAAGCCTGCCAAGGAGGCTATAGCTGAAAACGCCAAGAGCAAACGGGACAAGGCTGCGATACTCTTAAACACGGCCAAATGGGGTGCGGCAATGATGTATTGCAAGAAGAACGGGTTGCATTTCAGAATTCTCACTGAGAACGATATTTGGATAAATAAAGGAAAGGATATAAAGAAGAAGAGGAGATCTTAGTAGATGAATATCTACGAGCATAATGGTGCATTTCTAACTAACAAATATACAACATGGTACTACAATATCATTGAGTTGGCTATAAAAAAACGCGAGGTCCCGGTAGACGGGGAGTATTATGAATCACATCATATTTTACCAAAATCTATTTTTCCAAAATATAAAAGTAATAAAAGTAATTTAGTATACTTAACTCCTAAGGAACATTTTATATGTCATTTATTGTTGACAAAAATGACATATGGTAGAAATAGATATAAAATGTCCAAGGCTCTTACTATGCTTATGCATATAAAACAAATAGGAGATAGATCAAAATATTCTATTAATTCTAGGTGGTATGATTATCAACGCAGGCTGGCACATACTGTGAAAAAAGACTATTGGACTGCCGAACGCCGCCGCCTTCAATCTATTAAATTGACAGCATATAATTCTGAAGTTGATAAAACATCGGATGAATATCTAAGTAGAAAATGCTGCAATACAATATTATCAATTGTATGAAAAGGTATGGACAGACCGTGCAATACAAACAAGGTTACAGAACTGTTTAACTGCGGCTGCAAACAGAAAAGGTAAACCGTGGTCCGAAAATAGACGGATGTCCCACGTTCCTCGGAAACAAACCGACTCCTCCAACGAGAAGCGGAGAATCAAAATGAAAGGTAGAAAGACTTCTGACGGTATGTTAGGACATAATCATACAGATGCATCAAAAAAGAAGTGCAGCAATTCAAATAAGGGATTGATTGTTATAAAACGTGGATATTGGTATGAATCCCCGCAAGGTGCGCAAATATTATTTTGTCCAATAGTTGAAACGGCTAACTTATATAATTTAAGTTTAGAACAGTTACGATTGCTACGGTTAGGAAAATTAAAGAAAAATCATCATAGAGGTTGGAGATTTATTCGAACAGCAACAGCGGATGAGATATCACCTATAAAAGAACTATATCTGAACAATTTTCACCAAAAGAAGAAATAGGCTAGTAAATAATCACATGGGAAAAACATTCAATAAGCTAGAAGATGCGTTTGACTTGCCTGACATGGATTCAATTGTGGAAACCACCTCCAATGACATCCAGGAGGCGTTGGAACAAGCCACCAATCTTGAAAAACAATTTGATCAAATGAACGGCTACGACACGCACGACAGCGAAATGGACGAGCTTGCAAATTTAGCTATAAACGCACACAAAGATCTGCAAGAACTGGGTATGAATGTTGAAGTTCGGCACGCCGGGGAAATATTTTCAAGTTCTAGCCAAATGCTGAAAATTGCAGTGGATGCTAAAAATAATAAAGTAGAGAAAAAACTAAAACTGTTGCGTTTGCAATTAGACAAAATGAAACTAGATAAACAGACTGCACCTGAAAACACAACACTCGATGGTACTGCTGTTGCACTCGATCGTAACGAAATACTAAAACAGCTACGCCAAATGAGCGGCAATGATAAATAAGAAACATAGGAGCCGCCTAACATGAAGAATTTTAAGGAATACCTTGCTGAGAGTTCAAAGGATCACAACTATGTGATTAAATTTTCTCAGCAACCAACTGAAGAGCAAGTACAGATAATCGGAGAATGGCTAAAAAGATATGAGCTTAGAGCAATTACTCCTCCAGAAAAAATAGTAGACGATCATAAAGATTTTATCGATATTCCCAACAAAGATGTTTATAAAATGTCCTTTACTATTGGAACTCCTGCAGTTTCGTATATTCTGCAACAAGATTTACGCTTGTGCTCAAACATACCTGAAAAGTACATAGTAGTACGCGGTGCTAGCGAGCCAATAGAACGCTATGCTGAGTACGATGTATGGAACCGTCTTGCAGACAAAGAAGCTGAAAACTCTGGCGACGAGCATGCAGCTAGACTTAGTACCAACAGAGAATACGACGCAGCTGAACAACCACCAGCTGGTCAACTGTTTGGAAATGAATATAACAAAGGACTGCTCAAATATCTAGCAGGAGTAGCAGATTCTCGGCCAAGTATGGAAGTACATCCATCTGCTCCATTATTCAGCTGGCTACAAATGGAAGACATTGAACCGGGTGAACCTATGCAAGATACCAGCGACTTTAATGCACAATTTAACACACCAAAGCCTGTTACAAAAGGTGGCAACAAAGAACCTATTGACAACTACTATGTAAACAGCAAAGGCACCATGTCAGACAACTCCATACCTAAAGTGAAATTTGTAAAGGATCCAAAGACGGGTAAAGCCAAACAAATGGTACAACCAGTGGAGAAAAATTAACATGGAAAGAAAATATAAACTTTCGGTTACAAGCGACACAACCGATATCAACGTTCTTAGTGTAAATGCAGATGAAGTGGCTCGTATTGTTCAACTGGCAGGTATTATAGAACCAAGCACCCCAACTAGCACAGTTGTTGCTACAGTAAACCCTATTTCAGCTACACCGGTTGCAAGGGCCGACACAATGTCAGCCAACGACACAGGTGCAGAATTTGACACAGACATGGATGTCATGCGTAAGAATGCTGGAATGGCAGTTCCTGCACGTCCGGTAACAGACGTGCCAAGTGACATGGCAATGGATGCTGACGATAACATTGACGATAACATTGACGACAACATTGACAACGACATAGATGATACTATGCAGCAAGAAATGGACGAAATGCTATCTCTTGACGAAGACGTAGCCGAATACGACTATGGCCATCGTAAATTTAAAGACGAAGGTGAGGAAGTTGACGAAATTGACCTTATATGGCAAGCAGTTGAAAATCCTCAAAGAATTAAGGGAAGCCCGGGCGATAATGGCCTGATACAAGAACTACACAACAAGTTAGCTTCTGATTATGCACAATATCTAGCAGAGACAGAACGCGAAAATGACACTGGCGTTATGAGTCCGTTAAGCGACCCAACAAAGCCCAGTTTTGACAAGGATCCACTTAGTGACGAAGAGCCTGTGGATGACGGCAGTCATAGCCCTATGAGTACTATTGTGAGGCAATACGCTTTCAAGTGAAAAGCAGCCGGCAGTCCAACAACGCAATTGCGTAAGTCATCGGATATAACTTATGCTTATTACTTTGATTGAGCATACGGTATTGCAAGTACACTGTTAAATGATCAACCATCCTGTGTTTTTACAGGATGGTTGATCATTTAATAACTTCATACCAGATCGTGCGAAACCATACAAATTCCTGCCGTCATTTGCATACATAGATGCTATGATATCAAAAGTACTCATAAGTATATCAGGAGGTTATACAAAATCGTATAGATCAACTGATGTAATGATCTCCTTGAATTGAGAGACACATGGGTAAAAATACGACTGAATTTGAAAAACTAAAGCCGGCTGGTAAGAAAATAACACTTACACAAGCACAATTTACTGAACTTGCTAACTGCCAGTTGAATCCTTTGTATTTTATGGAACACTTTATGTGTATACAGCATCCACTGAAAGGCAAAATGCAATTTGAAGCATATCAGTTTCAACGAGAATTGATTCATACATATTGGAAAAATAGAAATACTATAGCAATGATTCCTAGACAAAGTGGGAAATGTCTTACAAATATTACTATAATTACTATTAAACAGCAATCTACAGGAAACATATATGACATACCGATCGGAATCTACTACGAATGGGCAGCTTGTATGCGTGAAGGTACTACCTTGCCCGACATTAGCCAATATATCCGGCCGGCCCAAAATACAGAAAAACCAAAAGAAACCTAAGCCTGTTTATTTGTACGATATATCTTTTGGTAATAAAATTATAGAATACAATGGTAATTTTTGGCATGCTAACCCAACTATGTATGACGAGACATATGTGTGCCCATATGCACGATTATCGTTTAATGAAATACGTAATAGAGATAATAACAAAATAAATACAGCCATAGCAAATGGCTACGACGTAATGATAGTCTGGGAATCGGACTATAAATCAAACCCTGAAAAAATCATAAAACAATGCATAGAATTTCTGAAAACGTAGATCGTAAATTTGTCGATCAAATTTCGTTAGATGACTGGGACATACTTACTGATTCTGGCTGGCAACCTTGTGTAGAAATATCAAAAACTGTTGAATATCAAGTTTATGACATGGTATTAGACAATGGATATCGGTTGCAATGTGCTGATAATCATATTGTATTTGATGAAAATCATGCTGAAATTTTTGTTAAAGATCTTACACCGCAGCATCGTGTACAAACTGATTGTGGGGCAGTGTCGGTGCGATCAGTTATACAAACTGCCGCAATGGAAAATATGTACGATGTGTCGGTTAATAATGTTGATCACAGGTATTATAGCAACGGTATACTTAGCCATAATACCACCACTGCTGCAGGTTATTTGCTGTGGTATGCTATGTACAATGACGATGTGACAGTGTTAATTGCTGCTAACAAATTCAAAGCAGCAAATGAAATTATGATGCGTATCAAATACGCATACGAAGAAATGCCAGACCATATACGTGCAGGCGTTACAGAATACAACGTAACAAGTATACGGTTTGACAACGGCTCAAGAATTGTAGCTACCACTACTACACCAGATAGCGGTCGTGGTATGAGTATTAGTCTGTTGTACTTAGACGAGTTTGCCTATGTACGACCTCGTGTAGCTGTGGAATTCTGGACAGCTATGGCACCTACATTAGCAACAGGCGGAAAATGCATAATAACATCTACTCCTGCCAGTGACGAGGACACTTTTGCCGAGCTGTGGTTTGGGGCAATCAACACAATCGATGAACACGGCAACGAGATTCCAAACGGCGTTGGTATTAATGGGTTTAAAGGTTTTAGCGCACGCTACAGTGACGTACCTGGCCGAGACGATGCGTGGGCAGCAATTGAGCGGGCAAAAATTGGCGCAGAACGTTTCCAGCGTGAATATGAATGCCAATTTGCAGGCGAAGAAAGTACATTGGTAAACAGTCTAACACTACAGCGTTTAAAAGGCATAGAGCCACTTTTCAAAACAGCCGAAGTTAGATGGTATGAAAAAATATCTCTTGATAAGACGTATATTGTAAGCCTTGATCCTAGTGCGGGAGTAAACAAAGACCCTGCATGCATCCAAGTGTATAGCATACCCGACATGGTTCAAGTAGCTGAATGGACTAGCAACAGAGTAAGCATTCCGAACCAAGTACGTACCATGCAAATTATAATTAATACATTGTATACAGAAGTTAAAAAGCAAGGTTATAAAGGCGAGCCGGACATATATTTTACTTTTGAAAATAATACTTTGGGAGAAGCTGCTATACAATCTGTTAATGACATTGGCGAAGAAAATTTCATGGGACAGTTGTTAAACGAGCCTCGAAAAACTGGGTTAGTTAGATATCGCAAAGGACTTAACACCAACGGACGCTCAAAAGCACAAGCTTGCCTGAAACTGAAAAGTCTTCTTGAAGGCAATCGACTTAAAATTAACAGCAAACTTCTTGTTAAACAACTGAAATTTTTTGTAAGTAAAGGCGATAGTTTTGCGGCCAAACAAGGCGAACACGACGATTGCGTTATGAGTACTATACTCTGCATTCGCATGATGCAAATGGTTACAAATTGGGACGACAGAGTAGGTGAGCTTCTTAAAGACGTGTTTGATGGCGATACAAACGAACAGCGTGACCCGTTACCATTCTCTGTAATGATCAGCTAAATACTATATCTATAAACGGAGATTATAATGGGTCACAACTGGTCGGTGGTTACAGATAAAATTTACGGAATCGTCAAAGGTTCTTGTAAAAAGCTGACTATGTATGACAAAGCTGGTAATGAAACAATAGATCCAGATGATGCTACTAGATTTTTTGGTACACTTGCTAGCCATAATCCTAAATTAGATAATTTTGCCATTCTTGTAGCACTACACGATCGTGGACAATACAGTTATATTAATATAAAAACACCCAACCTAAAAGACGACGTAGACTTTAAAAAAGTTCATCAAATACGGAATCATATACGTAAATCGGTGGGACAGAAAGAAGGTATAAAAGTTGTTTGGCAAGTTTTTGACAAAGAAATAGACCCAAAGGAGGAAGCAGTGAATAACATCAAAGAAAGTAAGGATGTCGGTAAGTGGTTTGGTACCACTAAAAGCTCCTTCCAGCGTATAGGCGAAGCTAAACTGATTATACGACATACAGACGCAATAAATGAAGAAAAAACAGGTGCTCGTACACGTCATATACGTGCTTTATTTGTCGAAAACAAAACAGGCGAAAGATTTGCTTATCCTCACTTACATATGAGCGGAGCTAGAGCATTTGCACGACACATTAGCAACGGCGGCACTAATTATGATTCTATTGCCGAGGGCATTATATCCCTTAGCGCAGATTATATTAGTTTGCGCCGAGCAGCACATACAATGCGTCAGCATCAAGTTGTATCGGAATGGACAGTAGGTGTTCGCAAAAGCATGGACGGAATTAATCGACGTCTTACAAGCTTGCATGGTTCAAAAGGCTATTCCAATGCAGAAAGCATACTAGCTAGCCAGTCCATGGTTCTCGACGAACAGTCGACAGACAGTTTATGGCAAAAATTATCAGAAGAATGTTCTTGCGGGCAACACGACCCTGCCTATGCAGACCTAGGGGTTGCTGCCAAATATCTAGGAGCAGTTGATAATCAACCAACACCTATAACATTCTCATGGCATCGCAAGCCTAACATCGCCGCCGTGCCTGACAATCGCAAGGTCCTTGAACGACTACATTGGCAGATACGCGAACTTGCAGATGCATGTGCCGACCCCCGTGCGTCAGCAAGATTATCCGAAATTGCAGGAATGATCGCGTCTAATATTAAACCAACTGACGAAGACCTCAATTTAGTTCGCGAAGCTATTGCCAGCAGCAGCGTACAGTCTGAAGAAACTGTTCTTCCAGAAGAGGTTGAGCTAGATGAATTTCTAAATAAATTTTCTCCAGAAGCTATTTTTGCTGAAGATCCGGCCAACACAGATTATGGTGATAATGCAGACATAACTGAGAATTATGACAGGCTAAAAACCCTTAAAAAACTGATAGCTGACATTGAGCGCAAAGAAAAACAGCTTCCGCCTGGCATCTCAGCAGAAAGAAAGAAACTAGCCGTTGCCAAAGAAAAATTAGCAAAGGAACACCATAGATTATTCGTTTCACAATTTGGCGATAGCTTAGCGGAAGAAGATCATGGTGAACCTACAAAAGATGACATAATATGGTGCTCAAACTGTGGTGAAAGATTTCATGGAAATGGACGTAAACATGGATTCAGCCATTGCGAGAATCACAAAGGGTTTAAGATGATATATGAAACCCTTGTGACAGATGATGAAAATGTCGACGAAGGCGATGCGTATGGTGTTGCACAAAAGGACCGGGAACGCAAAGAAGAAATTGTGTACAATAAGGAGCAGCGTGCAAAACGCTGGAACTTTGGCGAACCTATAAAAGACGACACCGCTGCTGACAGCGATTTAGAAGAGGATACAGCCGATGAAAATATCAACGAAGGTTGGTCAATAGCCAAACCTATTGACACAGATAGATATCAATCTCGAGCTGGATTGGAAGGACCATTCATGACCAAGGTTGGTAAAGTGGTTTATTATGATCCAAAAGAAGGCAAGTATTACGATCCTGACAGTGACTTCTATATCGATTATGATGACTACGCTGCAATGAATGAAGAAAGTTCTGTTGGCAGTGACAACCCCTGTCATGTATGCGACGGCAGCGGTACACATCGCGGTAAAACATGTCGTTTGTGCGACGGCAGCGGGTTGTCAAGTGCTGGACACCATAGTGTAGAAGAAGCAGAATCGGACATTAGATTTATTCCCGGCGTGCCTGGCGAGGCAATTTTAAAAATAGGTAACTACTATCTTGTTTGGGACAGAGACAGGTACGAGTCTCGAACTGTAAAAAACGAGTATGATGTTTATCAACAAACTGGCGACACTTTTAAACATATTGAAAATCTTAATATGCCGTATGACCCGCCGGGCCATGCAACTGCCATGTTTATTAAAAAGTATTCACATATGACAGAGTCTGAAAATATAAAAAGAATTAAACACTTAGCAGGAATTTAATAGAAATCCGGTCAACAGACCGGATTTTTTTGCCATTTTTAAATTTGCACAAGCCGATTAGTATAAATACTATTGTCAGTAGTAGAACAGAACGATGATCTACTATTGTCTTAGACCATTATTAGGCACACAAAGGAGGCACACACAATGGCATTAACATTTAAAGAAATCCAAGCTAAGCTGCTAGCACAGCAAGCTAACAAAGACCGCGCCAAGAACGGCAGCGGCTTCGGCGGCGATAACGCTATCTATCCATTCTGGAACAATCCTGAAGGCTCAAGTGCAACGTTGCGCTTCCTTCCAGACGGCGACGAAACAAACGACTTCTTTTGGCTCGAACGCCTTATTATTAAACTTCCATTCCCTGGTGTTAAAGGCGACGTAACAGGTAAGCCTGTTGAGGTACAAGTTCCATGTACCGATATGTGGAAGCCTAATTCTTGCCCAATTACAGCCGAGATTCGCCCATGGTGGAAAGACAAAAGCTTGGAAGATATGGCTCGCAAATACTACAAGAAAAAGAGCTATCTATTCCAAGGTTTTGTCACTTCGAATCCAAACAAGGATGATCAAGAACCCGCCAATCCAATCCGTAGATTTATCATTAATCCATCTGTGTTTGATGTTATTAAGTCAATCCTAATGGATCAGGATCTTGAAAATAGTCCTACTGATTATGACCACGGACGCGATTTCTACCTTCTCAAAACTACTAAAGGCGGCTATGCAAACTATGCCAGCAGCAAGTGGGCTATGAAAGAACGTCCGTTAACTGACGACGAGCGCAATGCGATTGCACAGCATGGACTTTGGAATCTTTCTAGTTTCCTTCCTAAGAAGCCAGACGATGCACATCTCAATGCAATCATGGAGCTTTTTACAGCAAGCGTAAATGAAGAGTTGTATGACGTAGACAAGTGGGGACAGTTTTATCGTCCTAACGGTATGCGTCTTGATAGCAATGGATCTGAGAACGACTCAAGCGATGCTACAACCAATGTTACAACGGTTGCAGCACCAAAGGTCACTGCAAGCTCAATCCTTAATCGGTTGCCATCAAAGCCTGCGGCTAGCGAAGAAACTTCGCCACCGTGGGATGAGCCAGCTACCCCGGCAGCCACAACCGTAACAGCGGACAAGCCGAAGATGCAGTCACCTGATGACATTATTGCTGCAATACGTCGTCGTCAGCAGCAAAAGTAATTAGACAAAAAACAGGGGGAGGACCAAAATCCTCCCCAGTCTTTTTAGGCAGATACCATCTGCCAACAGCATTGTATTGACAGGAGTATAAGAACATGCGGCCATTTGACATCAGTAAGTTTAGAAAGGATTTAACGAAAAGCATTCCCGGTATTTCGTTAGGTTTCCATGATCCAAAACATTGGATTGATTCGGGAAATTATGCATTAAATTATGGCATCTCGGGTAATTTCCTCAGAGGAATTCCTCTAGGTAAGGTTACCATGTTTGCAGGACAAAGTGGCAGTGGCAAGAGCTACATTTGTTCTGGTAACCTGGTACGAAATGCACAAAAGCAGGGTATATTTGTCGTATTGATCGACACGGAAAACGCACTAGACGAGAATTGGCTAAAACCTCTAGGAGTGGACACAAGCGACGACAAGCTGCTCAAGGTCAACATGGCAATGATTGACGACGTTGCACGTCTAATGAGCGATTTCATGAAGGACTATAAGACAAGATTTGACAATGTCGACGAAAAAGATCGCCCAAAGGTACTGTTTGTGCTTGATAGCTTGGGAATGTTGCTTACACCAACAGACGTTAATCAGTTCCAATCTGGCGACCTAAAAGGTGATATGGGCCGCAAGCCAAAGGCCCTTGCAGCTCTGGTTCGAAATTGCGTGAACATGTTTGGTGAGTATGATGTGGGCATGGTGGTGACCAATCATAGCTACGCAAGCCAAGACATGTTTGATCCTGACGATAAGATTTCTGGAGGTCAGGGTTTCATTTATGCATCATCGATCGTGGTTGCCATGCAGAAGCGCAAGCTCAAGGAAGACGAAGACGGAAAGAAAGTAACCGACGTTCGTGGTATTCGTGCTGCTTGCAAGATCATGAAGACCAGGTATAATAAGCCCTTTGAAAATGTTGAGATCAAGATACCCTGGGATTCAGGAATGGACCCTTACAGTGGGCTAATTAACTTGTTTGAAAAGAAGGGCGCGCTTGTAAAGGACAGCACAAAGCTAAAATATGTTGACAGATCCGGCAAAGAACATAAGTATTTCAAGAATTCCATTCCTGATAGTCTTCTTGATTTGATTATGGAGGAATGGGACGAAACAAAACTATCACCCGTACAGGAAGAAGCACCTGACGACACGGATGAACCAACAGGAGAGTAAAATGGAAATTTCTGATCGTACCCTTTTAGAAATCTGGGAACTATTCACAGATTACATTCCCCCGGGAAAAAAGAATGATGCAGCGGTAAAGTATCTACGGATTTTTACAGACCAAGATATTGAGCTGGAAGAGCTTGAGGATCTTCGTGAGGAAGACGAGCACATCGACTATGCATTGGACGAGCTTGCAAGCAGCTTGGACGATGGTTATGAGGACGAAGCCGAATACGAAGAAGAATAAAAGAACGTGCATAATAAGATTTCTGCCCGGTTGACACGATTTGTGCAAACGGGCAGAAATAACAAAAAAGAGGGAAAATGTGGTACAATCGGATAGTGGAGAATCTTGCTGAAATACCATCTGCAATAGATTACTACAACAACGAGCTTGAGCTTTCACAAAATGAGACCAAAATCATTGGTAATCTTGAAAAAAATTCACAAGAACTGTCAGGAATAACATCACATAGATTTGGCCAATTGCAGGAAATCGAAGCCATCCTTAAACATCTAAATATTAAATATGACAAGATGCGCAGCGATCATTACAGGAAATACCTGGAAAGATATCAACGCGAGCTCACGGATCGCAGCATTGAAAAATACATAGATGGCGAAGACGATATCGTCAACATGTGCATGATCGTAAACGAAGTGGGATTGATACGTAACAAATATCTAGCCGTTATGAAAGGGCTGGATATAAAGGCATGGCAAATTGGCCATATCGTTAAATTGCGGGTAGTCGGATTAGAATCAGTAACCCTTGAAAATAATACCAGAATTAACTGATTTTATTTTTGAGCCTGCCCAGATGTAGGTTCAAATTAACAATTTTAGGGTCATCGTTAAAAAGGTAAAATTGAGTAGCACCATCGTGATACCACTTCCTACCTTTAACAGCACTTTTACCAAACATGGGATTCTTTTCTCCTGAACATTTACCTTTATTTGCCATGCTCACCTTTTGTTTAGATTCGTCGCTGTGTGTTTTGCCAGTAAAATGATTGATGTAGTCCGGGATTAAATCAGTCATTTTCTTGCCTTTATTATAGGGTACCGACCCCTTTTTACTACTACTCATTTTCATCACTGTTTCGTCATTATCTTTGGTTTTTCCAGTATTCCATGCCGGTTTACCAGTTTTAACACCTTGTCTACTATTAGAAATTTTCTTTTTTATTTCGTCAGCACGTTCTTGACCAAAGATTTCTTCAAAAGATTTATTTTTGAGACGTGATCTACGACTATCTCTTTCTTTTTCAGAAATAATTCTTGTACCTGCTCCATCTCCACCATCTGTCATATTTGTCAAAATACCGGTCCCGACATCTTTTCGACCATAATATTTGATTAATCTGATTTCCTCTGAAATTGCGTCATGTTTATTATCGGTTATCAATACAATTTTTATACCTATCGCAAGGTTGCTTTTGTGTATTTGACGTATAGTAAAAATTTTATGAGGATTGGCTCCTATCTCACATTCTGATTTATCTTGTAACGCTTCTGCTATGTGATGATATGGGCGAGTATCTTTTGAACTATATCCAACATAAAATGGTAAGTCCTTTATTGGATTCCACAACTCATATACTATATAATTAGAAATATTAATCCTCCAATGCTTCAACACTATTTATCATATCAAATGTGGCGGGTATAGAAGATATTAAATAAATGGATAATCATGATCAAAACTGCTGAGATAATTATTATATCCGCGAATGAAAAAAGGAACCCGACGAAATGAAAATGGCTGAAATAATAATAGAATCGGAAGTTACCGTTAAGATAGAAGGTCTGGACCTGGTAACACGTCGGGCATGTGTTAATGCGGTAAAATATTTTTTACCGCATGCTAGATATAGTCCTGCATACAAACTGGGTAGGTGGGATGGTACAACAAGCTTTTGTACGCTAGGTGGTCGAACCTATCTGAATCTTCTTGATAAGATATTACCTGTGCTGGTAGCCGCAGGATACGAGTTTGACATAACTGATCTAAGGGCTAATCATACATTCGAGTTTGACGAAATTGATGAAAATTTCCTAAGCCACATAGTATGGCCGGCGGATCATAGGGCAGCCGGACAACCCATACAGCTACGGGATTATCAAGCGCAGGCAATCAACGAATGTATCAACAACCTGCAGGGCGTGTCTGTGGCTCCTACATCGGCAGGAAAAACGATCATCACTGCCAGCTTATCAAAGCTGGCTGAAAAATATGGCCGTACCATAGTTATCGTTCCAAATAAGAACCTTGTGTTGCAAACAGAAGAGGATTACAGGAATGTGGGTCTAGACGTTGGAGTGCTTTATGGAGATCGTAAGGAATATGATAGGACACATACCATATGTACATGGCAAAGCCTTAACGTACTTGATAAAAAGAATAAGGATGCGCTGGACGATGAACAACTAACCGTGTTCCTGGATAATCTAGTGGCAGTGGTATGCGATGAATGTTTTAATGGTGATATGCGTGTTTTAACACCTACCGGATATATTCCAATAAAGGATATATCGTCTGGGCAACAGGTTATCAACTATTCTGAGAAGTTACAACAATTCAAAGTTGACACTGTAATAAAACAACATTGCAATCTAACCGATTCAACAAATGAAAAGATGTATGAATTAGAATTTGATAATCATTCAAAAATACAGGTTACTGGTAATCATAAGTTTTTAACCACCATCGGGTGGTGCCGAGCTGATGAAATAACTGTTGATCACGACATTATCAACTATTAACATAAATACATACAGTCAAAGACATATAGGTATTTTATGGCAACGTATGAAAATATAATTATGTGTACATCGTTGATTTTATTGATCATGTTGATAAACTTGTAGTTGAGGTCAAACCTTATAACTTGTTTAATGGCACTAAATGGGAAGCAAAATATACTGTCCTTAAAGACTGGGCAAAACAACACGATTATAAAATATTGCTAATTGATCAACAATGGCTAACGTCTAATGTACCATTGCCAGATCTAGCTAGATTTGATTCTGAAACTGCAAGAAAGATAGGATACCTATATGAAACTGCTAAGTCGCCGAGAAATCAGTAAACCTGATCAAGTTTACAACCTACATGTACAGGATGATCACAATTATATAGTAGAACGGGCCGTAGTGTCTAACTGTCATAGTGTGAAAAACATGAACGTCTTGCATGGTTTGCTTACAACTACGTTTGCCAACATACCTATTCGATGGGGATTAACCGGTACGATACCGGAAGAAGAATACAATCAAGCAAGTCTTTATAGCGCAATTGGGCCAATAATTGGCCGGCTCACCGCCAAGGAGCTACAGGATGAAGGCCATTTAGCCCAGTGCCATGTCAACATCTTGCATACCCAGGAGTCTGTTGTATACAACAACTATCAGGAAGAATTGAAGTTTTTGGTTACCAATAGGACCCGAATACAATGGTTAGCCGAAAAGATCCAGGAAATTGCCAAAACCGGTAATACATTGGTGCTGATTGACAGGATAGAAACGGGCGAATTATTGCATGAGCTGATGCCGGGGTCCACGTTCATTAGCGGACAAATGAAAAGCACCAAGCGTAAAGAGCATTATAAAGAAATTAATTTAGCTGAAAACGCAATAATGATCGCAACATACGGAACAACATCTACCGGAATATCAATTAACAGAATCTTTAATCTTGTTCTAGTAGAACCTGGAAAAAGTTTTGTCAGAGTAATACAAAGCATAGGTCGTGGCCTACGTAAAGCAGATGACAAAGACTCAGTAGAAATCTACGATATTTCTAGCAAATGTAAGTTTTCTAACAGGCATTTGTTAAAACGTAAAAAATTCTATGCCGATGTGCAATACAGCTATTCAGTTGAGAAAACAACTTATTAGTAGCAAAATTTCACGCATATTGCAAGGCAAACTAGATGCTGGCCTGCTATCTAGTTTGCCTTAATATATCTTATTGATCTTTTTAAACAATAGTTAAGAATACCAAGTAAATACCTGTCAATTACACGGCAGGAGAAGTACGATTAGAATTCTAACCCATGACAACAGATCTTATGCAATTAATCAAATACCAGATCGTGTTGAAGATCTACGCTATTGCATTTTAGATTACTCAAACCAGGCCGATGTTGATTATTATTTTTTACCGTTGATTTTCCTTGAAAGCTTTAATAGCCCGTGCATTGACATTCGAATTGGCCAATACAATGTGCAGATGCCGCTAGATTGGAGTGTAATAATTGGTGATATGCACTTGGGTGACCTTGAAGTTATGCCGTTGGTATACCTAATGGACAAAGATTTTGATGTTTTCTGCTTTAATCCTATTAAAGGTTATATGCCAAGTTTTCTACGCCTTGAAATAATCAATACCTGGCCAGATGTGAAATGGTATTTTCCAAAACTTAAAAATGGTCACCTTCTTGCGGTACCACTTTCAGACGGCGAGAACCCGTTGTGTGCTTTTTTCGTAAAGGATATTGGAAAAATTCCAGACAACCTCGATATACGTAAAATGTTTTAGTCAGCAGAAACCCCGGTGATTTCGCTCTGGCTAATCACCGGGGTTTCGCTGAGTCTGCCTGCTTTTGCAGGGCAGTTATTAAGCTGTCTGTAGTACAGCTTGACCTGGTTGCGGAACTGTACCAGTTGGAACCCACTCATATGTGTTATATGACCATGTTGTAACTGTTAAGTTTCTAATAACTTCGGCGTATTCGAGACTTGCAATTGGAGTAATGCCAATAGTAGGACGTGTTGGTCCGAAAGTTCCGGGAGCAATAACAGACAGTGCGGTTACACTACCGCTTGTTACAGTAGTAGCAACAATTGCGCCAGCAGCACCACTTACTGTTGCATTTACAGCTTGATACCCAGACCCGCCATTGGTAATACGTGTGGAAGATATGCCATAACTAGCTGTTGCAGCAGCGCCTGTACCATGACCACTAGCAGGAGTAAATGCTATTGGATTAGTTGGTGGTGTTGTGTAATCGCCTTGATTGTACACGGCTAAGCCGGATACGTCCCAACGTAGATTAAAGTTGGCAGTGTTTGCCCATGCATTAGCTGTAGTTGCACTGCTGTATACTGTGGTGTTGCTGATACTGATATTGGTTGTTGTACCTGCGGATGTAATTGTTACACCACTGATATTACCGTTGCCGCTTGTTGTTGCAACTGTAACTACAGTAGGTGTCAACCACCCTGCATAATTCCATGTAAATGTATCCCCGACTGTATAACCGGTATTTGTGGTAATGTTACCAACTGCGCCCAACGTAACACTAGTTACCGCTGCATTTGCACGCTGGTTGGTGTTGTATGTTCCGCTGTTTACACTGAGAATTTGTCCTGGAATATAACCAGCAGCAGATGTTCCTGTACCGCCCGATGTAACTGTATAACCGGTTACTCCTAAATTGGCAATTGCAGTTGCACCACTGCCTGTATAACCGTATGGTTGTACAGTGATGTTGGCCTGCCCGGGCTGTAATGCTACTCCGCCGTTTGTTAATTCAACACGATCGGCATACAACCCAGTTGCGGAAACCATGTTATAGGTATTTGTTGCTTTTTGCGAAGATATCCAAGCGTTTGCAGTTCCGCCTAGACCTGTGAAATATGCTGTAGCTTGAATTGTTTGGCCAGATCCACTGGTATTGCCAATGTATCTGTTATTAATCGGGCGTCCCATTTTGTTTCTCCTTAAAATTTGCTGCCGTTCTAGGGCTACGCGGACGGACGACCGCATAATGCTAGATGGAAGTATTTATGATGTTTTGATAAAACCTACTACAATTTATTTCAAGACTTGCGTTACCATATATATTCAGTAACAATAAAAACTACATTGAGAGGTATGTTAAATGGCCGCAGCAAAGCAACATAAATTAGATCTTGGCGACGTGTTAAGCGCACTTGATCGAGGCGATCTTGGCTATTACAACAAATTAACAGACGACGAGAAAAAAGGCTACACTCCGTTGGTCTTAATGCGGTATATGAGTTCGCTTAATATGCAAAATCCAAATGCTGCATATGCAGTAATGGCTGCAAACGACTTGGTTAATATTGGATTTTGGAATCTTAGTAAACATCCAGAGCTACAGCATCAGTTACTATGCTTAACTGGCGTAGGTAGTAAACAATTTCGTCCTTGGTTATCTGCAAAAAACTCAAAAAAAAGCAGCAAAATAGATCAGTGGCTGTTAGACAAGTTTCCTAGCTTAAATGACGACGAGCTACAAATACTTAAATCACTATACGATTCTAAAAGTTGGGCGGCGTTTGTAAAGGCCAGCGGTGTAAGTGACAGTGAAGTAAAAGAGCTGATAGATGCATGGAAAAAACAAGCTGCATGACCGAATTCCAGTGCGAGTTTTGCCAACGGAAATTTTCAAATGAACTTCCTCTTATAAATCATAGTTGCGAAAAAAAGAGGCGGTGGTTTCAACGTGATGAACCACATGCACGTTTTGGCTTTCTTGCATGGTGTAGATTTTATGAGCTCAATAGCTACAACAAATCAAAGAATTTCAAAAACAACCACCGCACGTTCATTGACAGCCAATATTATATCGCATTCGTCAAATTTGGTAAGCACATACGCGACCTGAATGCAATTGATCCTGCTAAATTCATAGACTATGTTATAAAAAATAATCTTCCATTGGATAAATGGACACACGACTTTGTATACGAACAGTATGTACGAGAATTGACACGACAAGAAACAGGCGAAGATGCCCTGGAACGTAACGTAATGTTAATGAACGAATGGAGTATGCAAAGCGGTGAACCTTGGCCCAACTTTTTTAGGAACGTAAACCCTAATCAAGCAGTTGCATGGATACGTAGCGGCAGAATATCTCCGTGGGTGCTATATAATGTTGACAGTGCAGTTGATTTTTTTGAAAGATGCACCCCGGAACAATTGGGAATAATCAAAAATTGTGCGCCGCCCGGACCATGGAAAATACGATTTAATAAGAATAGAGACACTTGCGATTTTATAAGAAATACACTTAGAGAGAACGGAATGTAACAATGGACAACAATTACAACGGTATGTACGAAGCCAACAACGATGATGCCCTTACACAAGTAACTCAACACACGGGCATACACCTTCAGGAAAAAGGTATGATCAAAGAAATGGAGATAGATGGCAAAAAGATTTCTGTAGTTGACGCAGCAGTGGTTATAAAATTAACTAGTGATCTACGTAATTTTCAAACTATAATTGCCAAATTAACAAACGATATACGTAATTTAACCACGAGATTATCAAACGCAGAGAGACGTTTTAAAGCAATCAATGCCGAACTGGACAACAAAGTTAGTTACGATTAACTATAGTACAGGAATAGACACCATGTATTGACATAACCATTACTATTACTACAGAATTATAGAATATTATGGAGACGATACATGCGTAAATTAGTTGGCGATGTTGATATAGATTTTGCCAATCGTAATCAAGCACTGGCATTGCTTGATTACGTACCTGCATCAATAATACGCAACAATAATATAGTAAAACATAATACAGGCGTATATTTCCACGCAGTACCTACGGACCCGCTTACTGGGTTAGCAAGCTTGAATTACGAAGAAGCAGAACAGCAAGGGTGGTACAAGGTCGACTTACTTAATGTAGGTGTATATGAGCTAGTAAAGAGTGAACAACATTTGTTAGATCTAATGTCGCAAGAACTTGATTATAACTTATTAACCTATCCCGAGTTTACATCACAATTAACACATTTAGGAAATCATGCAGACATGGTTGCCAGCCTGAAACCTTGCAATATTCAAGAAATAGCAATGGTGCTGGCTTTGATACGTCCTGGAAAACGACATTTATTTGAAAAATGTAAAGCACACGGGTTTGATGCAATTAAACAAGAGATATGGGCAAATTCTGCAAGCGGCGGATACACATTCCATAAAAGTCATGCCACCAGTTACGCTGTTTTAGTAAAAGTGCATGCTAATCTTATTGTAGAACAAGCCACCTACACTATTGACAGCTAATCTTAAAATGCTATAATACCAGTAAAGTACAGGAGATAAACATGCCGTCTAAGGTTCTTAAGTTAAAAGCTGATACAACGTCTCTTGGTACTACCATTGCACTTTCAAGCAACGATGGTAGTTACCATGTGAAATTGGCTGAATACCTAGAAAACAATCCGTTGAAAAACAACAAGGCAAAACTAAGCACTGGATACTTGTTTCGTAGCCCAGATATTGCCACAGATCAATGGTCCTCTATGTTAAAAACACTTAACAACATTGATGGAAATTTTTCTATTACAGCCAAGGTTGTAACTGATAAAGAAAACAACTCTGTTGTAACTGCGTGGGCTCGATTTGAAGATAAAAGCGATGCTGCTGTGTTTGCATGGAGTAACGTTGACAACTGGCAAAAATGGAGTAACGAAAACGAAGAACAAGAGAAGCGTGATAATAAAGCTCGTAAGACCACAGCAAAAATGGGCAAAGACGGGCGTATTCGAGTGAAAACAACGGTGACTACTCTTGACAAATAACGAGTGGGAAAGTTTAGCGACACGGATACATGAGCTTGTTGCACTACAGATATGGGACAAGTCTACTCAAGAAAGTCTTGCAGCCTATCTTAGCCTTAGAGGAGCAAAATATTTGTTTCCTGAAAACTTAGATTATAAAAACCGATTAACGTTGGCTGTTATGGTAAACGACGAAATACGTACAATTACTGTGCCTTAATAAGTTGTATAGTGCGACGTTTAAGTTTTTTATTCATAAGGTCCATCATATTAACAGTTGGACCTTCTATTATTGTAGTTTCTTTTTTAGCGAATGTTTTAAGACATGGTTTAAATGGCTTAAAGCGTTCGCGAAGAAACAAATTAATAGGTATGGTGCGATTGCTTTCCCACCACCAAGTTTCGCCACATAATAAAAATTCTCGTTTATGTTCGCTAGTAAATACTGCATCAAGAACATAGATACTAATAAACTGAGCATCGGAATTCTGCATGATTCCGATGTATTCGTTGTTAAGGTATGTGACTATGGTTAAGAAAGGGAATTTTTCTTGTAATAGCTTGTGTGTGTCGGGAGTCATGTTTTCCAATCTCTAGTGATGGTATTTATCAGTGTTTGACATTGGTTTGAAATAAACAGATAAATACCTAGAAAGGCAGATGGTAGCAAATGGTTGACCAAGTTTTGTTTCACTTTAGAGAATATGTACAACTCTGGTTTACCGGCGGAAACGCTCCTAACATAAATGGTCCTATGATACAATATAACACAACAGTTTACAAAGGTGCAACCAACACTATAGATTTTGTCGTACGAAACAACGACCGTAAGCCAGTTAATCTTGTTGGATATCAGATAGATGCATTGATACAACGTGTAGAAAGTGTAACTACTGTGCCGGGCAATGGGTTCAATCCACTAGCCGAGTTACTGTTAACACAACCGGTACAGACGTTACAAGATACTGCAGGTACTTGCAGATTAACATTAACCGACCTTGAAATTGGTCATTGGCTTGCAGGATTTTATAGATATACAATCCGCCTCACAAGTGTAACAGGCGTTCAATCGTTTTTATACACGGATGTGAATCGCAGTACATATGGTACTTTTGAATTAATTGAAGGCATGAGCACATCGTTAGTTCCTGCGGTAAACATACCGGCCTATCAGTTTACTCCGGAAACAGTTGATGATTTAACCAACCAATATATTTTTGCCTCAGGCGCTTTACAAGGTGATGCTCAAGCAGAACGCAGTAACGGTATGCATACAGTTGTTGCATATACTGGCAATGGTTATGCTGGAAAATTTTGGATACAGGTTAGCTTAACCATTGGTCCACCTGCATCTATAGATTGGTCTAATATACCAATTGGTAATGGGACAGATTATTATCAATACACTCCACCTGTTAATAGCCCGCCTATTAAAGTTTTTAATTTTACAGGTAACTATTATTGGGTTAGATTTGTTTTTGAAAATCCGTATTATTTGCAGTGCAATACATGCAATCAATACTACCGCGTTAGTCCGTTTGTGCCAGCAGCAAACAACAGTCGGCCTGCATTATCATGCGGTCCAATTCCTTGCGGGCCGTTGCCCTTTAACTGTAGTTCTAGATCGGGACGCGCATTTAATCCGCCCAACGGCCCGTGGCCGTGCGGACCAAACCCGCCAAGTTGGCCACCACCAACTTGTGTGCCGCCGCCGCCCTATCCACCAGCTCCGTATCCGCCACCACCCGGACCGTATCCACCCGCTCCTCCACCAATTCCGTATCCACCGCAACCACCTGGTCCGCCCGGATTTCCGGCATGTAACCACGGATACTTTGCTGGGGTACTGTATAAAAACTGATATTGTGACACCGATACTGGTATAATACAATGCTAGTATGACGTTACTTGTACATCAACTTGTAGAAGAGTATCTGCCAGCCAAGCGAAAGCAAACTGCAAAAGGGTGGATAGTTTTTAATTCAGTGTGTTGCCATCACCGCGGCCACAGTCGCGATACAAGATCTCGAGGAAATTTGCTTCTGACTCCAGATGGTGGAATGATTGTTAACTGTTACAATTGCGGCTTTAAAACCGGATATCGCAATGGCGACCTTACAGGTAATTTTGAAAATTGGCTTAGGTATTTGGGTGTGCCACACAACAAAATACAAGAAGCTAAATTAGAAATTCTTAGTAAAAAATTAAATGGAGAAATAGAAACAATTGTATTACCTGAAGTGTTTCATACAGACCATTTTAAGGAAATAGAACTGCCAAACCACAGTCAGCCAATTGAAGTGTGGGCAGAATCACAAGAAATTTCTGAAGAACTAATAACTTGTATGGAATATCTTTCAACTCGTGGTAGAGCAATTGCAAGCGGATGGCAGTACCATTGGACTCCTATAACCAGATGGAATTTAAACAAACGCATTATAATTCCGTTTTATCACAACAACAAAATAATTGGGTGGACTGGAAGATATGCAGGTACACCACCAAAAAATACTCCAAAGTATTTTAACAGCGATATTCCGCAAGGGTACTTGTTTAATAATCATGTTATAAATTTGCAACCGCGGAAATACGTATTGATAACAGAAGGGCCGTTTGATGCAATTGCAGTAGATGGTGTATCACCATTAGGCAGCACCATGAACAAGCAACAAATATCTTGGTTAAATTCGACAGACAAAGAGAAAATTATAGTACCTGACCGACAACAGAATAACCAAGATCTAATCAATGTTGCACTTGAGCAAGGATGGTCGGTAAGCTTTCCGGAATGGGGTGAAGGCATAAAAGATGCAGCAGATGCTAGCAAAACCTATGGAAGACTTTACACAATAGCTAGTATCATAAACTCGCGAACACACAGCAAGTTACAAATAGAAATGAAACGAAAGACATTGAGGAGCTAAAATGGCAAGAGAACCAGACGAGGTAAAGGAATATACTGAAGACAAGCAAAAGCTGCTAATTAATGTGCTGCTGAGCAGCGACGAAATATTTGCCAGGTGTCAAAATATACTCAATGCAACATATTTTGTTAATAAACTTCGTCCTGCTATGCGATTTATATTAAGTCATGCTGAGAATTATAGTGTATTACCAAAGTTTGAGCAGGTTAATGCCGAAACAGGGATGAATTTTGCAAAAATTGATAACATTACTGCACAACATCAAGACGCATTTTTGGATGAAATCGAAGAGTTTTGTAAAAATAGAGCTCTTGCTGACGCTGTTTTAAGCGCAGTGGATCTTATAGAAAAAGGTAATTATGGCGAAGTTGAAAAACGTGTACGCGAAGCAATACTAATCAGCTTGCAAAGTGATATTGGTACCAACTACTTCCATGATCCTCGTGCAAGGCTTCTTCGTATTAAAGACAACAATGGACAAATCAGTACTGGATGGCGCGATGTAGACGACAAGTTATATGGCGGGGTAAACAGAGGCGAGATTACAATATGGTGCGCAGGGTCGGGTGTTGGTAAGTCATTGTTTTTGCAAAATATTGCACTTAACTTTGCTAAACAAGGTCTTAATGTTATCTATATTTCACTAGAGCTCAGTGAAGAACTGTGTTCAATGAGAATGGACAGTATGCTTAGTGAAGTAGCAACTAAAGAAATATTCCGTAAGCTAGATGAAGTTGAAATACGTGTAAAACAAGCTGGCCACAAGAGCGGTAGTATGCATGTTAAGCAAATGCCGCAAGGTAGCACTGTAAATGATATCAAAGCATATCTCAAAAACTATGAAATTGAAACTGGAAAAAAAGCCGATGCACTAGTTGTTGATTACCTTGACTTGTTGTTTCCGAACAATAAAAAAATTGACCCAAGCAACTTGTTTGTTAAGGATAAGTTTGTTACCGAAGAACTAAGAGGGTTAATGGTCGAACGTAAAATGATTGGGCAGACCGCTGCACAATTAAATCGTTGCCTTACTCTTGACTCGACTGTAACTGCCAATGGTAAAACTATCCAAATCAAAGATGTCAATGTTGGTGATTGGCTAGATTCAGATGAAGGACCTGTTAGCGTAACTGATGTAACCAAAGTTAGTCCTAGACCAGTGTTTAAGATCACAACAAAATCTGGAAAGACTATTACATGTAGTAATAATCATGTGTTCCCAACAAGTAACGGAGAAAAAAGTTTAGAAACAGGACTGAAAGTTGGTGATAAACTAATTGTACGGCATAAATAGACTGCAACACAGGAGAACATTTATGCCTACATATTTCTCGTTCTGTAAGAAATTACCAGATCTGGCATAGAGCCGAGGACCCGAAAGCTTGTAAAGGAGTTAAGCGGATAGTTGAAGGCCATGACAACTAGTAAATCTTGTAAACTTTATAAAATTCCAGTTAATTCTGGAAATACTTCTAAAGTATTTTCATTTCGTAATTTATCTAAACGAAACATACGCGCTCGTAAGGCACTAATCATATGACTATGATCTTGTGAATTCATAAAACCTTGTAAATTATGCCAGTTATATGTTCCATATGAATTCTGAGTAAGCCACTGTATATGATTATCAATTTTTTCGCTAACTATTTTTTTAAAATCCATTGGCAATACTTTGGTACTCATATCAGACGGATTTGTTAAAATGTTTAGCATAAAAGCGTTATTTGATATCAAATTTTCTTCTAGAAGATACCTGTGTAAGTCTGGTAAATGCCATACATTAACTGCACCAACTGTAGGACTAACTATTAATTTTAATCCTGCCTCGCGTATAGTTTGTAAGTTTTCTTCAATTTTGTTCCAATCGGTACCGTGTCTATATAACTTGGCACGCTCAAACGATGCGTCTATACTAGCATAAATGGTAAAATTACTAAACTTTCGAGCATACTCTACCAAGCTATAATTTTTGTAAACCAATTTACTTAAATTAGTAACATACGTAATTATGACGTCAGTTCTATTTAATTCTATCAATTTGTCTAGTAGTTGCCAGTTCTCGTCAATTAACACACTCTCACCACCTGCAATATACAATCGTCTTACTGTTTGTAAGTTACCGTGTATTTGCTCTACATAATCTGGTACAGAGTCTGTTATTTTTTTTACAGGATTACTGTCACCGGTTTCATATGCAATTGTGCTGCTGCAAGATCCGCCACAACTCCTACAGGCAAAATTACACAAATTACTAAAACGAATATCCATTTCTAACATTTCAAAAGGAGCAGTTAATTGTCCCAAACTATTTGTATTTTTTAAAAGTCTAGTCGAATCTGCTGCATAACGTTTATCAATCCATCTTTTTATATTATCTGTTGCGTTATCAGTATTACACATCCAGCATTCTGATACTGATTCATTAGCTAGCATTTTTGCTCGAATTTGATTCATAGGCTCAGAATTAGCTATATCTTGTATACTGTTTTTGTTTATATTACCAACTGATGTATTAGTAGCTGACCATAAACAGCACGGTTTTACGTTACCTGTAGGTGCGATATATAAATGTGTCCATAATCTAAGACATAATGATCCAGCCATAAACTCTCCAATCAAAATATAAAACTATATTTAGTTGATATTGGTTTACAGTATTTGCAATAATATAAAATAAGATGCTAGCTTAACTTCAATAAGCAATTGTCATAATTAAAACCATATAACCAACTGTGTGTAGTTTAATATTAGAACGTCTGCCCCGTCTAGAGGTTAATCTGAGAGAGTTGACCAGCGTGTGTTGACCATAGTGAACAAAAGGAAATATAGGTATGCAGGTTACGATAGTAATATGCTGTTTACAAATTTAACAGATACCGTAGCTGCTACCAACACATTATATTTGCAAAGTGCTGGTTCAGTTTGTCAAAATGAATATTCAGTAGCAATAGGCATATGTGCAGGTGCTATAAATCAAGGTGCTTTTTCAACCGCTGTTGGACCGTTTGCAGGTATAAATTATCAAGGCAGTTGCGCGGTTGTCTAAACTTGGAGCATCGCTGGAGAACTATATTGCTAGATATGGACAAGAAGATGGTATAGTTAAATGGAATTTGTATTGCAAAAAGAGGTCAGAAACTTACAAATCTAATAGAGGGAAATATGCCAAGAGAAATTTAGCATGGTTTGTAGAGAAGCATGGCGAGGAACTTGGTTATCAGATCTGGGACAAAAAGCGAAGGGCACAAGGATATAAGGTTAGTTTAGCCGGATATATTGAAAAATATGGAGAAGAAGAAGGTCGACTGCGATGTAAAGTAGCTAAATCAAAATCTTTAGAATATTTTGTTAGTAGATACGGCAACGATCTAGGAACAACCAAATATAATGCGTACAGAAATAAGACATTGCCTAATAAATTTACAGCAAGTAAGTGGTCATTGGAGGTAATAATGTCTTGTTTAAAGATTATACCGGATTTATATTACTATGGTATAAACGAAATGGTATGGCAGCTTCCGGCTAAATGGCAAACGATTATTGGTACTCGGTGTATTTGTCCAGATTTATTTTACAAAGGTCGTATAATAGAGTTTAATGGAGACTGTATACATGCTAATCCGACATTGTTTGAATCTACTGACACGCCGCACCCATATCGGCCGATGTGGTCAGCAAAAGATATATGGGACAAAGATGCCAACCGAATTGCGTACTATCAAAGCAAGAATTACCAAACATTGACAGTATGGGAATATGATTATGTTAACAATCCACAAAGGACATTTGAAGAATGTATCAACTTTTTACAGAGCTAGATGAAATTGAATCTATAGAATATATCGGTATCCAAGATACACTAGATATATCAGTTACTGGCAACCATTTATTTTATGCTAACAACATATTAACTCACAACTCGTCAGTTCAAGAACAAGAACACGATCATAGCCATATATCCGGTGGTATCTCAAAAATACAAACGGCTGATAATGTGATTTCAATTTTTGCATCTACAGCTATGAAAGAACGTGGACAATATCAAGTGCAGTTTTTGAAAACACGTTCGTCTAGTGGTGTAGGAAGTAAGGTACATCTCGGTTTTGACCAAAATACACTACGTATTTTCAACACCGACGACGATGGTCAAACACCAGTTATAGCTAGTACGGCTGACAAGTTTGCAGATTTACGCAGAAAAAATTCGGCAGCAGCAAAGAAAGACGATTCTGACAAAAAACAAAATGATGCAAATAAAAGCATCAAAGATCTCAGTGCATTAACATCGTTGGTAAGAAGATAATTCTACTTTGCACTATGTTGTAGAATATCACCTACCAGCAGCATTAAACTTACAATTAGATTAGGAAATATTTCACTGTCGAAGGCATGTTTGTCGCCTTCGACATGATTTACCATACTTGATATGTGTTTTAATGCATCGGTTTCTTTGTCACTTTGTGCAGCATTTATTGCGTCAACAATACCCGACATTACATGGCGCATACCACCATCAACATTGCGATTTTTAATACCATTACTAAGATATGTAACTAACTTTGTTGTTTGCAACTTTGCTACAGGACTAGCTTCGCTAGCAGATTGTACACATTTAACAACATCATCTATTGTTACATGGTTGCTGGTATCTTCTTGTGTCTCGGTTACGTTATCCGGGCCTACTGTTTTGAGCTGGCCCATTGTTTGTGCTTTTTGCATAGATGGCAAACTTAACAAATGATCAAATGCAGTGGCTAATGCCAATGCTTGATTGGGATTCAATGTTGGATTGTCTTCCTGCAGCGCAGTTAGTGCGCTTTTAAAATTGGATTGCATATCGGATGGAATCTCAAGTATTGATATAAGTGCGTCAGCATTAAGGCTTCCGGAAATTTTTTTAATTTCGGCAGGCGTTGTCAACATCGTAGACACAGGCTGACTTGTGTTGCTAGGCACAGAGTCGTCTTCTGTAACCGCAAACATGTATTCGTTTAGTTTGTCAACTATAACTCTAAAATTTTCTGCGGTAAACTGTGTCATGAATGTCTCCAAAATGTAATGCTATTTATATACAGCACCAAACGAACATAAATATCAGACGATTATAAGGAACCTTCACGTGGACGCATTAAAAAACATTATAGACGAGCTTGATGCAATAGTTCCTGCAAAAAGTAAACATACCGTTATAGAAAGCCGGGCTACACATCTAATAGCTAGTGCAATTAATCTGGTGAGATTAATAAGAGAAAGCTACCCAGACGAACAAGCCGAAGATCTTGTTAAACGATTGCATCGTAGCATAATGAGCGAAGACGACAAAAAGTTCACGCGCAAAATTAAAGAAATAAGGAAAGAAAGATGAGCGATAGTATGCGCAATCTCATCCAGATTGTAGAAAACAAAAACAGCCTTGAAGTAGATGAAGGCATTCTTGATTTTCTTAAAAAGGTTGCACCTGTACTAGATCCCGTTGCTCGGGCAAGAAAACACGGTCAACGGGAAGTAAGCGATCTTACAAAACTTTCTCTTAACAGGTTTGCACAATACATGGGAAGGCTTAAGAAAGATTTTAGTAATGTAACATGGAATTCATTGTTTAAATATCTGACTATAAAAAACCAACTAGGTATTAGCCCTGCCGATGCGAAACAATTGTTAATGTCTACCGATACCAAAACTGGTGTAAACAAAATACTTAACGCAAGCAAACTTACAATGCCTTCATCTACTAACTGGGGACACCCAGACAGCGCCGTTAGTGGCGATCCTGCCAATCCTAACAGCATGAAAACTGGGCAAGCGATTATAACCTACATTTTAGAGCTGGCAGCTATTAAGCATTTAGAAGATGCAGCCGGTGGCACATCTCAAAATACAGCTGGTTTAGCAGGCCCGCCTGGAACCGGTACGCCCACTGCTACTGCCCCTACCACAGCCCCTACTACAGCCCCTACTACAGCCCCTACTACAGCAACTGCCCAACCAGCGCCAACTGCCTCTGCATATAATCCTGCAGTAGCTCCGCAGAAGCCCGTTACAACAGGTAACCAACAAGCTGACAATGCGGCAAACATATTATATCAACTGCAACTTGCTATGCACAACTTAGCCGGAGCCAACCCATGAAAATTACCGATATAGTTGACTCGACAAAGTTAACACAGTTACAAATCAATATTCTTTTTGAAACAGCATCTAACCGCGCAACGTTATCAAGCACTACTAGTAGTATACCATTTTCACATTTGGGAATATTTGAAAGTGTTTCTATTGATGAAGCACGATATTTCAGTAAATGGGAACAAGATGCGTTACCTCTCTTGCTCGAATTTTTAACATTTGTAGCCGAAGCAGAATTGGAGCCTAACCAAATTTCGCAACTGTTTGGAAAAGCAGTAGATCATGCTAATGCTAGTGGGAAAAATAGAACAGCTGTAGGGAAAGCAGCCGATATTGGTAAAAACGTAGCTGGTAAAGCAGTTGATGTGGCCAAAGTAGGCGGTAAAAAACTTGCTCAAGCAGTCGTTTTACAAAACAAGATAAAAAACAAAATAGGTGAGCTATTACAAAACACAAAAACTGTTAAAAATATAGACGCATTGTATGATAAGGCCGTTGCAAAACTTGAAGCAGCAGTTGGCGGCCCAGACAGCGAGCTCAGCAAACTTACAAAGGAGCTAGGTGCATGGTTAAGAAAACATCCTATGTATGGCGCAGGAATTGTTTCAGTTCTTACACTGTTGGCAACTGTGACCCTAGGTACCGGTGGAGTAACAGTTGCACCTATGCTAGCAGTAGCAGGAGTCAGTAAATCGGCTATAATTGGGTATTTTTTGAGATTTGCAATGGAACTTGTAAAAGGCGAGAAACTCAGCACAGCCGCCGGCAAAGGATTATGGGGTGCAATGGTTGGTGCTATTGCACATATGGGAGTAGACGAACTTCAACACCTAATTGGTGATCCTATGATTAGAAATGTCTATACCACGCAAACAGCAGCTGACCCAGGTGTAAACATTTCAAGCTACCAAACAACAATTAATATTGTTGATGGTCAAGGCAATGTTAAATCAGCTTACCTAAACTTCCTAGGAACACCTAAAGAAATAGCAGCTATACAAAATATAATTGACAAGTCTCAGCAGTTGGTAAATGACGGAAAACTAGATGATGCTAGCAAACTTTTGCAAAATTTGGCCGATCGTACTCCGTATCCACAAGAGTTAGTTAAACAATTTACTCGTTCTGAAAAAGGCGGTAAAGTGTTGACAAACCTTATGTCTACATTTTTTGGTAAAGAGTTGTCGGATGAAAGCGCTGCATCTAGTGCCATAATGAAAGTTGCAAGTGATTTTGAATCTCATGTGCGAACCCTATCTCAAGGGCTGGCAGCAGCAGCCAACGCAGGTGCAGCAGGATTTGCAGGTACCGAAAGAAAAAATACAGAAGCATTAAACGAAGTAGATTTTAAGGGAGCATGGGATAAAACAAAAGGATTGGCAACGAAACTAGCAACTACCGCATCCGCAAAACTTGGCCAAGTTGCAAGCGAATATACCAACCAAGTTACACAAAAGAAACTACGTGCAGCATGGGAAAACGCAAACAGACCGACTGACAGCGCTGCTATTGCAAAAATACTGGCAGCACAAGGATTTGATAACAACGCAATAACAACCATTTTTAAAGACGCTGGTCTCGAGGATCAAACTCCTGCTATGATGCCACCAGACACCGATACAAGCTTAGTTGACACAATTGTTAGCAACCTTTCAGTTGATTTAGGTAATGAAGGTGCTAACAATATTTTAACCAAAGTAAAAGCACAGGTAGAAGCTTTACTAAAAAGCAATGACCCGGACGCAAAAACAAAAGCAATGGCGTTATTGAAAAAATCTGCTGACGAGGTGGCTAAGTTTACACAACCGGCAGCAACACAACCGGCAGCAACACAACCTGCGTCATCTTCTGTTCCTGCTAGCAACCCCGAAGACGCACTTTTAGCCGCTGTAAAAGGTAGAAATGTTGAAAAAATTAAACAACTAATACAACCTAAAAGCCTAACCAACGCAGGTCTTCATCAAGTGCAAACAGCTTTAGCAGCTAATAAACGAATATCAAATAACAAGAAAAATGAAATATTAGCGTTGTTACCTAATGCAAAAATAGTAGAAGAATCTGCTTTTGACATGGTAGATAAGATGCTAAAAGAGCACAATGTAAGTTGGTCGGAACTTGGATATGTCTCGGTGATAAAAGAAAATAACAGCAAAAAAGTTATACTTATTGCTGAATATGCATCCGGCGGCAGCACTTCTGCTGGCAGTGTTGCTAATCTACCAGGCGCAGGTGGGCCACTTATGCCTATGATACGTAGAATGCCAGCGGGACAAAGCTTTTTTGGACCGGCAGGAACCTTGCCACCAAAAAAATCAAAGATCACTAAGAAGCAGCGCAAAAAGAGCTAAAAATACAAATTAACATAAATAACTCTGCAAAACAAAGTTTGCACTTAACAAGGAGAACAAACAATGGCCTATAATTCAGGCACTTACAACCGGGTTAACGGCGGCGCTCTTGGGGGTAACTTCCTCACTGGCAGCATGGACTTTTTCACCATTGCTACATTGGTACCATGCTTCCAAACCAACGTCGACACCCCAATTAACCTTCTGTATACACAGCAAGGTTACAGCACTTGGCAGCCAATTACCGTTGTAGACGGAACAGGCACTGCGCAAACATACAGCACCGCAGGTCAATACCAAGATGCGTACACAAAGCAGACCAACCTTAACATTCTAACTCAGCTTTTTGCCCAGAATGTTAACCCAGTGGCTGTTAGTGTAAACTATGCTACATCTAGCAACCCAAGTGCTGTCAACCTAACTGCTACACAGCTAAACGCTAGCACAAACTTCAGCTACAGCAATAACTTTGGTGCCTATTACGGCAGCTCACAAACTGTTTATTACATCAAATTTATCACTGAGCGCACTGGTTATTGGTATGTAAGTGGATCAACTGTTGACAGCGCAAGCTGGGACAGCAACACAACTGGCTATCAGTTCCTAGATGCATTGAACAGTGCTACAGCAGCTGGCGTACCAGTATTTGACTTACAAAGTGAAGTTCTTGACCTGTCAACAACAACAGGTACAGTAACATCGCTAAGCGGACAGACTGTGAACGTTAACACAAACTCGTTCATTGTTAATCCAGCAACTGTTAATGGTTCTTCTCAGACAATCATCAACACAGTTGCCTATGTTGCAACATTGGCAAACGCTGGGTCACCAAACGTTCCAAATCAGAACGCACTACCAACTCCGTAATATTGCCTTTAACGCACATATTATTCAGGAAAGGCGCAGCAATGCGCCTTTCTTTGTGATATAGTAATAAATATCGAATCATGTTATTAGATCATTTTTTCAAATCAAATATACCAACAGAAATAGCTATCCTTCGCAAGGATGGTAAGCTTATTCATGTTGCGCGTGAACTTATGCAGACTACCGACAACGATCAGTCTGAAAAACCAATGTTTCCAATAAGCAAGGACCGATCATGAAGACATTTTTAGATTACATTGCACAAGTGCGTGGAACAACGGAGGACACTGACATGAAACCTATGAAAATAGTAGCTGAACAAACCAACGAAGATTTAGTTTTATGGAATACAGAAAACGATCGTTGGAGTCGTAAGGCCAAACACCAATTACGCATAAACGAAGTAGATACCGAACAATGCATAACCTGGGAAAAGGGCGACATCGCTGTTTACGAATCTCATGCAGTTGAAGTTACAGTACCAAAAGGACCAAACGGAACCATTGGCATACTATTTGAAGGGCGTACAAAAATGGTGTTAGTATCTAGACTAGAACGTCTTGATGAGGGTGTGTTAGGTGGTATGCAACCGCTTAATCCAATTAACAGAATAATGCAGCTTGCTGGAATCGGCACACCAACCATTGTAGAACCTGTAGTTGAAACTGAAGAAATAGAAGAAGCAGACTCTACAAACATGTTTCAGCAACTATTTAACGCAAACTTAAACGGCGAGTATCGCAACAATCCAGATGCAGCTCGTCTTGCAACTATTGGCCAAATTATGGTAGGGCTCGAAAGTCAAGTCGAACCATTACGCGGCAAGGTTACATCTGATCTTGAAAACAAAATTAATATGGCAGTTGGATTAGGAGCAGCACTAATGACTGCTGCTAAAAGCATGACTCAAGCCAAGTAACGGAGAATACCACTTGAAATTTATTGAAGTGCGAGGTGGCTTTTTACAACCTGTGAGCAATGAAGAAAACGTTATTGTAGAACGAGTTAGAGGGTATGATGGTCCACTTCCTAAAGCAATACTAGATGAACGCGAGCAAGAGCTTGCAAGGAATCTTGTAAAAAGAGGTTTATTGACCAGACTCGTTTACGAAGGTAATCTATGTTTTGTAGTAAACGATCTTGAGGATCTATGGGAGAGCTAATATGGCAGTAACACAGGAAGACCGAGACGCAATGCAGCGGCTTAAAAGCATTATGGAAGGCAACCCTCTACCACCTTCTCGCAATTCAACTCAGATTACAGAAACATACAGTTCTGTTGAGTTAGCAGGGCCAGGACAAGTTACATCTGCAGATGTTACTGCAATGGCATCTGTATTATCTCGACTGAACAATCTAAGTAATCATGTTGTAGACGATATGATAACTGAATCAACCCAGCGTAACGATGTTGCAGAAGCATTAACCACTGAACGGTTAACCAACGGTGTTAAAGTCGGACGCTATCAAATTTTAATAAAAGAAGATACAACTCGTATTGCCGGCAAACAGTTTTACAGCATTTATAACAGCCTGACAAATGATACTATAGCCGACGACATAAGTTTGTATGAAACTGCGCTTGCTGTAATAAGACTACTCAACTCAGGTAAGTTTACAAATGACATTGCTGTAAGAAAACTATTTGAAGCTGACACTACATATACAAGCCACAAGGTTGATGCAATTACATACAAACGTCGACTGCTTACAGTTAAAGATGCTTCAAAAAGAGACATTTATGAAAGTCGATTACAAGCAAGTATGGATCGTTGCATGATTGCCAAAAAGTCAATTAAAATGTTGGCCGGAAATGCCCGTTAAAGTAACAGAGTCTGCTATTAAACAGATAAACACGTTATGTGAAACCACTGGCAGTGCAGTACGTTTAGCAATTAACAGCGGCGGCTGCCAGGGTTTTTCAAAATCGTGGGATCTAACAACCGATATAGCAGACGATGACATAATTTTGGAAATGGGTGTGGGTAAATTAGTTGTTGACCCTGTTAGTCTCGATATTATAGATGACGCTGTTATAGATTACAAAAATAATCTCAGCGGATCTTACTTTACTGTAGATATCCCTAGTGCAATTAGCACCTGCGGATGTGGAACTTCATTTTCAATCTAGTTACTCTATAGCTGTTTGACATAAATAACCAAACAGCGGAAGGCCCGCGCGGCCAGGAGATCTAATCACATGTATCTAAATCAGTTTGAATCCACATCCCAGGTAAGACTGCAACAAGTCCTGGCAACTCTGAAGGATGTTCATGGTGTCCATATTAAAATAGATCTTGGCAGCCCAACAGCAGAATTTGCAATTAAAGAATGCCAGTCAGCATGGGAATCAACTAGAAACAAGATTGTTTCCGAAAGCAGCTTTAATTCATATCAACAAAATCCACAATATACAAAGGCAATGTTGATATTGGAAGCTATGAAAATTATGCTCACAGAGATTGGGCCAAAACGTAGACGTAAGTTAAAGATGAACGAATCCACAACGGAAGAATCCATGCAAGGTAAACCAACAATTTCAACCCAGTTAGCAGATATATCAGCTAAAATACCACAGACAACCCACGCTGCAACTGCATTTTCAAATGCACTGTCTAGTATTGCAGATAAGTTATCCAGCAAAGGAACACCATTTGCCTCTGGAGTAAGTGACCTAACTCCAGACGAAAAGGATATCATGCTGTGGATCAAAGGGCTTACTCGTCCAATCAATGTTACTAACATGATAAATGATGGTATCAAACAATTTGGCCAAAATTTGTTAACAAAAAGAATGGCACATGTTGCTACGCTGCCAACGGTTGACACAGATGAAACACTGTCAATAATGACAGCCAAACCAAGCAAAACCGCTAACCCAGGTATGGACAACGTTCACGAGCAACTAAACGAACGCAATACATTAGAGCCGCAGGTAATTGACACACCGGTCATGCCGGGAAACGCAACATTTAGTCAGGCACATCATTACGAATATCAAGCTAGCATGGCTAGAAGCGAACTTTACCGAAATGCAAAATATGCAATGAGCATGTTGAAGCAAGTTGATCCTAATGCTGAAATTCAACCATGGATTGCTGCGTGCCTTACAAAATCTGCAAACATGTTAGATAAAGTATACCATTATCTAGACTACTACAAAAAATTTGAACCTGATCAGTTACCAGAAGACATTGACAACGATGTAGAATTAGGAGAGACCAGTGGCAGTATTGCCAGAGAAAACCTAATGCTTATAGTTGAATATAGCACAAAGCTGTTTAATCTTATTCAGCCCGGCGACAAACTCGAAGGGTGGGTAGCAATGAAACTCACCACTGCAAGTGAATGTATCAGTAGCAGCAAGCATTACATGGATTACGTTCAATTTGAACAACATGCACTAGATGATCATTTTACTGAAGCACGCCGTGCCAAAAGAAATGCCATAGCCGAATCGCAGTTGGTAGAAGATGCTGATCCAAATAACGAAGAGCTGGCCAAGGCTACGCTGATAATCAATGCCAAAACTATGGCAGGCAAAGTTCAAGATATGGCCGAAGATACAGCTAAACTTGGAGTAAACGAACTAATGCCGTTAGTTGACAGCATGCGTACACAGTTTGGTGTTGAGGCTGCGTCGGGTTTTAATGATACTGTAAAAGCAGCACTTGACAACTTGCTCAGTGTAACAACTGACACCAAAGAAACTATTGATGCTGCCATAACCACCTTACAAGGTGGAGGCGTACCAGCTGAAAAATCAGATATAGAGCAAGCAGGTTCTCCAGAGTCTCCGCCAGATGATACAGATATAAGTGCAGACATGTCTGCACTAGGTCCAAAAAACACAGAGGAAGAGCCAGTTGCTCCCGAGGCTGCATTAGGCCGGGCTAAAAAGCCAGTATCCGAAGGCAAGATGACCTGCAACGAATGTGGAGTAGGTACATACATGGAAGCATCTAACGGCAAGATGTGTTGCAATGAGTGCGGTGCTACTATGCAAATAATGCAAGAGGCTTGGGGCACAGAAATGCACACTGCTAAGAAAGATATGGGAAAATGGGATGGCTATACCATAGCTGAACTAAAAGCTAAAAAAGCTAAACTTATGAAAAAAGAAGAACGTAGTGCCGCTGAACAAAAAACAGTTAAACAACTGAATTTTGCTATTCGTGCAAAACAAAAAGACTCGTGGGGAAAGATAAAAGACCAGCAAGTATCTGAAACATGGCCAGGATACAAAAAGAACATGGCAAATCAAAAGGCTAAGCCAAGCGATGCTGATAAGAAGTGGGAAGACATAACAAAAATTTACAGCGATGCTCCAGTTGTTGAGAATACTATAGAAGAAGTAGCTCCTCCAGGTAAAACCGCCGAAAAGTTTATACGTGATCAAAAGGCTGCTTTTAAAAAACGCTATGGCAAAAACTGGGAAAAAGTCCTTTATGCTACAGCATGGAAAGAATTTGGACCAAAAAAAGAAGGCTATAGCCAGGCTGTTGCAGCATTAAGTGAAGCCAAGCAGGTTTTTAGTGCGCTGTCAGATAGCATGGCTGCACACAAAACTAATTTTAAAAAGATGATTGCAGAAGGCAAAACAACTGATCCGTTGAATGTAGGTTATGGCTTAGAAGGTGAGGCAATTCGTCAACAAATGATTGCTGCACAAAAGAAAATAACCGAGCAAACCAGCGTTGTGCGTCAACTCATGCAAGAAGGTGTAATTGGAATGTTGAAGAGCATAGAAATGCTTAACAAAGCCAAAGATTTGACTACAGTCAAAAATCAAACACCTTATGGCATTATATACGAAACAAAATCTGGACGTAAAGCTAAAAAAATGTTTGAAAATGCTGCAACACGAAGCTATTGGTTAGATCTGCATGGTATCAAAATTTCAAATATTCGTTTAGTCGAACCTGAAACATTTGACGCTGCTATAAACAAAAAGTTAAAGGCTTGATACGTGTTAATTAAAGAAATACTTTTTGAAAGTGCAGTTATACAAGATATCAACAATGATCTTATGGATTTCATTGTTATGTATCGCAACAAAAACAGTCCTTGGGCTCCTATGAGCGGGCCCAACGGCGCGGTTAGATATATGCGCAGCTTAGATCACGACGTTGATGCCGACAACTTGATGAATGTGTTGTCAAAACCACCTTTTATCGACGTAGTAGAACGAAGTGGGCCTGAGCATATCAAGCTCAAAACTACCATTCCCGATCCTTTAAGCGACAAAGCTGAGGAAAAGGAACAACAAAAGATTGATAAGACTGCAGAAAAAGCAGCAGACAAAGCAGTGAAATCCGGTGAACTGTCGTTGTAAAAACAATTGTAACCATATTATGAGGACCGAATAAAATGTCTTGCGCGCTTAATAATGCCAATTATCAAACTAGTTTTTACTATAACTATGCATATAACCCATCCCCGCCGCCAAGTCCGGTATTTTATAATGCAATAGACGCCAGAAGTTCGCTGCCTGGAGAGGAAGCAATTAATAAGGAGACCAATGCTCTTCAACAAGCTGTGTTTGCTGCAATAGGGCAAGGGGTGTATCAGACTCAGGTGTCAAACGGCACACTTATGACTTATAGCACTCCGTTTACGCCACTTACCTGGACTGTTTCGGGTAATATGCTGACTATTACTAACCATCCTTTTAACACAGGGGATATTGTCACAGTTAGCAGCACAGTCAGTTTGCCGTCTCCACTAGCTCAGGCAACATACTACTATGTTATCTACGTAGACACAAATACCATTATGCTAGCATCCAGCTATGCTAATGCAATTCAACCAAGACCAATTGCAATTACATTAACTACTGTCGGCTCGGGAACATTTTACGTTTACGCATACTATCCTAGTCAAGATTACTATGGTGCATGGCAAGGAACAAATATGAGTAATCCGTTGTTGTCGCCTCCGTACAATACCCAAATGAACGCTGTAATTAACTATTTTGCATCAATGGGTTATATTGTCAATCGTATAGTCAACACCAGTACTGGCAATACTTTCACTTGGGTTCTACAATGGTGAAATATATTATATGAGAAGCATGTACAGCCCTGACACCCTGCTGCTGGCTAGCAAAAAACCTAGAATAAAGGAACTTGTTGCAAAATCGGTATATATGACCGAAGATGAGATTAAACTATTAAACGAAAAGCCTGACGTAATTCGCGGGCTACTTTTGATCAATCAGTTTGGTGCTGAGCAAAAGAAAGTTACCATAGCTGAAAAAATAGCAGATAAAATGGAAGCTGTTAGCAAGACAACTAACAGCGGGCTAGACGTGCCTTGTAAAATTTATACAATTTCAACAGACGATTTTTGGATTCCGGTAGGCAGCACTGAGCTAAACGCCAGGTGCGGCTGGTACTGGGCGCACCTGTACAACAACAAAATTTTAATAAGCAATAATCTGTTAAAAGTAACAGGAGACATTGACAAAAAAATGATTGCGTGCAGCGTGTATGTTACAGATGGTACTGTTGCAGATTTGCACAAATTAGAACATGAACGGCTTAACAAACTAGGGAAAACAATATAGTTATTCGACAGGTACACCAACAATATTAGAAACATGATACTATCAAACAAATTCCAGTATACTCCACTTGTTAGAGAAGACGGTGGTCAAGACGGTCGCAAGTATGTAGACCCACATGGAAGCAAACTGCCGTCGGTTACAACTATTTTAGATAAAACAAAATCAGAAGAGTCTAAAAAAGCACTCGATGCGTGGCGACGCAGCATAGGTGAAAAAAAGGCAGACGAAATTACCAAGGAAGCTGCATTTCGAGGCACACTTATGCATTCGTTTTTAGAAAGATACCTAAAGGGCGAAAATCCTAAGCCTGGTACAAATTTTTATCACAAGCAGAGTTCTAAAATGGCAGAAGTCATATTGGAAAACTATCTTAGGCCGTGTCTAGACGAAGTGTGGGGTCTAGAAGTTAATCTTTACTATCCAGAGTTGTATGCAGGAACTACCGACGTGCTTGGTGTGTATAAAGGTGTGCCCAGCATTGTTGATTTTAAACAAACTAATCGGCCTAAAACAGATGACCGAGTAGTTGACTATAAAACACAGTTAGTAGCCTATGCCGCAGCGCACAATGCAATATACGGAACAGATATTAAACAGGGGGTAATTCTAATGTGTTCAAAAGACTATGCTCCTCAACATTGGGTGTTACACGGTGCCGAGTTTGAAGAATTTACTGCTCGTTGGTGGCAGCGAGTGGCGCAGTATTACAATTTATTATGATCTAACCAATCTTCAAACGTATCTAATGTTTCGTTAACATCGTTTATAGATACTGGCTTGTTTGCAATATATGACGCCCAGCCGACTATCGACTTTGGTACGTCATCTAATTTTTGTCACCTTTGTTTGACAACTTTAATTTCCGTATAACAGCGTATAGATGTTGCACAGACTCTGCCAACTGTCTAGAATCAAATACAGCACAAAACACAGGACCGTGAAGATCCTCTGTTAATTGCTGCATGGGCACATAGTATTGAATGAGACGGTTTAACTGTATAGCAGCATGTACTCAATAATTGCTGGATTACAATATTAAAAGTCTGTTAAATCAACTAGATATTAACAGTATCGAGCAATTCCTGCTTCGTTGGTACGTAGTTGTTTTGTGACCATAATAATTTAAGAGCACTTAGAATTTTACCAACTTCTGGACCCTGAGCTACTCCTAGAGCAATAATATCATTGCCAGACACAGGAAACGTTGGGACCTCCCATTCTGCTAATACAGCTCTATCAAACGCATCCATCTCTCTAAGCGCAGCAAGTTCCATTGCCCATTCTCTACTAATACCCGAAACTGCCATCCAGTTGTATGGAGAGATGTTAGACCATTCTTCAAGAGCTAACCATCTTGCCAAGTCCTGATCGTCTCGGCTGGCTTTCCAATTTTCAAGTACTCTGTATGCTTGGTCGTGGAACAAGCTTACCATGAGAGTGACAGGATTCCTGGTAATGGCATGTGTTTTTTGCGATACTAGAATGTCGCCATGCATGTCGCCTAGGTTTATATGTGGATAAATCCCAAGAGATTTCATTTCAATCACAATGTAGGGACCGTCATTGCCGGACAAAATACTGCTAATCTCGCTCCATACACGTTCGCGACTAATGGATGCAAGACCTGATGCGTGTTTTTCAACAGCACGCCTTGCAGAATAACTCATGCTCATACCAAAACGCCCCCTGAAGCGAAACCACCTCAATATACGAAGATAGTCTTCCTGGATGCGTTGCTCGGCATTGCCTACGAATACAACAAGGCCATTGTGCAGGTCGTCGAGACCATTAAAGTAGTCAATTAGCTTGCCATTAAATGTCAAGCTCATAGCATTGATAGTAAAGTCTCTCCTCTCTGAATCTGTGTACCAATCGCGGGTATACGCCACAGTGGCATGTCGTCCATCAGTTTTCTCATCTCGACGCAAGCTGGTAATTTCATAAGTTATGTTATTCAACACAACAGAAACAGTGCCGTGTTGCAATCCTGTTGTAATATAACGAATATTCGCAGCTTGATAAATTTCAATTTGTTCTGTCGGATTGGCATCTGTGCAGAGATCGATGTCATTGGGTGTGTGTCCTACAAGAAAATCTCTAACACACCCACCTACGAACCGGATATCAAATCCTTTATCCACAAACAATGTATGTAGACCGACCAGTTCTGCATTAGTCAGATTGCTTATATCTACGGTATGTGTTGCGGGTTCACATGGCATAGTTGTTTTATAACAAGTTTAACATTCAAGTCAAGTATAAAGATTTTGCAGGTAAATATTCTACATATCGGAGCGTAAATCAACATGGCCATCCAAACAATTGCAAGACTACAAAACCGTAGAGGTTTATATGCTGATTTACCAGCTTCTCTAGCAGAAGGCGAGTTTGGTTGGTGCCTTGATACGCGGCAGTTGTTTATAGGCAATTCTAATGGGTATGGAGCAAACACCGAGGTGTTAACTGCCTACAGCCAAAACGACGAATTGATAACTACAATTTATAGTGCTAATGGCATAAATCTTTCATCTGCTATCTCGCGCACGCTGCATGCAAAATTAGACGATATTGCTAGCATTAAAGACTTTGGTGCAACAGGCGACGGCATAACAGACGACGCCCCTGCGATTAATGCTGCCATTTCAGAACTTCTTAAAGGATACCCTGCTTCCAACAACACTGCGGTTTCGATCTTTTTTCCAGCAGGTACTTATCTAATAAACAGTACACTGTTGCTGTATCCGTATTTGAGCATAATAGGTGACGGCAACAACGGAACAACAATTCTTGCTGCGGCAGATACATCTATGCAATATATGCTAGAAACAGTAGACAGCCTCGGACAAACTGGAGCCAATATCGGTTTAAATGGCGCAGTTCTTCCGACCAAGATACACATACGTGACATCACTATCAGTACAAATTCACAACAAATTAGCGCGGTGCACTCAACCAGATACTCGCACATTAGATACGAGAGAGTAAATGCAATAGGTGGATGGGTAGCCGGCAATTCTGCCGGAACAGATTCTGCGTTTACCTGCAGCAGCATAGGCAATGCAGTATTCACTCATGATTTGCAGCTTGTAGATTGTGATATACAAGGGTTTACCAATGCCGTTTTAATGAATGACCCTGTTGCATACACAACCCTAAGTCGTTGTACGCTACATCAACTGTATAGAGGCATTGTAGCTGGCTTAACACCTGTACACAACGGACCTGAGTACACAACTGTTACACAAACAAAATTTTATAGCATTAGCAATTACGGAATTTATGTAGGCGATGCCAGCAGTAATCCGGGCGTTACAAGCATTGGCAACACATTTAAAAGCGTAGGAACACCAACATCCGTTAAAAGCATTTATTGGGGCACAGCATCTGTACTCAATGGCAGTATGGGCGACGTATTTTCTACTGCACCAGGCGTGATAGATAGTGGAACAACAAATATAATTGTTGACGCGCAGCAAACTAATTTAACGGGTGTATCGGGTACAAGTGGATATTCAGGTTACAGTGGAGTATTCAATTCCTCCAGTAATGCCAGTTCTGCAACTGTTATTACTACAGGTACCGCTGTGGCCAGAACCCTGGCCAACAGATTTGCCGATGTTGTAAATGTTAAAGATTACGGAGCTGTTGGAGACGGCACCACTGACGATACTGCGGCATTTGTTGCAGCAGCAGCTACCGGGTCGCTAGTTTATGCGCCACAGACTATATATCTTGTAACAAGTTCCGCATTAAGTTATGGAACACAGCTATATGGACCTGGCAGTTTTAGCTATGCCGGTGGCCTAATACCTATAGGCGATGTAAGTGCATCATGCACACTACATGTACCTGCACAGTTTTCTGATATAAAAGTAGCTCTTAATTACCTAAATGACAGAGTGATTAACAACGGTGCTGTTGTTACAATACAAGTAGCAGATGGAACATATACATATGGTAGCTCGGGATCGCCTGTTCCAATTGAAATAACACATCCTCAAGGTGCGCAAATACAAATTATTGGCAACACAACCACGCCGGCAAACGTGGTTCTTCAGTTTTATCAGGCCAACTATAGCCCAGCATTCTTGATTAAAAACGACAAAAGTCTTGGATTGCTAGATGGCTTTACAATAAACGCACTAGATGGATGGACAGGGACTTATACCTGGAATGCTGGAATAAATCCATATGGTTTTGGAATCTGGGCCTACGCAGGTGGCAATATTGTTGTAGGGGCTAACATTTATATCAATAAATTTTATTACGGTATGCGCGCAGAACTTGGTGGTCATATCTATTGCCAAAATAACGGATCAACTGGACCATATGTTGCAGATGCAGGCGACGTAGGTTTCCACGCATTTAACGGCGGTGCAATTGAAGCAAGATACGCTCATGCTGCCTATTGTGGAGATAGTTCACAAAATCTTGGATATGGATTTTTGGCAGAAATGGGCAGCATAGTTGCCAACAATGGATTTGCCATTTACAACTATATAGCGGGGTTTGCAGCCGAGACTAACGGCAGTATGTGGGCCATGAACACAAATGGTTCTCACAACTTGCAATATGGCTATTTGGCATTAAATGGCGGTTCTGTAGATGCTACATCCTCCACCGGGTCGTATAATGGCACAACCACAGAGACTGCAAATTATGCGTCAACAAACAAAGGATATCTTAACTGCTACTTGGCAGAAAGTGACCATTCAACCGGATCTGGTTATTTGGCCAAAGGCAGCGCTGTACTAAACGCAAATGGTGCTGTATCAACCAATAACACAACCTATAGTTACGACTCTGTCCAGTTGTCGTTGATCATCGGTACCGTAGGTTCGCATACAGGCAACGGTATAGATACTCCTACAGCCGATGCAACATCGTTGGTAAACGTAACATGACACCTTTTTCACATCTATAAATTGTTGTCAATGCTGTCAAAAACTGTAGATCCTGGTCTAAAGTCGTTTAGAATCCAACCACTAACAATTAATTGATTCACTCATAAAAATAGTGCATTAAGTTATTACTATACAATAGGTGACATATGGAAGATTTTCTGGAACATATTAAGTTTATGAATGATAATTCTAAATCTTTTATGAGTTGTTGGAAAGAATTACGCAAAAATTTAACAGATGGTTTGTCGGATAAACAACATTTGGAATTAGTTACACAGTTTTGGAGTAATGCTCCAATATCAGTGAGAACACTTGACTGGGATGAGCCGAAATCTTGGCCCGATCCTTGGACTTTTATACACAATAACATATTTGACGAAAGTGCCGTTGCAGTAGGAATGTTTTATACGTTGCTGTTGTCACAAGATGCTAGATGGATCGGCAATAGACTACAACTTATTCTTGTAAGCGATCAAATTCGCGCAATACAGAGAATTATTTTGAGTGTTGATAACAGATGGTTATTAAATTTAGAGTATCAAAAAGTAATTGATAATCAAACAGTTACAAAAACATACAACATACAGCAGATATATGATTACCAAGACAACCATCATTTCCTATTAAAATCTAGGACTATTGCATCGGTTGGTAATATAATAAAAAAATAACGATGCGACTTTATGACGCGTAAATACTCAGCTCTCGAGCTTAGCTGCTCATAACAGTTATCAAAATATTTGAAAGAGGACAAAACATGGCCGCCCAAAGACAGGGAGAAATTTACGTCACCAAGCGCGACGGACACCGAGAGTTACTTAACATTGGTAAATGGCAAGCACAAATTGCCAAAGTTTGCAAAAACATAGCAGACGTTAGCCAATCAATGATCGAAATCAAAGCGCAGCCGCATTTTTATAACGGAATATCAACTGTTGAAATTGATGGTATAACACTGCGAGCTATAGTTGATTTAATTGACGTAGACATCAACCCAGGAATTGGGCATACCAACTATCAGTACGTTGCAGGAAAGCAACGTTTAAGTATGCTACGAAAAGACGTATACGGTACGTATGAAGTTCCTCATCTATATTCAGTTGTTAAAAAAAATGTAGATACGGGATTATACACTGCAGATCTTCTTGATTGGTATACTGAAGATGACTGGAACAAAATGAATGAAATGCTGGATCATGAAAAAGATGAACAGTATAGTTACGCAGCAATTGAGCAGTTGATCGAAAAGTATCTAGTTCGAAATCGTGCAACGAAAAATATTTATGAAACACCACAAATACGGTATATGATAGCTGCGGCTACGGTTTTTCATAAAGAGGAACCAAATAATGCTCGTATGCGATACATCAAAGAATACTATCAGTCTGCTTCAGAGGGCTTGTTTACTCTTGCCACGCCTGTATTAGCAGGACTAGGGACACCAACCAAACAGTTTAGTTCGTGTGTGCTTATACGTAGTGACGATGACCTAGACAGTATCTTTGCATCAGGAGAAATGATGGCAAAATATGCTAGCAAACGTGCTGGCATTGGGTTGGAAATTGGCAGATTGCGACCATTGGGAAGTCCTATCAGAGGCGGTGAAATCATGCACACTGGTATGATTCCATTTTTAAAGAAATGGTTTGGCGATCTAAGATCATGCAGTCAGGGCGGAATCAGGAACGCATGTGTACACATAGACTCATATGTAGACAAATTAACTGGATTTGAATTTAACGGCAAAAATTATTATCAAGGTGACATAATTAAAAAAGATGACAAAGTGATAAATATAACTGATGTGCTAACTATTTTAGCCTATATGGGAAGTGATGATGAAAGAGATGCATATTTGCAAAATTTGCTCGGCTAACGTGAGCCAGTTACAACGACATCTGACTATGAGACATAACAGAATGAATTTAAATGAGTATCTCAAAGAATTCAAGTGTGGCGAAGAGTTTAACAAAATCGACAAAAACCTTCGAAAAGATAGGGCAAAAAATAGCCCGTGGTCAATTGAATATTATATATCTCGGGGTAAAACTGAAGAAGAAGCAGTTCTTTTAATTAATGAAAAACGAAAAACACGAAAAAAACAAAAAACAACCCCGTCAAATTCAAATCACTGGGTATCTAAAGGGTATTCGTTAGAAGATGCTGAAATACGAGCACAACAATATAGGTCTGATATAGGTCGTCTCCCTTCATTGGAATCATATATAACGAGGTTTGGAGAAACAATCGGCAAAGACAAATGGAATGAATACCAATCTAAAATTAAAAATCGTCAAGAAACTTTTTTATCGCGGGCATCTACTGTTAAACACGAGGCAAAATTAATTCGTTGGTTTAAAAATAGTCGGACAGAACACGGGCCTGTTTTGAAGAAATTTAGTTATGATAATTACGACAGTTATTGTGATGCAGTAAGAACAGCTACCAAAATATCGATTGCTGTATATGGAAATATCATCGATCCGGAAAAAAACAAATTAGGTATAATTTATGGTAAGAATGGATACGCTGTTGATCACAAATTTTCCAAATATGGCGGATTTGTCAACAAGATACATCCATTAATTATAGGAAGTTATCAAAATTTACAACTAATACCAAAAAAAGAAAATTGCAGAAAAGGTCAATATTGTATTGTTGCAATCGAAGAGGTTCTTGGTTATAAAACAATATTAGACGACAAAGAAATATCATCCGACTTGAAGGACAGAATAAATGAAATTTTTATCGAACAGAGTTAAAATTGATGAAGTAAAATTGGGAGATTTGGTACTATCTTGTGATATTGAAACACAAACGGATGTATATCGTAAAGTATTAAATGTCATGAGACCGATAGTTCCACATGAACACCAAGTAAAAATTACATCAACATCGGATGCTAAATTAATTACGAGCGACACACATCCTACTGCAATCAATGAATTTGGAAAAATCAAATATGTAAAGGGTGGTGATATTACTACAGGAGATTATGTAGTGTCTGTTATCAACAAAAAAGATAAAGTTAAAGAAGTAACTTCTCCTAACGTATCAACTCAATATGCCGATTTTAGCATTGATGAACATGAAAATTATTATGCAGGGATGGAACCAGACAAATTATTATTGGCCCACAATAGTGCAACAGTGTTCTACCCATTATGGCATCACCAGTTTGATGATCTAATTGTGTTGAAAAATAACCAAGGTACAGAAGAGACTAGAGTTCGTCACATGGACTATGGTGTAGTTCTAAATGCATTTTTCTGGCGTAGATTTAAGAACCAAGAAAACATTACATTCTTTGATCCAAACGAAGTTCCAGATCTCTATGAAGCGTTTTATAAAAACACTGCACTGTTTGAAGAACTGTATGTTCAATATGAAAAACGCACAGACCTAAGAACAAAAACTATGAGTGCAGAAGAAGTGTTCAAAGGTGGCATACTTAAAGAACGCACAGATACTGGACGTATCTATCTTGTGTTTATTGACAACGTTCAGAATCAAGGCCCGTTTGATCCAGAATATCATACCATATATCAAAGCAATCTTTGTTGTTTAACAGGTGAGACAGAAATAGAGATACAGTATGCAGGACAAATTCTTAAGACAAATATTGCTACCTTCACAGAAAGCTGGACTAACGGGTATTATGACGATACTGTATTAGCGAAGTCGTGGGACGGCAAAAAAATAGTATGGGAGAATATTTCAAATGCTATACTAACCAAAAAGGTAGATGAATTAGTAGAGATTGAAACAGAATCGGGGCAAATCATACGTTGCACGGTTGATCACAAGATATTCACCACTAACAGAGGATGGGTAGAAGCACAAGATTTAGAGGAGACTGACGAGTTACTGATAAAATAGTAGCGTTATTTACAGAAATACTATTACTTACATAAATAATAGAAAGGAAATAACACTATGAACTATAGAAAAATTTATCAAAATATTATAAATCGTGCTAAAGAAGAAAATAGAGTGAAAGGTGGAAAGATTTATTATGAGTTGCATCATATCATCCCTACCTTTATGTTTAAAAATCGCAGAGGTAGAACAGGCCCAATCGGAAACTTAGATGGGGATTGTAATGATAAGAACAATTTGGTATTATTAACAATTCGCGAGCATTTCTTGTCGCATTTGCTATTAACAAAAATTTACAGTGGGACACGATATGAACAGTCAGCGAAAAAATCGTTAGTATGGTTCTTTACGTTATTAGACAAGTCATCGCATCCGCGGGAAGAATGGTATAACTTATCACGCTCAAAAAAATATGAGAAATATCGTAAGTTAGCTATAGAAGGTATTCGCGAGTCTATGGTCAATACTATGTTGGTAAAAGATTCTATCACTGGTGAGAAGATAGGCAGGGTACCAACAAATCACGAGAAAGTAATATCAAAGGAATGGGTACATTGGAACGCGGGTCGTAAGAATACTAAAGAGCAGTCTAAGTTACAGTCGGCAAGATCAATTGGTGTGAATAACTCAAATGCTAAACCTGATATTACTAGGCAGATGGTTATAGATGTTATTGTAAACTATGTGATTACAAATAACAGGTATGGTAATTATATACTTCGTAAAGAGATGGATGATGCATTGAAGAATGTGTTGAATGTTAGTGTTACGATTATAAAAAATAGATTTACTAATGGTCGTGAAGAACTAGTATCAGAAGTGAATAATACACTTATTAATGCAGGATTAGCAGTAGTAAGTTATAATCCTTACTATAGGGGTGATGAGCAAAAGAAGAAGCTGTCATCTGCATCATCGATATATAGATGGGTAACAAACGGAGTTAAGAATGTTAGACTTAATGCAGACCAATTAGATCAATTCTTGAAAGAAAATATAACATATAAACATGGACGTATATTATGATTAAAATTAGAAAAATAAAAATATCGAAACCAGAAGCGGTATATGATATCACAGTAGATAGAACACACTCCTTTTTTGCTAATAATATATTAGTCCATAATTGCGAGATACTTTTGCCGACCAAATCATTTAAGCGACTTGACGATGATACCGGTCGCATATCGTTGTGTACTCTGGGGTCGATCAATTGGGGCGCATTTAGAAACCCAGAAGACATGCGACGTGCTTGCAGAATTCTACAACGTAGCTTATGCAATATACTTGATTATCAAGATTTCCTAAGCATACAAAGCAAGCTTAGTAATGATGAGATTCAACCACTTGGAATTGGTGTCACAAACCTTGCATATTGGCATGCAAAACGCAACTTCAAATATGGTGAAAAAGACGCTCTACAAGAAGTTAAATCTTGGATGGAACATCAAGCATTCTATCTTACAGAAGCCACCGTCGAATTAGCAAAAGAACGCGGCGCATGTTTGCATAGTGGTCAAACACGTTACGGACAAGGAGTGTTCCCTTGGGAATTGCGTGCAACTGGTGTTAATGAACTTGCAGATTTTACACCAGAGTTAGATTGGGAAAATCTTCGTGCTAATATGAAACAATATGGTGTTCGTAATTCAACACTAATGGCAATCGCACCAGTTGAAAGTTCAAGTGTTGTCATTAACTCAACAAACGGAATTGAAATACCGATGAGTTTGATTAGTGTTAAAGAATCAAAAGCTGGGTCATTTATACAAGTTGTGCCAGAATATCAAAAGCTAAAAAGTAAGTATCAATTGCTGTGGGATCAAAAAAACTGTGATAGCTACTTAAAAACTGCTGCTGTATTAGCAGCGTATATAGATCAATCTATCAGTACCAATACCTTCTATTCACCAAAACACTTTCCAGATCGTAAAGTGCCGACTACATTAATTGCGAAGAACCTAATGCAGGCACACGTATGGGGATTGAAAACCATATATTACTCACTTGTTGAAAAACAAGGTAGCAAAATGGATGCAGAAAATACTCCAGCTATGATTGAATCTATCAATTACGATGACGAAGAGCATTGCGAATCTTGCGTTTTATAATAATAATAACAAAATAACAGTTAAGAAAGAGATATAATCATGGCGATCGCACAATACGATTTATCTAAAAAAACAGACTATCTCGCCCGTAAAATGTTTTTAGATCCTGCCGGGCCAGTTACAGTTCAACGATTTGAAGAATTTAGATATCCAAAGATAGCCAGGTTCGAAGAGAACGCAAGAGGATTTTTTTGGATTCCTGAAGAAATCAGCCTAACCAAAGACGCTGGCGATTTCAAAAATGCCAGCGAAACTGTTAGACATATTTTTACCAGCAATCTACTTCGACAAACAGCATTAGACAGTTTGCAAGGTCGTGCACCGGCACAGATATTTAGTCCTGTTATTTCAATTCCAGAACTTGAGTCGTTGGTTAGCAACTGGAGCTTCTTTGAAACAAATCTACATTCAAAAAGCTATAGTCATATCATTAGAAACATCTATAATGTACCAAAGGATGAATTTAATAAAATTCACGAGACAGCACCAATCATTGAAATGGCTGCACAGATTGGCAAATACTACGACGACCTGCACGTCATTAATTGCAAAAAAGAACTTGGCGTTGACGTTGATGAAAAGGACCATGTTAAGTCGATATGGTTAGCATTACATACTAGCTATGCACTCGAAGCACTGCGATTTATGGTATCGTTTGCAACCAGTCTTGCAATGGTAGAGAACAAAATTTTCATTGGCAACGGTAACATCATCAGTCTTATTTTGCAAGACGAGCTGTTGCATAGAGACTGGACTGCATACCTCATTAATCAGTGTGCAAAAGATGACTCGCGTTTTGCAGAAATCAAACAAGAATGCACAGCCGAAGTTTATCAAATCTACATGGATGTTATACAAGAAGAAAAAGACTGGGCAGATTATTTGTTCAAATTTGGTCCTGTAATCGGACTTAATTCTCAAATACTCAAGGACTTTATGGATTTTACTGCTGCTGCTGCACTAAAGGAAATCGGTATAAAGTACACATTGCCTGCTCCAAAGACCACACCAATACCTTGGTTCAATAAGCACAGCAACACCAGCAACAAGCAATCAGCTCTCCAGGAAACCGAAAGCACTAACTATGTAATAGGAATTATGTCGGAGGTAATAGATTATTCCGAGCTACCACAGATCTGATGAAAATAGCAGTTATCACACCATACCATAGAGAAAGCGCCGATACCCTGAAAAGGTGTCACAACTCTGTACAGGGTCAAACCTACAAGAATCATGTGCATATGATGATAGCCGACGGCGAGCCGCATCCTATGGTTAGAACATTGCCCGATGTCGAACACATGGTGCTGCCAAGGTGTCATGATGACGCTGGAGCAACACCTAGGGCGCTGGCGGCAATATCCGCGTTCAGCAGGAATTTTGATGCAGTAGCATTCTTGGATGCCGATAACACCTATCTTGCAAATCATCTTGAAACAATGGCAGCAGCCATTGGGACGCACGATGTTGTTACGGCCACCCGCAATATTTGCACCACAGCAGGACGATTTTTGTACGTGGATGATTTTGAAAGCGACGGTAGCACGTTTTGTGACACAAATTGTCTGTTCATCACGAAATCAATCCTCCATCAGTTGACCAATTGGATAACAGCACCGGAACATAGGCTGTGGAGCGACAGGCATTTTTGGGCATCGATTGCTATTCCAAGCGTATCTCGATTACATATAAAAACACCAACCGTGAACTACCATTCTCAATGGGCGTGGCATTACGAACATGCAGGCGCAGTTCCACCACCTAACAGTGTTTGGATTGCCAAAACCATTGACGGAAGGTTGATACAAACCAAGCACATCGATAGATAAAGGAGCAAAAATGCAAGCAGAAATCTACTCTAAATTGGACTGTCCTTACTGTGTCAAGGCAAAAGCGTTGCTAACTGAAAAAGGTATTCCCTATCGTGAATACATCGTCAGCACAGGTCTAGGAGAAAAGCAGGCTGCTGCCAACCAGCAATATGTGACAAAAGCTGACCTATTGGAAAAGTATCCGACTGCTAAAACGGTTCCGCAGATCTGGTTGGACGGAAAGCATATTGGTGGTTATACGGAGCTGGCGGCACATTTCGCGGCAAAGTAACCCATAAATATAATAAGTTTTGATAAACCTTGGGTAGAACAGGATTGTGTAATTAAGTTAATCGATCATTATAAGCGTAGTAATAGATGGACACGTGATAATCTCAATCCACTGAATTTAAAGGAGATATAAAGTGCCACTTAACCCCCCATCGTATCAAGGATCCGATGTTTGGTATAGTCCAAATGTTTATATAAATCAAGTGCAGGCTGCATTATGGCAGCCTGCACTTCCGCAACCATCGGCGTTACACTCGCTTCCGGCTATACCGTCGCCTCAATACAGTCTCACACAAGAGCAAATTTCAGCTGCCACCTCTGCACAAAATACCGAGTGGTATATTACAGATGCAGCTGGCAACGTAATATCAGTACCACCAGGAACTCCTGGTGCTAGCTCTGAAGGAACTGCCCCTAGCCCAGATTCTGCACCTGGGCAGATGTCTGGCCAAATTACTGGAGTAACAGATGCAGCGGCTGTAGGCCAAGGCGGCTATCAAGCATTTATTGGCAACCTTGCCAAAGTACTACAAGAAGGCAAGCGCGGCGACTGGGCCGGCGGTGCAAGCAACACGAATATACAGAGTATGTTAGCTACAGTAGGTATAAGTTCTGGTAGCGTTTTTCCTAGAGGTCACAGTTACTGGTGTGCAGCATTTATGGGGTGGATGCTAAAAATAAGCGGGTTGCAATATCTTGTTGGTGCTAAAAGCGGATTTGTTACAGCTTCTGCAGCAGACTACACACGATATGGTCAAGCTATCGATCTGCGGCAACCAAATTTATGGCGACAAGGCGATGTTGCAGTTGTTAGCTCTATCGGAAATACAAGTTCGGGAACACATGTGACATTTATCTACGGCGCACCGCACGGCGGCTGGTATCGGTGTCTTGGTGGCAATCAAGGTGACACGCCAGGAGATGTAAAGATTAGTGGGTATCAACTTACCTCGTTTCTATATGTAGGCCGTGCATGGCCAGACACCGGCCGTCCGTTACCATCGATATCTGACTGATATTGCAACCGATTTAGTCATCTAGTAAGCTGTTCAAAGCAGGAGAACAACAATGTTAATAGACAAGCCAATCACTGAAAACGACATCGTGTCAATTAAGTTAAGCAACGGTGACGAAATAATTGCCAAGTTAGCTGAAATAACCGAAAGCAAAATTACTGTAACAAAACCATTGCTAATGGTACTCAGTCAAGATCCGCGCACTGGCCAGCCAGGAGTACAAATGGCACCATTTTGGATGATGGGTAGCGATCCTTCATCAAAGTATGCTATCAATCGGTCTCACGTTATAGTTGTTACCAAATCAAACACGGACGCTGCTAGTAGCTACATATCTCAAACAACAGGGCTGGCAATGCCTAGCACAGGAGCAGGTTTGATATTGTGAGCCATCTTCCGTATCAGTACGCCTTTACACGTAATTTTTGCGGTATACCAAATTATGCTAATCATTCATTTTTAATTCTAGGTGCTCCTGTGGATTGTGCTACAACATTTCGCAGCGGCGCTAGAATGGCTCCAAATGCCATTAGAGATGCAAGCATGATGCTCACAGACGGAGTTCATCCGCTGTATCCAGTTGATATACAACAACATGTAGGTGATGCTGGTGACATGCCATTGCCCAGTGGAAATACGTCCGCAATGTTGCAAATGGTAGAATCAACTGTTAGACGTTATAGTGATGCAAATATTGTCACATTAGGAGGCGATCACAGCATCACAACAGGAATATTGCGGGCACATGCTAGCAAGCATAAACAAATAGCGGTTGTGCATTTTGATGCACATTGCGACACCTGGCCAAATCATTTTGATGAATTGCACGGGCATGGTACATGGCTGTTTGATGCAATAGACGAGAACGTTGTAGACGCATCGCATGTAATTAGCGTTGGTATACGCAGTCCTGCTGACGCTGCTGCTAGAAATTTTTTAGAGGTTAATGGCGGTACTACCATATCGGCAAGACAAGCAGTTAAATATGGTCCTAGTGCAATGGCCTCTATTATTAAAACAAAAGTAGGTAATCTTCCGACATATCTTAGCCTTGACATAGATTGTCTGGATCCTGCGTATGCACCGGGCACAGGCACTCCGGAAATCGGTGGGCTATCGACAATGTGGCTAAGTGAATTAATAGACGAATTACAGCATATCAACTGGATCGGTATGGACTGTGTAGAAGTGAATCCGGCGTATGACCAATCTCAAATTACATCGCTTGCTGCTGCAACATTTGTATGGCAATACCTTTCCATGAACATTGCTCAGACAACGTGTCATTAATATTTGAATGTAACAAATAATTAGTAATTCTCACTCAGTTTATTGAATTAAATACGCATATTATTCCTCAAGGATTACCATGTCAAGAGTTCTATTCATTTTAAAGCGTAGACCAGATTACAATCAAACCATACACAACAAAATAGGATTAAGTACAGGCCTTTATAACAGTGCTAGTTTTATGTATCAAATGCTGCAAGATGCCGGAGTTGAAAGTAAGCTCGTAGTAGCTATTGATAACAACTGCATTGATCGCGAAGTTACTGCCTTCAAGCCTACGCATGTTATAATTGAAGCACTATGGGTAGTACCAACAAAATTTGATGTTTTAAGTAGATTACACCCGACTGTTACATGGATTATACGTCTACACAGTGAAATGCCATTTATTGCTAGCGAAGGTATTGCAATGGACTGGATCGGTGATTACGCTAGGTTTCCTAACATTGTATTTGGAGTTAATGCGCCAAGAATGATGGATGAAACACGGTTTTATCTACAGCATATGCACAATTGGTCAGATACTGAAGCAAATAAGCGCATAATCTATATGCCAAACTTCTATCCTCAAGAATACAAAACAAAAAAGTTCGATCCTTCAAGTGAAGTAATTAATGTTTCCTGTTTCGGTGCCATTAGACCTCTTAAGAATCATTTATTACAAGCACTTGCAGCTATTAAATTTGCCAACTCTATAGGAAGAAAATTACGTTTCCATGTAAATTCTGGCCGAATAGAAATGAAAGGCGAGCCGGTGCTGAACAATCTTACAGGTTTGTTTCAACATATGGCAGACAAAGGTCATGAACTGATAAATCATGAATGGAGTCCGAGAGAAGAATTTCTCACAACATGTTCCACTATTGATATTGCAATGCAGGTAAGTTTTACCGAAACATTTAACATAGTAGGAGCTGACCACATTAGTCAAGGTGTACCTATTGTTGGCAGTAAAGAAATACCATGGGCTATGGAATGGTTTTGTGCCGATCCAGTTAGCAGTGACGATATGTGCAAAAAGCTACGCAGAACTTGGCATTTTCCGCAGCTAAATGTAAAAATAAATCAACTGATGCTAACATCTTACACTAGTACTACTCGTAAGTACTGGTTAGATTATTTTAAGTGAATTACCCACGCAGCAAGCTGTGTTGGTCTTACACGCGAAAAATAAATAGGTTATAAGGAGCTAACATCATGGCAGACGAGTTTCACAGAGTTCGAACACATCGTTGGTTAAACGGTGCATTAAAATACATCGATCATATATTCACTACATTTGAAGATGCATTAGAGTTTGCTAATGCATACGATTGCGATAATTTCAAAATTTTTGATCACAACGATGGATTAAAACACAGTAGTCACAGCAAACCTACATCAACATATGCTTGACATTGCCTGTTTCATAGTTTATAAATACGGTTGACACTGTTGATAGCAATTAAATAAGTTAGGCAGGACCGGAGGGGCAGCACCACCGCACCTCCACCAGTAAGCCTACTCTCAGCCGTAACCAATCGGCACCCTGTACTGCAAAGACAGGTTGAGATGGGTAGGCTTACTTGTGGGGGTGAAATAGGATAGACTGATAGCAGTAAGGGTTGAAGTAGGTGTTGGGTAAGATACGACCCATAATTAGTTCAAAAAACATAGTTGACGTATTTCACGCAGCTAACGACAATACACCTGTTGAAGCAATGAAAATTGCTGCCTGAGGTTTAGCGTCCAGGGTATGGGCTCCACCCTGTTAAATAACGGGTCCATTTAACACTACACACACACAAGGAGACTAAAAATGGACGCGTATGAAATTAGACTAGAACTACTGAAGATGGCTAAAGATATCCTTATGGAAGATTGGAATTGCCAACGTCAAGCACTGGAACTTGTCTACTTCCAGACACGTGACATTGCCATGACTCAGGAATACAACCAAGAAGTTATAGAATATCCTGCACTGCCGGCTGTTCCTTCGAGTGTTGACATTACGGAACTTGCTAGTAAACTGAACGAATTTGTGAGTAAAAGAGCATAAATAGAAGATGAGAGCATATGCTCTCATCTTCGTAATATCGTACAAATAAAAATCAATACTGATAAATAACTTGTCTATAAATGAAAACTGTTATCTAACTACTCCAGTATCACCACCTTGTGTGCTAGAATTACTGGAATAATCAAATTAATGTGCTAACAATTAATTGCAAAATACTAATAAAACGGAAGGTGGCAACATCTTCCGTTTTTTTGTCAAGGTTGACATCGCCGCGTATTCACGTATGCTTATCATTATGTTATACAATCAGGAATTATAATGGCTAAAAAATCAAGCGAAGAAATTGTCAAACTAACCGATACCCAGCATCATCGCCTGCGTACCGAAATGTATCTTGGCAGCCGTAATTTACATACACAGACTGTAATTAATTGGGACGGAAAGAAACTAGTAGCCGAAAACGTTGCATGGACGCCTGCTGCATACTGTGCTTTTAGAGAAATATTTGATAACAGTCTTGACGAAGTTGTAGGCCACGGACATGGTAGTAAAATTGATGTAACATACGATCCAAAAACATTAACCTTTAGTGTTGCCGACGATGGCCGAGGCATTCCAATTGACTGGGACGAAAATGAAAAAATGCACAAAGCAACTATGGCACTTACCCAAGCTCGTGCTGGTCGCAATTTTGGTGAGAGGGAAGAAGTACGCGGAACAAATGGTATTGGAGCATCAGTTGTAGTAAGTTGCTCAAAAGAATTCGTCATTGATATCAAGAGAGCTGGCAAACGATTTCAACAGACCTTTAAAGAAGGGTCTGAACTGATGCCCGATTTGGATATCAGTGAACCACGCATTTTTTCCAGCGCAATGAAATCCGGTACAGAAATCAATTTTTCACTTAGCCCAACTGTATTTCCAAACGCAAAGATTCCTTTATCTTTTGTCAAATCTCGTATATTTGAGGTAGCCGCCAACCATCCTAAAATTCGATTTACATTCAACGGCGAAAAGGTCACTGTAGGTAAAAGCATTGACAAAACCATGTTTGCCGATAGTGATCCTGTAATTATCAGCATTAACGAAGATAAGTTTGCCAGCACATATTATTTGGTTCCTGAATTTGGAATCGAAGGCGAGTTTGTACACAGTACTGTAAATGACATCCCAGCTTTTAACGGAGGTCAACACATTGACACGTTTAAAAGATTATTCTTTAGCGGCATGCTTAAAGCTATGGAACGAGAAAGCAAGCGCAGAGGGTTAGCCCCCAATCGCAGCGACATTGCCGACGGATTATTAATTTATAATACAACCACAATGCATGCGCCTAACTTTGATAGCCAAAGCAAAACTCGGTTGATCAACGACGAAGTTGATCGCTACATCAAAACAAGCCTTGAAAACGAAATTACATTTAAGAGCATACTTCGCACACACAAGACATGGGTTGACGCAATATACAAACGTTGTGCAGCTCGTACCCAAAAACGCGACGATGCGGATATAGCCAAAGCCAATCGCAAACTTATGAGAAATAAGGTTCCAAAGCTGCTGGATGCAAACGGCAAGGATCGCAGCAAGTGCATTCTTCTAATCTGTGAAGGCGACTGCATAGCTGAAGACACACAAATCGCAATTTTCGAAGATGGTGAATTTATCAATAAAAAAGTAAAAGACGTAAATCTTGGAGATCTTGTTTTAACGCACACAGGCGCGATCAAACCAATATGTAACAAGCAGGCAAAAATTACTGATGGTGTGTCGATAACAACATCAACTGGTAAAGTTATAAAAATAAGCACAGATCACAAAATGCCTGTTTTCAATGTTGAAAACAATATGTATGAAGTGGTGAAAGCCAAAGATATTGTTAAAACTCAACATAAATTACTCTCATCTATCATTAACATGGAATCTTCGTTTTTTGAAATTGTAAGGGTAGATGACTTTGATGATGAAAAGTTTAATAAATCTGTATCATTTACGAATGGTATAATCAATCAAACATGTATAATTTCTGAAAACCATTTATTTTCAGTGTTAAATATTTCTTCTGGTATTATTGAAAAAATTCCTACCAAATATCTAGATTCTGAAATTCATTTATTAATAGCGCATAATTTATCATAATTGTCACCCTCTATACTAAATAAACAATAATGACAGAGGGCGATATAATACCATGTTATGTGAATTTACATGTGAAAAATTGAATATCAGTTTTCGATCAAAGAATACTGAACATGATAGAAGTATTCGGTTACGAGCAACATTGACAAGAAAAAATATATCAATATTCAGTTATCTTAAGATATGGGATATAAAACATCATGAATTAAGATGTGCATGGTGCGGTGATTTTAATCATGATATTATCGGTATAAATCATTATGTGAACAACGGTTGTATCATACCAACTGGAGTGAGACGCAGACACACTGCGCAGTTCCTTTGTTTTGCAAAAAACAATTGTGAAAGTAAGAAATTAAACAAAAACAGTATAGAATTTGTAAGAAAAGCATATGGAATCAATGAAACAGCAGCATTAGAAAAAATTCATGGTCGAAATAGCAGCCCATTCTATAAAGAAAATCATCAAAATATAAATGATTATAAGAAATCGCAAAGTCGTTCAAAGAAATGGTTCGAAGAGAATGATAAAGATCGTAATGCGTGGATTAATAAAGCCAATTATTCTCGTAGCTATCAAGGATATATCGATAGCAACAGAGAATCGATGTGGAATGCTGTTCAGCAAAGAAAGGCGATCACTTTAGACAATTTCATAAAAAAATATGGAGCACAAGAAGGGTTACTAAAATATAACAAATGGAAAGACGGCACAAATATCAGCCTTATTTCTTATATCAAAAAATACGGAAAAATTAAAGGAACTGAGTATTACTTACGAGCACATATTAAAAGAGATGATTATGAATATAATATCGAATTGTTTGATACATTCATCGAACGAGTTGCTAACATAGTTGAGGACTGTCAAACGTATCAATATCATATGTTCAATTTAGAAAAAGAATTGAAATTCTATAAATTTTACGAAGTTGCAAAAGATTTTTTTGGAGTGTCTGTAGTTGAAATTGAAAACAATATTAGAGAAATACTGCCAGATTATAGAAAAAATCTTCGTAAAATATTTCATAATAATTATAGCTGCTATTCATACACAGATAAAGGAACGATTCTCAAGAGTTTTAATGAGATTAGAATCTATGATTATTTATGTTCTCTAGGGTTAACGGAATTTGATGATTTTATGATTAATGGAAAATATCCAAATAGTAGCTTATTTTATGATATATGGATGGTATCGCAGAATATTTATATTGAAATTGCCGGCGGCGATTCGCAAGAATACAAAGATCATATGAAGAAAAAAGAACATACATTTGGATCAATAATACTTGATCCAAAAGACTATAAAAAAACAATAACTGATATTATAAACGGAGCTATACAAAAATGAATGTTAATGAAAGTTTGTTTTTAATGGAAGACATTGCAGATATCTCTCCGATAGGAAAAACAAACATGTACGACATACAAGTATTAGATGACGAAACGTTTGTGTTATCAAATGGTCTACTCAGTCACAATAGTGCTAAGAGCATGGTAGCTGCGGTAAGAAATCCGGAAATTCACGGAGCACTACCTTTGCGAGGTAAAATCCTTAATGTTAGAGGAGAATTGCCCAAGACTGTCATTGATAATCAAATTATTGCAGACATTATGACTGCTGTAGGAGTAGGTCTAGGACAAAAAGCCAATCGAAAAGACATGCGCTATGGCAATGTATATCTAGCTGCAGACCAAGATCCCGATGGCGCAAACATTACAGCACTGCTGGTAAACTTTTTCTATCTTCATTGGCCCGAGCTGTTCGATCCTAAACTACCTCCAGTATTCTATGTCTTTCAAACTCCATTTATCATCCAAGAAAAAGGTAAAAAGCGTTATTATTGGTATGCAGATGACTATCAAACTTATAATGCAGATGATTGGAAAGGTGCACCAAAACCAACACGTGCCAAAGGACTTGGTAGCCTTGAGGAAACTGATTGGATACATAGCCTTGCCAATCCAAAACTAGTGCCCTTGTTGGATGATGGGAAATTGTCAGAGGCGCTAGACCTTATTTTTAATCACAACAAAGCTGATGAGAGAAAAGAGTGGATCAAGTTACACAAATGAAGTCAGATTCCCATATCTCTATCACAGTGTATCCTTTTGATTCCAGGTACGATCTACGATCAACAGTTCTTTGGTAGAGTTCTCCCATCGTACATTTGGTTCTTTTATTGTAGAGTTGAGTATCAAACACTTTTGGATTTCCGTGCCAGTAATCACCATAAAATTCGTATATCGTATTCGTGGATGGGTCAAGTCCATCCACAAATTTACCTTCAACGTGTTGTTCACATTTGATATTCTGATTGTTCAAGCTGTCTAACCATTTTGTAGAGTTCTTTGAAACCCGGTATCGACACTGAGGACAGCCTGACCCAGTCAAATGGGCGCTAACATATTGCTCAAACTCACCGTGTTTTCTACAAATGAAAATGACTTTTTTATGAGAATGGCGATATACCGTTTTTGAGTAATCATACGTATCGCCATGTTTCTCAACACATCTTTTAATAAACTCATCCTGCTTCATAGTTGCGTTTTTGCTCGCATATTCATGAGAACATCGTTTGCACAAAAATCGTGAGCTATGATGGATCGCAGAAACTGTGCACTGAAACTTTCCATGATGCGGACATTCTAGATGCACCTTTGATTTGAAATTGATACCTTGTATATCCAAAATTAAAAAGATTGGAAACTTTTTGTTGATTACAGATTTTATCTCATCTATAGTTCTATATTTGGTATAGTTCATTCTTTTTGCAGCATATTGACACATTCGGCAACCGAACCCTTGTATATGATTAGACGCTACTTGCGAAAATACCCCATGGATACGACAGGTTATTTCAACCTTCTTATGACTATGGACATAAACTGTAGTGTCATATGAATAAAGATTTTGATGGACCTCTATTGCTTTTTCAATGAAGATGCGAGTACGCTCATTGTATTGATCATTAGAAGATAAACAGTTGGATAATTCTTTCATATTTTTATTTAGTTGTTTTAATGGATCGCGAGCAGATGACAGGAAGATCTGGGTTGCATTGAATGGCTGACAACATGTGTAACCTGTTATGCTGTGTTTCAAACACAAGACGCAATGGTGCATTTTATTATGTGCAATGAAGAAATTTTAAGGAACGAATTATGACTTATGCAGACACAACCACCTTTATCAAAGACACCAGTAGAGAATACTCAATCTATGTCTGTCAAAGCCGGGGAATTCCATCCGTTAGCGATGGACTTAAAGATGCCCAGCGTAAAGCACTATTTGTGATGAAAACCCAAAATGAAAAACTTAAAACAATCTCACTGGCAGGCCGTCTTATAAGCGAGAACATCTACCTGCACGGCGACGCGGCCGCATGCGATACCATTTCTCTCATGGCTGCACCATATTGCAACAACGTTCCGTTGTTAAGCGGTATTGGTGCGTTTGGTACAAGAGTTGGTCCAAGTGATTGGGGTGCTCCTCGCTATACATATGTCAAAAAGAACGCGCATACCGAAGCATTGATTTATCAGGATTACGATATTATCCCACTTAAGGAAAACTACGACGGATCGGTACTCGAACCAAAACATTTTCTCCCGCTAATTCCGCTTGTGCTGTTAAATGGTGTAAGCGGCATTGCAGTTGGGTGGAGTACTGAAATACTGCCGCGTAGCATGTCCGATTTAATTGAAGCAACACTAGCTGCAATTGATAATAAGAAGAAATTCCCCGATATATTGCCTAACTATGACTACCTTAGCTGTAATGTAAGAGGTATAGGTGATAATGCATACGAGTTTGTTGGTAAGGTTGTAGTTGACGGCAGCAGTGTAATTGTACACGAGTTGCCACCAGATCTTTCTCTTGAAAAATTCAAAGATCGATTGAATAAAATGGAAGATGAGGAACTGATACAAACCTATGTAGATCGCAGCACCAAAGATATTAAAATTGAAGTGCGGTTTAAACGTGGAATGATCAACGGGTGGACTGAAAGCAAGGCGATCGAGTTTCTCAAACTACGTAGCAAAAAAACAGAACGAATAGTTGTGCTCGATTGGGATGGCAACAACATCAAGCAATACGACAGTGTAGAAAAGTTGGTACGAGACTTTGTAGAATGGCGTGTGTCATTTTATGCAGTTCGTTATAAAAAGCTAATAGCCGACGCAACATACCAATTAAACTGGAATCAAGCACTAAAGTTGTGCTATGATAAAGGATTGCCAGCATTCCTTCCTAAGGCAAAAAATCGAGCTGAAATCATTACTAAAATAAAAGAGATAACAGCTAAAATTGTAATCGACGAACATCAACAAGACAGGCTTGCTGCACTACCTAGCTATCGGTGGGCACAAGATGCATACAATGATGTACTGTCAACCATTGCAGAACTTAGTTCTACAATAAAAGATTATCAAGCAATACTAGACGATCCTGCTAAAATGCGTGCAATATATCGACAAGAAGTTTCTGCACTCAAAAAGCTTCACAACGTCGAGCGGTAAATATTAATATGAAAGCTAAAGATTTACGAACCCAAAAAAAAGAAGGAGCAGGGTGTCTTATATTCTGCCGAGAGACTGATCGATTTTTATTAATCGAGCGCAGCGAATACGTACCAGTGCCACTTACGTGGAGTTTGCCTGGCGGCGGAGTTGATTACGGAGAAACACCAGAAGAAGCAGCGCGCAGAGAGATTCACGAAGAAATAGGGTTTGATGTAGGCGATAATCCTTTCAAACTTATCTATACAAACGAGATGCATGCCCCTCGCTTTAAATTTTACACATTTGCTTGTACTGTAAAACACGAATTTAAACCACAGTTAAATTACGAAAGTTCAAATTATACTTGGTGCGATTTGTCAAATCTCCCTTCACCGCTGCACTGGGGTGTTGAGCAGCTAATCAACCACGATTTGTCCGCAGAACTGCTTAAGAAGTTTGTGGAAGAACAAAAAGATATACACAGAAACAGACACTAAAGCAATTTGCGGTTATGTACATCAACTGTTGACACTTTAACAAATTAATGCTAAATTATAAACAGGAGGACTAAATGGACCTGTTAGATATTACCCATGTGTCTGCGTTGCTGGCTAACTGCAAAAAAGCTGTAATCGGGGTAAGCGGTGGCATAGATAGCATCACTATGTTGCATTGGTTTGCAGCCAATCGCAAGCTATTGCAATGCGAATTAACAGCTATGCATATCGACCATGGTATTCATCAAGACAGTGATAAATGGGCCGAGTTTGTAAAAAAAGAGTGCAAAGCGTTGGGATTTCAATGCACTGTTGTTAAAGTTAGTCTCGACGGGCTTGGTAACAATCTTGAGTATGCAGCGCGAAAAGCAAGATATAAAGCTTTTTGCGAAAGCAATGCAGACAGCATTATTTTAGCGCATCATGCAAATGATCAATGTGAAAATTTCTTTCTTAAACTTTTTCGAGGCAGTGGTATTCGTGGGCTTAAAAGCATGGTTGCTAACTCGCCGTGTTGGTACGATACCAACATCGCAGTTATTCGGCCTATGTTAGACGTGCCTAGGTCTCAAATTGAGCTTTGGGCAGAAGAGAACCATGTGGTAGGGGTTGAGGATCCAAGCAATTTAGATAACAAATACGATAGAAATTATATCCGCAATTGTGTTTGGCCAGCCATTATGGACAAGTTTGGAATTGCAGATATCAATACAATTCGCAGTATCAAACATCTAGAAGAAGCATGGCAACTAACTACTGCGCTGGCAGATATTGACTTGTCTGCTGTAACCTTAGCAGACGGCTCAATGGATTGGTATAAAATTAAGGATCTTGGATATCTGCGAATCAAAAATATGCTGTTGAGATTGCTTGGACAGGCCCAAGTGTACAGCTTCAGTATTGGACAAGTAGAGCAGTTTGCCAACGGCTTGCTGAACGCCAGCCTAGACAATAGAAATCAACTCTCAGTAAAAGGCCTGGTTTTAAACAAAATAGGTAACCGTGTTATTATTGAACGGTGCCACCAACAAGCAGCTTGACCTTAATTGTATTTTCAATTATCTTAGTACATGTCAGAAAAATCCGCGTTAATTGTAATTCCTACCACAGGATCGTCTACTCTTGAAGATGCTGTATGTAGTGCGGTATCTCAAACATACCGCAACACCGAAGTATGGGTGATAATAGATGGGCCAAACTTTAAAAACAATGCCGAGAGCATACTTGTAAAATATCCCACAGTTAAAACCATGGTCTTGCCTGCCAATACCGGCCGCAACGGCTGGTACGGCCACAGAATTTATGCGGCTGTTAGTTATTTGTTTGATCATGATTACATTTTGTATCTAGATCAAGACAATTGGTTTGAGCCGCACCATGTCAACACCATGGTTGAGTGTTGTGAAAAAAATAACTGGCAATGGTGTCACGGACTACGTAAAATTCATGATGCTCGAGGGAGATACATATGCGAAGACGACTGTGAAAGTCTCGGACGCTGGCCAATATATGTAAGTGATCAACATCATTTGGTAGACACATCAACATACTGTATACGTAAAGATGTAATTGTTAATCTTGCATCTGCTTGGTATAGTGGTTGGGGCGGCGATCGCAGGTTCTATTCTATTATTACGCATCATGTACCAAACTTTGGATGCACTGGCAAATCGACCGTTTGCTACAGGCTAGATGGAAATCCTAACTCAGTAAATGCTGAGTTTTTTATTCAAGGAAATCAAATAATGCAACAACGGTATCCGGGAGGCTTTCCATGGAGGACATAACAGGCTGGTATGCCAGCGCTATACGCAATGGAACATATTTGGAAAACAACGGGTCTAGACAACTGTCCAACGAATTCACTGCATGGCTTGAACACAGAGCCGGGTCGGTCGTAATAAAAACAGACCCTGGGTACAGTAGCAGCAACTCCATATTCTGGCCATATACGTTGATATATTTTCAGCAGCAAGAAGATTTGGTTGACTATCTACTGACATTTGCTGAGACACCAACTCTTACTACTGTATTTTATTCCCCATACATTAAATGACCTGTATCATCCCCGGTTACAGACTCAACTATGACGGTATCTAAGCTATAGTTACGGAAATTCAAATGTGTCAGTATACAGCACCAGCAACTGTGATAGCAGCATTTAAACATTGCTCTAGCAATATCTTATTATTTAGATCATCTGCTGCTTCTGCAACACGAACCATTGCAGCAAGGTCTTGCATCAAATCTAGATATTCTGTTTGAGATATTTGTTGTTGGTCTAATGCCTGTTGATATTGAATTGCCTGCATTGCATTTCTAGCAACCATTTGTGATGAACTTGCTGCAAGAACACTCAAATTATTCATTATTTGACTCATGGTAGTTTCAACTTATTCCCTTCTTCTATCGAAATTAGTCTAGCTGTATCGTATATGTTGCGAACCTTTTGTTTGCAAAAAAACATACTCACTGGACCTTTTGCAAGCATGGTTTGAAATCGTTCAATTTCTTCTAACTGACCTGACAGCATCTTAACTAGATCTGTATCGCCTCTGCCTGCACTGTCTTCAAGTGCATATACAGTATCTTTATGCATCATTTCAAAATAAATTTTGGTAGAATCTTTAGTCGCACATACAACATCCTGGTCTCTACTAGTTACAGCTACATTAACAATACGTTCATAGTTAGCTTGGCTAAATTTAACTGCACACCCAGGTAGGATTAAAAGTGTAACTAATAATATTCTATGCATAATGGTATTTACCTGTGGCTGCCGTCGTTGTTTTTGTTATCGTATATTGGCATACATACCTGCTACAATTTAAATTGTATGATATATTTGGAAGATATTAAATGAGAATTGTGTTTTGCTTGCCCGGAAAAACATTCAGCAGTAACTATTTTAATTCCTGGAATTCTACCCTGTTAGAATTACAGAACAATAAAATCAGTTATGCATATTCAATGACATACGACCCTGTTGTGTATTATACTCGCAATCGTCTACTTGGCGGAAACAACACGCAAGGACGCAATCAAAAACCGTGGAATAGCCAGATTAACTACGACGTTATGGTGTGGATTGACAGCGATATGGTATGGAAACCGGACGACATTATGTCACTTATCAACCACGACAAACCTATTGTTTCTGGTACGTATCTCATGTCAGACGGCAATTCGTATCCAATAGTTGAGAACCTTGATTTTAAATTTTTATCGTCTACTGGTACATTTAAATTTATGGATCGTGAAACTATGCAACAAAAAACCTCTCCGTTTATTGCTAATTATACAGGGTTTGGATTTCTGGCAATTAAAGCAGGTATAATAGAGACTATGGAGTATCCGTGGTTTCGCCCACGATGGATAACCGACGGTAATTTTCATGATTTCTGTGCTGAAGACGTTGGGTTCTGTTGGTCAGCACAAGAACTAGGACACGAAATTTGGATAGACCCTTCTATTAAAGTTGGTCATGAAAAGACTCTAATTTTGTAAACCAACTGATGCGCAGCAAGCTGTCCACGGGCGTTTGCGCAAAGACTACAATAAATTGGTTGACCAACATGTAATGTCATGTTACATAATATCTAGTCAAAGATAAATATTAAAAAATAGGGTATGATGAGCATGAACACCGATGACACTTCTACAGAAAATGTCTATGCAAGTATTTGCAAAAAGGCAAGGGAAGAAAATGCAAAACAGCGCGTGTCTACTAATAAACAAATTTTGCAGCCTAGCGCAGAAGAGCTTGCTGAATGGCAGAAGTTTAAAAATGCGGTTGCAATATGCGAATAAAAGAAATTTTGAGATTACAGGAAGATATCAAATCTGTACAAAGAGCTGTTCCGCGAACTATTAAAGCTACAAAAGGCAGCTTTAAAAAAGAACAAGAATTTTATAAAAAAAATAACGGCGAGCAGTTTACCATACCTTTCACTGAATTCCTTAAAGATAAGGCATGGTTTGACCCTCCTATTAGATTTGGCAAAAAAGATGCTCCGTATGGCAGAATGCTCAAAGTTGCCATTCCGGGAATTATGCATGCACATCTTATCAAAGGACGAGTGATACTGTTTTATAAGATAGATCAGGACACATTAACACTTTTTAAATTATGCGATCACAGCGAATCAAACGCTGCATTGGCATTGTTAAAAACCATAAAAGACATGACTATGTCAGATAATTGGGATATTATACCTTCTCCGCCAATTGCTGCTCCTCAACAAACTCCGCCAACAATTACTAATTTGTTTAAAGAAATGACTAACAACTGGGAAGATATGTTAGTTCTACGTAATTTTTCAAAAATGACACAGGCCACCGACCCTAACGGCGAAAACAGTGGTATGCAAACATACATTTATGTACTAGGCAAAGAACTAGATGCAAGCATAGTTGATGTCGACATAGAAGAATTACGAATTGCAGCTAAAAACTTTATCGATAAGTATAATGCTGCAATGCGTCGGTAATTATACCGCAAGTCGTTGGTATTTGCTAGGTAAGCACATAGCAGAACATGAAAAATAACATGTTGTAAAGCTAACCCAGTAATAAATATAGTATGGACATGCGATCGTTAATTAGCCTTCTTGAACAAGCGTATAAAAAAGGTGATAAAATTGGTCGATGGGCGTTTTTGTATCTTGAATCAAAAACGCCCATCGACCAATTTGCACAATGTAGTACATGTGAGCTATTCTTACCAGGTAAGGAGCGCTGCGGCATATTTGGCAAAGATGACAAAGTTGTTGCCAACGCCAGTTGCGGTTTATATATACAAGGTAAGCCGCACGACGACCAGCCTATACAAGACATTGTAACCCCGGATGAATCGGGTTATGTCCTTGGTCAGGTTCGTTGCGAAAATTGCAGTTGGTTTAAAAATGGTACCTGTGATCTTTTCGCAATGTTAGACGAAAAGATCCCAGATACGTTTAAATTAGGCAGCACAGTTAGCCCACAAGGCTGCTGTAATGCTTGGAGCTAATTGTCATTTAATAACAATTTGTGATTATTACTTCTTTGGAGTGGCAAATGAAGTGAACATATTGACCATGTCCTTAACATGACACATGTCAACTAGCTTGTTATTGAGTTCCACCCAATCTTTAAACAAAGTTGTATGCAAATCAACGTTCTTGCGTGTGGCTTGTGTGGCGTAATCTAGCACGGCTTGGTTAGCTTCCTTAAACACTGTATTGTTAATCATTTAGTTCCTCCTAATTTGCGAAAATTGTTGTAGTTTGGATTCCAAATTTGACGTAGCTTGTTTTCCAACTCTACTACGTCAGCGCTTTGGCTTAACCAGCGCTCATCGGCACTCATGGTGTATTCTGCCCACCATTTTTTTAGATTGTTAACTGCGTTTTTGAACAACATAGTTGGCCTCCTTCTTATTATCTATTATTTAGCATATTTATGCTGCACTGCAACATAAAATTATGCATATCAGCACCATTTTCCAAAAAAAAAATAGTAGACACTGGTAAGTGTACATCGTACATTATCGTCATGATAGAGTTACCAGTTGAATATCAACATGCAGTGGGTCAAATTGTAGAGCTGACAGCTCGTACAGAGCATCTGCACGGCAGTAAACGTGAAAAATGGCTCACGTTTAATCTATTTGAATATGAAATTACACTGGATCGTTTTAAACATTACGGCATAAAAAACTATATTGTGTATGAAATTACGCATCCAGAGTTTTTTATTTTATATGAAGAAACGTGGCCAACCACTAACACGCATTGGTTATGGAACAACCAACTAATGTCTCCCAACAGTTTTCAAAATCCAAGGTATCCAGGCTATACCACCAGTGGTAATGTTACTGCGTTGTACACAGGCGATCTCAATACCATATACAGTGTTGCTATGTTAATGTGGCTAACGTTGGGCGTATAAACTAACAAGATATGCGCCGGCGCTGCCCGTGCTGTCTAAAATAGGTTCGCACGTACGAACAAAACCAAGATTTTCTATCCAAGCAGGAAACTCATCAGATATTTTTCCACCTTTGCCGGTTATCACAATCACACTACGAGATTTGTTAATACAATGCTCCTCTAAAAACTGACGAGTGGTATTAAATGCTTGTTGTATTGTTAAGCCGTGCAAATCAAGAGAATCACTGAGGCTATAGTCTTTGCCTTTTTTGGGACGAAATGTATGTTCCGGTTTGTTATATAAATTTTTTATGTAATTGTTCCATGTTTTTTCATCATCATAACTAAGTTGCGGACTTGACAAAGACTGTTGTGTAGGATGCATGGGTGAGTGTAATTTTGTGTTGGAGGGTTTTGCCGCCGCCATCGATTTCTTCCTTGTTGAGTAGAATATAAAGACCTTGCTTTGAAGCAGATTGCAGAAGGCTGTTAAGATTGCTAACAGAATCTTCAATACGTGTAACCAACGTTTCACATGATGATAGCGTTTCGATAATGTTGTTGTCCATGCTGTCATTATGCATTAGCGACTAGAAAAAGTCTAGAAAATGTTTTTATGGTTGCACTATCGGTTATCTAGATGCTATATAGTATTGTGCACATGCACACGAAGTTCTGTATCCACAAGAGCTTCAAACTTAAAATGCGTTTTAAATGGGCCATGCATTGCCTAAATATCACGCTGCGCCAGACTCAATACTGTGGCGTTTTGATAGATTAAATTCATATCTATCAACGGCTTGCAATCAAAGCATTGACACACCTGTGTCTAAGCCGTATAAACAACAAAATAAGGAGAGTACGACGTAATGCAAATCCGATATATAGCCTTGTCTCTGGGCATATTGTTATGTGGTAGCCAGGCTGGCCTAATACCGGTATCTGCTATTAAATCAGCAAATGCCATCCCATACAACGAGGTTGAGGCATCCATTGCCGTTAACCTTACACAGCCCACCCCTGTAGAGCAACTGCCTGTTGTTGCAAATAACTCTGCACAAACAGCCACAAAAAAGCCAGTGCCTACTGTTACAATGCCAGCCCCAACATTAGATAAAATATCAAAAGCCACAGCCGACTTTAGATCAATCCCTGTTTTACGTAGCCATCTGCCATTAAATGTTCCCGAGGCATTATTACTCAACGATGTTCAACGTAAAGAAGTTGAATGTATGGCATGGAATTTGTACTTTGAAGTACGCGACGGCCAGCACAACGAACAAGTTGCCATAGCATACGTCCCCCTTAACAGAATTGGCAAAGAGGATTTTGGAAATGACGTTTGTACAAATGTGTTTCAATATAATGTATATCGAGGTGTACGAAAGCAGCAATTTAGCTGGGTAGGTAGATCGTTTGGCCCAAGGTGGGCTCGCGAAGATGATGTATGGGAAAAAATGCAGCGGCTAGCAATTGACGTTTACCTTAGGCATATACCAGATACTGGCCGAGGGGCAACATATTTTCACAGTACACATTTGATGTATAGTTGGGCTCCACAAAGTCGAAAATTCACCTTAGGACAGCATATGTTTTGGCACGGGTAGGCTCTTGTGCATACGGGTTGGCGTGGTCTGTAACTCAATCAGGATAAATAAAGCCACATACCGCATGCAGGGGATCATACATGACCAGCTACTCATTTAATCCAACTTACTACCAGGTCACTTGGAATAACAATACACCCACCGACTATTCCGCACTTACTGGAAATCAAGCCGGTGGACTAGACAGCGAAACAGCCTGGCAGATACAAAGTCTGATTAAGACAACCGGTGGCTCAGCAGTAACAGGCACACCTTTTGTAAACGGAGCCACTATTATAATCAACAACTATACTGTTACATTTGCGTCGACTGACACATTAGCATCTGCAATTGTCAAAATTAACCTAATGACAAAATTCACAGGTGTCTATGCTGATCAGAGTGTGGCAGCAACTTACATAACTTTGCAAAACGCGCCAGGTTACGAAGGTGTACCCTTTTATCTTAAAGAAGGTAACGGCACTGCGTTAGCCACGCTTGGACTGAACAATCCGGGTTACTATCCCAGCGGTCAGTATCAAAACTATTTCAGTCAAGTTGCTGCAACTGCATACTCCAATGTAAACACAGGGTCAAATGTTACAATAAACGGTGTTACAATTACGTTTGCATCTGGCAATATCCAGAGTGCTGTGAGTCAAATCAACAACTACACAAACCAAACAGGTGTTGCTGCAGAAGTTGCAGGTCCATATCTTCAACTAGAAAGTGCAGGGTGGACACAGCCATGGGTAATCAACAACGGTAACGCATTAACAGCACTTGGATTCCCCGCTGGAATATATACTGCATATCCCAGCAATATCACACTAAGCGAAGACAAAGAGCGTGCCAATATGCGTTGGTTCCAAACTGTGTCACAAATGGAATCAACTGCAACTCCCAACTACTTTGGTAGCATTGTACGCACCGGTAACATAGGAAACGCTGCATTGAACACAATTACATGGACAGTTGGGTATGAGCAGTACTCCCAGCTTCGTACAGAGGCTCTACCTACCGAACCTGATTATGGCAATACTTTTGTTGGAACAGCGGCTATTCAGCGCTGGGTAGCTCGCGCAATGACCAATACATGGAGCAGTAACCGAAAAGTATTTGCACCATGTGCGTCTCAATACGGCAGCACCGCCATCTACAATAATCCTGCGCAAATCATAAACATTACAGCACAAGGTATTGACGTGGTTGCAAATATACAAACTGTCAGCAATAATATTGTTGTCACACAAATACCAGGTGTGTAAACACAGGATGCAAAAATATTGAAACCAACTGCACATCTGCACCTACTTATCAGAGCAGAACTGTCCGATCCTCCGGGCCCTGAAGATTGTGAAAAGATTAATAAAATAATGCGAGGAATGGTAGACCATGTTAGAATGCGAGTAATGCTGGACCCTGTTTCGGCATTTTGTACAGATCCTGGTAATGAAGGAATTACCAGCACTGTAATTTTAACAACAAGTCATTGTGCCATGCATATATGGAATTTACCTGCACCCAATCTAAGTGTCATGCAGTTTGACTTATATAGTTGTGCGCAGTTTGATGTAAAAGAAGTAATGTCGTATCTATCTGACCATTTTCAAATACATAAAGCCAGTTTCAAGTTCCTTGATCGTGAAACTGGCTTTGCAGAGATTGACAACGGCAACTACTGCCGTCTGACGGCATGAAGATCAGCACGTTACTTTTACTTTGTGCGTTGTGTCTCAGCGGCACAGCAGCTTACTATAGTATTGCAGGCCTAGCCACAATTTTTGCAAGTGCGTTTTGGCCTGTAGTTGCTATGGCAACAATTTTAGAAATCAGTAAGCTTGTTGTTTCAAGCTGGCTCTATCAAAAATGGAATATAATTCCTGCTCTTTTAAAGGTATATCTAACAACATCTGTAGTTGTTCTTATGTTTATAACAAGTCTTGGTATTTTTGGATTTTTGAGTAAAGCTCATGTTGACGCAGGACTAGGAAATGCAGATGCTATACTAAAAATTGAACAAATAGAATCAGAAACTTTGCAACATAATGGTGTTGTTAATAGATATCAAACACAACTTGCACAATTAGACAAATCAATAAACATTCAGTTAGATGCCAACCGTGCAACACAGGCAATTGCAGCTCGCAAAGCACAAGAGGCAGAACGAACTGACATTCGCAACAAGCTAGACACAGAGCAAAAGACTTTACAAGACTTACAACGGCAAAAGATTGATTTAAAACAAAAAATAACCGTAATTGAAAGCAAGGTCGGCCCTATAAAATACATAGCTGAATTTTTTGCCGATGGCAAGGATGTTGATTTAGACAAAGCTGTTCGGTGGATGATTGTTATCATTGTCATGGTTTTTGATCCTCTAGCAGTTCTAATGTTGATTGCTGCTAATATCAGCATGTTGAAAGAAAAGACACAGCAGACAACTATTGACAATAATGTTAGCGTACCCGAAAACGAGCAGCACAATGCAGCTCCGACATATGGACAAACATGTTATGATCAATCAACAAATACACTAACATGGTGGAACGGCGACTTATGGAGACCAATGGTTGACACAAATACAAGTAAAAATACCGTTGATAATCAAGAGCTAATACGTAACCCTTATGCTGCAATTGATGCCGACCTAATAAAATCGGTAATAGCACAAAGTATGGACAAATGGCTGTCAGATACGTTATCAGATCAAACCGAAACTAATCAAAAAAACTTTCAAGAGCCTCTTGCAAGTCAACCTGACATAGATATACTATCAAGTAGTCAACAACCGTTAACTAAAGAAGACAGCAATACAGATGACATAGTTGAGTCAGAAAACAACAACACTAGTGATACACAAGCCAACAATCAAGAAATTGAAGTTCATCATAATCTTGAACATTTTAAGCCTACTCACATAACATATAGCAGCAGGAAATGACCGCAAAAACATACCATCAGTGTAGCTTCTGTGACAAGACCCAGCAAGAGGTGAAAAAACTTGTAGCAGGTAACGATGTATACATTTGTGACGAATGTATAACTTTATGCTTCGACATCCTTAAACAGGACATTCCAAAAGCATTACCCGACACAAATATCACACCGGCCAAAGTAAAAGCACGACTAGATGAATACGTAATTGGTCAGGACAGAGCCAAGCGTATGTTGGCTGTGGCTGTATATAATCATACCAAACGAATTAACAATCCGGTAATTGACGGTGTTGAAATCGACAAAAGCAACATGCTTTTTATTGGTGGGTCAGGCACTGGTAAAACTTATACAATTCAAAATATTGCTAAAATTCTCGATGTGCCTTTTTCAATTGTCGACGCAACAAGTCTAACAGAAAGTGGGTATGTTGGGTTGGATGTTGAAGATGCTATAGCCAAGCTATATCATGCAGCTGAACACGATGTTGCAAAAACCGAACGCGGTATTGTATACATAGACGAGATTGACAAAAAGAGTCGAAAGGGAGAAAATACATCTGTAACACGAGATGTCAGCGGCGAGGGCGTGCAACAAGCATTGTTAAAAATGATTGAAGGTTGTGATGTTAAAATTCCGCCACAAGGTGGAAGGAAGAATCCCAACGGCGAGTTCGTTACTGTAAATACACGTAACATTTTGTTTATTGTCGGCGGAGCATTTGAAGGCCTTAATAAAATTATTGGAAGTCGTACGTCAGTTGATAGCGCTGGCATAGGGTTTAATGCTACTATAAAATCGCCCACCCAAACTGTGAAAAATTACGAGTTAATTAAAGACGTCCAAGGCGAAGATTTGATCAAATTTGGCATTATTCCGGAACTTATTGGTCGCCTTCCTATCATTGTTACATTTGAAGATCTTGACGAAGCAGCGTTGATAAAGATTTTAACTGAACCAAAAAACGCAATTATAAAACAATTCCAAAAAATGTTTGAGCTTGATAATGTGCAATTGGAATTTACAACAGATAGTTTAAAGGCAATTGCCCGAGAAGCATTACTGCGTGCCACTGGTGCCAGAGGACTTCGAAGCATTGTGGAAAACATACTACTGGGCGTTCACTTTGAGCTTCCAGATCTTGCCAAGGCTGGCGTAAAAAAACTATGTATAACAAAGGAAACTGTAGAAAACATGGCTGAACCACTAAAAGTATATAACCAAGAGCAAGGACTTGCATCTTGAGCGGTACATGGACAAAAGAAAACAATCGAGGACCACGACGTCCCGAAGACCCTATCAAATCTAGTCTTGTTTGCAACGATCGTATTCGTTACAACGAAGTACGTGTAGTGGGTATTGATGGCGAACAACTTGGAATAATGCCCAGCAAACAAGCATTGTGGCAAGCTAGAGATCTCGGATTAGATCTAATTGAAATTACTGCTAATGCTACTCCACCAGTAGTGCGTATTGTCGACTTGAATAAGTGGGTGTATAACTTGCGCCGAGAAAAAAAACAAAAAGATAAAAAAGCGCGAGAAAATACAATCATTATCAAAGAGATACACCTGCGTCCTGTTACAGATAAGCACGACATCGAGGTAAAGCAAGCACATGCACGCGAATTTCTTGAAGAAAATAATAAGGTTAAAGTATTAATTAAGTTTAGAGGTCGCGAACTGAGCTTTCGACAAAAAGGGTTTGAACTAATTGAAACCTTTATAAACGGATTGGGCCCATGCAAGATTGAAAAGATGCCCGAATTAAATGGCAGGTCAATTCTTGCAATTATTGCCCCTAACGACAAGAAATCTTGACGTAGTCCGACACGATTATATACAATATACAATATACAACAAGGAACAAACAAATGGATAGCGACGACTTTGTGCTGCGTAAAAAGGGCATGACTGTTAAAGTGTTTAATAACAATGTTGATGGTGCAATTATACAATTGAAACGCCGTATGAACAGCGAAGGTATTAATAAAGAATTGCGTAAGCGCAAGCATTACACTCCGCCAAGTATTGTTCGTCGACAAAAGCTAGCCGAGGCTAAATTGCGGTGGAAGAAAAAGTACGCGCAAATCATGGAACTTGATGCGCCAAAGAAGAAGGTTAAGAAAGACTACAAACCAGTTAATCGATCAGTTATTACTTCAAATTCAGACGCATCATCTACTTGACTTTAACAGAAGATTGCGTATAAATAGTATTGTTAGTTTAACAGCTAACATGAGACGCCTATATAGGGTCTCAAAATCTACTAAACTTTGCTCATAGAGGAGGTATAAAATTATGCGAAGCATTACACTTACATCACAACTTGACGAAATGTTCCGCGATCTTAACCGCTTTGCGGTTGGATTCGAACCAACACTACGTATGCTCGATCAAGCACGTACAACACAGAATGGCGGGTATCCACCATACGATCTTGAATCAACCGGCGATAATACATATTGTCTTAGTATGGCCGTAGCCGGTTTTACATCCAGTGAATTGGATATCACACTACAAGATGGTGTGTTAACAATTGAAGGTAAAGTAAAGCAGGATGATACTCGAACATATCTTCACAAAGGTATTGCAGGACGTAGTTTCCGCAGAACATTCTATCTTAATACATGGGTGAATGTAACAGGTAGCAACCTTGCCAATGGAATTCTTACAGTTAACTTTGTTCAAGAAATTCCAGAAAGCATGAAGCCGCGAAAAATTGTTATTGAAACAACAGCACCTACTAATGTGTTAGATAGCAGTGTTACCACCGATATTACTGCTTGACATAGCTAGTATATCGCAGTAATATGTTGTAAGGAGATTAAACGCATGGCAACTACCGAAACAATTAATGACGTTGCAACGGTGACAAAAGTTGTCATGCGTGTCCCTCAACAGTTTAATGTGATATTGCACAACGATGATAAAACTACCATGGAATTTGTAATCTTAATTCTTATGACGTTTTTTCAAAAAACTTTTGAAGAAGCAAGTAATATTACACTGCATATCCATGAATTTGGGGTAGGAATTGCTGGTACATACAGTTTTGAAATTGCTACTCAAAAGCGCGACGATACTATCAATGCAGCTAGGATAAATGGATTCCCGCTAAAATGTGAAATCCGGCCAGCTTAGTCTGGTCCAAGTTTGTGCAGTGCACGTTGGCTAAGTATTTCAAAGAAACAACGTTCGTCTGCCCCATTTAGTTTGTCATAGTCAAACTTAATACCACTCCAAATTGGTCGATAGTACAAAGTTTTTTGACTCGGCACTAACGCAATTTGTCCAGTTGTTTTCATATAACCTTCTCTGTCATCGCGACGACATGGATTCAATTGTGGGTTGGAATCGCTATGATCTAATATGGATTCCATGCATTCGTCTAAACTGTTTGCTTTTTGCAAACCAAGTTCAGCTTTAATTTTCCTAACTTCTGAGCTTACACGTTTACGACTGTGCCCTGGGTCGTCAGCAACACGTTGGTAACCTGCCCACGGAAGTAAAACTCCGTGATTAGTTCGCACACAAGTATTTGGTTTAACTATTTCTTCAATTTTATGTATAAATTCACCGTTTCTGTGTCCAGATTCCAGCATGTAACACCTGGTTGCATCAAATACCAGTGTATGACCTGTTAGTTCGTTCTCTATAAGAGATAACAATGCATCGCGACAGTTGCGCTCAAGCATAGCAGTACGAATTTTTTTACCATCCGGACTGAGATAGTTGCTGCGTGTTCCTTCGTGTGTGGTAGTGCCTTGCCCTTTTTCGTCTGAAATAGTAGCCATACTTGCACTCATTATGCTGATGCCGTGCTCGTTTAAGCCTTCAGTATACCCTGTCGTTTCGTCCCAGATGTAAATTCGCTCTATACCGTTTTTCCTACTTTTTTTAATATTAATAACAGGATAGTAGCCTCTGTCACGATTTTTTACGCCGACCCATCCAAGCTCTGGTAAATGTTTAGCCATGATTATACACATAATAGTATTTATATTATCAATACTATTAAAATCAAAGTTTTTAACTGGCATGGCATTGTTTACGAGTTAAAACATCATATAAATATTGTAACAAACTTGGATATAAAAATATATGGAATCTAATAAATTAGAAAAATGGACCTCGTTTGAAAATCCAAACGAAAAAGGGCCTTTCATTGTTTTGATAAAAGATATTGATTGGTGGGACAATAACAGAACTACAATCAACGATTGGTTTGATAGAAATTGTCCCCTGGCAAAACCAGAAAAACACGATACTATGATTTGGTTTCCATCAAAAGGACAGTTTATGATGTGGCGTATGACATGGGATAGGTAACGCATGCGATATAGATGTTGCGCGTTGCAATAAACGACAGTAAAGTGTTGCAAACCCTATTCTATAAATAAACGCATGAAAAAGATTCTCATTTCGCCCTGGACTGCAATAGCTACATTGCTGCTAGTACTAGCGGCAGAAATATCAGGACCGACCTTTGTAGAAAGTATCAAACTGCGATATTTTGATACACTAATAACAAGCAAGCCTCTAACTCAAAATAACATCTACACAGCAAACATAGATGAAGCAGCCTTAGACAAATACGGGCAATGGCCATTTGATAGGCGTATATATGCACAAATAATTACAGAATTATATCAGCATCATGCAGGATTAGTGGTATTCGACGTATTGATGCCAGAAAAAGATCGGCAAGGCGGTGATTCGGCATTAGTTGATACACTTGCAAACAACAAAGTAGTATTAGCAAGCGTCCCGGCTGCGTACGGAAAAAATATACCAAGGAATCCAGGATCTGCAATCATTAACAGCAACTTTATCAACAAAGTGTTAACGTATCCAGGAGTTATAGCTAATATACCAGAAATTGAAAATGCTGCAACTGGTGTAGGCACAACTAACACCTTGCCTGAGATTGATGGTGTTAATCGTAGATTACCGTTAATTGTTGCATCAAATGGAAAACTCTATCCTAATATAGCTATAGAAACACTGCGCGTTATATCAGGTGACAAAGGATTTCAACTCAAACTTAACGAAAATGGGATTGAAAAGTTACGAATACCAAAATTTGGTCCAATTACAACAGATTCGCTTGGAAGAATTTGGATAGATTGGAGCCAAACAGCACATGCTGTAAGCATTACAAAGCTTCCATCAGATTTTAACGGTGCTGTTGTAATTGTAGGCACAAGCGCAGCAGGCATTGCTAATCCTGTATCTACAGCCAAAGGTACAGTGTACCCACAAGATGTAGTTGCATCTGTTATTGCCACCTTGGAGAATAAAGTAAACATACAGCGAGCCGATTGGGCCAACGGACTTGAGGCTGTTGCATTAGCTGTTGCAGGACTGTTATTAATAATTCTTACAAGATGGCTTTATGTAGGCATAATAACCATGCTGTTGCTGGCTGCAGGATCTGTAGGTGGAAGCATATATTTATACAATGAATACAACATGTTGTTTGACGCTACTGCATTTTGCGTAGGCATTGTACTAGTCGGATTGCATGCGTATGTGATAAAATTTCTAAGCGAGTATTTTCAAAAGCAACAGATTAAAAAGCAATTTGAACATTACCTGGCTCCTGCGATGGTAAAAAAACTTCAGAAAAATCCTAACCTTCTTAAACTAGGTGGAGATACACGCGAGCTAACATTACTGTTTTGCGATATTCGCGGATTTACCCCTATAAGCGAGCAATATAAAACAGATCCACAAGGACTGACAAGCTTGATTAATCGCTTTCTCACTCCTATGACAGACATCATTATGAAAAATGACGGCACAATTGACAAATACATGGGCGATTGCATAATGGCTTTCTGGAACGCCCCTCTTGATGTCGATCGTCAACAAGAAATGGCTGTAAAATCGGCCATGGAAATGTTGTCACATCTTAACATGTTAAACGACGCGCTTGCAAAAGACAATTTACTTCCAATTAACATAGGCATCGGAATCAATACAGGCGAAGTAGTTGTGGGCAACATGGGAAGCAATCAACGGTTTGATTATAGTTGCCTAGGTGATGCTGTAAACTTAGCAGCTAGATTAGAAGGTCAAAGCAAAGATTACGGAGTTAAAATAGTGCTTGGCAACAACACAGCACAAGCACTTGGCAGCGAATTTATAACGGTAGAATTAGACACTATTGCAGTAAAAGGTAAAACCGAAGGCGTTAGAATTTTTACTGTAGTCGATCATACTACATTTGACAAACCTCATCACATACAATCAGCACAAAGCCAACATCAGAAATTTTTAGAATCGTACAAAGGCCAGCGTTGGGATAGAGCTATAATACTCGCCAAGAGCTTGTCAACTGGATGGAACTCTCAGCTAAAAGATTACTATAATATGATGATCAACCGCTGCCAGCATTTAAAAGAAGATCCGCCAGAGACCAACTGGGATGGAGTTTTCCGTGCCCAGACGAAATAAAGGTCTTTTACGCTACATCTAATAAATAAGTGTATGAAACATACACATCATATTATTCCTAGACACGCTGGCGGAACAGATGATCCAAGTAATCTAGTAGAACTTACTATAGAAGAACACGCAGAAGCTCATAAACAATTATACGAACAGTACGGTCGCTGGCAAGATTTAGTAGCTTATCGAGGATTGCAAGGGCTTATAACGGAAGAAGAACGCATAGAAATAATGTATGCGGCCCGTAGAGGGGAAGGTAATTTCTTTTACGGTAAAAAACATACCGAAGAAACAAAACGCAAGATAAGTGAAAATCGCAAAGGAAAAGGAACTAGTCCTAAGTCATTAGAAACTCGTAAAAAGATGAGTGAGAATAATGGAAGATCTCAATTAGGTAAAGAACCTTGGAATAAAGGTAAAACAGGTGTACAGCCTAAAAGTTTAGAAACTAAAAAGAAGATATCAGTACCTGTGATATTTCGTAATGTAGAATATTATTCAATAGAAGAAGCGGCTAAAAAAAATAATACCTCAGCCTGGTATGTTAAAAAGGAAGTATATGGAGACGGATATGCAAAAGCTAGGAGCGTGGCCACAAGCAAGTAATTAATCGTCGCCGGCCGCTGATTGTATTTCTGATTTAGTAGCTTTACGCTTACCAATTGGTGATTCACTGTCTTCTTTCGTCTTTGCGCGATTCACGTGGTTAATCGTTGAAACAGATGCAGTTTCGTTATTAGAAGAATCCTTGTGAGCATGATGATGTACTTCATTTAGTTCTTTTTCAGCAAGAACCCTTTCATATTCAATAGCTTTTCCCCGCAGATGCAGAACCGTGGTGACTTTTTGATTGAGTCTTATTAGATCGTTGTCTAGACATCTAATACGATCAATCAGCGCTATAAGAACAGTATTTGCATCGCCAAGAACCGGTTTCACCTCTTTGGTGCACCATTCCCATACATGGTGTATGATAAATCCCATACCAAAGGCCATAACAATTGGAAAACCATATTTGGATATTGCGTCTGCTATATCGCCCATAAATCAGAATCCTTTATATATCATTATCAAGTACATAGCAACTGTGCAAAACACTATGTATCCTGTTATTGGTAGCATCCATTTGTTAAACCCAACCTCATTAGATGGTTTAAACATAATTGAAAGCCGTTTAAGACTTGAAATATTCATAAATCCCCTTTAATCTCGACGTGCGTCGGTTTTGCCATCAGCCCTGGCAATTCTATCAACATCTGGACGCAGCCCAAGTGCATTACTGACAACAGTATCTATTCTTATTACATCTGAATTCATTGTTTTAACTCTGTTATCAAGTGATGTGATTATACCCGCCATGCCTTTTACACTACCAAGTACCCCACCTAACAACAGTTTAATTGTAAGATAAACAAAATACCCGCCTGCCATTGCAGCTACAACTGGAAATCCTAAATCACCGATTAGTTTGAAAATCTCGTTAGTTCCCATTTTAAATGCCCAGTTAACATATACAATATTTAAAACAAATTTTCGTAATGATAAACTATATGTTTATTATCAACGTTGGTATTATTTAACCAATTGACAACTGGCGTAAAATAGCATATTGTACAACATAACAGGAGATAGAAATGGACTTGCCAAAATCAAACTTTCCATATATTGAACGAATGTATCGTGCTGTTCTTTCTCAAGGATTTAATCCGGGAGGCTTTAGTATGGATGTGGCAGATACTGTCGTACGAAATCTTAAAAAAACATCCTGGGCCAACGAGAATCAAGACATAATTAATCTATGGATGTTAGGTGGCGATAACTGGAGTAGTGTCATTAAGGATGTGCGAAATTACAACGGTGACGTGAATCGGTATAAAAAAGACCAAAAATCAAAAAATAATGAAAATAACAAAAAGTAGCAAGGACTTCTTTATGAAAATTCTTTCCGGAAGCAGTAATCTACTATTAGCTCAAGCTATATCTGAACATTTGCAAGTGCCATTAGTCAATACTACCATGCGAACTTTTGCAGATAGTGAGATTTGTGTCGAGATTCATGAGAATATCCGAGGTGAGGATGTATTTGTGGTTCAGAGTACTTCATACCCAGCGAATCATACACTCATGGAATTGTTGCTAACATTGGATGCATTAAAACGAAGTTCTGCTAAACGAGTAACTGCTGTTATGCCCTATTTTGGGTATGCACGTCAAGACCGCAAAAGTGGTCCTCGAACTCCTATTTCTGCTAAACTTGTTGCCAATCTAATTACCAACGCAGGTGCTAATCGGATTTTGACAGTAGACTTACATGCAGGTCAAATTCAAGGCTTCTTTGACATTCCGGTTGATAATCTTTATGCTGCTCCCCTATTTGCTAACAACATTAAAGATCTATACAAAGACCGAGATGTTATGATTGTTTCACCAGACGTAGGTGGTGTTGTACGTGCCCGAGCATTAGCTACCCGTCTAAACACCGACCTTGCAATTATTGACAAACGTCGAGAGCGTGCAGGTGTATCAGAGGTAATGAATGTAATTGGCGATGTAAATGGTAGAGATTGTATTCTAATCGATGATATTGTTGACAGTGGCGGCACACTAGTCAACGCAGCTAATGCATTGTTGGGTAACGGTGCTAAATCTGTAAGTGTATATGTTACACACGGCGTACTAAGCGGGCAGGCTGTTAGTCGAATCGCCAACAGTCAAATTGAAATGATTACAGTTACAGACAGCATCCAAGCAACAGATGCCATTATGCAATCACCAAATATACGTCAACTGACAATTGCTCCGCTTATTGCCGATGCAATGGACCGTATTACTCGTGAGAAAAGCGTAAGCAGTTTGTTTAATTAAAGTATTCAGTGTCTAGTCTTGTTTAGACACGCTATGAAGAGGTGTGTACGGTGTGATGCTTGCTTGTACAGAAGGCTCCCACCAGTGCACTCTTCTCACCATATAGGGAATTCCATGTGGTGAGCATACATGCGTAGTCTTTTTCGTTCCTGTTTCAACGTAGCGTAGCCGATTGTATTTTTGATTGTACGACCAGCTGCGTATTTCTACTGTAATGTGGCTATCGCCCATCCAATAATCAAGTTTGTGCCGTGGAAAAAGTTCGCCGTATAGTTCCCAGCCTATACTGACAATTGGTTTCTGCTCTAACACCCTAATGTTCTTAAGCGATGTTAACGCAAATTGATGAATGATCAACCACCCGGTATTATACAAGAATCGCAGCACAAGTTTTAAACATGATAGGATTTTTAACCCTGTCCATATAGCTAGCGTTTGCATCAAATCTGCCATTATAGAATTAATCTTTAGTTTTTTAAAAAGTAAATTTCCAATAAACTTACCACCGGTTAAGGGTAAGATTACAACTTGTTTAGCTAGATACCACACAAATACCGCACAGTTATAAATCGTTTTTGCAACCAATACACACAACGATTTAACAAGTTTGTAAGCAAGCTGCAACACTGATCCGACAAAAACATGATACATTACGCTTAAAAATCCAGGATGGGTTTTATGTTTTATTGCTGTCATGCTGTTATTTATCGGTTGTAGTGATTGGTTTATATTAAAACTATACATAATACGCCTTGATATTTTGGTATTGAATACTGATTTTCAAATATTACATTTACGATTTTTGGCCTGTACATAAATACAGTACCGCTAGAGCACAAGGAGTTGCTATGAGTACTTATATGCCAGACGAAATGAAGCGTTATAAACAATTGCTTGAATCTATTTCTGCAGAAAGCTCTGTAGGTATGGATCCAACACATGCGTTAAGCGACAAAGAGCTTGATAGATTTCAACAAATGCCAGCTACTAAACAAAAGATTGCTAGTCCTGACCAGCAAGACCAATTAGATTCTGAAATGCAGCATCGCAGCATGAATGAAGAGTCTGACATAACCGACGAAGGCAACGAATTTAGCGGAGCTCGGCAGGCTGCTATAGATGCTGGAAAAGACGAGTTCACAGTTGGTGATAAAACATACAAAGTGTCAAAACATGAAGAACTATCTGAAGGACCGGCTGACAACTTTACAATTGACGACATCAAAAAATTAGAAGCGTTACCAAACTTGGAAGACATGAAGGCATATGCCAAGGAGCTGATTTCAACACCAAGCCGTCGGCCTATGAAACCGCAAAAAGTCATGTATTTGACACAATCAATAGATTCAAAAAAAACCGCAAATGCGTTGATCAAACTAATGTACGACCTATTGCTAGGTGGTGAAGGTCATCTTGTAATTGGAAGCCGTAGTAGCATGGATCCTAATATCTATCGTAAAACGTTTGGCGAAGACAGTGTCAACGAGTCTGTAACAACAAATCAGTTTGAAGAACCCAAAGGTCATGCTAGCCAATCTAAACCAAATTGGAATAAAGCGGGTACTACATCGCAAAATTACAGCAAAGGACAAACTAAAGACTGGGACAGCTACATGAGCAATGAGTCTGAAAACGAATCGAGCGAAAACTATTCAGCATCCGAGCAGCGTGCATGGGATAAAAAAGGCTCAAATGAGTCCATCAACTGGGACGAAATGGTATTAGAAGCCAATACCGATCTAGCAGAAAAATGGGCAGGTGACACACAACTTGACACAAAGAAAAAAGGAATGTTCGCAGGTAAAACCAAAGCTGAACTGCAAAAAGCCTATCACAAGCTAAAAGCATCCGGGCCACACAAAGCCGGTAGTGCCGATAATACCAAAATGAAAGAATTAGCGTTTGCTATTCGAGCCAAAAGCGATTGGGGCAAAATCGACGAATCGGCGGCCGCAGCGCCTGTAGCAGACAACTCAAAAGAGACTGCAATTTTAGATCGTATACGTCAACTATCGGGGTTAAAATAATGACAAACGCAGAACGCATGCGGCAACTTATAAACGAACTTGAAGCAGAGATGGTAGGTAAAACACTACCATCTGCGCAGGTTGTGCTACCCGACGGCAAGAAAGTACTTAGAGAAAATACAAAGTTAAATGAAGATAACTGAGCTACTAGAATCTAAAAAAATTAAACATCGGGTTGATTCTAATTATCAACCCGATTGGCACAACAACGTCACCAAGATCGACGGTGGTGTTACGGTAACCAACTCTGTTGAGAATGAAAACAAAAAAGATGTTGAAGAAACGTGGAGCCAAAAATACAAGAAAAGCATAGACTGTAAGCGTCGGGTTGACGGACATACTAAGAGCAGGTCTGTACACGAAGCGCGCATGAACTCTTTAATAGAAAATATCATGGAATCGTTATCTTCTATCGGATTCCATGAGTTAGAAGCTCTAACAGAAATAAACGATAACTTAGATGAAAATCTACGTAAATGGTTTCAACAAAAATGGGTAAGGTTTGGACCAGATGGTAAAATACGAGGTGCATGTGCTAGAGGTAGCAACAGAGAAGGCAAACCAAAATGTTTACCCCAATCTAAAGCACATGCCCTAGGAAAAAAAGGTCGAGCTACCGCAGCTCGTCGCAAGCGGCGACAAGATCCCAATCCAGAACGCAAAGGCAAGGCTAAAAATGTTGCCACAAATGAAAGCATAGCTAGAAAATTAGGCGACATGTGCGATATTTCGACTAACATGCCGGACGCTGATTTTTGGATTACTAGACGTGGGGATATCAACACAATCGGTAGGCCATTACGAGAATTTAACAAGGAGCAGATTGGTATAAAGGTTACAAATCCTCAAATGTTAGATCCAAAGTATCTTTATTATATGATGATGCATCTGTATACACAAGGCTATTGGCGAAATAATTCCAACGGGGCATTAAGATTAGTGCATATTAGGACAGACGACGTAAAAAACGTTGCAATAACTGTATCGGAAAGTGAGTACAAATCTCGCATATTAGATGAAAAATGTTGGCCTGGGTATCACAAAAAAGGTATGAAAGAGCGTTTTGGTAAAAAAGTTCCAAACTGTGTCAAAAATGAAGATTACCCAGCCGCTTGTCCGCATTGTGGAGGAGAACTAGTTAGTGAGGAAGACCTACGTGAAAAGAAAGATACATGCTATTACAAGGTGAAGCGCCGATACAATGTATGGCCCAGCGCCTATGCTAGTGGAGCGCTTGTTCAGTGTAGAAAGAAAGGTGCTGCTAACTGGGGAAAGAGCAAGGCTAAGGAAAGCATAAGTGAAAACTTTGCAGATGGCAAAGGTCCAGGTCGTCCAGGTCGTCTAGGTGACAGCCGGCATCACGGCATACCGACAGGGGTCGTTATAGCTCAACTGGAAAAAGCAGCAAAAGCATCAGGTTGAAAAGGTTAGCTAGCCCGCTGGCAGCTAAACATGCGCAGAGGTCGCAGTGAATAAGAAAAATTAAATGAGCATACAAATAGAACCTAATACAGGATTTCCATACACTGTTTCAACTTTGGTCGAATCTGGCAAAGATGTAGATTACATTTATATTTCAGATTGGTGTAATCTACATGTTGGTCAACTAGATACCAATTGGACAATGCGCTGGGATAATAATCGAGGCATGATTTTTGCTTTTATCAATAAACTTGATGCAGGATTTTTCAAGCTTGCCTGGGGATAAATGTTGACAAATATATTATCTTCAGATAAGTATTGTTATGCGGCCTATATTAGTAATACTAGTTATTGCCGCTGTCCTTGCGGCTAATGAAAAGTACGGTTGGCCTGGCAGCCAATACGTTAGTTTACCAGCATACAGTGAAATAGATACTGCTGCTGACAAATTACTAGATATCGTTAACCCAATTACAACAACAACTATACATCGTGATATTACCATAAATGCCGCAACTGTGCGCACAGTCGCTGAGCCGACAAAACTAGCATACACAACTCTAAATCAATCATGTGGCAGTTTGCTTATTCCTGTTATGGAGTATGAACGAACGAGCACACCTTTCAGTCAGGTACACTCAGGGGTAGACTTGGTTGCCCCGTTTGGTAGCTGGATTGTTGCTGCAAGCGCAGGAGTTGTGAAATTCACAGGCTGGTACAGCGGATACGGTCGCATGATAGATATTCAACATGAAGATGGTAGTGTCACACGGTATGCTCATCTTAGTTCGTTTACAACTAACATTGCTCCTGGCAAAATTGTAGTTCGAGGACAAAAAATAGGTAAAGTAGGAGTAAGTGGTCATACTACTGGCCCGCATGTGCATTTCGAAGTGCGTATAAATGACGAGCCAGTTGATCCTGCACCAAGATTGGGAATATCGAGTTGTCGAAAATAGTTACAAATGTTACTTGACTTATGGTAACATTATGCTATTATCAATAGGAAGCAACTTAGGGATATCAACATGGGTAATAAAAGACCAGACATTGATGTTAATGCCATTGTAGCGCAAATGAATAAATTTGCGTCAAACACAAAATCGGACCATTTAAGCGTAGGTGTTGCTCGAATTGCTCAACGTTTGCAGCAGGCTAACGTCATGTATCAACCACCGCTTACAGCATCAGAGCTTCGTATCATCAACATGTTTACCAAACAAAAAGCTGCATAAAAAGGAACACAAGCATGAAGTTTGTTTATATAATTCTATGTGGTATTTTTCTCGTACCGGCGGCACATGCACGTACAGCTACAGCCAGCTGGTATGGAGCTCATTGGGCCGGACGGCATACTGCCAATGGCGAGCGGTTTAATCCGCATGCATTTACTGCCGCAAGTAAAACACTGCCAATGGGCACACGCTTGTTGGTACGACGAGGATCAAAAAGTGTTGTTGTACGTATTAACGATCGCGGACCGTATGTGAACGGACGTAGCCTAGACCTAAGCCATGCAGCCGCTAGGCGCCTTGGCATGGTCGGTAAAGGCGTAAGTAAAGTACAATATACTATTCTTGGTTCGCGGTGAAAAAAATGAATCTTGATCAAATAGAAGAAACAATCGTGCAACTGCGTAACAGTGCTCGTCAACTCAACACCACAGCCGATTTAATGGAAGCTATGGTACAGCCTTGGAAAGTGAATCACAACATGATGACAGCCTGGACTACTATGTGGAAAAACATATACAGTACAAACACTGCTACTTAACAAATATGTCAAAGCCAACCCATTAATTGCAGCGCTGTTAAGTTGATTATTTCGCAGTATTTTTTTTATAAAAATATAAATAATTTTATGAAAATACATGAAATTTTAGAAGCGCCGCACCCGGCTATGCGTAGAGCAGAAGATGATCCGGATCAAAAAATCAAACGTACTAATCCAGATTATCTATATCATGCCACCAGTATAGAAAAAATTAATAAAATACTTGATTCTGGAGTCTTAAAATGTAATACCAAAGATAGTAATGAATTACTAAGATCTTTTGGCGACAACTGGGAACAAAATGCTCCAAAAAGAAAGGTAGAACTTTGGTATGCTAATGAGCATGTACCTCCACATCTCAGTGCTAGTATATCTAGGACAGACATTTATATGGGTAATGTACAGTTTGTTTTAAGTGTTTCAGCGCTGAAATCTGCTGGGTTTGAAGTTGAGCCATATATTCATCATATGTATAGAGAGGCCGGCGAAGAAATTATTTACAAACCAGGTGGCGGCGATATTCCAGTTAAGTTTCCTTATGTGGCAAAAATAATTTGGAACAACGCGAACATACGACCTAATAACCCAAATTTACTGCGATTATTGGAATATGCTAAAGAAAATAAAATACCTGTTGGCACCTTCAAACCACCTGCGAGAGACATTCGGTTTAATAAGCTGGAAGACGAGCATATTTCGGGGACTATTGCACAGTATATGAAAAAACCAACCCAATTGAAAATATTTGCTAATAAATTAGGTTCCGCTGCTTTTGCGATAGATATTAAAGGCATGTGGAATGGCGAAACCAAATATATTAATGTATACCATCCTAAAGAAAAACAGGGTCTGTTGAAGATACAAGATGCACGCGATATAGTTAACGCTGTTAAAACTAATCCTGCAGAATGGCAAAAATTTCAAAATTATAAACAAAATCAACAAACTCCCAGCCCATTTAGACATCAAATAGCCGGTATGCCATCAAAAAAAATTAACTGAAGATTTATTGCTTGACATACATAGATCTTCAGTGTATAAATACGCATATGAGCGCGGGATTCACTACAGTGGTCCTAACAATGCTAAAACATCGTAGCGCTTATACCCATTTAGCTTACAGGATAGACCTGTAAGTCACATTCTAGCAAAGGAGTTTTGCTATGTCGAACAAGTTTGATATCGCCCTGTTTATTGGAAGATTCCAACCATTCCATCTCGGTCACCTTGCAGTGATCAACCAAGCGCTAGATACAGCCGATCACGTTGTTGTACTGATTGGCAGCTCAGGCGCACCTAGAAACCATCGCAATCCGTTCACCTTTGATGAACGCAGCCAGATGATCCGGGAAAGCATTCCGGGTCATTTCCGTAATCGCTTGCGTATCAAACCTCTAGAAGATGCTGCATACAACGACAGCAAGTGGATCCATAACGTTCAGACGCAGGTGATGCGTGCTGCTTGGGAGTTTGGCTATACATCCGAACCCAACATTACGCTGATCGGACACAGCAAGGACAGTTCTAGCTACTACCTCAACATGTTCCCGCAGTGGTCCAGCACTGAGGTTGAAAATTTCCGCTTTTTGGACAGCACCCGGGTGCGGAACGCATATTTCTCCAATATCGGTGAGATGTGGGTCAATGACGCCGATGGCCATAAGCCGGGCGATCTCGACCGTGATGCCACGGTACCTGTTCCGGTGCGTGATTTCCTTGCAGAATTCATCAAAACAGCAGACTACCAGCTGATCCGCGAGGAGTATGAGTTTGTAGCCAAATACCGTCTGTCCTGGACCTCTGCACCTTATCCGGTCAATCTTGTATGCGTTGACGCGGTTGTGATTAAAGCTGGGCATGTGCTTATGATTAAACGCGGAGCCTTTCCTGGTAAAGGCCAGATGGCACTTCCTGGAGGGTATCTCAATGTCAACGAACGAGCTGTTGACGGAATGATTCGAGAGCTTCGAGAGGAAACTGGACTCAAGGTTCCTGACAAGGTGTTGCGTGGCAGTATTACAGCCCATGACGTATTTGATGATCCCAATCGCAGCGCTCGTGGTCGTGTTATAACTATTGCGTACTTGATTGATCTTGGTACCGGACCTCTTGATAAGGTCAAAGGATCCGACGATGCGGCTAAGGCTAAATGGGTTCCACTTTCGAATGTCAAGAGGAGCGAAATGTTTGAGGACCATGTAGATATTATTGAATTCCTAACTGGTATTTGATATCTGACTCAATCTCTTTCACCTTCCGGAATATGATTGCAAGGATCTAACCAATGTCTTACAGAAAAATCAACGTCAACAACAAAGATTACCAATACACTGTTGGGCAAAGCCATGTTAAGGTGCGCGGATTTGAAGCTGCACCTCTAGAAATGGTTGGCAAGATTCGCAAAGTGTATGACGGACCGGTCGACGAGTACTACTGGGCAGTATCAGTTCGTCCTACTGATATTGCTGCGTGGATTCGATTAAAGAAAGGCTGACAGGTGCTGCAACTGTGCTATATTGCAGTATAAACACAACGGCTAAGGATAGACCAAGGCCCATATCACGCAAAGGAGTTTTGCATCATGAGTAATACACCACTTTATAACAACCTTCTAATCTTGTGCGACAGCTACAAAGTACCAATGTCACAGATGTATCCACCAAAGACAGAATATGTCTACAGCTACATTGAGTCTCGAGGAGGTCCAGCAAGCCATACTATGTTCTTTGGACTTCAAATGTTTATTAAGAACTATCTACTTCGTCCGATTACCAAGGAAGATATAGATGAGGCTGAAGATTTTTGGACTGCACATGGCGAACCATTTTGCCGTGAGAACTGGGATTACATTCTCTGTGAGCACAACGGATTGCTTCCTATTAAGATTATGGCAGTACCCGAAGGCACCTTGATCCCTCTTCACAATGTACTTGCTACAATTGTCAACACAGATCCCAAGTGTTATTGGTTGACCACGTGGCTTGAAACTATCCTTCTACAGGCTATTTGGTATCCCACAACTGTGGCCACAAACAGCTGGAGATGCAAGCTGGCGATTAGCTCAGCTCTCAACGCAAGCTGTGATAATCCGGAAAATGAAATTGCATTTCGTATGCACGATTTTGGATTCAGAGGAGTAAGCAGTGTTGAAAGCGCAGCCATTGGCGGAGCAGCGCATCTGGTGAATTTCATGGGCACAGATACTGCGGTGGCGTGTCTGGCAGTTCGACGGGCGTATCATGAAAGGATGGCAGGATTCAGTATTCCTGCCAGCGAACACAGTGTGATCTGCATGTGGGGTAAAGACGGCGAACAAGATGCTATGAAGAATATGGTCAGCAAGTTTGGTAAGAAGGGCAGCATCTTTGCTTGTGTAAGTGACACATACGACGTATGGAATGCAGTTGACAATATTTGGGGAACCAATTTGAAGACTGACGTCGAATCCAGCGGCGGTACATTGGTGGTTCGACCCGACAGCGGTGATCCTACTACCGTTCCAGTTGATATTGTTGAAATGTTGAGTAAGAAATACGGATACACTGTCAACCGCAAGGGATTCAAAGTACTGTCACCGAGTGTTCGTGTTATTCAAGGTGACGGGATCACGGTTGACACTATTCCAACGATCTTGACAAATCTGCTTGCACGAGGATTCAGTGCCGAGAATTTGGCATTTGGACAGGGAGGTGGATTGCTGCAAAAAGTGGATCGCGACACGTTCCGGTTTGCTATGAAAGCAAGCTCAGGCAAAGTGGGCGGCGAATGGAGAGACGTGTTTAAGAATCCGATTACCGATCCAGGAAAGCGCAGCAAGGCTGGGCAGTTTGTCCTGACGCGTGAACGAGGAAAGTGGGAAACACTTCCGCTTCATAGCGGATACGATTGGGCCAATGTTCTCAAGACTGTGTTTGAAAATGGCCGGCTGCTAACGGATTGGACCTTTGCCGAAATCCGAGAACAAGCTAACCGTGCTGTGCTTGATTGAATAGAACCAGTTCAACTGTTTGACTTCCTAGCAGAATGTCAAACAGTTGAAACTTTCTGTATACACCGGTGTCTGCCCGTTAGATTCTAACCCCGAACCTTTGTTGAGGTTTGTACTCGCATCATTTGCCTTAAAACTATTGCAATTATATTAAATTCAGCTATAGTATAGATCTACAAAGAGAGAGATTAATTTTATGCTTATTGAAACATTACACAAAGATATGGTCGCTGCTCGACAGGGCAAAGACATTGTTGCTAAAAACCTGTTGGTAACATTGTATTCAGAAGCGCTGATGGTTGGTAAAAACCGCCGTAACGGTAATCCAACAGATGACGAAGTACTTGCCACGATTAAGAAATTTGCTGCAAATGTAGATGATACTATCCGAAATTTACAAGCAATTGATCGTGATGCTACCACTTACCAGCGAGAAGCTGATATTTTGCATGCCTATCTTCCACAGCAAATGGATCGAGCCACATTAGACGCAGTTGTCCACAGCATTGTACACGATATGAAGCTCGAAGGTGTCAAAGCCATGGGAGCAGTTATGGCAGAATTAAAGAAAAATTACACCGGACGATACGATGGCAAAATGGCCAGTGAAGTTGTTAAATTAATTCTCAGCTGACCTGCATACATCTGTAAATTTTGTAAGCAGAGAAAGTTTTTATAGATTGTAACCAACGGAGATTATAGTATTATGATATTTGCACTCTTTTTTATTGTACTACTAGCTGTAGTCGGTCCCGAAGAGATTGCTGAAATAGCCAAGTTGCTCGTTCTTGGCTTGATTTTTCTTTGGATTCTAAGTCTAGTAGGGGCTGTATAACGTCGGCATGTCCGTCGACTAGCTATGTATTATGAGAATGCCAACGAACAAATTGACCGGATTGTAGCAAAGACACACAGTTGAGGATTTGGTATTTTTCAATTTGATATACCAAACCACTATTGACAACATCTATCATACCAGCTAATATCTTTTTAAGGAGCAAGAGTCACAATGGAACCTACCCCTAACAAAAATAAAACCGATTACAAACTAACTATCAATTGGACACAAGATTACCATGGCTGGGGTAACCCTGCTGCGCGTAAAGAAATACAAAAACTTTGTGATCAGTTGTATGTTGACCTGTCATCTAAACAAAGTATGGCGGTAATTGAACAAATTGATCAAAGTGTAACCGGCGACTATCATCCAAAAGCACTAGAACTCATCATGTCCGCTTATCAAAAATACAAAAAAGTCTAGATGCTGCGGTATAAAGTTCACTAATCAAGAGTGCTTTTGCTTTGGTTGCACTGTGATATACAGATCTTAAAAAAACTAAGAACTGTTACAAATAAGTCATTAACCTTGTGCAGGATAACTCAAATGAATACAAATGTAACTATGGATGAGCCGAAACTCGCTCGTGTCAAACTGTCTAAATTAATAAACAAAAAACAGCGTAAAGAAATGGCCACTTGGTTTAAAGAAAATTTAGGTCGTCCCAATCGCAATGGAGGATTGTGGTGGACTGATGAAAAAGATGGATTTCTTTTAGTATGGTTTAGACACGACAACGCATTTGTTGAGTTTTCTTTGAAATATTGTTAAAACCGTTATACATGTAATTGTGGCATGATAGAGTTGCAAAAATTGAGACATACCACACTATCCTGCCTGCTACATTTTAATATTTCGTTTTGTCAGTTCTTTTTGAAGTGCCATCAGCTTGTTCGACTCACGTGAAATTGCATTACGAATTTCGCCTGCTACACCTTTTGGAATTTTTGTTAAAACAGAATTTATAAGTTGTTCAATTTGGATCTGTTGCTGCGCTCTAGCTATTTTTTTATCAGCCGCTGCTTGATCAATTTTTTCAGAACGGGTTGGAGACATAGATGCAGCCGATGTGTCTCCTAATGTGCTGCTTGGTTTTTTTGAGCTAGATGCAGAATATTTGTCAAGTTTTTCAAGGGTTTGCGCAAAGTTTTTTTCTTGCTGCTGCCATGCTTGCGCGTTTCTTACTAAATGGTTGTAGTTAGTGTCTAAACCAATTTGTATCAATATTGGTGTAAGATTTTTACCAAGTGTTCTAAAATTTGTCGTTGTATTGGATAGCAACAATCTGCGAAGCTGTGCAGAGGCTTGACTAGGTGCTTGATCTGCTAGATGGTACAACTCGGCAATAAGATTGTCACCTTGCTCGTTGTACCACCTGTCATTGATGTTCTTTTCTAAAAATCCAAAATTTTTCATGCTGTCGTGATTTTCACTCCAGCGTTCTGCAAATTCGGTTAGTTTGTCATATATCGCAGTAACAGGATTTCCTATTTCACTTGCAATTGAACGTAACGTACTTGCTAGTTCAACACTTTCAAACAAATGGCCTACGGTTGTTATTTCTGTTATACGCATTTAATTATTACCTCTAGATTACACCATTATTTATATTTGCTGTTGACAACCAACATATATCTGCTATAACTGTGACATAGACAAAACAAAAGGTACAAACAATGAAAATGTCAAGCTTTCTACCGCGTGCCTTCCTCACAGTGGGTGCATTTTGGGCTGTGCATGCAGTGAATACCATGCACGAAATTGTCAGTCCCTTGGTTAGCGGACCTATGGCAGCACAGCAATTGAGTGATAGCAACGCCGCTTATATTGGCACTCAGGTTGCTTCTCGTTGGTTTAATGGGTCTGGAATGCCTGTTGCTGTGCTGTTGGTTGTTTTTATCGCAATTTGGTATGGACCGCTTGTTAGGTTGTTCAAGGCAATTAAAATGACTGGTGGTTAATGTCATGAAGGAATATAATAATGACTAAGAACGAAGAAGCACTGATCAAATATTGTATTGATAGGTATGATAGTTTTTTTTGATATTCAACGTTTAAATACGCTCATCAAACATATTATCGATGAGCGCAAACCTTCTTTTAAAGTAGCGATCTCGAATGCTATAACTGGACATTGCCGCGCTTATGAGGGCAAACCATGTTCAAATAGTGATGGATGCTTATGCCATGGGCGAGTGATGAGGGTGATTAATGTTGTGAAAGAATGGAACTATGACTGAAAATACTTTGTTTAGTATCTCAGCATATACCAGCATTCTTAGAGAACGTATGCATCAATCCCAGCAATGGGGTGGTGATGCCGGTGACGACAACAATAGTTCTCTTGACTGGATTAAGTTCATTGATCGGCAAATGGGAAAACTAATGCACGAGGGTCAACAAGCACGAGATGATAATCAATACCATGAAATTATCAAGTCACGTCTTGTGAAAATTGCTGCACTGTCTATTGCTGGTATTCAATCAATCGAAAGGCGTAAAGATGACCAAGTTCAAGTTTAGGATTATTTTTTGGAGTGTTTTGGTCTCTGCCTGGGTTACTTCATTCTTGACCGGTCTATCAGCACCACAATACTCCGGTCTAGAATATTTTTGCACATACACTTTTATTATTCTAAGTATGTTTGTTATTGCCTTCGGTATCGGGAGTTTGCTTGCTGCCATTACGGATTATTATTCCGATCTACCGGAGAAGTGATATGACTAACGAAACAAAGTATGATTTTCAAGACGGCAATGGACCTGTAGCAGCACATCAACACTCATATGGTGGTGGTTGGGTTGCTGATACCGCCACT